>Ga0315277_10013673_pt1 | contig 10112 bp, 8 predicted proteins | sample YL17G05_15_MG_FD_203695 | JGI IMG/M metagenome (GOLD analysis project Ga0315277, IMG submission 203695) | Sediment microbial communities from Yellowstone Lake, YNP, Wyoming, USA - YL17G05_15 | ecosystem: Environmental > Aquatic > Freshwater > Lake > Sediment | place: USA: Wyoming | collected...
CAGTAGTCCTTCAGTCTGATTCCAGCAACATTCGCAAGACTCCACACAGGCACCTCACTGTCACCGTGTTCCCCAATAATGTAGGCGTGAACGTTCCTCGGATCAACCTGAAGATGTTCCCCGAGCAAGTAGCGAAGTCGAGCAGTATCCAAAATCGTTCCTGACCCGATAACCCTGTTTTTCGGAAACCCTGATAGCTTCAAAGCAACGTAAGTCATAACATCCAAAGGATTGGTGACCACCAACAGGATTCCTTCGCTGTTGTATCGTGTGATGCTGGGAATTATCTGCTTCAGCACCTGAAAGTTCCCTTCAGCCAATTCCAAACGTGACTGCTGAATCTTCTGACCTTTGTCGACAGCGACTACCACGATGTCAGCATCTCTGCAATCACTGTAGTCTCCGGCCCATATTCTGGCGGGATAGGCAAAGGGCATTCCATGGTTGAGATCCATGACCTCCCCTTCAGCCTTTTCCTGGTTAATGTCTATGATCACGATCTGAGAAGCCAGGCCGTGGATAAGGAGAGAATAAGCAAATGTAGTTCCCACAAAGCCCGCACCGACAACAGCAATTTTCGGGCCACCAACGCCCTTTCCCGTCAAATCCAAATTCACCTCATCTTTGCATTATGACATGAGACTATGTTTCTTCGATCCTAATAATTTTGGCTATCTTCACATCCCCTGTGCGCTGAACGTTTGCCAAATGCAGCCGGGATAGGATCTGAACCCAGCGCGCGATGATTTCTGGATAAGCTGTAACTTCTCTGCACTCTGCTGTTTGAAGCACTTGCTACCAAGTTCAAGTGAGATATGAGTATTTCCATTTTCTTTTTGATCTTAAGGCCTTCGACCTACATACGACAAAACTGCTCCAGTTGGTATCGCCATAATAAAACACTGTTTTCGTCTAAAAGAGCCCGCGTGCTTGGCAGATCCGTATTCAATTGGCCCTGTACCGCAAAGGGTTTAGGCTTCTATCGTCCCCATACCCATAGCCTCACCTTGTTTTACCTTGTCATCATTCTTTTGAACACGGGCAAGGCTATTGCGGTCATGACTACTCCGAACACTACTAGTATTGTCAGTTCGGTTGATATTGCGGGGATGTCTGCGCCCAGCACCATAACTTTCCTGAGAGCTTGAGACGCGTACGTGAGCGGGAGGACTTTGGATATGTCTTGCATGTACCATGGCATCTGCTGTATCGGGAAGAATACGCCGCTGAGAAACATCATCGGGAACATCAGCGTCATCATCAGCATCGTTGCAGTTTCCTGATCCTTTGCGAAGGACGTAATTACGATGCCAATGCCTACGAAGCTGAACACGCCAAGCAATAACAGCCCAAACACAAGCAAAATGCTGCCATGAATCGTGACACCGAACAGACCCACAGCCAACGCCAGTATTATAACGCCCTGTATCAGACCTCTTGCGGTCTGGCCCAAGGTTTTTCCAAGTATTATAGACAGCCTATTGATTGGTGCCACCATCATTCCGTCCAATGTACCGACTTCCTTCTCTTGAGATATGGCCACAGGAAGCCCCGTCATGACGCTCATCATGACAGTCATAGCCATTATTCCTGGAGCGATGAAGTCAAAGTAACTGGGGTTTCCGGAAACAATTCCTTCGGTCTGAACATTATAGGGTTTCACGATCGCAAGAGAATTGCTTGCGTTGATTGCTGGATTCAGCGTTTGCTCGACGTTCTGTCGAGCTAACATTGTGCCCATTTGGTCAAACACGCCAGACAAAACTGCTTGGATGGTTGCGGATATTTGGGGATTAGACTGGTCGGTTACAATGATCAGGGTTCCCTGCTTCCCGCTCAAGATGCTCGCGGAGAAATTGCTTGGGATGACTAGTCCTCCGTCAAGATCGCCTCTCTGAACCTTGTCTTTAATGTCGCTCATGCTTGACGCGTTCGAAAGAACAAACATGCCCGTCTGGCTGTTGATCTGCTGGAAACTCATGATAAACTGGCTTGCAATATTTGAATTGCCATAGCCCGCGTCCTCATTCACCAGCGCGATAGGCAAGTTGTGTATGGAGTTGCCGTTAGACGGATAAATGAAGCCAACCATAACCATCATGAACAGCGGCATCAATATGAGCAGAACTAGCCCCAACCGGTTCCTGAACAGCTCCATCAGATCTTTCCAGGCAATCCTGAGACTATGTGAAAGTAGAGTTTTTGCGCCCATGTTGTCTCACCTTATTCTCCTTTGTTGTGCAAATGGCCCATGACGTTCAATAGGTATCTTCTGGTCTACGCTGTCTCTTACTTGGTGACCAGTTATGTGCAAGAACACATCCTCAAGCGTAGGTTGAAGATTTTCTATAGAATTTATCTTTCCATTTTTCGCCCTTATAGCATCGATCACAGTGTCAAACGCCTCTTCTCCATGAACAATGACCTTCAAATGGGCAGAGTTTTCTTGAGTGACAGAATCCGCACATTCAAGTGCCCGCACCGTTTTGATAATCTCTGGCCCAAGATTTGCGATCTCCAGACTCAATATGGTGGTGTCCTTTCCTGAAATCAGTTTTTTCAAATTCGTTGATGTGTCAAGCGCAACAATCTTGGCATGGTCCATAATGCCTATGCGGTCGCACAGCAAATCAGCTTCAACCATCATGTGCGTCGTTATAATGATTGTGATCTTGTTTTCTCTATTGAGTTTCTTTATAAAGTCCCTGATTTCAACAGACGATTGAGGGTCCAAGCCCAAAGTTGGCTCGTCTAGAAAAAGCACTTGGGGCATGTTGAGCAACGCCCGTATCACGTTCATTCTCTGCCGCATGCCAGTGGAAAATGTGCCCACTTGAGCGTTCTTCCATTTGGTAAGCTGAACCAACTCCAGCAACTCGTCAATTCGCTTCGTTAACACAGCTTTGGGAATGTTGAAGAGACTTCCAAAAAACCACAGGTTCTCTCTGGCCGTCAAACGATTGTACATTATCATCTTCTCGGAAACGATGCCTATCTGTTTCCGCACTTCAGTGTCATTCTTCACTATGTCGTAACCGCCAATCGTGGCAGTTCCCTTCGTAGGCCTAGTTAACGTGGAGAGCATTCGTAAGGTTGTGCTTTTGCCCGCTCCGTTGGGACCGAGCAGGCCGAATATCTCACCTTTCTTAACGTCGAACGAGATGCTGTCAACCGCTACAAAATCGTTGAATGTTTTGGTAAGGTTCTTCACCGCGATTGTTGACTCAGTTTCCAACTGTGAGTCACCTTCATTCAAATATTATCCGTTGCAATACATCAGGGTGAGATATGAATATTCCTATAGACAGTAGCAACTTCGAAAGGCACATACGTGTGAGAAAATGTAATAAGGTTTGTTGAAGAAGTGGATTTGAAGGAAGGGAAAGTAGATGGATGTTTTCGAAGCAATAGAAAAGAGGAGAAGCATCAGAAAATACAAGCCGGAATCTATTCCTGCGGAGAAGATGGAAAGAATTCTTGAAGCTGCCAGATTGGCTCCTTCCGCAGCTAATCGCCAACCATGGCGGTTCGTAGTGGTTCAGAACGCGGATCGAAAGAAAGCTTTGGCCGAAATTGCGAACGGCCAGAAATTCCTAGGTGACGCGGGAGCTATTGTGGTCGCTATGGGTGATCCGGATGTGTCAGCGAAATGGTGCGAAAAGGACACGATGATAGCTTTGGAACATATGGTTTTGGCTGCTACGGCCTTGGGTTATGGCACTTGCTGGATAGGCGCTTTCGACGAAGACGCGGTGAAACGACTACTCAAGATTCCAGCCAAAATGAAGGTTGTCGCGCTTCTACCAATTGGAAAACCAGACGAAATACCTCTTCCGAAACCGAGAAAAGAGCGTTCTCAAATATTCCAAGAAGAAGAATGGCAGAATCCCTGATGGAACACTCGCCAACCAAACAACGCATCATTATCGTCAGCGCGCGTCAAAATGTCACTACAAAAGTGAGACTCAAGGGAGAGCAGAGTGCGCACGGTGCGATAAAGCGATCCCAAGAGTTCTTGGCTGTGACAAGAAAAGCCTAATTCTTTATGAGCAATTACTATCGTTACTGGATGAACATTGGAGAAAGAGTGGCCAAAGGCGATATCTTGCCCATTCTGTGGGGCGCCGTGTGACAAGCTTGTGCCGTCAAGTGGCATGCTAAAGTGTTCATATTGTGGTGGGTCTTTTCAGGCTCCGCCGAGAATGGACATCGAAGTTTCCCCATGTTATAATCATCCAGACAGATTTTCGAAGGGATTGTGCAACGACTGCAGCAACAATTTTTGCGAGGATTGTCTGCACACGTTTGACCTCCGGAGTCGTGATGCCAGCGCCACCCTGTACTTGTGCTCAGGCTGCCTTAGAATTAGAAAAGTTCAGCAGGCCAAGGGCAGTTTTTACGCAGGCATTTTGATGGTGTTAGTTGGACTACTGTTTCTGTTCTTGGCGCCTAGCACGTTCCCGAGGATGCTAACTTTGCTGCCAATCATTTTTGGAATCGGCCTGCTGATCTACGGCTACTCAAAGGGAAGAAAAGCAGATGCGGAGTACGATAAATCGATTGCGAGTGAGCCGCAACCGGGTGCTCTCTGGTGAACTCGTATTCTTCTACTAAGACCCTAAATTGCTACCATGTTCCAGTAAGACTTTGATACACGGAATGAACAACTACTTTCTGGTGTTTAGACTCTGCCTTAGACCTTAAATCCAAAGGAACACAATCGTATAATGACCTAATATCTATGCCCGAGGAATGGTAACGGAGGAGATTGTTGTGGAAAAGAATAAGGCCAAGTTCACTTATCCGCCCTATGTTATGCCTGTGAGTCTTGTAGGCGCGAACGTAAGTGGAAAGCCAAACTTTGAAGCGATTGCATGGTTCACCCTCATGGATTATCAACCAAACCTGATCGGCATATCATCCGAGAAATCACACTACACGAACAAAGGAATACGGGAGAACAAGACGTTTAGTGTGAACATACCGTCTGCGGGCATGGCTGCGGCTACTGATTTTTGCGGATTGCATTCAGGTTCGAAGGTTGACAAGTCGAAGGTGTTTGACGTTTTCTACGGAGAGCTCAAGACTGCTCCCATGATTAGCGAATGCCCTGTCAACATCGAATGCAGACTTAATCAAACACTGGACCTGTTGCATGGTGAGATTTTCGTCGGAGAGATCGTTGGAGTATACATGGAAGACAAGTATCTGACTGACAACAAGCCGGACACAAGGAAGATCGACCCGCTACTATTCGAGGGAACTCTGGGAAGCTACTGGAAGGTTGGAGAACACGTAGCTAGAGCCTTCGCAGTAGGAAAGAACTACAAGCCAAAACAGAAAAAATGAGAGCAACGTGTCATCGCCCATGAGTCTGGCAAATGCGAAAGCCTTTGCCACTCCACAAACGGATTTAGGAACAAGTATGCTCTGATTTGATAAGGCTTTTACCTTTCGGGCAGAGTATTGACAAGCAAAGGAGAGGAAGCAATTGTCTTCGCTGAGCAACGAAATAAAACGCACAAGCAACGCGCTCAAAAATGGAGCCGCAACCCAAGTCACAGACTATGAACAGCGGTTCTCCTCACTCAAAAACCTCTACAACGACCTACTCTCCAACCTGATAAGAATGAGTTTTGACTGCAAAGAAGCCTATGAGACTTCTAAGGAGTTTTTCGGCGCGTCAGAGGTTCGTTTCGCAGGCGTGGACGGAACGATGTATTCGCGTCCGCTGTTCGACATGGTCATATTCTTCGGTGGAGCCTACGCCTCAACCGGCACCGTTGACTTCCGAGAAAACGATAAACCGCTGGTTAAGTATGATGAGAAGACGATGCGGCAGAGCGCAGGCATATCAAGCGTAATGCCTGTCTACATCAACGAAGTCGTAGACTTGGATCAATCCTTCTACGGCGAAGAACCATCCGAAGAGATGAACCCCAACAAGCTCCTGACAGACGAGTCGATAATCGACAATGCAACCGTTGCAAACTGGATAATGACTTTCGCTGAATACTATTTGGCTTACAAGCTCGCAACTGACCCAGCCCAGAACATCCGCATACTTCTACTCGACCGAAGCCTCTCCATCGAACGGGCCAGTCTGCTCTACGATACTTCGAAGCACGAGTTCTGGAAGACCAAAAGCAACATAAGAGGCTACAAGATCGACGACACGCCCATAGACGACAACGACCTCACCATCGCAAGACAATGCGTCTGCAATCAAGCTCTGAATCTGCCGCCAACGAGAGCAGACTACTTGATCCATGCAGTAACGCATCTGCTAGAAAACAAAAAGGCCCTAACCGAAAAACAAATCCTAACCGAACTGAGCATAACTGATGAGAAAAGAGCCAAACGAGCAAAACGTGCATTCCAGAGCCTTGTCAAGAGAGGCGTCCTCTCACAGGAAAAAGATGAATCCTACCTTCTCAACTCTAAGTACAAGACAACTCGGGAACGCATGAGAAAGCTCGTAGTAACGTTGGGCGACCGCTTCTTCTACACCAAAACCGACAAAGTGATGAAAATAGAAAAAGACGGCAAGGAACACTGGCTCACCACGCTGGACATTGCCTTCCTCACACTTTTCACGCTGCACATGCTGGTGGAGGAATGCTGGAAACGGCACATTTTGCTCGTGGGTATAACCAAGGACACGGCTGCACGAGACTTCAAACGCCAGCTAATCCCGATAATGCATAATGAGGGCCTACTTAAAACAGCCATCTCGCAGGAAATGTTCGGAAAACTTCCCAACACTGATCGCATGATCCTCCAGTCAACCAGCATATTCAACCCGGACAAGATTACTCCGCCTTGGAGCCTGATCGAATATGACTCTGCTGTGCGCACGATGATCGCGGACAGGCAGAAACGCGGCGGCTACGTTTCAGGTGCCATCAAAAATCGCATAACTCTCGAACGCACGTTCCTCAAAACCTATGTGCAGCTGAGTCAAGCCAAAACCGACCCGATGCTAAGAAGCAACGTTCTCCTCATCGACCGCTTGGTCTACCCGGAATATGATTACAAACCAGAAAACATGTTGCGTTTGTGTAGCGAGTTCGGTGGAGCTGTCGAACCCGTCGAAATCCTACTATACAAGGACAAGAACGCCGAAAACAAGATCCAGAATCTGGTCATGACCCTGTTGGTGGCTATGGCGCCTGCGAGCATTCCGGAAGCCTTCGGCCACAACAAACCTCTCTTCATAGCCGATAAAATTGCCAAGTGGAACTACAGTCAGTTCAAGTGCGTCGTCGACTCCACTGCAGGGTGGATACTCAATAATCATAAATTGAGAAAATTCATATTCTACATGAGCACGTTCAGAGAAAGGAGAGCTTCTATTGAAAGCGCAAGAAGAGAATAAATTTAACACAGCCTGCTTCACCGACTTCGAAGGTCGCTTCAACGCGAGGCTGGCTGCGGTGATTCCGCGGTTCTTTTCGGGCGGAGAAGAAACCAAAGTGGCAGGCACAAGCGCCCGCTACCAGTGCCGCGTCAAAATCGAATACCAGAAAGACCTGATGGGTCTGCTGGAAGAAGGCATGCTACTGGCTGTGAAGAATTTTAAAAAAGCTGAGCCGGACTCGGAAAGGTTCACGCTCATGGAGGTCAGCCGAATCTGGCCCGAACACTTCGGTTTACGCGGCCTGTCTGATCACGGTTATTATCCTATGCAGTTCGAAATCATCGAGCAGTCCGAAGACGACTGGCAGACCAACGACACCTCGACTATGATGATCCAAATAGACGCCATCCCCATAAACTATGATTTGATCCTTAACGGGAAATGCGAATTCAAATTCGAAAAAGGCTTCTCCTACCCGGTCGCGGGCAGCTCCTGCTACATTCTCAACAGCGAAATGATAAATCGCATGTACAACCAGAAAATCGCCGAAAAATACGGCATAAACACAGCAAAGACCGTGGAAGACGCCCGAGCCGACCAGCGGCTTGGTCAGATCAAGATGTTTGAGGCAAGCAAAACTGTCATACCCATCTACGTTGACTTCGAGAAGCTGGTACGGTACCACTTCGGAGTTTTCGCGTTTACGGGCGGAGGGAAAAGTAACCTCATGTCCAATGTGCTGAGAAGGCTACTGTTGCACACGGAGAACACGAAGATAGTGGTCTTTGACATAAGCTGCGAATACACGTTCCTGCTGCTAGACATGCTGGCTGACCCGAACGTGAACGCAAAAGTCGTCATGGAGCACCGCATTGACTCGCTGGAGCAGTTCTTCAACAGCGTGGTCAAACCGCGGGAATACGAAACTGACGAGCGCACCAAACACGGGCTGAAACGCGTAATGGAGCAAGGAAAGCTCGCGTACTATACGAAGCCCAGACAGCAGGTCCCGACGTACAGCCAATTCGCAGAGGAGCTTGACGAGCAAAGGAAGGGCTCCTTTGACAAGCCGCACTACATGAATGCCATAGACAAGATCCACGACGCCGTGCGCGAATACGTGGAAGAGCACGGTCTCAGCGAAAATCAGGAAGTCACCGAGGACTTTGTCAACTACTTGAGCGAAGTTGCCGCCGAAACGGTAGAACAGTTCAAAGTGCACGACAAAAGTGGTCTGTACGCGTGGGCAACCACCAGAAATGCGATAATCGACATCATCAAAAAAAGGCGGTCAAAAGAAGAGGAACCCACCGGCGGATTGACTGTGGAGAAGATCCGCGAGCTGATAGAGGACAAAACCACCAGTCTCGTTTGCATCTCGATCTCGGACCCGTACACGATAAAGGATCTGGCCATAAACCTGACCCAAGACCTGCTCATCCGAAGAAAGCGCAAGTTCCAAGTCAAACCCTACATACTCGTAGTATTCGACGAGGCACAAGAATTCATCCCCAGCAACAGCGCAGGCATAGAAGCAAAATGCTCAACCCACGTTGAAACGTTGCTAAGGCAAGGACGCAAATACGGACTGGGCGTGTGCATAGCCACACAACGAATCGCTTATTTGAACACTAATGCGCTGCAACAGCTTCACACGTACTTTGTAGGCACTTTGCCCAGACCGTACGACCGACAACTCGTCAGCGAAACCTTCATGATAGACAAAGGTATACTCGAAAAAACCCTCGAATTCGCGCCTGGTGAATGGCTGCTCTCAAGCTACATAGCCACAGGCATGGAAAACGTGCCCATATTCATAAAAGCCGACAACGCCGAAAAAGAAATAGAAAAACACTTAGCAAAACCGTGAGCCAGCTCAGCTTCTTTGCTTGCAGGCCCGAAATGACAGGTACGTCTTGTAAGGTTTGAACCCGACCTTTGAGTAGGCTCTGACTGCAGGAGCATTGTTTCTTATGACGTGAATCAAAGCTGTCGGCGAGCGACTGAGTATTTCTCTCACCAATGCGGACACAATTGACGTTGCGTAGCCTCTGTTCCGATAGTCTTTCCGTGTGGCTGCTACTCCGACGTTGCTTCCAAAATCCACAAAACGCGTCTGCCCAACCGAGACAATCTGTTCATTCTGCCTTATTCCAAGCCAGTAGGCGTCAGGCGTCATAGCCCCTTTGAGGCGGTCACCAGACATTTCGCCCCACCAATCTGGGTCAGCCTCTCTCATCAACGCGCTAATCTCGTCTGCGTCCTCTGGACCAAGCTTCACTGGCGCCGTGGTTATCTGGATGTTTTCTTCTCCCTTCTTAAGAGACATTAACATCATCTCTTGTCTCAGTTGAGGAACAAACTTCGCGGTCATTATGCCCTCGCATTCTAGCGGTACGTTAAACTCTGACTCCTTCAGATCAGGCAAATGGTTAAGCAGGAGCCTCACAGCCTCATGATTTCCTCTCAACTGTACAACATAGTCTCTGTACACAAGCATTAGACCATGAATCTGCTCATCTTCCGTAGCCACCCAAATCTTAGTTTGATCTCTTCGCGACTTCCAGTCAAAAATGAAAAAATAGTAATCAAGCGGGTCCTTGTCGACGTGCTTCCAGAACGCTTGCTCTAAGCCATCTTCTATGGGTGCTATTCTCAAAGTGAAAACCAGAAATACAAATGACTAATAAAGAGAGAAAAATGTTTCGGCAGCCTAAGCCGTCTTAGGAGTCATTCCGCACTTCTTGAGCAG
>Ga0315277_10013674_pt1 | contig 10112 bp, 11 predicted proteins | sample YL17G05_15_MG_FD_203695 | JGI IMG/M metagenome (GOLD analysis project Ga0315277, IMG submission 203695) | Sediment microbial communities from Yellowstone Lake, YNP, Wyoming, USA - YL17G05_15 | ecosystem: Environmental > Aquatic > Freshwater > Lake > Sediment | place: USA: Wyoming | collected...
ACGTGAAGTCGTACCGCTGTGCATACACGCCTTCCCCGTCGCCGTCCTGTCCGTCGCTCTGCCAGACAATCACGAAATCGCCCGATGCACCCATCGCCACGCAGGGCAGTTGTTGATAACCGAGCGTGTAGGTGTTGACCTGGAATTCGCCGCCTTGGGCTACGCCCGATGCGTTGTACCGCTGGGCATACACGCCGAGCCAGTCTCCGTCCTGGTGACAACTCATCCAGGCAATCACGAAATCGCCCGACGCATCCATCGCCACGGAGGCCCACTGCTGGTGAGAGGCAGTATAGGTGTTGACCTGGAATTCGCCGCCTTGGGCCACGCCTGACGCGTCGTAGCGCCTGGCATACACACCGTACCCGTCGCCGTCCTGGTCGGAGCTCTCCCAGGCAATCACAAAGTTGCCCGACGCATCCGTCGCCACGGAAGGCCACTGTTGGCTTCTCGTCGTATAGGTGTTGACCTGGAATTCGCCGCCTTGGGCCACGCCTGACGCGTCATACCGCTGGCCATACACGCCCTCCGCGTCGCCATCCTGTCCGTCGCTCTCCCAGGCAATCACAAAATTGCCCGACGCATCCATCGCCACGGAAGGCCACTCCTGGAAGCCGGCCGTGCAGGTGTTGACCTGGAATTCGCCGCCTTGGGCCACGCCCGCCGCGTCATACCGCTGGGCATACACGCCGGACCCGTCGCCGTCCTGATCGTAGCTCTCCCAGGCAATGGCAAAGTTGCCAGACGCGTCGATCGCTACGGAGGGGACCATTTGGTTACTCGTCGTGTAGGTGTTGACTTGAAACGCGCCGCCTTGGGCTACGCCCAAAGCGTCATACCGCTGGGCGTATACGCCGACGCCGTCCCATTCTCCGTCCTGTCCTTCGCCGTGCCAGGCAATCACAAAATTGCCCGACGCCTCCATCGCCGCCGAAGGCCACTGTTGGCTTCTCGTCGTATAAGTGTTGACCCGAAACTCGCTGCCTTGGGCCACCCCCGTCGCGTCATACCGCTGGGCATACACGCCGAGCTGGTCCCCGTCCTGGCCGTCACTGGACCAGGTAATCATGAAATTGCCCGACGCATCCATCGCCGCGGAAGGATGCTTTTGGTCACCCGTAGTGTACGTGTTGACCTGGAATTCGGTGCCTACGGGTCCGGCGAAAGCGGCTCCGTGCAGTATGACGACCGCCATCGCCAACGCAACGAAACATCCCGCGATTAGAGTAACCTTCATTGCTCTATGATAGCGCCCAACCCCTAAGCTGTCAATACCGAGAATGACAACTCACGTACACAGGGGACAACGCCCGGACTCTTACCCGCGTGACCCCGAATCGTGCCTGGGTTTTCGGGCCGCGTGGGAGACGGCTGACAGGTGTTCAATGCCGACGGCTGGCCGCTGCTCTCGGAACGCGGCCAGTTCGCCGCGACCAACACGCGTCACATGGTGAACTTCATCGAGTGCATCCGCACGCGAAACCGGCCCAGCGCCGACATCGAGGAAGGTCATTACTCGACATTGCTGGCGCATTATGGCAATATTGCCTACCGCGTCGGACGACGCCTACATATTGATCCCAGTACGGAAGGCTTCGTCGACGATGCGGAGGCGAATGCCCTGGTAAGGCGCGCATACCGCGAGCCCTGGGCCGTTCCCGAAAGGGCCTGACGCACTATTGCAGCGCGACAACAGTTCGGCCAATTCCGGGGACGCCATACCTAAATTAGGAGCTGCAGGCCTAAGAAGGACGGCGAAATCTGCGATTACTGTACATTCCATGACTTTCTGTCAGCCAAACACCCCTCGTTTCGCGGATCCGTGCCCTCTTCCTGACCGTTCCGACTGCAACGCGCTGGGCATATATATAGGGGATGGTCGGGCGTGTGGTCAGGGCGGAGGGGGTGTGGTTGAGGAACCATGCCACGCCCATCCTCGGCAGTTCCAGGCCAACTCCGGGGATGCACGAGGACCGGTATCTTGTGAATCCTGTAAATCATGTCCAATCTCTTTTTGGACAGGATTAACATGATTGACAGGATTCTCGTTCTCGTTGTTGATGAGTCTCCGGCTGAGGGAGGATTTCCGCGAACCTTGTTGTCTCTCGCTAAGGCGCCAAGATCGCTAAGAAGGACGTGGCGATCTTGGCGTCTTGGCGAGAGGTCCATCTAATAACCTATTGAGCGGGAATGAGTTGTGGAAGCCGCGCAAACTCGGCTATACTGAATCCGGTGCTTTTGCTGCCCACCTCATAGCCCTACAAGGGAAATCGCAGCGGCGACGCGGAAGCCTTGCGCGCGCCTTGATTCTTGGAGGAGTTAGCGATGGACAGACGGGAATTCCTGACGCGAACGGCCATGGTTTCGGCGGTTGCGGGAGCGGCGAGCGCCGCACAAGGATCGGCGGCCGCGGTCTCCCCCATCCGTTGCGGCATCCTGGGTATCGACCATGCGCACGCGATGGATGTGTTCGGGGTGCTGAAGAAGGCCAAGGACTACGAACTGGCGGGAGTGTGCGAGCCGGATGAGGCCGTTCGAAAAGCATTCGAGACGGACGCCGCGCTGAAGGACGTCCTGTGGCGGGCCCAAGAGGAGTTGCTCGGAGACGAGACGGTCCAGATGATCGCCGTGGAAAGCGGCGTGCCGCGCCTGCTCGAGTTAGGGCAGGCCGTCATCGACGCAGGCAAGCACCTCCATCTCGACAAACCGGCGGGCACCTCGCTCGAAGCGTTCCGCAAGCTGCTGGACGATGCGGAACGGCGGCGCTGTATCGTTCAGATGGGATACATGTTCCGGTACAATCCGGGTTTCGATTTCGTGCGGCGCGCCGTGCGCGAAGGATGGCTGGGAGACGTGTACTCGGTCCATGCGAGCATGTGTACGGGACTCGGCCCGGAAAAGCGACGACGGATGGCGTTTCATCCCGGCGGGATCATGCTCGAGTTGGGGTGTCACCTGACCGACATGATCGTTCTGCTGTTGGGCGAGCCGCTGAAGGTCACGTCTTTCTTGCGTCACGACGGAGCCGCCCCGGACGGTTTGGCCGACAACACCTTGGCCGTCTATGAACACGAGCGTGCCATGGCCGTGGTGGAGACATCGGCCCTGGAGAAGGACGCGTTTCCGGCGCGGCGTTTCAAAGTGGCCGGGACGAAAGGCACGATCATACTGAGCCCGCTGGAACCGCCTGCGGCCCAGTTCTGCCTTGGCGAGCCCGTGGAGAGGTACAAGGCCGGTTGGCAGACCGTTTCGTTCCCGGACCTGGACCGACATGTGCTGGATTTTGAGGACTTGGCTCGATGTATCCGAGGCGAGAAAGAGTTTGAGTATCCGAAGTCCCACGATTTCATCGTGCAACGGACCGTACTTCGCGCATGCGGAATGAACGTGTAACGGAGGCCCTTGCGGGGAAAGGCTGGCTATGTTGGGTTGGATGCAATCTCTCCTCTCGAAAGAGGCGGATAGGCCGGAAGTACCTGAGAGCGAACGCGTGCGCCTAGCGACGTGCGTACTGCTCATGGAGGCCGCGAAGGCGGACGAGGAGTTTTCGCCTGAGGAGCGCGACCGGATTACGGCCATTCTCCGAGGGCGGTTCGCCCTGTCTGACACCGAGGCGGCGGAACTTGTGCAAGCCTCCGAGACGGCCCGAGCGGAACGATACGATCTGTGGCACTTCACGCACCAAATCAATCAGGCATGCAGCGTGTCGGAGAAGGTGGCAATCATCGAGGAACTCTGGCGGGTCACCTTCGCCGACGGAACGCTGGACGGGTACGAGGACCACCTTGTCCACAAAGTCGCGCATCTGTTGAACCTAAACCATCCGCAACTCATCGAAGCCAAATTGCGGGCGCGGGACGGGGCCAAGTGAGCCGCCTGCTCGGACCGGCGTTCTATGAGTCGTAGCCATATTAGCTGGGCTACCGCCGGGTTTTCTCCCCCTTTTCGCCGTTCCACACACCGTCGGAGCCGAAGGTGTACCGATAGGTTGCTCGCCCGGTTTCGCCGGTGGCGACATTGGCCGGCTCGGCCGCGGCCTCGACGCGCGATGCCTTTCGCTCGCTCTGGTAGATGCGGTAAGAGTATTCGATGAGGCCGACGTAGCCGGTTTCCTTCTCGTTGGACCGGGAGACGGGTTGGGCTTCGAGCGGGTGATAGTCTTCGTATACCAAGACTTCCTTGTAGTACTTCCCGCGAAGGCCGTCTTGTTCCTGAAACTTGATCTCGCCGTTGCGGGCTTCCTGGTTCAGTCGAGCGAGCTCGGACTTCGCCACCGTGCTAAGTTGCTGAAACACCTTGTCGGAAGCGGAAACGTACCGCTCCGGCTTTTCGCGGATGCCGAAGTCCACCAGCACCTTGTTGACGACACCGCCGGAGTCCCTCTGACACGAAGTCAGCAACACGCCGATACCCACCCAGGCCACAACCACTAAGCGTCTCTTCACAGCTGGTCTCCCTCGTTGCATATGCGCCAACGCACCACACATACTAAGCGGAAGCGCACCCCCGACGCAAGAACGAAGCGCGAAGAGTGCCGACAACCTCCGCGAATCTCTCCGCCCTCCGCAATGAGGGATTCACCGCAAAGAACGCAGTGAAGGCAAAAACCAAGAGACAGGGGGTGCTCCCGCTGGAGTGGGCAGGAGCACCGAGGGTGGAAATGAGAGGAGGGGGCTAGCTGACAAAGTCGAGAAGACTGGGCTGAATGACTCGTGCACCGGCGTTTAGGGCGGCTTGAAACGCGTTGCTTTGGGCGTTGAGATTCATGATGGTTTCGGCGTAGTCGGCGTCGATAGTATCGGAAAGAGCGGTCTGCAATTGGACGCCGAACTCCTGCATGTCGTCCGAGGAACGCTCGAGACGGTTCTGTATCGCGCCGACGCGCGCCATGGAAGTCAGTAGTTGGTCCATGCCTTGGCCGAGGTCGGCCAGCAATTGGTTTTGCACGGCGGCCTGGTTGCCCGCGTAAAGGCTGTCCCGAACTTCGATCAGCACCTGGAACAAGTCCTGCTCGGAAAGGAAGACGGCGGAGCCGGGCTCGTTGGCGTCGACGGTAATTCCGTCGGAAATGGCGACCTGAATTCGCTCGTCGTTCCCTTCATAGGCAACCGCAGTGATGTTGCCGCTGGCATCGCGTGTAGCAACGAACGGCGGCTCCATGGTGCGCGTACCGCCGAAGACGTAGCGGCCGTTTGTCTGGTGATTCGACTGGACCATGATTTCTTCGAGCAGTTGGTTGATTTCACTTGCGAGGGCATCCAATTGCTGTTGAGAGTTGGCGCCATTGGCGCCCTGGATGGCCAACTCCTTGGCGCGCTGAAGCGCGTCCAAGGCGGTCTCGATGGAACTCACCGTCTCATCCAACTGCGGCTGGACGGACCCGATGTTCGTGAGGTACTGGTCGTTTTTCTGCATGTTCGTGCGTATGTTCACCGCACGGCGGACGGCTATTGGGTCATCCGACGGTGTGTTGACCTTAAGACCGGTGGCCAGTTGCTCCTGAAGCCGGGCCAGGCTGCGCAGTTGCTGGTTCAGGTTGTTCAGCGTCCGCCGAACGAGCAACCCTTGTGTGACGCGAATGGCGGCCATACTCTCACATTATCCTTTATGATCGATCAGGGCCGGACTCACGGCGTTGGCTGTGTTTCCTCGCGACGTGTATACGCGCGCGCTCCTGTTTGCCGCCATTTCGAAGGCCCGCAGCGCGTCCTCGACGGCGTTCGTGGCTACACGGAGCAACGTAGCGTTTGAACGGACAACCATCCTCGTTTCTGCGATGACCTGTCTCATCCTGGTCTGGAATTCGATGAGCCGCTTCCGGCAGGTCTCGGGCGCGGCTTGAATCAGCGTAGTCAAGGTCGGCGGGACGCTGTGGATTCCCCAGCGTGTCATCACTTCACGCAGGAGTTCATTGCGTTTTCTCTCGGCCTGGGCCGCCTCCCGGATCAGGACTTCAAGGGCGGCCGTCTTGGCATCAACATAGGAAAGATCACGCACCCGCAGCCCTTCTCCTTGGGCGCGGCATAGGGCCAGGGAGATTTGCTGGCGTTCCAGCTCATCATCGAAAAGGTTACAGAGACTCTCAAGAATCTCGTCGATCCGCGTTGTTTCGTTCATAGTCGTCACACCTTGGTCGTTGACCCGGCGGAGTTCAACAGGCCGGCATTCACCGAGGCCGCCTGGCTTACCTCGGCGAGGCTAATCCGGCCGTCGGCGTTGGTGTCGATCCGGGAGAAAACGTCTTTTCCCAGCCCAAGTTCCACGGCATCCAGCACGCCGTCTCGGTTCGCATCGCGCAACTCGATAAACCGAGCGGCGGCCTTACTCAACTCACTGGAGAAGTCAGTCCGCGCCTTGCTGCCGGAAGAGGCGCGGGTTTCGCCGGCCTCATGGTGTATAGCTGCGGGTCGAGGCCGCGGTTTCAGCGCTTCGATGATGCCGCGCGTGGTGTTGACAACCATCCCTATCTGGGTGATCCCGTTGAGAATGCTCATGTCTCTCTCCCGGTGGGGTCGAGTCCCACTGTTGTTTATCGGCAAGCTCTCGGCTTTACTTGACTGAAGCCTCGGCTTGAGCGGTCACTTTGCCTTTGAGGGCAAGTTGTGCTTCGGCAATCCGGAGTTGTTCTTCGATAAGCTTTGCGACGCCTAACTGTCCGCTCTTAGCCATGGCGCCGCTCAGGGCGTCGTTCAGCATCTCGTCGTAGATTTCGCGTTCGGCCCCGCCTTTGAACAGGCCGTCTTTGGGTACTGTCTTGCCCATTTCCTGGAGTAGGGTGAACAGAAAAAAGTGCTCGAACTCTTCAAGTGCGACGCGCTCTTTGGTCTTGTCGTCCAAGGGCGCCTGATGCTGCGCGCTGGGTCTGAAGGAAAGGAGGGGATTGACGTACAGCATCACATCACCTCCAGGTCGGCGTCCAAAGCGCCCGCGTCGCGCAGGGCCTGAAAAATGGCGATCATATCGCGGGGGGTCACTTTGAGCTTGTTCAAGGCGGCCGCCACGTCGCCTGCGGACATGCCCTCGACGGGCATCAGGTACGCCACTTGTTCCTCCGGTTTGACCTCCGTTGCGGCGGCCACCACCGTAGTACCGCCGGAAAGCGGCGGCGGCTGGGAAATGATCGGGACAGTTGTTATTTTGAGCGTAAGGTTGCCGTGGGCCACTTGGCACGGCTTGACCACGACGTCCCCGCCGACCACGATGGTCCCGGTACGTTCGTTGACGACGACGCACGACGGGGTGTTCGTGACAACGTCAATCTCCTGAAGCCTCGCGATAAACGACACCAGACTCGCGCGTTCGTCTTCAGGTATCGTTACGATGATTGCCCCGGCGCCCAACGCCTGCGCGCATTCAGGACCCATATCCTTGTTGACGGCGTTCTGGACGTTGTTCGCCGTGATGAAGTCCGGCCGGTTGACCGTCAGCATGATCCGTTCGCCATCGGTGATCGTGCAGGGAACTTCCCGCTCGACATAACCGCCCATGGGGATGCGGCCGGCAGTGACGTGGTTCTTCCGGACAGCGTTGCCTCCCCCTCCCCCCGCGTTGAACCCGCCCACGGATATCGACCCTTGCGCAACCACATAGACCGTCTCGTCGCCGCCGAGCGGACGGAGGTGCGTCTCCAACAGCCGCCCTCCTTCCAGGCTCTTACAGTCGTGCAAGGAATCCACTTTGACGTCGATGCGGGTGCCCTCTTTAACGAAAGGCGGTAACACAGCCGTGACCGCCACGATAGCGCAGTTGTCAGACTTCAGGTCCTTTAGCTCCTCCACCTTGATATCCAGTCGTTCGAGCATCCGTTGCTGGGCGATGACGGCAAGCTTGTTCTTGTCTCCTGTCCCCGCGAGACCCACCACGAGCCCCGTCCCGATCAGTTCGTTTGGTCTGGCGCCCTGGACCTCGCACAGGTCCTTGATGCGCATGGCCTGGGCCGAGCCAGCCGCAAGGAGAAGCGCGAGCGCCATGACGCCGGATTGAACCAACCTCGTTGGATGAGAACGCAAGGGCATGTACGGTCTCCTCAGAACGGCGACACCCAGTCCAAGAACTTTGTGATCAGGCCGCGGCGCTGGTTGTTCCAGAGCGGGCCACGCCCGCGGAGTTCGACGGAAGCCCCGGCGATACGTCCGGATTCGACCGTATTGGCCGCCGTAACGTCTTCTGAGCGGACAATTCCCGAAACTTGCAGATCGGAGTCTTCGCGGTTGACCGTAACGCGCTTTTTGCCTTCGATACGCAGGTTGCCGTTTTCGAAGACCTGGGTCACCACGCAACTTACGGTGGTAATCAACGAGTTGTTTCGTGTGGTAGTGCCGCGGCCTCGGGTTTCGTTGTTCGTACCGATCTTCCAATTGGGTAAGCGCTCAGGCTTCAAGAGTTGGAAGCCGCCCTTCGGTTTGCTGGTAAGAAACTCGTTGTCGCTGGAATTGGCCTCCGATTCCACATCGGCTTCCTTGCGCGTATTGGTGTTGGCCTGGGTGGACGCCTCGACAGTCTCGCGGACCAGCACGGTAATGATATCGCCTACCTCGAAGCGGGATTTCTTCTGCGCGATTAGAGTGCCGCCTTTTCCGCCGGACATGTTGAACAGCGAGTCGGCGCCTGCGCTCAGTGCCATCAGCGCGCACAGCGCCAGGATGAACGCCGTCTTTGTCACGATCCCTCCTTACTGCACTACGACGACGCCGTCGCTTCGTACAATCCCTTGAAACGTCTCCTTGGAATCGAGGTTCTGGCAGAAAACGAGATCGCCTGCGCACGCATCGGAGTTGGCGCGCGCCCTGGTTTGGATGACCATGGACGCGATCGTCGCCTCCACAAGAACCATTTGGTTGCGCTTGATGATGGTCTGAGGAGCAACCTTGGCATTCGTGATGACATCGCCGGACAGAATGGTGGTCTTGGCTACAAAACCCTGTAATTCCTCGATGTTGTGGTAAACGCCTTCCTTCAGCGCGGATACCCGTTGCTTCTCGAGATCGACGTCGTTGGCGGAAAGGGGTTTTCCGCGGGAAATCTCTTTGCGGGCTACGACAATATCCACAAAGGGCTCTACGCTGGCCTTGCAGAGCACGTTTTTCTGGAAATTCCCGTCGACTCGGATTTCGCCACGGAAAGAGCCCGTGCCCACGTAGCGATACTGTGGGCTAGGGCGCCAGGCGATTTCGAGTTCGCCTTCGGGAAGCACGATGTTGCCCGTAGGCATGCTGACATCGATCTCGGTGGCATCTAGGTCCCAGGGCATCTCCGTCTCGATGAAGGTGTGCAGACTCTCGAGAATGGTTTCCGGAGCCAGTTCGCGGTGTAACGTGGTGGCTTTAACACTCCGGGCTCCTTTGACTTCCAGTACCTCCGGGTCGATACCGGCGTTTCGTACGCGGGATATCACAAGGGTGGCGTTCAACTGGCAGCAGTCCCCCGGCTGGGCTGCCGAGGCCACCTCGACGGTTTCCAGAGTGCTTCTGTTCTCGCCTTCGATGTCCGCCACGTCGCCCAGGAGGACTTTCGGTCCTTTTACGTAAGCTTCCTCTCTCAGCACGATGGTGTCGGCCCCCGCAATGAAGGCGAATACGGTAGAAAAAGCGATGATAAGAACCGCTCGTCTTAAACGTTCTGTGTCAACCGTTCTCACGGTGCTCATCCTCGGTGTCCGATCACCCGTTGCTATCTATTACCGTTTCACGTTGTTGGCGATTTGTAGCATTTCGTCGGATGATTGGATGATCTTCGAATTAGCCTCGTAGGCCCGTTGCGCAATGATCAAGTTCAGAATCTCCTCCACCACCTGCACATTCGAGTTCTCCAGAAAGCCTGACTCGATGGTACCCAGGCCGTCAATTCCTGGTTGGCCCTGTGTTGGAGTCCCGGAGGCCTGTGTCTCGAGCAGCAGGTTCCTGCCCAGCCGCGCGTCCAGACCCGCGGGGTTGGAAAAGCGGACGAGCTGGATGACGCCAAGCGCCTGGGGCACCGCGTTACCGGGAACGCGGGCCGAAACCGTGCCGTCCGAGCCCACAGTGACCTGTTCGGCATCTGTGGGCACCGACATGGTGGGCGTCAGGGGATATCCGTCCGCCGTCATGACGGTTCCCTGTTCGTTGATCTTGAAG
>Ga0315277_10013675_pt1 | contig 10112 bp, 7 predicted proteins | sample YL17G05_15_MG_FD_203695 | JGI IMG/M metagenome (GOLD analysis project Ga0315277, IMG submission 203695) | Sediment microbial communities from Yellowstone Lake, YNP, Wyoming, USA - YL17G05_15 | ecosystem: Environmental > Aquatic > Freshwater > Lake > Sediment | place: USA: Wyoming | collected...
CCATGCTCGGCGAAGTGCGCCAGTACTGCTACGTCTGGCGCAACTCGCCGGCGCGCATCGAGAGGGCCCTGCTGGGAAATGAGGCCGGCCTATACGGCGCGGCGCGGCTGCCGTTTGGCGGGTGAGGTTGCTTTTCGTGGCGCGGGCACTCGATCAACCATAGGAGAGCGATGTCCCGACAAACCATCCAGCGGTTGCCCCCGATTCATCCCGGCGAAGTCCTTCGCGAGGAGTTTTTGGGGCCGATGAACCTCTCGGCGCACCAGCTCGCTCTCGCCTTGCGGGTGCCGGCTACCCGCGTCAATGAGATCGTCAACCAGCGCCGCGGCATCACGGCCGATACGGCAATGCGGCTGGCGCGGTATTTCGGAACGACCGCGAAGTTCTGGATCAACCTTCAGGCAGCTTACGATTTGGATCTGGCGGAAGACCGATTCCGCGAGGCCGTGGACCGCGAGGCGCTCCCCCGGCCGGCATAGGGGCAGCCACCTGGGAGCTGAGGATCTTGAATTGAGCAGCCGTCCAACCAGATTCGGACCCGCCAAGAAAGGCAGTCGATACTGCCTCCAGCGGTATGTGGAGTTCAGCGGCCGGGCGCTTGCTGAGTTGATCGTTCGGAGTAGCACCGCCTTGGCGGCTCTCGACCCGGCCGAAATTCGATGGGTTTCCCCGGTTCGGGAGGCCAACTATCTGGAGTATCGCGACGATTTCCTTCGTGTTATCGGGCTTGACCAGCACGAGAAGGCGTTGAGGCAGTTCTGGCCACTGAACGGTCCGCAGTGGGACGGCTTGGCGACGTTCAGGTCGGGCAGCCGAAGGGGCGTTTTTCTCGTCGAAGCCAAGGCGCATCCACAGGAGACGCTCTCCGACTGCGGGGCAACCAATCCCGTGAGCATTCGGTTGATCGGTGAGAGGCTGGAGGAAGTCCTGCAATTCATGGGCGCTCGTCCGGTTGACTGGACGAAGCGCTCATACCAACTGGCGAATCGTCTCGCCCACCTCTATTTCCTGTCCGAATTGTGCGGAGTCTCCGCGTTCCTTGTTCTCGTCAACTTTGTCAACGACAGGAGCCACAAGCCCACCAGTATTCAGGAGTGGCAACGCCATCCGTTGACCGGCAACCTCGGCATCCACGCCGGGTGTCGCCTGCTGGATCGAATCGTGACGGTTTATCCCGAGGCGGTTTGAAGAAGTCCGGAACCCTCCCACTGTGCTACGCTGTAGCGTTTGAGAGCTTCCGCCCATGACGACTGAGACTCGCGTGAAAGCGCAACTGATGAGCGCCTCGGAAATGGACCGCACGCTGGTGCGGCTGGCGCACGAGATCCTCGAGAAGAGCAAGGACCTCGACCTGCTCGCCTTCATCGGCATCCGCCGGCGGGGCGTGCCGCTGGCCCAGCGGCTGGCGCAGAAGATCCAGGCGCTCGAGAACCGCTCGATCCCGGTCGGGATTCTGGACATCAAGCTGTATCGCGACGACCTTTCCATGGTGGACACGCAGCCCGTCGTGGCCGCCACCGAGATCCCCTTTTCGGTGCAAGGCCGGGACATCATCCTGATGGACGACGTGCTGTACACCGGCCGCACCGTCCGCGCGGCGCTGGACGCGCTGTTCGACCACGGACGCCCGGCGCGGGTGCAGCTTCTGGCGCTGATCGACCGCGGCTGGCGCGAGCTGCCGATCGAGGCGCGCTATGTCGGCCGCATGGTCCAGACCACCGACAACCAGATCATCGAAGTGAAGTTCCAGGAAGTGGACGGCCAGGAGCGGGTTCTGCTGGTCGAGAAAGTCTGACGGAGGGGCCAACCATGCCGGCCGGCCTGCTGGGTATCGAGACGCTGGAACGCGCCGAGATCGAGGCCATTCTCGACCGCGCGAAGGACTTTCAAACCATTCAGAACCAGCCCGCCAAGCGCCTGGATACGCTGCGCGGCAAGCTGGTGACGCTCATGTTCTTCGAGGCCTCCACCCGCACCCGCACCAGCTTCGAGATCGCCGCCAAGCGCCTGGGCGCCGACTCGATTTCGATCTCCGCCTCGGGCTCGAGCCTGTCCAAGGGCGAATCGCTGCTGGACACGCTGAACACGCTGGCGGCGATGCGGCCGAGCGCCATCGTGATGCGCCACGCGGCCTCCGGCGCGCCGCATTTTCTGGCGCGCCACCTGCCCACGCCCATCATCAACGCGGGCGACGGAACCCACGAGCATCCCACCCAGGCGCTGCTGGACGCCCGCACCATTCTCGATCAGCGGCCGTCGCTGGAGGGGTTGCGGGTGGCCATCATCGGCGACATCGCCCACAGCCGCGTGGCGCGGTCGAACATCTTCCTGCTGGCCAAGTTCGGCGTCGACATCGTGCTGTGCGGGCCGGCGCCGCTGGTCCCGCCCGACCTGGCGCGGATAGCGCCGGGAGTGTCCATCACCTACGACATCTCCGAGGCCATCCGCGACGCCGACGTCATCATGATGCTGCGCGTGCAACTGGAGCGGCAGCACGAGGCGGCCTTTCCCGCCGCCGAGTATTTCTCTTTCTACGGGCTGCGGCTGGAGCATCTCGACCTGGCCCGGCCGGACGCGCTGGTGATGCACCCGGGCCCGATCAACCGCGGCCGCGAGATCGCCTCGGAAGTGGCCGACTCGCAGCGCTCCGTCATCCTCAACCAGGTCGAGAACGGCGTCGCCGTGCGGATGGCGGTCCTGGAACGGATCGTGGGATAAATGGCCAAGCTGCTGATCAAGAACGGACGAGTGATCGACCCGGCTTCGGGCCTCGACCGGGTCGCCGACGTGCTCGTGGAAGATGCGGCCATCGCCGGGGTGGGCGAGAACCTCGAGGTTCCCGGCGCCGACCGGTTCGACGCCAGCGGGATGGTGGTAGCGCCGGGCTTCATCGACATGCACGTGCACTTGCGCGAGCCCGGCTTCGAGCACGCCGAGACCATCGAGACTGGGGCGCGCGCGGCCGCCGCCGGCGGCTTTACTTCCGTTTGCTCCATGCCCAACACGAAGCCGGTGAACGACAATCCGACGGTCACCAGCTACATCATCGGGCGCGCCGAGCGCTTCGCCGTGGTGAACGTCTTTCCCATCGGCGCCATCACGAAGAACAGCGCGGGCGAGGAACTGGCGGCCATCGGCTCGATGAAGAACGCCGGCGCGGTGGCCATCTCCGACGACGGGCGGCCGGTGATGAACGCCCGGGTCATGCGCCGCGCCATGGAGTTCGCGCGCGCTTACAACCTGCCGGTGATCGACCACTGCGAGGACCTGCAACTGAGCGCCGGCGGCGACATGCACGAGGGCTTCGATTCCGTGCGGCTCGGACTGCGCGGCATCCCGGGGGTCTCCGAGGACATCATGGTGGCGCGCGACATCCTGCTGGCCGAACTGACCGGCGCCCGCTTTCACGTGGCCCACGTCTCGACCGCGAACTCCGTCGGCATGGTGGCCCACGCCCGCTCGCGCGGGCTGCCGGTAAGCGCGGAGGCGACGCCGCACCACATCGCTCTGGCCGACTCGATGATGCCGCCCTACGAATCGAACTACAAAATGAAACCGCCGCTGCGCTCGACCTCCGATGTCGAGGCCGTGCGCGCCGGCATCGTGGCGGGCACGGTCGAAGTAATCGCGAGCGATCACGCGCCGCACCCGGGCAGCGAGAAGATGCAGGAATTCGAGAAGTGCCCGTTCGGCGTCATCGGCCTGGAAACGGCCCTTGCGATCGTGCTCGAGACCCTGGTGCACACGGGACGCATCGGGCTGGCGCGCCTGGTCGAACTGTTCACGGCGGGCCCGGCGCGGGTGCTCGGCCTCGACCGCGGACGCCTGTCCGCCGGCGCGCCGGCGGATGTGACCATCTTCGATCCGGAACGGTCATGGACTTACGACGTCAATAAGTCGTATTCTAAGAGCCGGAACACGCCCTTTGACGGGCGCACCTTCCGCGGTGGCCCCGTGGCCACCATCATCAACGGCAGATTTGTCTGGCGGGCCGACCGGGCGTAGCCCGGCCCCAGGCCTGCCCCCTGCCTGAGGAGGTAGCATGCGGAAACGCCGCGTAGTCATTCTCCTGATTGTCCTCGCGCTGCTGATTGGGGCGCGCACTATCTCGTCCTGGGTGATCGACTACCAGTGGTGGAGCGAAATGGGGCAGGTGAGCACCTGGATCGCGATGATCCTCTACGGCACGGTTCCCACCGTGGCCGTCGCGTTGCTCGCCTTTGTGGTTCTGTGGACCGCGCACGCGCGCGGCGTGAAGTTCGCCGGCGAGCGGCTGAGGGATTATCGGCTCTACGCCAGGCTGTCGTCGCTGGCGCTGCTGGTGGTGTCCGGCTTGTTTGCCATGGCGATGGTCGAAAGCTGGACCGTGGTGCGCTTCTTCGGGGGCCGGCAACTGGGAGCGGACACCGCCTCCTGGCGCGATCCGGTTTTCTCCCATCCGCTCGCCTTCTACCTCTTCGAGGTTCCGTTCTACTCGCTGGTATTGGGTCTGCTGGTGGGATTGTCTCTGCTGGCGGCGCTGGTCTACCTCGCCGCGGCGCGGGGCTGGCAGTTGCGCGCGCAGTGGCCGTCCTGGCAACAGGGACAAGTCGAGATCGAACTGGCCGATCTGCGGGTGAAGGGAGCGTTCGGGTCCTGGTTCCTGCGCGGCGCGGCGGCGCTGTTCTTTCTGGCGCTGGCCGGCCGCTTCTGGCTGGGCCGCTTCGCCATGCTCGGCAACGACCACGGCTTTCTGGTCGGCATCGACTACGTGAACGATTACATCACCTTGCCGCTGCAATGGCTCATGATCGTTTCCGCGCTGATGGGTTGTGTTTCGGTCCTGTTGGGACGGCTGAAGCCGGCGCTGGTGGTGGTGGTGGCGGTTGTGCTTCAGGCGCTGGTGCCGGCGGCGGTCTCGGCCCTGTACGTGCGGCCGAACGAGATCTCCTTGCAGCGGCCTTACATCCAGCGGCACATCCAGGCGACGCGCTCGGCGTTTGGGCTGACGTCGCGCGTCCGCGAGATCGAGTTCGCGGCCAAACTGGAATCGAAAATCGACATGTCGCGCCACAAGCCGCTGTTCGACAACGTGCGCCTGTGGGACTGGCGCGCGTTTCACGACACGGTCACTCAGATCCAGGCCCTGCGGCCCTACTACGTCTTCCACGACACCGACGTGGACCGCTACATCATCGACGGCCAGTTGCGGCAGGTGCTGCTGACGCCGCGCGAACTCGACATCAACCAGGTTGCCGACGCGGGCCGCTGGATCAACAAGCGCTTCATTTACACGCACGGCTACGGGATGGTGATGGCCGAGGCCAACAAGATCACGCCCGAGGGCATGCCGATGCTGTTCATCAAGGACGCGCCGGCGGTGGTTCAGACCTCCGGACTCAAGCTCACCCGGCCGGAGATCTATTACGGCGAAGTGGTGCACGAGCCGGTCTTCGTGCGGACCGGGCAGAACGAGTTCAACTATCCGGCCGGCGCGGACAACGTCCACACGCGCTATGAAGGGCGCGGCGGATTCCCGATCTCCTCGTTCGGCGTGCGGCTGGCCGCGGTGCTGGCCAGCGGCGAGTGGAACATTCTGCTCACCGGCTACCTGGCCCCCGAGAGCCGCATGATGATCCACCGCAGCGTGGGAGAGAGGCTGGAGGAGCTGGCGGGCTTCATTCGCTGGGATACGGACCCGTACCTGGTGCTGACCGACGCGGGCCGGCTGGTCTGGATCGTCGACGGCTACGCGACCTCGGATTCGCACCCCTACTCGCGCCATATCGAAATGCAGACGCTGGGGCGGTTCAACTACATCCGCAATTCGGTGAAGGCGACCATCGACGCCTACGACGGCACAACCACGCTGTATGTCTTCGATCCCGCCGACCCGGTAATCCAGGCCTACCGCAAGCTGTTCCCACACCTGATGGTTCCGGCCGACCGGCTGCCGGCCGACTTGCGGGCGCATGTGCGCTATCCGGAACAGATCTTCCGCGCGCAGGCCGAAGTCTACCGCACCTACCACATGATCGACTCCGACTCCTTTTACAACAAGGAGGATCTGTGGGACATCGCGCGCAGCGTCAGAGGCCAGGAGAACCGTGCGGAACCGCTTGCCCCGACCTACATCGTGGCGACCTTGCCGGACGAAGGCAAGGCCGAGTTCCTGCTGATTGTGCCGTTTACCCCGCGCACCAAGGACAATCTCATCGGACTGATGGTCGCGCGCTGCGACGGCGAGCACCTGGGCGAGCTGGTCTTCCTGCAACTGTCCAAACAGGTGCTCATCTTTGGGCCGATGCAGGTCGAGGCGCGCATCAACCAGGACCAGAACATTTCCAAGGACCTGAGTCTCTGGAACCAGCAAGGTTCGCAGGTGCTGCGCGGGCAGATGCTGGTGTTGCCGGTGGAGAATACGTTTGTCTACATCGAGCCGATTTACATCCAGGCGTCGCAGGCGCGCATGCCGCAATTGAAGAAGATCGCGTTGGCCATGGGCGACACCCTCATCTACACCGACAGCTATGAGCAGGCGGTGTCCGAACTGGCGCGGCTGGGTGGCTCCGGCCCGCCGCCGTCGAAGGCTCAGGCCCAGGCTCAGGCCGCGACGCCGCAGGCCCCCGCGTCCGGACCGGATCCCAGAATCGAGATCGTGCGGCAACACCTGGAGCGTTACCGGGCCCTGGCCGGACAAGGCAAGTGGGCCGAAGCGGGCAAGGAGCTGGAAGCGATCGAAGCCGTGGCGCGCGGCCGCTGACAAAAGCGCAACCCCGCGCCCCCGCCCGGCATCACATGAAATGGGGACAGTAACAAATAACCCCTTTTCCCAAAAAAGGGGTTATTTGTTACTGTCCCCATTTCCGGGTTTATGACTCCTGACGCCCACGGCGGTTTGGTGCAACTCGGCGGCTCGCAGCCGATTCGCCCTGATGCGCCCGCCGGACCGACCCAGACGCTGGAACTCGCCATCACCGGCATGAGCTGCGCGGGTTGCGTGAGCACGGTGACAAAGGCGCTGAGGAACGCACCCGGCGTGGTTGCGGCAGGCGTGAACTTCGCCACCCGTCGCGCCACCGTCATCTACAACCCGCGGCTCACCGGGCGCGAACGCCTGGCCGCCGCGGTCACGGCCGCCGGATATGGCGTTGCCGAAGAGCGCTCGCGCGAGGAACTCGAACGCGCCGAGGCCGCCTCGCTCCGTCGCCGGCTGTGGGTGGCGGTTGTGTTCAGCGTGCCGGTGGTGATCCTGGCGATGTCGCACGGCGTCATCCATTTCATGGGCGACCGCTGGGTGCAATTGGCGCTGACCGCGCCGGTGGTGCTGTGGGCCGGCGGCGGGTTCTTCACTCTGGCGTGGAAGGCCCTGCGGCGGCGCTCGGCGGACATGAACACGCTGATCGCCACGGGCACTGGAACGGCGTTCGCCTACTCGGCCTGGGCCACCGCGGCGGGCGGCATGCTGCCGGTCTACTTCGAGTCGGCGGCGGTGATCGTCACGCTGATTCTCACGGGGCGGCTGCTGGAAGCGCGCGCGCGTGCCCGGGCCTCGGACGCGATCCGCAGGCTCGCCGGGTTGCAGCCGCCGACGGCGCTGGTCGAGCGCGGCGAGGCCCGCGTCGTGACGCCGGTCGAGGAAGTGGTGCCGGGGGACGTCGTCGTGATCCACCCCGGCGAGCGGGTTCCGGTGGATGGCGAGGTGCTCGACGGCGAATCGACGGTGGATGAGTCGATGCTGACGGGCGAAAGCGCGCCGGTGGACAAGCGGGCCGGCTCACCGGTGTACGCCGCGACCATCAACCAATCCGGTTCCCTGCGCTTCACGGCGCGCAAGGTGGGGCGAGAGACGGCGCTGGCGCGCATCGTCGAAATGGTCGAGAAGGCCCAGGGCTCGCGCGCCCCCATCGCGCGTTTTGCCGACGTGGTGGCGGGTTACTTCACGCCGTCGGTGATCGTTGTGGCGCTGGCAACGCTGGCGCTGTGGCTGGCCTTTGGAACCTTCCAGCAGGCCATACTGCATTTTGTCGCGGTGCTCATCATCGCCTGCCCCTGCGCGCTGGGGCTGGCCACGCCCACCGCCGTGATGGTGGCGACGGGACGAGGAGCGCAACTCGGCATCCTGTACAAGGGTGGCGAGGCGCTGGAAGCGGCGGGGAAGGTCACCACGGTGGTCCTGGATAAGACCGGCACGCTGACCGAGGGCAAGCCGGCCGTGACCGGCGTCGAGCCCGAGCCCGGCTGGTCCGTGGACCAACTCTTGCGCCTGGCCGCGGCGGCCGAGCGCCCGAGTGAACATCCCTATGGCAGAGCGATCGTGGCGCGAGCCGAGGGACTCAAGTTGCCCGTGGCCAGCCGGTTTCAGGCCCGGGTCGGACGCGGCGTTGAGGCCGAGGTGGAAGGGCGGCAGGTGGCCATCGCCGCCGCACCGGCCAAAAACGCGCTGGCGGTGACGGTCGACGGAAAGCTGGCCGGGCACATCGTGGTGGCCGACCGGCCGCGCCCGGAGGCCGCCGGCGCGGTGAGCCGACTGAGGGAGCTGAGACTGAGCGTGGTCATGATTACGGGCGACGCGCGGGTGACCGCCGAATCCCTCGGGCGCGCGGTGGGCATCGAGCGGGTGATGGCCGAGGTGCTGCCGGAGGCTAAAGCGCGCGAAATCGAGGCGCTGCAAAGCAACGGCGAGCGCGTCGCCATGGTGGGAGACGGCATCAACGACGCCCCCGCCCTGGCGCAGGCGGATGTCGGAATCGCCATGGGAAGTGGGACCGATATCGCGATGGAAACGGCCGGCGTCACGCTCGCCGGAGGCGACCTGCGGAGAGTGGCCACGACGGTCGAACTGTCCCGCGCGGCGCTGCGCACGATTCGCCAGAACCTGTTCTGGGCTTTTGTCTACAACGTGATAGGGATTCCGCTGGCCGCGGGAGCGCTGAGGCCGTGGACCGGGTTGGAACTCTCGCCGATATTTGCCGCCGCGGCCATGGCGCTGTCCAGCGTCAGCGTGGTGACGAATTCACTGCGATTGCGTTCCTGGAGAGCCTGAACTTTAGAAACTCACCGCCCGGCGGCGGGGTCGGATAGCTTCCATGCCGAAGCCCCGGCGGCTGTCGCGGGTTTCGCTCATTTCGTCGGCGGCGAGCGCCACGGCTTCCGAAAAACTCTCTTCGTCTACCGTGACAGCGCCCCAACTGAACATCACCGAGAACGCCGCGAGCGAGCGAAGCTGATAGTCCCAGAGCCGCTCGGCAACCTGGTGGATCCGGTTCTGAGCCGCCGCTCCCTTTTCGTTCGGGAACACGACGATGAACTCGTCGTCGGCCCGGCGGTAGGCAAAGTCGTTGGCCGAAATCAGGCTCCGGATCAGCCGGTCCACGGAACCGGCCAACTCCTGCGCGCCACCCTTGGATTGGCCCTGCAGCGCGCGCTGATAGTCGTTGATCCCGATCGCGATAACCACTCCGGTGAGGGACTGATTCTGGCCGATCAACGTGGCGATTTCGGCGGCCTCGAAGAAGCCTGTCGGAAGCTCGGCCACCGGCCTGACCAGTTTGGGGCCCGCTTCGCGCGCCGGCTCCCGGCGAACAACCAGGCCGGAGGAAATGCTGATTCTGGGTTCGGGCTCGCCGACCGGCGGAATGGATTCGACCTCCGTTTGACGCGCCGCCGCGAGCGCGGCCGCCGGTTCGATTTCAGAGGCCAGGAATTCGGCCGGCGCCGGCTCCATCGGTGGTTCTTCAACCACCACGGGCGCCGGCTCGGGCTCGGGCAAAGACAGGGAACCTGCTTCGGGAATGCCCGGCTCGACCAACGGCGTCATGAACACGACCCGGCTCGGTTCCGCCGCCGCCAAATCGGTTGCCGGCGCCGCCGCGAACGTGGCCGCCGGTTCGATTTCCGGGGCCGGGAATTCGGCCGGTGTCGGCTCGACCGCGAAGACCTCCGGCTCGACCTCCGGCTCCGCCTCTTGAGGCGCCGCCGCGAGCGCGGCCATCGGTTCTATTTCCGGGGCCAGGAATTCGGCCGGTGCCGGCTCGACCAACGGCGTCATGAACACGACGCGGCTCGGTTCCACCGCCGCCAACTCGGCTGCCGGCTCGGCCGCGAAGACGACTGGCTCGACCTCCGGCTCG
>Ga0315277_10013676_pt1 | contig 10111 bp, 7 predicted proteins | sample YL17G05_15_MG_FD_203695 | JGI IMG/M metagenome (GOLD analysis project Ga0315277, IMG submission 203695) | Sediment microbial communities from Yellowstone Lake, YNP, Wyoming, USA - YL17G05_15 | ecosystem: Environmental > Aquatic > Freshwater > Lake > Sediment | place: USA: Wyoming | collected...
GCGGCGGAGGCGGAGGCGAACGCGGCGCAGGCGGCCCTGGGCAAGATCAGCACGGCAAAAGCTTTGGTGGATCACGCGAGGGGTAAGTGGATCGGCGGCGCCGAGAAATGGATAGCCCAGGCGGAGGCGGCGCTGAAGAAGGCGACCACGGAGGCCGAACGGGAAGCGGCGAAGAAAGATCTGGCCAATGCCCAGGCGAACAAGGAAGACGGGATCAAAGCACTCAAGGAGCGTCAGGAAGCGTTGGACAAGGCGAAACTCGACGAGCCGAAGTTGACCAAGGCGAATCAGGCGGCTCAGGCGGCACTGGCCCAGGCGCAAACCAATGAGTTAATGGCAGCCAAGGTCCTCCTGACTGAAATGGAGTCTTTCCTGTCGAGCGATAAACTGGATGCGAAGCTCGTCAAATGCACCGTGCTGGCCGAGGCGACGCCGCGGGGGTTGGCGGAGTTCGCCCTGCAGGGGCCGGAGCAGGAGGCGCTGGTCGAGAAGCTGCTGGCGGATGCTGACCTGATGAAGCAGATGGTCATCGCCGACGGCGCCAGTGGCGGCAAGTATGGCCAGGCAATGAAGATCTACACCGACATCCGGAAGGCGAGCGCGAAGGCCAAGAACGGCGTCTTGCAGCGGCTGGCACTGGCCATCAGCCTGGAGCACGCGGTGCCGATTGCGCAGAGCAACCCTCAGGCCCAGACCGGTGCCCCGGCCACCGTGGATCCGGTGAAGAGGTACCTGCATTACGAGAAGGCCTATCTCGATGGCGAACTCGATCCCGCCTTCAAGGACCTGGCCGTCTGGGAGTATCGAAATGCCGTCAACGGCGATGAGCCGGATTGGACGCTGGCCTGGGGGCGCGAGATGCTCCGGAACTACCGGCCCGACCATATCTACAATCCGGACTATGGCTGGCGCTATTCGGGAGTGGTGCGAACCGATGTCAAGTACGGATCGCAGGATGTCAAGAACGACAAGCCCTCATTACAGAATTATCAGAATATCATCATGAACGGTGGTGTCTGTGGTCGGCGGGCGTTCTTCGGACGTTTTATCCTGCGCTGCTTCGGCATTCCGACCACCGCTCGACCTCAGGTGGGACATGCGGCGCTAGTGCATTGGACGCCCCAAGGCTGGGTCGTCAATCTGGGCGCCGGTTTTGGATGTGCCCAAGCCAAGGGGATTCTCGGCTTGACGGACGCGGACTTCTTAGTGGAAACGCAGGTGCGGAAGTATCCGGCGGACCACATAAGAGCGTTGCGCGCCCAGTGGGTGGGAGATGCTTTGGGCGAGGAGAAGTACAACGGCCACAAGAAAGGCAGCGGCGGTTTGTGGAATATCATGGCGCTGTTCGCGAAGAAGGCGATTGTCGCCGATGCGAAGCCACGGCAATTGGCCGCGCTGGGAACGAAACTGGGCGAGGCGAACGAATCGGCGGAAACCAAGGCGCAGGCCGTGGTAAAGACGGCCGTTGCGGACGCCGACAAGAAAGTCGCGGTTGATTCCAAGGGTGTGATCACGATTCCGGCGGCGGCCTGCAGCGGGAGCGTGCAGCCGATGAAGAGTTTCCTGGGCGGGCTGCAGTTGCTGTGCGGCGGGGGCGCATTTCACTGCGACCTCGATGTTCCGAGAGCCGGCAAGTATGCGCTGGCCGTGCGGTTGGTGACGGTGCAAGAGGGACAGAAGTTCCTGCTCACGGCGAACGATGCCAAAGCGCCGGTTGAAATTGCGGTGCCCTACACCATCGGCATGTGGCAGCAGACCCAGCCGGTCGAGATCTCCCTGGTCAACGGGAAGAATGTCCTCCACTTCACGCTCCAAGACGGTAGCCGCGGAGTGACCATCAAGGAATTCACCCTCACGCCGGTAAAGTAACTGAATAAATACGAATCTCAGTCGAAAAGACAAACAACAAGCAAAACAAACAGGGAACAAAAATGAAACTGAACCACATCACACGCAGGGCTTTTGCTCTATCATCCATCGCGCTCGCGGCGCTCGCGCTGTCGTCATTTGCCCCCAGGGCATCGGCCGAAAATGCAGCTTCTTCTCTGGCTGTAAAGAACGGCGACAAGATCGCTTTTATGGGAGACTCTATCACGGCCGGCGGGGCACTAAAGAACGGCTATGTGACTCTCGTCATGGAGGCGCTGAAGAGCGAAGGACTGGACGTCTCTTCTGTGCCGGCGGGGAAATCCGGCAACAGATCCAATGACATGCTCGCGCGGCTGGATACGGACGTGATCAGCAAGAAGCCGCAGTGGATGCTGCTGAGCTGCGGCGTGAATGATGTCTGGCACTTCAAGCTGCGCCTGGGCAAGCAGACATTCCAGGGAGTCCCGCTGGAGGATTACAAGAAGAACATCACCGCCATCCTTGATAAGGCCAAGGCGGCCGGCATCAAGGTCATGATATTGACCGCGACAATGATCGGCGAGGACCCGGAAAGGGAACTGAATAAGAACCTCATACCCTACAATGATTTCCTCCGGCAGATTGCCAAGGAGAGGAACTGCCTGCTTGCGGACCTTAACACCGACATGCAGGAGGCCCTCAAGAAGATTCCCGATGAAAAAGGCCCGGCCAAGATGTTCGGAGAGCCGGAGTACAAGCGCGATATCAAGAACAAGCTGACCACGGACGGCTGCCACATGAATGATCGGGGAAATATCATGATGGCCAAGGGCGTTTTGAGAGCATTCGGCTTGAGCGAAGAAAAGATCGCCGCGCTGAAATGACAAGGACAGCGATTAGACAATTAAAAACCCGAACGAGATAAAACAGCCATGAACAATAGGTCACGCACCATCACGGCGTATTTCGCCCTCACGGCAGCTCTGCTGCTTTCACCTTTGGCGGCAGCGGCCGCAAAGAAAAAGACCGCAGAACAACCCACCGTCGCCGTCGCCAGCGCCATCGAGCTTGGCGCGCCCTTTGCCGACAACGCGATCCTCCAGCGGGAAATGGAGCTTCCCGTCTGGGGCTGGAGCAAGCCGGGCACGACAATCACCGTGGAGTTCGTCCCTCGACCTGGCTCGGGACAGGCCGGCCAGAAGGAAACCGCCAAGGCTGGTGCGGACGGCAAGTGGCTGCAGACCCAGCCGCTCGAAGTCACGCTGGTCAAGGGACCGAACGTCCTCAGCTTCGAGAGCCAGGAAGGGAGCCGCGGAGTGACCATCAAGGATTTCACTCTGACGCCCATTCGACAGGCTCAGGGCGGGCCGGTGAAGTAACAGAAAGGAGAAAACAAAAAACAGAAAATCGAAACTGAGTGCGCAACGCCCTATCGACGCCGTACCTGTCGCGCCCAGCGGCAACCAGGCCGCCGTACCATGTGTTGACGCGTGTGTGGAGTTGAATATCCCTCCCTGAGTCAGGGAGTCGGATGGGTGACCGTAAACAAAAGGAGACAAAGTCATGAAAAGAAGAACATTGTGTGCGGTGGTGTGTCTGCTGGCAGTGGCGCTCATGAGCATTTCCAGCGCATGGGCAGCGGAGAAGGTTGATACGGATCCGAAACAGCAGTTGCCAAGGCCCGATGGAAAGCCGGCTGACATGACCAAGCCGGTCCAGGTGTTCATCCTGCTGGGCCAGTCCAACATGGTCGGTGCCGGCAAGGTAGCCGGCGGGGAAGGGTCGCTGGAGAATGCGGTCAAGGCGAAGAACAAATACCCCTACCTTGTGGATGACGCCGGCAATTGGACCGAACGCAAGGACGTCCGCAACGTGCGGGTCATGGGAAGCGGCACAGGAGCGATGCGGGAGTTCAACAACGAATGGATGACCATCAAGGGCGGGACCATCGGCCCGGAGATCGGAATCGGGCACTATGTGGGGCATGCCACGGATGCGCCCGTAATGATCCTCAAGAGTTGCATCGGCAACCGCAGCCTCGGTTGGGACCTCCTGCCTCCGGGCAGTGAGCGGTTCGAGTATGAGGGAAAGATCTACGCTGGCTACAAGGATTCTCCGGACTCCTGGGACAAGGGCACGGAGCCCAAGCCGATCGGCTGGTACGCCGGCATGCAGTACGACGGCGACGTCGCCAACGCGAAGAAGGTGCTTGCGGAGCTCGACAAGTATTACCCCGGAGCGAAGGGGTACGAAATCGCGGGCTTCTTCTTCTGGCAGGGCGACAAGGACCGCTACAATGCCGCACATGCCAGCCGCTACGAACTCAACCTGGTGAACTTCATCAAGGCGCTGCGCAAGGACTTCAATGCCCCGGACGCGAAGTTCGTCTGTGCCACCCTTGGCCAAACCAAGAAGGGCGACGGGGGCAATGAGGGAAAGATACTCGAGGCCCAGCTCGCGGTTGACGGCAATAGCGGCAAGTATCCGGAGTTCAAAGGCAATGTGGCCTCTGTCTATTCCAATCCCTTCTGCCATGGCGGCGCCTCTAACAGCCACTACAACGGTAACGCAGAAACCTATATGGATGTCGGCGAAGCCATGGGCAAGGCCATGGCGGAGATGTTGAAGAACCAGAAGTAGAAGTAAGACCAAAGGTAAAAATATAATCCATAAGAAAATGTTGGTTGTTGGATTCCTGTTGACCGCGATGGCGGCCGGGGCGTCCTGCTGCCGCCGTTGGCCAGGATCAAGGGCCGGCCCGAGACGTGGGCGCCCATTTTCTGGAACAGCCAATGGTTCCGTGGTGGGAAAAACCATTCGCTTGGGCTGCTGTGCGACGTGAAGCATCCGGCGCTGGCGGGTTTCCCGACCGAGTGCCACAGCGACTGGCAATGGCACGACTTGATGAACCGTTCGGTGGCCATCGACCTCAGCGACGCGCCGGCCGGACTGCGGCCCATCGTGCAGGTTGTTCCCGACTGGAACCAACCGCGGCGCGAGGCCTTGCTGTTCGAGGCCCGCGTCGGCAAGGGACGGCTCCTGAAGTGCTCGGCTGACCTGCGCACGGACCTCGACAAGCGACTCGCCGCCCGGCAACTGCGCCGGAGCCTGCTGGACTACGCCGCCGGCAAGAACTTCGATCCGGTGACCGAGATGACTCCCGACCAAGTCCGGTCCCTGCTGGTGATGGATGGCGTCGGCAAAGCCGGTGAGAAATAACGGACACACACATCAATCAATACAGAAACTCGATGAATGTAGGAAACACGTTATGAACAGACATTGCTCCAAGGGATTTCGATTCAAGAGAAGCGGCATGGGGCGGCAAGGTAGCGGGCTGCTATGTATCGCGGCGGCCGTGATTGCGTTGGCGGCGATGGCGCCGACGGTAAAGCCAGCTTACGCCGCTGATGCCTCCTCCGATGCAACCGTGATTCGGGGTGGTTTCTCCGCCGCCGGAGGACTGAGCGCAGCCGGCCCTTATGCCGCCATGCTGGTCTATGATCTGCCCGATGCCCCGCCCCCGTCCGACCCGCGGGAATCGCTCCAGGTCGCCGCGGCCCTTGGCGCCCCCCGCCGTCTCGTGCTGGCGACGCGCGAAGGCGGCCAATGGCAACACGTCGAAATCGCCCGCGCCGACCGCATTGACGGCCCCGTCTGCCCGAAAGAAACTGTCCCCGGCCCGATCCTGGCCTGGACCCAGCGCCAGGGAACGCAATGGGAGCTTTGCGTTTACCGCGACGGCAAAATGAAAACCGTCGCCTCCGCCGGCCAAATCCTGCGCCATCCGCTCATCGCTTTCTCCGCCAGGAGCGGTCTGATCGCCGGCTGCGAGACCGATGATGACAAAGGCGAGTCGGTGATCACACTCCATGATGAAACCGGCGCCCGGATATTGCGCATTCCCGGCCGCCATGGCCGCCTGGCTGCGGCGCCAGCCGGCCTCCTCCTGCTGGCCGAACGCGCCACCGCGGACGCGAACTGGTTGGAAGCCACAGCGATCAAGGACGGCAAGTCCCAGCCGCCCATCGCGATCCGCGGCCCCCGCGATTACACCTTCAACGCTGATTTTGCGGTCGATCCCGCCAGCGGCGCCGCCTTCATCGTCGCCGAGTGCGCCGTCGCCTTCGGCGCAGACTGCCAGTTGGGACTGGATCGCGAACTGCGCGCCTGGCGTCTGGCCCCCGATGCGTCCGAGGCATCGCCCTATCCCGACGCCGCCCGCGCACTCCTCCCCATCGCGCGACGCGCCTTCAGAACCGGCATTGGCGCCTCGATGGAAAACACCCCGCCCATCCGCCCGATCATCCTATCCGTCGGCGGCCGGCCGCTGGTGGCCTTCCGCGAGTTTCGCTGCCGCACCACCAAGGATTTCGGCTGGGATGTTTACCTGACCCGTTGCACGGGCCAGGCTTGGTCGGCCCCCGCGCGCCTGACCGAACAGCTCGGCTCCGCCGATACCGGCTACGCCCTCCTCCCTGACGGCGCGGGCTTCCTCGGCGTCTTCCCCGAACTGGACAACCCCGGCCGGAGTTCCCCCAGTTACGCCCACCGCGTCGCCCTGGTGACGGTTCCGCCCGACCGCGCGCTGCCTGTCCCGCCAATCCCAGAGGCACAACAAAACGCCGCCTGGCGCACCCCGGAGCGTTTCCTCGACATCGCCCCCGCGCCGCCCGCCCTGCCCTCTGCCCCGGATGGCCTCACCCTCCTCTGGGGCGACCTGCACGCCCACAGCATTTATTCCAAGTGCGTCCCCTCGGCCAACGGGACGCCGGACGAAATGCTCCGCTACGAGCGCGACGTGCTTGAGATGGATGTCATCTCCCTGCTCGAGCACACCCAGATCATGAGCCTGGCTGAGGTCATCTGGGACTTTGACCGCCTCGAGGCCGAGGCCGGCGGGCGTATTCTCCTTTACGGCACCGAGCCGGGCATCCGCCCGGGTCGCCACACCAACATTTACGCCACCTCCCGTGGCGTATTCGATCGCATCTGCTCCCTTTTCTGGGTCAAGGGCGGCGGCAACCGCGCGGCTTCCTACCGCGCCCTGCTGGAGGCTTTTCCCGCCGGCCAGACCGTTGCGCTTCGCCACTTCCACGGCGACTCGGCCACGGATAACGCCGAATCCGCCACATCGTTCGAACCGCGTCTGGAGGTCGCCATGGAAGCGATGCAGGGCCGCGGCAACAACCTGCTGGGCAAAAACGGCAAGGCCGGCTTTCCCGCCATTTACCTCAATCACGGCTTCAAAATCGGCCTGGTCGGCGGCTCGGATCACTTCCGCGAGACCGAGGCCGTCAACCGCTACTGCCTTACCGGTTTCTGGGTGCGCGAGCGCTCCGAGGCAGGCATCTGGGAGGCGTTGCGCAACCGCCGCACCCTGGCGGTCTCCAACGCCAAGGTGGCGATCTGGGCCACGCTGGAGGGCAAAGGTATCGGCGAGGAAGTGGCCGCCGCCGGCCCGCTGCGTTTCCAGGTGGCGTTGGCCGCGGCCCGACCGATCCGGCGCGTCACGCTAATCCGCGACGGCGAAGTTCTCCCCTGGACAGCCGTGGGCGCCAAGAAGGCCGCGCTGACTCTCGAGGACAAAACGTCCGCACCTGGCCGTCACTGGTACGTGGTCACCGCCGAGGCCGACTCCGCTTACCCGCAGCCGGCCATCGCCCACGCCTCGCCAATCTTTGTGAGGGTCAAGCAATGACCGCCGGCACCTTCTCTCTAATGGCGTGCGTGCTCTTGAAAAATGATTCGCCGCCCCCACCTCACGCCCGGTCTTCGAGCAGCCCAATGGCTCCCCGGTCGCAGCCAACCCAGCAAAGTCCTACCAATGAAAAAGGTGCCAAACGAAAAACTGGACATGACAAAATGGAAAAGAAAGATGTTTATATTGCATTCGATTATTCTTAGATGTAAATGTAGAATTCAGGTTCATGGTGAGCAGGTAAAAGGAGAAAAAATGAAGAGATCAGCATTATGTGCGATTATCGCAGCAGGTGTAATTGGCCTTTGCAGCAGTGCAACGGCCAAGCCCCTCAAGGTGTATATCCTCGCCGGGCAATCGAATATGGAGGGGCAAGCCGCAGTGAGAACCTTTGACTATATGGCAAGGGATCCCGTCACGGCCCCGATCCTGAAAGAAATGCGCAATGCCGACGGCACGCCGCGCGTGTGCGAGAAGGTGTGGATCTCTTATTTATATGGCGCTGAGGGCACTGAAAAACACGGAAAGTTGACGGCCGGCTATGGAGCGCAGAACGCCCCCAAAATCGGTCCCGAGTTTACCTTTGGGATCTACATGCAGAAGATGCTGGATGAACCCATCCTCCTCATCAAAACCGCCTGGGGCGGCAAGAGCCTGCACACGGATTTCCGCCCACCGAGTGCCGGGCCTTACGAACTGAATAAATTCCAGTTGGATTTGTATGCGAAGCAGGGCAAGGATATCGAGAAGTGGAAATCCGATAAGGCAAAGGAGACGGGCGTCTTCTACCGTCTTATGATCGATCACGTCAAGAAGGTCGTGAAGGACATCAAGGGGGTGTATCCGGACTACGATCCGCAGCAGGGCTATGAGCTGGCCGGGTTCGTATGGTTCCAGGGCTGGAACGACATGACTGACAGCCACACCTACCCTGATCGCGACAAACCGGGCGGCTATGACCAATACAGCAAACTCCTGGCTCACTTCATTCGCGATGTGCGCAAAGATCTCTCGGCGCCAAAACTGCCATTTGTTATCGGCGTAATGGGAGTGGGCGGGGTCCAGGAAGAACCCAATTACTTCAGGCAGGCCATGGCCGCGCCGGCGAATCTGCCCGAATTCAAGGGCAATGTTGTCAATGTCCTGACGGAAAAATACTGGGATTCCAAATTGGGCGAACTGGCGTCACGGTGGGACAAGGTTGAAGCCAGGTCCGCAGCGTTGAACAAAGATGAAAGCCTTACCCGCGAGCAGCGAACAGCGGCTTTGGACAAATATAAAGCAGAACTGTTTACCCCCGAGGAGATGAAATTGAAAGAAGAGGGCATTTCAAACGGTGGCTTCCACTACCTGGGATCCGCCAAGATCATGGCCCAGATCGGCAAGGGCTTCGCCGAGGCGATGGTTGGGATGGAGAAGTAGAGGATAATTATGCAACGAAACTATTTTATGCGAACGGGCCGCGCGTGCCGGTGGCCGACAGGGGGCCGGGCGTATCGGTCGTGACAGATGCGAAGCCCGGCGCGCCGGCGGTCCACGGGGCGGCGAAAATCGTGGCGGCGCTCGAGGCCAGGGGCGTCGCGGTCTCGGCATACTTCTGCCAGTGCCCGACGGCCGCCTCCAGGTGGCGGACGGCGGCGGCGCGGTCTTTCTCATCCTTCGTTCGGTCGAACCGCGCCAGTTCGACGGCCCCGAGGATCTTCGAGGCATAGTAGTTGCCGAGGTGGGCCATCGCCTCCAGGTCGCCGAGCGTAGCGGCGGGGAAGGCTTGATATTCCACGGGGCGGGCGGTAGGGTGCCGCCAGACCACATGGCAGGGCGGCTGACGGTCCCAACGAGGAGGACGGCCATGATCCGACTGAGCATGCACACGGACAACTGGCGGTGCCTGAGCGGCTCGTTCCGGCAGGCGGTGGAGGCGGCCAAGCGGTTCGGCCTGGAACATATCGAGTTCGGCGTCGTCGACGGGCAGGACTTTGTCGAGGGCCTGGGTTACAGCCCGGCCGTCTCGCTCGACTCCAACCCCATCCGCCTCCGCCGCTACCTGGAGGCCCAGGGCCTGCGGCCGTCGCAGATCGACGCCGCGTACCCCATCACCGGCCCCCTGGGGGCGACGTTCGCCGTCCGGTACGTCCAGCGGGCGATCCAGTTCGCGGCGGCCATCGGGTGCCCGTTCGTCGACACGACCGACGGCCAGTTCAAGCCCGAGGGGTACACGGACGAGGAGGTGATGGCGATCACGAAGGAGAGTTACCGCCAGATCCTGGAATGGGCCGAGGACTACGCCGTGACCGTCAATATCGAGACGCACGGGCCCTACACGACCGATCCGGAGATCCTGGACCGGATGCTGAACTTCTTCGACACGCCGCGCCTGCGGTTCAACCTGGACACGGGGAACACGTTCATCGCGGGCAGGAACCCGGTGGACTTCCTCAAGCGGTTCCTGCCGAAACTGAGTTACATGCACGTCAAGGACGTGAGCGCGTCGCTGGCGGCGGCGATGCGGGGCGAGGAGACGGGCATCGCCATGTCGGAATCGCCGATCGGCCAGGGCGTCAA
>Ga0315277_10013677_pt1 | contig 10111 bp, 8 predicted proteins | sample YL17G05_15_MG_FD_203695 | JGI IMG/M metagenome (GOLD analysis project Ga0315277, IMG submission 203695) | Sediment microbial communities from Yellowstone Lake, YNP, Wyoming, USA - YL17G05_15 | ecosystem: Environmental > Aquatic > Freshwater > Lake > Sediment | place: USA: Wyoming | collected...
GCCAGAGAGAGGGAAGTCCTTTCAATGATTTCGTGAAAACTCCGGTCTGTCTGAGATTTATCAATCCCGACAATAAAGACCAATTCATTCTTGATGTCCGATATCTTTCGTTCGGTTTTATCCCTGCCTTTCTCTTCGTCCTGCTCATTTTCGTTTGGAGGGATTTCAATCCTGGCTGCGCAGTGATATCTCTTATCGCCGATTTTCATATTCCAGAAAAAAGTTTTTCCCTTCCTTAAATCATCAAGATCAAAGGGCAGGGAGAGGTTGATATTAAGGGTGGAATTGGATCTTCCAATTTCCGAATGATCGCTCCTCCTGAGAAGAAGGAAAAACGCCTTTCCGGTCTTTTCATGGAACTCATGCATGATTTCGTCTTTGAATTCAAAATCAATTGATCCGTCAGTCTTTATTTCCGTGAGAGTTAAAAGCGCCTTGATATGCATCAGGAGGGAATTATCGAGAACGTTGTATAAGGAACGATGGATTCTTTCTATGATGAATGCTTCCACAAGGAGGAAAACCAGACTTGTAATTAGAAATAATCGCACCAGGATTTTACGCTTCAGGCTTTTGTGATTTTTTTTATTCAATGATATAACCCATCCCTCTTCTTGTAATAATGATTGACGTTTCGTCCGGATTGTCAATTTTTTTGCGAAGGCTGCAGATGGCGGAATCCACGACATTGCTCAAGGGAGAAACCTGTTCATCGTAGATATGCTGTTCGATCTGTGTCCTTGTCACGATCGCGCCTTTATTCAGGGCGAGAAATTCAAGCAAGGCATACTCGCGTGGAAGAAGATCAATCTTATGGCAGTTTTTGAAAACAATCCGCGAGGAAAGATCGATCTCCAGATCCTTGATATTGATGCTGTTTTTCTTTGCGCCGTATTTTCTGCGGATAAGGGCTTGGATCCTTGCGAGAAGTTCCTCAAAAGCAAACGGCTTCACGAGGTAATCGTCAGCGCCCAGTTTCAGTCCTGCCAGTTTGTCCTGAAGCGTATCCCTGGCTGTGAGCATCAGGACAAAGACATCCTTCCCCTTTTCTCTCAAACGGCTCAAAATCGAGAGTCCGTCCAGATTCGGGAGCATGATATCCAGGATGACGACGTCATAGTCATTAGATTCTGCGAACCATAAACCTTCTTCTCCATCGCCTGTGGCATCAACGGCATAACCGGATTTCTTAAGTCCGGTGACAATCGCCTTTTGAAGTCTTTTGGAATCTTCGACCAATAAAATTTTCATACAGCTTCTTCTTTTTTAAATTCCGCTTTATCGACTATTATATCGGAACAAAAAAAGAAACAAAAAAAAGATAATTATACTATATTTCCACGGAGTCTCACCTGCTTTTTGTTATATTTTACCTTGACCGGATATGTTTCATACCTTGACAATTCCTTCGCCTTACAGCAAAAAACAAAACATCTTGTGTTCCGGCGATTATAAAAATCAAAAAGGAGAGAACGAAATGTTAAACGGGTACTTTCACATTCGGAAACCTGAAAACGAACCTATCCTGTCCTATGCCCTGGGAACAAAGGAACGAACGGAGATGAAGGCGAAATTGGAGGAGATGCTTTCACATCCTGTGGAAGTTCCTTGTATCATCAACGGCAAGGAGGTAAGAACCGGAAGCGTGGTGGATATGAAGCCGCCCCATAACCTCAGCCAGACCCTTGGGAAATACCATCAGGCGGGCGCCAAAGAGGTGGATATGGCAGTGAAAGCGGCTGAAAACGCCTGGAGCGAGTGGAGCGAGATGGACTGGATTTCCCGCGCTGCGATCATGCTCCGGGCAGGGGAACTCCTGTCCGGAAAATACCGTCAGGTTCTCAATGCAGCCACCATGCTCGCAATGAGCAAGAATCCCTTCCAGGCGGAAATCGATTCCGCTTGCGAACTCATCGACTTCTGGCGGTTTAATCCTTATTATATGACTCGAATCTTTGAGGATCAACCCCTGTGCACGAAAGACATCCTGAACTACGTGGAGTATCGCCCCCTGGAAGGATTCGTGTTTGCGATCACGCCATTCAACTTCACCTCGATTGCGGGAAACCTTCCCACATCTCCTGTTCTGATGGGCAACACAGTGGTGTGGAAACCTGCGTCCTCGGCTGTGCTCCCCGCTTATTACATCATGAAGATACTGAAAGAAGCGGGACTTCCGGATGGGGTAATCAACATGATTCCCGGACCCGGGTCCGTGGTCGGACCTCTCGTTTTGAATCATCCGGGTTTGGGGGGTGTGCATTTCACCGGATCCACGGCTGTTTTTGCGGAGATATGGAAAACCATTGGATCCGATGTGAGGAAATACAAATCCTATCCCCGGATTGTCGGGGAAACGGGAGGAAAGGATTTTATTTTCACGCATGTTTCCGCAGATGAGGATGCGCTCACAACCGCGCTTTTGCGCGGATCATTCGAATACCAGGGGCAGAAATGCTCCGCCTCCAGCCGCGCTTATATCCCAGCCGGCATGTGGCCCTCAGTAAAAGGGAAACTGCTGGAAGAAATCGCCACCATCAAGGTCGGAGACGTATGCGATTTTTCGAATTTGATGAATGCGGTGATTGACAAAAACGCGTTTCGATCCATCTCGGAATATCTTGAATATGCCAAAAACAATGCCTCTCTGGAAATCCTCTGCGGCGGGAGATACGACGACAGCGAGGGCTATTTCATCCAGCCAACCGTGATTTTGTCGAAAGATCCGCAATCAAGGCTCTTGTGCGAGGAGGTTTTCGGTCCTGTTCTGACTGTGTATGTTTATCCGGAAAAGGAGTATGAAAAGACCCTGGAACTCTGCAACAGGACGAGCCCTTACGCCCTGACCGGTTCGATATTTGGGAGGGATCGGGGCGCGATTGGGAAGGCTGCAAAGATTCTGCGGCATGCTGCAGGGAATTTTTACATCAATGACAAACCGACCGGCGCAGTGGTGGGACAGCAGCCTTTTGGCGGAGCCAGAGCCTCGGGGACGAACGACAAGGCGGGAAGCGCATTGAATCTCATCCGATGGGCTTCACCCCGCGCCATCAAAGAGAACCTCGTTCCTCCCACAAACTACCGATATCCCTTTTTGAAAAAAGACTGATCCGAGTCTCAAGTCTTCATGGCTCAAGGGCCCTCCCCTCGTGGATGGCCCTTTTTTTTCTTGCTATTCTCAAAATATCAGAAATACTATATCTCTTGAATACATCATAAAATATACAGGAGGTCACTGTGATGCAGGATTTTGGACAAGCCAATATTTCTCCGAAATCTCATTCCACGGCTTTTATCCTGAGTTTCTTTTTAGGCGGATTGGGAGTGGATCGTTTTTACAGGGGGCAGATCGGCCTGGGCATCCTCAAACTCTTCACCTGCGGAGGACTCTGGATCTGGTATCTGATCGATGTGATCATTCTCGGGTGCGGGAGCGCCACGGACAATGAAGGACGCATCCTTCGTCGCGAGCCGACGGTGGGCGTGCCTGTCAAATCCCAGTCCGTAACATTTCTTCTTGCATACTTTTTAGGATTCCTGGGCGTAGACCAGTTTTACCTGGGGAATATTTTCCTGGGCATCCTCAAACTCATCACCTGCGGAGGACTGGGGATCTGGTCTATGGTTGATGTCATCATCACAGGGATAGGATCCAGGAAGGATTCCCAGGGCAATTCTCTCTTGTTATAGCCTGATAGAATGCAAAAAGAACCGGAAAGAAGAAATCAATCGCGTAAAAGACATGGACTCTTCCCTGCAATTAATGTCTCTTCTGTTCGGGGAAGGATCTATACTCTCCTCCTTGTGATTCTTTTAGTCTATGGCAACACGATACTGAACAAGTTTACGTATGACGACAATTTATTTATTGTGAACAATGCCTCTGTTCACAATCCACAAAGTTTTATTTCTTATTTTACCGAAAGTTTTCCCCCCAACCAGCCTCAATTATCCCTTTATCGTCCCCTTGTAGCTGTGAGTTACCTCTGGGACTGGTGCCTGGGTCATAAGAGAGAATCTCCTGACAATTCGGGTTTTGCGGATCACATCCGTGTCCTGTTTTTTCATCTGACGAATATCCTCCTGCATATGCGAGTGGTTCTGGTTCTGTACTTTTTCATCCGATCCCTGTATCAAAGCGAATTGACAGCCTTTATCGGGGCGCTTGCGTTTGCGGTTCATCCTGTTCACGTGGAAGCAGTGACGTCGATTGTAGGGCGTGCGGAATCCCTGTGCGCCCTGTTTTATCTTCTTTCCCTTTATCTGTTTGTACGGGAAAGGGGGGGGAAGAGTCTTTATACACCCCGCAGGCTTGCTTCCTATGTATTCGCGTTTGCCGCTCTTTTATCCAAGGAAAGCGGGATCACGCTCCCAGCGGTCATTTTTGTGACCGATTGGTATGTGGGGATTCAAAAAAATCATTCGAATCAAGTGTATTCAAAACGGGAAAGCTTCCCGGGAAATGCAGTGGCAAGGATTTTGCCGTATCTCGCCGTCTCTCTCTTGTATCTCGTCATCCGGCTCCGGGTGACAGGGATTTTGGGCATTCCCGGCACCGAATGGTATTTCTACAATGAGACTGTGCCGGCTCGCTTTGCAGCCATGTGCCTGGGATTTCTGGTCTATGTCAAGCTCCTCATTATTCCCCACAATTTGAGCATAGACTATAATTTTCCTCTCAGGATCATCGGTCCTGTCTGGTCGTCTCAGCCAGCGGGATTTCTCCATCCGGGCGTTATTCTCGCGCTCCTGGCGCTCATACTGTATGCACGACTTACTATCCGGACGGCGATCGGGAATAAGAAGATCGTTTACCCTTTATTACTCTTTCTCATCACTCTTTTTCCCTTCTCCAATATCATCCCTTTCGGTGATTTTATTGCGGAGAGATTTCTTTATCTTCCATCCATAGCCTGGTGCCTTTTGGTGGGAGTTCTCTATGTAACAGCAAGGGAAAAGAGGGAATATGCAAAACCTGCGGCGATTATCCTGATCCTTCTTGTCCTTATGTATAGCTTCAGAACACAGCTGCGAAACGAGGATTGGAAAACGGATATAGAGCTATGGAAGGCGGAACTCAAAATGAATCCGAAAAATCCCAATGTATATTATGGATTGGGAACCGCGTATGCCACAGCACGGACCTATCATTTGAACAGGGGAAACGCCATCAGGAGGACGGGGGATTTCAAAAAAACCGCCTATCATCTGGATCATGCCCGGGAGTATGAGGAGCTGGCGATCAAGACGTTTGAAAAAGGAATAAAGGAACATCCCCGGCATTACCAGACTTATCTGAATTATGGGGCATTATGCGTTGCGATGCGGGAGCCTGATATAGGGCGTGCGGAAGAGATTTTACTCAAAGGCGCTTCCTTGCTTCCTGAAAATATCCCCTCTCTTCACACGTTTTATCATTATATTGGAATTATCAATCTCAAGAAGACGCCTCCCCAGAGTGAGAGGAGCCTGGAGTTTTTCGAGAGGGCGCACAGGTTGAAAAAGTCGGATAATGCCATTCTCACCAATATGGCGGATCTCCTTCTGAACAGGGAACGGTTCGAAGAATCTCTCGCCCTTGTGCGCCAGGTTCTTTCGAGAAATCCCGCGGACAGGAAGGCAATAAGGATTCTCAGACAGATCCGGATTTTGACGGAACATTCTCGCGAAAAACAGAAGCCCTGATCCATTTTTTTTACATGAGCCGCAGAACGATCACAGGGGATTTCCCTCTTTTTCTTCGCTCGCACGCTCGTGTTCGTGCTTGGGTGCGATCTGATCCAGAGTCAGTTCAATACGGGAAAGAAGGGCGTCCAGGCCGATCTTTTGCAGGGAGGAGATGGGAAGGGCGGAAATGCCCTTTGACTGGAATTCCCGGATCACCTTTTGAGCGGTATCATCGGGCACAAGATCGATCTTGTTGATGGCGACAATCTGGGACTTTTGAATGAGAGCGTCGCTGTATGTTTCGAGTTCCTTGAGCACCATCTCGTATTTTTCGAAAAGGGATTCAAAATCAAGGGATTTATCATCAAAAGCCACGAGATGAACGAGGATGCGTGTGCGCTCGATGTGGCGGAGAAAACGGGCGCCGAGACCTGCTCCCCTGCTCGCCCCCTCGATGAGTCCCGGAATATCGGCAATCACAATATGCTCTCCGGTGAGCTTTTTCTCATACACGCCAAGATGGGGATGAATCGTGGTGAAGGGATAGGGGGCAATCTTGGGTGTTGCATGTGTGATATGAGAAAGAAGGGTGGATTTGCCGGCATTGGGAAGCCCCACGAGCCCCACATCCGCAATGAGTTTCAGTTCGAGGATCAGGGTGCGCTCCTCTCCGGGCCTTCCCTTTTCCGCAAACCGGGGCGTCTGATGGGAGGGATTTGCAAAATGCTGATTGCCGCGTCCGCCGCCGCCGCCGCGAGCGGCGCAAAATCTCTGTCCCGTACGGGTGAGGTCCGCCAACCGGACGTCGTCCGCGCTGACGACGGTTCCGAGGGGGACCTTGATGATCACATCCTCGCCATTGCGTCCGTGCATGTTTTTGCCTTTTCCATGCTGGCCCCTTCCTGCCCAATGGTGGGGACGGTATTTCAAATCCAGAAGCGTGACGAGAAGGGGGTCCGCCTCCAGATACACGGAACCGCCGTCTCCGCCGTCGCCTCCGTCCGGGCCTCCGCGCGGGACATGCTTTTCCCGCCGGAAGCTCACGCATCCATTTCCGCCGTCCCCGCTCCTTATATGAATTTTGACATAATCAACAAACATTTTACACCATTACAGCTTTCGGTCGCAAATAAAATATTCGATGTGGATTGTAGATTGTAGATTGTGTATTGAGGAACACAAAATTCAAAATTTGAGACTTTAATTCAGCATTCCCACTTTTTACCCTTCGTAGTCCCGCCACGGCGGGACGGAGGAGGGCCGCATTCAAAGTTTGACGGTTGTTCCACGACATAGATAACACTGTTTTCCCCTTAAAATATTAAAATTGCTTGTCACACTTTGGGATCTGCTCCTCAGGAGACCTGCGGCGCCAGAAGGAGTCCTCATCCCCCGGGAATTTCAGGTTGAGACGATCCCTGCCCCTCAGCCTGAACCAAAGCCCCAAAGGGGTGATGACAAAGAGAAACAGGAATAACAGCACCGAATGAGAGACAATCCATGCCAATCCCATCGTGACTTTTTGCACAAGGGAATCCACGGGAGAAAGGATGGCAGGATGGACAAGAATCCCGAATAAAAAATAGATCCCCGCAATCCAGGGGATATAAAACCAGGATTTCCCCTCGAAACGAAGCACAATGCCCGCTGCCACGAGAACGAGGACTGCTATGATCGCCCGCTTTCTCCTTTGTTCTTGCTTTTTTCCGGTTTTGTCTTTTTTATTCATCCTATCCGTTTCATGTCATATATTTGCCGGATAGGGATAGAATATTTTTTTTCTCCATGCAATTGGAAATTTGTTCAAAGAGGAAGCAATGAAGCAGCAAAATCCTCAGAATCGGAAAACGGGAGATGCGAAAAAATCGCCCCAGGCACAGATTCCCTCCACCAGGAAACCGTTTTTCACATCCCTCCGCGGGCGAATCTACAGCCTGATCTTTTTCAATCTCCTCCTCTATGCCAACACCTTTTTCAACCATTTCACATACGACGACAAGGAATATATCGTCCAAAATCCGTATGTGCAGAATCCCCAACAAATCATGTCCATCTTCACCCATCCTTATCCGCCGCACAAGCCGGAGCTGGCGCTTTATCGCCCCCTTGTGGAACTGACCTATCTCCTTGACTGGTGCCGGAGCCTCCGGCCGAGCGAATTTTCGGACCTGAACTTCAACGATCGTACTGAGATGCCCCTTTTTCATCTGACCAATATCGTTTTTCATATCGGCGCGGTTCTGACAATTTTCTTCCTCGTGAGGAGGCTTTATCAAAGCGATACGATCGCATACGTCACATCCCTGGTTTTTTCCGCGCATCCGGTTCATGTGGAGACCGTGACCTCCCTTGTGGGTCGCGCTGAATCCATGTCCGCCCTGTTTTATCTTCTTTCCCTCCTTCTTTATATCAGGGAAAGGAACAAAAACACGCTTTCGAGTCCCCTATTGTTCTTATCTTATGCTTTCTTTTTCGCAGCCCTTTTATCCAAAGAGAGCGCCATCACCCTTCCCCTGGTCATTCTGGCAACAGAATGGTATCTCTCAACCCGGGGGGGAGAGAAAAAAATCCCAAACGCGCACGAAGAAAATCATTCCATCAGCGCGGCAAATGCTCCCGGGTTCTTTTCCCCCCAAATTGGGCTGATCCGCGCTTTGCCCTATGGAGCGGTTTTTATCGGGTATCTTATTATCAGGATGAACATACTCAAAATCCTGGGGATTCTGCAGTCCGGGTGGTATTTTTACAAAGAGACCGGGGCGGAGCGCCTGGCTGCCATGTGTATGGGCGCTCTGGTGTATGTGAGACTGATGATCCTCCCTGTGTCCATGAGCATGGATTATAATTTCCCCGTGCGCATCTGGGGTCCGCTGTGGGCGGAGCAGCCGAAAGGATTTCTGAATGGCTGGGTCCTCGTTGGGATTTCCTTCCTCCTCCTGTATGCACTGATCACGCTGTGGGCTGTCAAAAGAAAAAAAGGGATTTCTTATCCCCTTGTATTTATCCCCCTGACCATGTTTCCTTTTTCCAATATCATTCCCTTCGGCGATTTTATTGCCGAGAGATTCCTTTATCTTCCGTCGTTTGCCTTCTGCCTTATGATCGGACTTCTTTTCACCGTCATGTATCAAAAAAGCCGGGGCCGCGGGAGCATCCTCGCTCTTCTTTGCCTCCTGCTCCTGGTTTATTCCATCAGGATCTTCCTGCGAAACAGGGATTGGCGCAGCGGCATTACCCTGTGGCAGGCGGAATTCAAGCAGAATCCCCAAAATCCCAATCTCTATTCCGGATTGGGGAGCGAGTATGCCACTGACAGGATGGAGAATCTCATCCGGGGAAATGCATTCCGTGTGAAGGGGGATTTCAAGAAATCCGCGTATCATCTGGGATTGGCGCGGGAATATGAGACCAGGGCGATCAAGAATTATGAACTGGCGATCAAGAAAAATCCGAAAGATTTCCTGACGTATTATAATTACGGAGGCCTCAGCGTGGAAATGAGAGAGCCGGACATCAACCGGGCGGAGGAGATCCTGCTCCTGGGAACGACCTGTATGCCGGAAAACCTCAAATCCCTCCATGTGTTCTATTATTATCTGGGCGTGATCAATCTCAGGTTCAAACCCCCCAGGCATGAAAAAGCGCTCGAATACTTCCGAAAAGCCCATCAACTTAAAAAATCCGACAATACCGTTCTGACAGCCATGGCCAGCGATCTGGGAGACATGGGACGTTATGATGAATCCCTGTCATTGACCCGTACAGTTCTTGCCCGCGATCCGGGAAACCGTAATGCCGTGCTCAACCTCAAAGCCCTGCGCGCCGAACTCGCAAAAATAAAACCATCCAAGAGGAAATAGTCCGTATTTAATATTTTGATACCATCTCGAATGATTGTTGAACCGGGATGGTTGATTCAACGTTTATCTCAGATTCTCTTACGATACTTCCCACCAGGGATACGCTCAAAATCATCGTCTTGCGTCCATACGGTGGCGTTATAAATTCGAGCCGCGGCAAGAATAATACTGTCTGCCATAGTGAGTTTCATATCCATGGAACAAATCGCGGCATCTATTGCCATGTGTTCATCTATATCCACTACTGTTGCCTGGCGCATGTTGGCAATGGCTTCTACAGTGGCTTCCTTGCCGTCATGTGTCATCATGTATTTGTAAACCTCGTAAAGACAAATAACGGGAACAAGAAGGTTCTCGGTGTCCTGTATGGAAGGGGCAAAGAAATCGGCGCCCGGCCTGTCCCGGAAGTATTCTATCCAGCCGCGGGAATCGACAATATTCATAACCGTTCTTCCTCCTCGCGAACAAATGGCGGGGCATCCACGTTTTTCGTAAATCCGCGCATCTTGCGGATATCATGGAGTTACGTTTCAGTCTTGACTTTACATAGGCGTGTCTCTAGTCAATTCTCTAAGATTCCTGCG
>Ga0315277_10013678_pt1 | contig 10110 bp, 5 predicted proteins | sample YL17G05_15_MG_FD_203695 | JGI IMG/M metagenome (GOLD analysis project Ga0315277, IMG submission 203695) | Sediment microbial communities from Yellowstone Lake, YNP, Wyoming, USA - YL17G05_15 | ecosystem: Environmental > Aquatic > Freshwater > Lake > Sediment | place: USA: Wyoming | collected...
GCTGACCTCGTCCATCTCGCTCAGGGCTTTGGCTCCCAGCACCAAATCAATTCCGGGGTCCATGCCGAATTCAGGGAGTATGGCCACTCTGTTTGCTTTGGCGTCCCGGTCGATCTCCCGCAGGATTTCCCTCTGGGCTTGGATCTTCCGGGCATCGGGTTCTTTGGGGTTGAGGTAGTACATGCTGCAGACAAGGTTGACTCCCAATTTCGCTGCGAGTCTGCCCATGGCCACGGCGTGGGGAGCCGGCAGAGCCTCGATGACAACCTCGACATTTTTCATCAAAGAAGTGACGTCTGTTTCGGCGGTCACATGGATTTTCCGGCCGGTCACCCGTTCCGAAGGGTAGCGAGCCAGGTACGCCTCCAGGTCCGGCCGGCTGTCTACGACAGTGATGTGGTAGGCGTCGCTCTCATGGACGAGGTCGTAAAGGGCCGCTTTCCCCTGCATTCCCAGCCCGAGCAAAAGGATGTTTCTTGGAGCCATTTTGTTATCTCTCCTGAGTCGTCATGATAAAACAATCGCCATATCTTAATCAAAAAGTCCTGCTTGACAAGGATTTGTGAAATGTCTAGCATAATTTCAGGCCTGTTTAGCCGATCGAGGGGATTCCTCGGGGGATAGAAATGGAAGAGCGGCGAATTCTCGAGTCCTGGAAGGAGATATCGGACTATCTCAAACGCTCCATAAAAACCTGCCAGCGCTGGGAAATCGTACTGGGCCTTCCCATCCACCGTCTCGACGGGACGCCGAGCGCCCGGGTGTTTGCCTATTCGGACGAGATCGAACGCTGGATGGCGGAAAAGCTGAAGCATGAGGAATTCAAGGACGAGCAATCCTCAATCGCCCGCCTCCAGAAGAAAAAGCGCGCCCTTATCATCGGCGGGGCAGGCGCCGCTTTTGTTGTAGCGGCTTTTCTTGTCTGGCGCCTTTTCTTCCTCATCCCTGTTTCTTTCCCGACGAGTACTCCCTGCACGATCTTTCTCCCGCTTGAAAACCCCTCGGGAGATGAATCCCTGGAAGCCTGGAGGGCGGACCTGCCACATCTGATAACGATCGACCTGGTTCAATCAAGAGTCGTCGGATCAATGAATCCCGGTGCTCTTTATCGGGACCTCGTTGACCTTAAAATGTGGGATTCTAAGAAATACTCTGCCGAAGATCTACGAAAGATCAGCGAAAAGCTCGGATGTAATTATTTGGTGACGGGAACCCTGATCAAGTCCAGCGGGAACATCGTCATGAACTTGTCCCTCCATGATCCGAGGACGAGCGCGGTCATCAATACTTTTGAAATGAGCTGCCGCGGCGAAGGCGGCATTTTTTCCATGGTCGATGAGTTCACCCCGAAGTTCAAACATGCCTTGAACATCCCTTCGCGTTTGATTTTCCATGATTTCGACGAAAAGATCAGCCAGATCACCACAGATTCTCCCGAAGCCTTTAAGGCATACTGTGAAGCGGACCGGTTGGCCTGGCTGGACGACAAGGTCCAGGAAGCTTCCGTGCTGTTCCGGAAGGCTTTCGAAATCGACCCTGAATTCGCCGAAGCCTACTCTCGTTTATACAGCGCCTGCTATCCGATCCTCGATAAAGAGGAAAAAATCCGCATTGGAACAAAGGCCATAGCGCTATCCGACCGGCTCAACATCTGGTCACGGTACAATTTTCAGGGCTCTTTTTACCGCAACGTTCAAAAAGATTATGCCAAGGCCATTGCCGCCTATGAAAAACTGCTGATACTTATGAATGACGATCTGGCGGGATATCGGTTGGCCCAGATCTATTGGGATCTGGAAGAATATCATAAGGCTATCCCTGTACTGGAGAAGATCAGACTGATCGCCAGAGATAACGAATCGGTTATCCGGCTCCTAGCGATTTGCTATGCGAGCGCCGGGGCCTACGATAAGGCCACAAAAGTCCTGGATGATTATATCGCCGCTCATTCTGACGTTTCCCCCAATCTCCTTCATATCCGGGCCGTTTATGCCGCCGACCAATCCAAGTTTGACGAGGCCCTCGCGGTCATGGATAGGTTACGATCGCTTTATCCAAACAGCGTGAACTCTGTCCGGTACAGCAAGGCCCCGATTTTGATTACTCAGGACGATTTTGTAAACGCGGAAGAGGAGCTTTCCAGAATCGTGGATCAGGGCGAAAAGACGGAAGTAGTCTACGCCCTCATGTGCCAAACGGCCGTATGCCTGACGCAGGGCAAAATCGAAGCGGCCAAGAGCCGGGCCAAGCTGGCCATCGAGTCAGCGAAAGGCCTCGGCGATGTCGGCTGGCAGAAGATGGCTCACCTGAATATGGCATATCTGGATCGCCTTTCCGGGAATTTACCAGAAGCTCTCAAGGAAGCTGAGGAGGCCTGCCAAAACTATCAAGATGAGGGAATCTATGACCTGGGGGCTCTTCACTTGCGAGCCTTGATCACCCTGGAAATGGACCGGATGGCAGAATTCGAAAGGCGACTGGCCGAAATAAAAGAGCTTATTGAACGAGAGCAATATCCTAAGCTGATGAGAGCTTATTTTCATCTTCTCGGCCACAGGGAACTCAGGAAGGGCAGTGTCGAAACGGCCATTGACTATTTTTTAAAAGCGCTCAGGCTGCTTCCCTCTCCAGTGGGCAAGAGCAACGCCGACATTGACAGCGCTCAATACTTTTTTTCTTTAGCCGATGCCTACGACCGGGCCGGGATGTGGAGCCAAGCTCTCGATATCTACAAGAAAATCCCGCCCTATTGGGAGCAGCGATTCAATTCCGGTGATATTTATGCCGAGACTTTTTGCCGAGCTGGCAAGCTCTATGAATTATGCAGCGGCTGGTCCGGAAAGACCAAAGATCAAATCAAAGACGACCGAGCCAAATCCATCGAGAATTTCCGGAAATTCCTGACCCTCTGGAAGGACGCCGATCCCCTATTCGCAGCCGAAGTCGGAGACGCCAGGAAACGCCTGGCCGCCCTCGAAGCCGAATAGTTGCAGACTATACCCAGCCTATTAAAGGGTTTGGATAATGGCCGAGACAGAACTCTATCGCTGGCCAACTGGATCCGCGTTTGCCTGTCCTTACAAAAATCCAGAGGCGCGTCAAAGAGCGTCAAAGCGCGACAACTGGGGAAAACCTATTGACTTTCTGCCAAAACGGCATACCTTTTAAACAGAGACATACCTGAATTCTAGAAATAGATAAGAGGAGGGAGGAATGAAAAAACGGCTGGTTTTCTGGTCATGCCTTGTTCCCATTTTGGCGATCGCCCTGGGCTCAGGAAGCAACATGGCCCTAAAAAGCCGGCCCGATAGCCTGGAGCAGAACAAACTGCCGGCTGCTCCTGTCACATCTCCGGCCTTGACGCGGGACTTCGGAAAGATCCCCCTCTCCTTCATTCCGAACAAGGGCCAGATTGACGATCAGGTCAGCTTCTATATCCATGGGACTAATGAAACTATCTATTTTGCCCCGGGCGGAGTGACCTTCGCCCTGAATTATTCAACCAAGTCCAAGGACAATAAGGAGGTCCGGAGATTAATCCAACACCGCCTCAATAGCGATAAAAAGCCGATGGACATGGACAAGGACCTGAGGCGCTGGACGGTGAAGATGGACTTCGTGGGTGCAAGGAAAGATGTAAAGCCCGAAGGTTTCGATAAAACGGGTGCGGTTGTCTCCTATTTCAAGGGGAAGCCCGAAGAATGGAAGCCGGGACTCCCGGCCTACTCGAAGATCCTCTACCGTGATCTCTGGCCCGGAATCGACCTCGTCTACATGGGAGAAGTCAATAAGCTGAAGTATGAATTCATCGTCCATCCCGGCGCAGACCCGGCGCAGATCCGGTTGGCGTACAGGGGAACGGAGAGGGTCGAGGTGACAGAAGAAGGCCGGCTCCGGATGACGACCCCCGCTGGGATTTTCGAAGACGACACTCCGGTGGCGTACCAGGAAGTTAAGGGAGAACGGACAAGCGTTCCACTGGCCTATGCTTTGGATGATTCAACAAAGGGTCAAGGCCCAGAAGTTGTCTCTGGTAATAAGAAAACCCTCGAAATGACACCTGAGGAAAGGGTTTACGAATATAGCTTTGACGTTGGGGAGTATGACCGAAGCGCGACTTTGGTTCTCGACCCAGCCGTGCTTGTTTACTGCGGCTATATCGGCGGTTCCGGAGAGGATTATGCTCTTGATATCGCTGTCGACGACTCGGGAAATGCCTATGTTTCAGGATGGACATCCTCCAGCGAGGCCACGTTTCCTGTGACGGTGGGTCCCGACCTGACCTATAACGAGGGAAACGACGGTTTTGTGGCCAAGATTCATTCATCCGGCACTTCGCTTGTCTACTGCAGCTACATCGGAGGCGCAGGAGAGGATAGCTGCAGCGGGATAGCCGTCGACAGCTCGGGGAACGCTTATCTTGCGGGAATGACAAGCTCCTCCGAAGATACTTTTCCTGTGAAGGTCGGTCCCGACCTGACCTATAACGGCGATGGTGATGTTTATGTGGCCAAGATAAATTCATCGGGCACCGGCCTTGTTTACTGCGGATACATCGGAGGCCCTAGTGGAGAGGCATGGCCTTGGATCGCCGTTGACGGATCGGGGAATGCCTATGTGTCGGGAACCACAACAAACACGCAGGCGACTTTCCCAGTGACGGTTGGTCCCGACCTGACCTTTAACGGCGGTGGTCGGGACGCCTTTGTAGCCAAGGTGAACCCCTCAGGGAAGGCGCTTGTCTACTGCGGATATATCGGAGGCGCAGGCGATGACGATGCAGGCGAGGTAGTTGTCGACGACTCAGGTAATGCCTACGTCATAGGATCTACAGAATCCAGCGCGTCTACCTTTCCGACTGTTGTCGGACCTGATCTGGTCCATAACGGCGGGCGCGACGCGTATGTGGCTAAGGTGAAGTCTTCTGGAAAGGCGTTTGCCTACTGTGGATATATCGGCGGGATAAATGATGATGTCGGCTATGGGATAGCCGTTGATGGGGCCGGAAACGTTTGCATTTCAGGGGCAACAGCCTCCAATGAAGCCACTTTTCCGGTGAAGGTTGGTCCAGACCTCAGCTATAACGGCGGCGAGCTGGACGCCTTTGTGGCTAAAGTGAACGCTTCCGGCAGCGCTCTTATCTACTGCGGCTACATCGGCGGCAAAAATTACGACAAAAGTCATACAATAGCCGTTGACGAATCGGGAAACGCCTATACCATGGGCATCACCTCGTCCGACGAGTCGACTTTTCCGGTTATCGGTTGGCCCGACCTGACCGATAATGGCCTTGGTTATCCCCATTACGTTGCCAAAGTCAACGCTTCCGGAACTAGCCTTGTCTACTGCGGCTATATTGGTGACACAAGCTGGGGCGATGTTTGCGGTGTGGCTGTTGACAGCGCAGGGGACGCCTATTTCGCGGGAGCCACACGCACCAAAGAAGATAGTTTTCCGGTGACCGTCGGACCCGACCCCACCTATAACGGCGGCTGGACTGATGGTTTTGTGGCCAAAGTTAATGCTTCAGGTGCCGGCTTTTCGCTAGGCGCTTCGCCCACAAGCGTGACCGTCACAGCCGGCCAATCAGCGAGCTACACCATAACTGTTACGCCCGATGGCGGTGCGTTCAACTCCTCCGTGTCATTCAGTTGTTCTGAGCTGCCGAGCAAGTGCACTGGGTCTTTCTCTCCAACAAGCGTAACACCCGGGGCCAACGCCGTCACGACCACTCTGACGCTCACCACCCAGGCGAGCTCGGAGGTCGGGGCGATGTTCGGACCGGTCCGTTTCGCGCCGCCCGCCCTGGGTCTTCTCCTCCTCATTTTGGCCCTCTTTTTGTGGTCTAGGTTTCCAAGGCCTGTCCTCAATGAATCCCTCCGCCGCTGGCTCACGGCGGGAGCCCTGGTCTGCCTGATAGTCCTTCTTGCCGGTTGCGGCACAAAGGGAGACGGCAATGGCGGCAATCAGCCGGGGACTGGGACTCCGAAAGGAACATACCAGGTCTCGATCAAGGGACAATCCGGGGACCTAACGGCTTCGACCACAGTCACACTCGTCGTCCAATGAGCGGCGGCCCTCCTATCGGGCCAACTCGGACATTCTTTCAAGCTAGCTGAATAGCACGAAATTCTTTTCTGCTGCCGTGGTTGAAGTCGAAAATGCCAAGACACGCCTTGCCGCCCTCGAAGCCGAATAAATGCTAGCGGGTTCCTGGCCGGTCCAAAAATATAAGTAATGTCCGGGACAGGGCACTATCCCTGGCAAGCTGGATCCATTCTCTTGCCCCCACAGACCCCCTGCGGCGAGTCAAACCGCGTCAAAGCGCGTTAAAGCGCGACATTGGCCTCTCGACTATTGACAGAGATCTGCGCCCTTTCTATTTGATCGTTAGTAGGCGATATGCGAGGAAAGAGACATGAAATTCGAGTGTCTAGTCGATCGTGGCTCTTTCCTATACAAATATTTGGATTTTCTCAATTTTCGGCCATGAAGGAGGGCAAAATGGGCAAAATCGTAAGATTGATGGTGTTTTTTGCGGGAATCATGGCAGCCGCAGCATGGATCCATGCCTATGGTCAAACCGTCGATTGTTTTGATCAGCTCCCCGGCTGCCTGGACGCGGGTTTCGGCTTCAACGGCAGGGTCACGGCGCCGTCCGGGATCCAGGTCAACGGCATCGCTATCCAGACAGTGGCAGGCGAAGAGAGGATCGTCGTTGTGGGCAAGACGTTCTCGACCAAGCGTGCTCCCACCTCTTGGATAGTCGTCCGCTATCTCCCAAACGGCAGTCTGGACCCGTCCTTCGGGAGCGGCGGCATCGTCAAGATGACGCCGAAGAGCGGCTATTATGAAGCCGGCGCCGTGGTGGTGCAGCCTGACAACAAGCTGGTCGTCGCCGGTTGGGGGTCCTATTCAGGCAACCAAGACCTCCCTCTGGTCGCCCGGTATAACGAAAATGGGTCCCCCGACTCGACTTTCGGCTCGGGAGGGAAGATCTTCGTCCCCTGTGTGTACAATTCGAAAGTCGGTGGAGCAACCGCGGCTGTCGCACTCCAGGCAAACGGGAAAATTCTCATTACCGGCCAGTATGGCTGGATTTCCAGCCGTCGGCTGTTCGTCTGCCGCCTGAACGGGAACGGCCAGCTGGATACGACGTTCAACGGGACCGGTCAATACTTGATTATGGACGCCATAGGAGACGGAACCGGGATCGTCACCCAGTGGATCGAACAGGAAGAGCGTATTGTGGCAACAGGAAACCTAATCTTCGGACCCTACTCTAGCTCTAACGCAACGGCCGCGGTCCTACGCTTTAGAAGCAGCGGACAACTGGATACAAGTTTCAATGGGTCTGGCAGAGTCCTTATGGATAATAATTACGCCGACGCTGTGGCTGTTGACTCAAGCAATCGTCTGGTCGCCTTGAACAGCACGGGTCTCGCCCGTTTTGATGTTGCCGGCGCTTTTGACCCGACTTTCGGTGTTTCCGGTATCGCAAATTTGCGGCAGGAAGGATATTGGTTTGAGGCCGGTTTCGCTATCCAGCCAAATCAAAAAATCCTGGTGACGGGTGGTTTCGAGAATTACCTGGCTATCAAGCGGCTCGATGCGAACGGCGCCGCAGACCCGGACTTCGGAACTGATAGTCTGGTTACGACCCTTTTCGGGGCCAATTACTACCTAGGCCATATCGCCGTTCAATCAGACGGCAAGTTCGTGGTGGCGGGCACATCGGACAAGAATCCGGCCCTGGCCCGCTATTGGCAATAGCTTGCGGCGACCCAGGTGCCTTTGTCATACGCCAAGTATCCACTGCTTCATCAAAGTGCCGCAGGATGCGCCTTCCAGAAATTAAAGGAGGGAAATACCCTCGATTGACCTAGTGGTGCGTCTCACAAATAACTTGGCTAAGTCAAAATCGTCGGAAGACGCGCCACTGCGGGGGAGTTTGAGGGGGACGGCGTCGTTCCCCTCAGGGGGTCAGCGGAGCAAAGTGAAGCGCCGAGGGGGGAGCTTGACTCCCCCCTGGAAGTGTCCCGTCTATGCAGAAGACTTAGACAAGGAATTTACGAGACGGGACACTAGAAAGGAGGACAAAATGTCAGGAAAAATTAGATTTCTTGGTTTGGTCACGCTCATGGGCTTGCTTGGTACCCTGCTGCTTTTCGGCGTTTCCGGCTGGGCGCAGAAGGCCAAGCCGCCGCAACCGCCGCCACCCCCGCCTGCCGACCCCGCCATTGCCTTTAGAGCCACGGGAAGCGGGACGAACCTCATGGTCATGAATGCAGACGGGTCAAACCAACGGATTCTTCTGAATGGCACTAAAGGCACCAATGTCATCAGCTGCAGTCCAAACTGGTCACCGGACGGTAACAGGATAGCCTTCTATAGTGATATCTGGGGCAGTGGGATTTACATTATCAACAAGGATGGCACGGGCCTATTAAAGGTGATCGCGATGCACGAGGGGGGGACATATGGCGCCGGGAACCCCCATTGGTCACCAGATGGCCTGAGGATTATTTACTCGGACAGCCTTGGCCCCGGACTAAACGAAGATATCTATTTAGTAGACGCGGTTGCCAACGCCGGCTCTCGGATTAATCTAACCAATTCCCCCGGTGCCGAGTTCTATCCATCCTGGGGGCCCGATGGTTTGCGCCTCGCGGCTAACGTGGATGCTGGGCCCATTATTCTTTTTAATCTACTAGAACCCGATGGGACCCATGATTGGATGGCCGTTCCTGTGCAGAATCTTACCGAGTCAGGCCCCTTTGCGGATGAGTTGGCCGCAACGCCTGAATGGGCGAGATTCTCAGACAAAATCGTGGTCTCAGCAGCCGATGACATCTGGGTAATCGATTTCACCGATCCAGGGAATCTTACCTATCGAAATCTCACTCAGACGCTCGACATCCGCGAGCGGAATCCTTGCTGGTCGCCCTTGGACACGCAGATTGTCTATGACCGCGCTTCCTGCATCTATGTAATGCATGCTGACGGCTCAAATGTTACCCGGATTGCCGCTCCAAACCCCAAGAGTCTATTTTTGAGCGAACCCGATTGGCGGCGCAATCTGTGAGCTATTCGGCTATTGTCGATATTTTCCTACGAAAGGAGGACAAAATGTCAAAGCAGATTCGGTGCCAGGCACTGATTTCCCTATCTCAGAGAATTCTGATTTGCAGGCGCTTGCCCAAAGCCGAGGCGACCTTTTCCAGGGTGGATAGTCTGATATCGTGGGAGTGATTCTCCAGTCTGGAAACGGCAGTCTTCTTTGTCCTGATCCGGCGGGCCAGATCCTCTTGAGTCAACCCTGCCGCAATACGAGCTTCTTTCAGAGCGACTCCTATCTTGAACTTTTGATATCCTTCTTCAAACCCCGCTGCGAACTCGCGGTCATGAGCCGTTCTTCTTTTAATGTAACTCTTAAGGTCGCTCATGTGCTATCTCCTCCTGATAAAATTCTTTCTGCTAGCTTCGGCTTTTTCGATTTCGCTCCTCGGAGTCTTCCTTGCTTTCTTAATAAAACCGTTTGTCAAGACCACAAAAGATGCGCCAGAGAAGAAGCACAAAATACGATACGCATTGGAAGCTAGATTGATTCGGCATTCCCAGATTTCCTCTGTCCCTTGCAGCTTGGCAAAATATTGAGTTGGGACCAATTCCAGCTCCTCCACCAATCTGAGTACCCAAATGATCTTCTGAGCAACCTGACCAGGTAATGAGTCAAGAAAATCTTCGACCGGACACGTGCCACTGGCCGACCTATAAAAGACAACTGTTCTTTTCTTCATCGATGTTAACTTATTTGTTAACTATTGTCAAGCTTATTTCATCTGAATGATGGCGCGTTTTTGATTCAATATGACAGACGGCTGCGGTAGAGCTTTTTGCTCATAATTAGGAGTTATGGAAATTAGTTGCCTGGCACCGACTGCGGGACTGAATAAAGTTTATTGCTGCTGAATTGCCATTATAAATCAGTGCTGTCCAGTTAAGGATAAATAAAATCCTTCCATCATGCACATAATACAGAAGATGAGACCATTTTTCGCCGTAATCGATTTGAACACGATTTTATATAATCGGCGCTCTTTCGCACTC
>Ga0315277_10013679_pt1 | contig 10110 bp, 10 predicted proteins | sample YL17G05_15_MG_FD_203695 | JGI IMG/M metagenome (GOLD analysis project Ga0315277, IMG submission 203695) | Sediment microbial communities from Yellowstone Lake, YNP, Wyoming, USA - YL17G05_15 | ecosystem: Environmental > Aquatic > Freshwater > Lake > Sediment | place: USA: Wyoming | collected...
CCCTCCCGCCGTACATCTTAGACCATTTTCCGGGGGTTCATTTCGGGTCGGAAGGTATAAATGACCCCCTACCAATTATATTTTCTAAGATATTCACAACAAAATTTTAGGGATAGTTTGAACATATCCATTGCGACGGTCTCAGGAATTTTTTGGCGAAAATCCTCAATATCTTTTGCCAAATAGTCTTCTTTTTCCTGTTTTGAAGCTTTTTCTAAGTGATGTCGGGTTAACCATTGCGGATCCTCAAGTCGATGCCTAATTACAGTATTATAAGTCGAGTTAATGGTCAATATCTGCGTTAATTCTTCATCTGTCAAAGTGTCTTCGGTGTATTTATTATTGTAGATTGGATTTGTGAATAATTCGTCCCTCATTATCTCCCTAATGAGCGGAATGTCAAACCAAGCCATGAATCGCTCATTGGCGTCACCCAACCTAAACAATGCTCTCCAAATCGGCTTTAAACTGTTATACACTTGCTCAAAATTAACTCTTTGAAAGGGCTCCCCTATATAAAGGCGATTCTTGTCTTCCTCTTCATGTTCAAACCCATCAAATAAGTGGAATATTCCGAGTAAAGTCTCATTTTTACCTTGGTCTTTCTGGACGAACACCATGTGAAGCAGATAGCAAATCGCGAATTTTGAATAACAATAGATTTGCCAAGGCGGTCCTTGGTTGATTATACTCTTAATAGCATCATATATCCTAATGAGGGGCTCATATTCTGGTTTTTCTGGAATTCTCGGATATTCAAAACTATTATATCGGAGTATATTTTCGGTCAAATCTAAATCATCCCAAATTTCTATCTCCTTCCCAGGGAAATGATCCTTAAATCTTGTGATAATATATTCACGCGGATTTTTTGTCTTTACTACACCGCCTGCTGCGACGACGATTACTTTCTGTAAACGTACTATTTCACCATGCTTATTCCGATATTCATAGACCATTGCCCGATCTATTTGGTTCCACACCTTCCCGACACTGCCGCTACCAGATATTCCTTCCGTTAATTTATCTTTGATCGCTATAAACCCAAGGTAAAAAATAGTAGGTCTGTTAGGGGCAAGGCAAATAATGTCCCGCCCTTTCTCTCCGGGACCAAACGGATGAAAGACATCAATTTCCCGAAACCCCATACTAATAGTCAGAGGTACGAGCACATTCTCAATCAGTTGGTCTTCATCGAGGTCTTGAAATCGTCTTTTCGCCTCGTCTGTGCTTATAAGGGGCAGGGCCCTACTTTCATCGCGAGTTCTAGCCTTTGTCCCAGTTAAAGATACAGTTTTGGGGGGAGTGTCCGGGGATTGAGTCATTGTCGCCGGTCTCGCAGGAACTTCAAAATTAACTCCTGTCTCAGCTGTTATCAAAGGTTCCTGTTCTTCATCAAAAATTTGGTCTATTGAATCCACAGGCGGATTATTCATTTTTTGTACCCGGATATCTCTACTTCCTTGTTGGAAAATTACCTCGAGCCAGATTTCCTTTTTAGGCCCTTCATAAGTTACTTTGATATAGAAATAGTAATGTGGCGTGAGTAAAACCTGCTTTTCTCGAGTCTGAAGCCTTGGATTATCTTCATCATCAAATTTAACCATGAACTCTAAATATATCTCCATATCAGGATTTATATTAATAGGATTGTATTTCTCTGGTTCAGAAATTTCAGCCCACCCGAGCCTCTTTGCTGTATCCAATTGGGTCCTCTCTTCATTAAAGTATGTGAGTATTCCAATACAGTGGTTCATCTGTATTTTCGGTCGTATCTGAATTCGAAAGTATGTAGCGACTCGCCCAAATTGATCGGTCCTACGTACGCGGTATGGTCCTTGATCTTTATAGGTTATACTAATTTCTTCTATTCCCATTTCAGTGTCATCCTTAACAAAGGATTTCGATCCATTGACTTTCTTTATAGTGAAATCCTTTATAATTGCATTACCTCTTTTCCTCCTACTACCCGCTCTAGAAGTCGGTCTCGCCTTTGACTGGCATTTACCATTTTTTATGACCATCCTTTTGGGACATTTGCCTTCAGACATGAGTTATTACCTCATAATACTATGTCTTTCAAAGTCTAAGTAGAAATAAAAACCTAATGGTTTTATTAAGACAATATCCCTTGTGTATAGAGGTATATCACTTTCGATACTTCTATACTTACATAAGCAAATATTGAATTTCTTGTCTAGTGGTGGAAAGATTTTGTAAAATGGTTACATAAGAAAAAGTATGCTCTTCCATTTGAAAATATGAAAACATGAAATTATTCTCGAAATCCTTACACCCTAAAGGGGGCAAACACGTCTTGGTGGACCTCTTGGTGGTAAAAATGGTGTCGGGCGTAACTCCATATTTCCACTTAAGGTATCTTGTATAATTATTTTTATTAATGGTTGGAATACAATACAAGAGAGAAATAGTCCTGAAACTTTCACTTTTTGAGTTATCCATTTTAAAAAAAGATTATCAAAAAAAAGGGAATATGGGTTAAAAAAGAAGGAAAATTAGAGTTCTTGCAGAAATTGGATGAGTTCTTGTTTCGCTTTCTCAATAATATGCTTATTTTCTTCTTACTATTGCAAGTAATACCAAACCAACAACAAGAGTTATTAAACCACCTACTATGCTACTCCAACTTAATGTGCTAATTCCACCTAATAGAAATGCAAGTCCAATTAAAGAAACACCAACAGTAAGTATCGTCAAAACATCTTCAGTTTCCATTTTTCATTCACTTCCTTATTTTATTTATTTCATTTCTATCAGCCATCTCTTCGGTTCTTCCCCTTTAATAAAATTTTGTTTAAGATTTGTTTAATCAATAAAATTATTGGTTAAAGGGTTGTTTAAGCAAAGACAATAGCCCTGAAAATTTCAATTTTTTAGTTAGAAAAAAGAGGGGGGATGATTTATTCATCCTCGTCCTCGTCATCGCTGCCTTGATGCCGCTCGTTGTTCGGATTGAGCTGGTCCGCGCGGTTGTCGACCGAGGCGTGGTAGCTCGGGTTGTTCGGGTTCTTGCTGTCCGAACGGTCGTCGTTCGAGCTCCTGCCGCCGCCATGACCGTGTCCCATACATTCTCACCTCCTTCTTCGTGATCAGGGATTAGAAAATATAAGAAATCCCCCTATATAATATTTTCACCCTCTAAAAAATGAAAATACAATAGTAATTAAGGCATTAAAATAAAAAAATAAATATTCTACTAAGACAAACCAGAAGGAGAAATGAATGTCAACATCTACTCCTCCCTCCGAAATTCTGTTGAGAGGGCTATCAGATTTTATTTTATCCCCTCGAGAAGATTTGGATTGCGAATTAAAAGGGTGGTTGGATCTTAAAGAGGAATTACATAAAGCTGACCTTGCGCAAGCCATATTAGCTCTTGCAAATTACGGGGGGAAATATATTATAATAGGATTCTCCCCAAAAAATGGCCAATGGGCGCCATCTATTCCACACCCCTCTGATTTAAAAGACTATTCCCAAGATATTGTTAACGGCATCGTGGAACGGTATTGTGAGCCATCCTTTCAATGTAATGTCTATCACGTGCTTCACCCCCTAAGTAACGAATTTTTCCCTGTAATACTAGTTCCTGGTAATCATCGAGTCCCGATTCGCGCTAAGAGAGATGGTCCAAATAAACAGCATGTCCAGCAAAATGTCTATTATATTAGACGACCTGGACCCCAAAGCGCGCCCATTCAAACCGCTCGAGAATGGGATACACTGATCAACCGTTGTATTAGGAATGCCAAAGAGGACCTTTTAGAAGATCTCAGATCCCTTTTATCCTCATCAGAGCCACCCTCGCAATTAGTTAATCAAGATTTTGAGGATTGGATCCAAGAATCGAGAAGACGTTTCGAATCATTAATACAACAAAACTTACCCAATGAAACTCCCTCCCGCTATGCAGGAGGAGTATGGGTAGCAGCCTACTCCATTATGGATGATTTTAAGCCGCTAGATCTTACTGAGTTCCTAAAAATATTGCAGGAGGTCGAAGGGGGGGAAACAGGTTGGCCAGTATGGATGGCTCAACGGGGGGACCCTTTCAGTCCACATCCATATGAGGGGCATATTGAATGTTGGATGAATAGCCCCAGAGCAATCTTCCAGGATGCCGCTCATTCAGATTTCTGGCGAGCAAATCCTAAGGGTAAGCTGTTCCTTTTACGCGGTTATATAGAGGATAACCATAAAGATGTCGAACCAAGAACTGTCTTTGATCCAATAATTCCGATATGGCGCATTGGGGAATGTCTACTTCATGCCGAACGGCTCGCTCATAAATTGGAGGTCCCAAATACTATTATTCGTTTTTATATGCAATGGGAGGGACTTTCGGGGCGTAGTCTTAATGCTATATCAAGTCCTTCCATGTGGAGTCCTTTTGGACGGATTTCGCATCAAAATACGGTGAAATCGAGCCTCGATATACCCACTGAGAAAATAAGTTCGAATTTACCAGAATTGATCCAAAATCTCACAAGACCCTTATATGAAGTATTTGATTTTGCTAGTGTTCCCTTCCAAACTATTCAAAACGAACTTTCTGATATGCGAAGAGGACGCTTTCGTATCTAAATCATTCATTTCTAATGGATCAATTTTTCATGCCATGCCTGGCGGGCATCCACGAAAATGACGGTGAAGAGTTCCGGGTAGTAGTTCTGCACCTTGGCTCGCTGGCTCCTCTCGGTCTCGGAGACGATCACCTCGTAGATCGTGCAGGTATCGAGGCAGAGGACATCGCAGCGTTTCCCGTTCTGGAAGAAAACCTCCGTCAAGAAGTCGCACCCCTCCTTATTCAGTTGGCGGCAGATGCGGTACTTCATCAGCTCGTGCGCGTCCGTATTGGTGGCGTTGAGATGGATCGCGTTCCGACACACCTTATATTGAAGTTGGTCAACATGGCGGAGCGCCTCCCGCTGATTCTGTGATATGTGTTGTTTCGCACTCACCATGGTTTCAATCCTCCGACATACTGTTCGAAGAGGTAGAGGATCGCCACGACGACCAAGACCTGAATCAAGCGGCGGATGAGATGCCAGTCGCTCTGCGGCGGCTTCGCTCTGCGGTTCTGGCGGGGATGGAAATTGCTCAAAGCGCTCTTCTTGTAGAAGTGCTGGTACTTCAGCGCCTTTTCGGGATGCCTTCTCAGATGGTCCTTGCGACAGACCGTCCGCAGGTTCGCTTCTGCGTGCGTGCCGCCCAGCGAGGGGGGAATGATGTGATCACAGTGCAGCTCACCGCCGTACTGCCCGCAGTAGCAACAGCGGTAGTGATCCCGTTTGAAGACCCGCAGCCACCGATCCTGCCAATCGGAGGGGTAGTAGGTAGGAGTCTTCCGCTTACAATTGACACACTGATAGTTATCCGCGTCGACCTTCTGGGCCAGCGCCCCGCAAAATCCGCACTTAATGAACTCATAGGGGTTTATGATCAAGTTATGGTATCCAATCCTATTCATTTCCAACAACCATCGACCTCTACCTCTAATTATTTCGATAGCCTTATTTAAATATTGTGATACCAAATTGGCATACCAATCTGAGTTACCATTAAAAAGTTAGGATGTTATATAGACATAGTGAGGTATAGGTGACGTGATTATGGCCCCTGAAGGTGAAGGTATATTCAACAACTACCCCCGAAAGACGAAGGGGAAGAAGTATGATAAGTTCTCCATCTACATCCCGACGGAGGTGGCGCGGGACAGCCACTTCCCGTTCAAGGTACGGGATCGGGTGAAGGTGCGGATAGTCGGCGCAAGTTTAATTATTGAACCTCTTAAGAATGAGTAAGTTGAATTGCTGGTAGTAAAATGCCAAAGGAAGATTTTCTAAATTATTTAACCAAACTGGAAGGGAAAAGGGACCCCGCTGAAATTAAGAAAATCCTGATAGGGTATATGGCCACAATGGAGGGCGAACCCAATATGTTCCAAACCTTAGCTTCCAACCTCGATTCCATCAATCCGCTGACAACTGATGGAAGGTTAAATAAGAAGAGTTGGTTATTTTCGGATTCTACGGAAGAAAAGTCGGAACCCTTTGAAAAAGCGATAGAAGCGCATGCCTCTCTCTTTCGCCACTTAAGTCAGATATATACAGACACGTTCTCACCCTACCTTACATACCAGAACTATGCTGCGGAGACCGTTAGCCAATTCCTGGACGCCTTGATAATGTGGGTATTGGGGTTCAAACAGTTCTGCCTCTACGAAGAGCAGAAAGTCCATCACAACTTGAAGGAAGAATTAGATTCTTTTAAATCGCTCTTCGAACTAAATTTGAAACTATTCACTATTGTTGCGAAGGGCGTCCATCGCGAGCGGGAACATCGCGAACTGGTCGAGGAAAATCCGAGCTCCGCGAAAAACTACTTGTTTAGACTAAGTAAACGATTTCAACGCCTTTTTTATAGGACTCTGCGGAAAGAGTTTCGGGATGGCTTTGCCCATGAGGATTGGATTGAGACTGATGATACGCACTTCTACTTTTTGAAGAAACCCACCCGAGTCTTTTCAAGGGACGATCTGGATAAGGCAAGTTTGGACTTACTATTATTTCTCATATTTAGTTTCGTCATTTTCCTCCTAAATCCAATTAAGCAATTTATCCGAAAAATACCGATGAGCCCTAGTTAAGGGCTGTCAGTCCACAATCTGTGTGTAAAATAAGAACTTCCGCTTTCATATAATAATTAACTATTCATAGTTAAAGTACTGACTATGGGTAGTCAAAACCGGTAACTACCGATAGTTAGGAGTAACTACGAATAGTCAGGCTCCCCATAAAAAGTAACTATCCATAGTCAGAGGCAGTAACCATCAATAGTTAGACCCTCCGAAAAGTAGCTATGTATAGTCAAAATCAATAACTATTGATAGTTAGTCGCTATGAAAAGTAACTATGAGTAGTTAGAATCAATAACTAACGATAGTTAATCCCCATAAAAAGTGACTATCGATAGTTACAGCTGCTAACTATTGATAGTTAAATATATAAAAAAAGGAAATGGGCGAAGGCTGCCCGGGAGGATCAAGGGGTCAGGATATACCGGTCGGTCTCTCTCCGCGCGACCCCCTGCGTCACTAACGCTTGTAAAATAGGGGTGGTCTCCGTTATCGGGTGACCGACCAGCTCGAAGTAGTCCAGAATTTCCGATTCGGTGACGCCCTCGCGCTTGAGCGAGATGAACCAGCGAACGTGCTCCTCTAACGGGGCATTCTCCGGAGGCGCCTTCGAGGGGGAGTCTTTTGGTGCCGTGAGGTAGTCACAGTCAGGGCAGGGTTCCTTCAGTACGGGACTACCTTTAAGTCCGTTCGCGACCAGCTGAACCCCGGTCTGCACCAAGGTCGATGCGATATTGAAGACCGACTCATCCGTATTGGTGGAGAAAAGGGGTTGGAGCTGCCGGGCGAGGCAACAGACCGTAATCTGCAAGGATTTGTATTGCTGTTCGAGCATTTTCCGAACTGTTGGATTATAGAGGAACTGTTCAAGGGTCCGAATGATAGGCAAAATGTTATTCCCTAGGCTATAGATGGCTTTCGTCTCACCCTGTTTCTTGACCAGTCCCAGCTCGATCAGGCTGTCTAGATGATGGATGAGATTAGTGCGGCTCTTGATGGCTCCCTTCAGGAAGGGGACCGACGCACAATGCTGGAATAGTTGCGCGGCGGAGCACTCGGTCCCCTCTCGCAGAAGTGGGTAAATCCCGATAAGGAGAATCCCCGCGCCCCGGGATAAGCCCGTCATCCCGTTGAATAAATCGTTCAACTGGTGCACGGCAGCGATCGCGAAGTCCTCTTCGTGAATCTTGGTGCTTATACCGTCACATCTTCGTGCTTCCATCCTACCCAACTCCTTCTGCTTAGAAGACAGGAATATTCCTGAACGCCAAATTCAATCCGACCTCTGGTCCAGCCAGCTGGAGCAGGAGGAAGAGGGTCAGGATCGCCATTACGGTCCCTAAGAGCACCAGTCCCGTTATCCAATTCTCTTGAACTTCTAGTTCCATTCATATCACACCTTTATGCGTTTGGGGATAGGCGGTAAAAGTAACCCTTTTTAAAGGTATTTATTTAATAGAAGAATCAAATATGAGGTGAATTTTTGATTTGGCATCCGATGCACTCATAAATATCCTTAATGCAAGAATAAATTTGTTAGAAAATATCGAAGCAAGGAACATTCGAGCCGAAGCTCTTTTAATTTTGCAATATATTCAAAGCCATAATATTCTTAGAGACGCGTATGAATCCATCAGAGAAGGGGAGGAGATTACCCCTGAAATTCCTCTAATCCATGAATTTAATCAACTAGAGCATGAATTAATACAATATATTTGCCAGACTATAGTTGCTATGAGAGGTATAATTTCAGATTTGAGGAATACAGATCAGATTGATGAAACTTTAATGGATATAAAATTAGTAATATATCGGGATTTAGAAAGATACGCATTAGACCCGCAAATAACTCAAGATTTGACCGAGATACTTGGTCCTCCATTAACAGGTGCAGAGGCTACATTCGATTATCGAAGAGTGGTCTGGGAAATAAAGGAGATTCTTAAAATGAGGATTCAAATGGCATGTGAAAATGAAAACGCTTGCATTTATCTTCAAAACCTCCACAATTTTTATTTCCAGATTAAAGGGGGGATTAACTTAGACGCATTATCTGAGGACCAATTGATTGTCTTTGAAGAATTTGACCGCAACATTACTGGATCTTTGCTGTACCTTTACGAATTTTTTCGGTGTGATTGGACTTTAGGACAACTGGATTTACAGACAGAACGTATTGGAGCGACCGTTGAATGGCTTTTATGCCAGATGGCAGAACTTTTTACATTCACGTTCACAGCGGGTATGATAGAAGTCAAATATCGCGACTATATTGAAAGAAAACCTGCAATTGACGCAATAGAAGAAGCCGACGTTCGCAGCTCTATCGGACGATTAGATTATAAAACGCATTTTATGAATATACCCGATGTTAGGATTGTCTTCTCGACCTCTAGATTGAGAGAAGAAGAACAGGAAAAACAAGAAATAATTACTGATTTAAAAAAGATTTCACTAGCTATCCAAGAGAAATTGCTGTTAGAACCCTTTGTCGAAAATATGTCTCAAAGTATCAACACTAACTATGAAGATTCTACCGATTTTTTGAGACAAGTTATGAGAGCAAATTTAGGTTATATAAGAAATTTGCCCCCAAATATCTTATCTAATTACTGTACAGTCCTTTCCCATCTTGTAAATCGCATGCATCTTGATGCCGATGATCCTACTTTTCTACAAGCATCAGCTAATGACTTTTGGGCAGCGCATCAAAATGATCCAAGAATAGAAATGGAAGTAATGTGGTTTCAACCTAAGGTTCGTGATATATTAGTCCGGGAATTTGGGGAATCTGTGGTAAAGGAAGTTCAAAGCACAAGGGGAAAAACAGATTTTTCGATATACGGTATTCCTATTGAGTGTAAAGTTATAACAGACAGAACGGTTTGCACTCCATCTGATTCTGGTATTGCCGTTCTTGAGACTCATGAATCACAAGCATTTCAGCAAGCAATGCATGTCCGCTGTGGGATCCTAATTGGATATGATTATCGGATGAATAATATTATTCCAGAACATAGAATAGGGGCTATTAGTGAAAGGATCAAAATTAAAATGTTAGGCGATAAAATTATAGCTATTATATGTTTTTTAGGGAATATGATTAGACCTTCTTCACATTGATTAGACTTCCTGTATGCCCAGATCCAAGTGATTCTCCTGATGAAATTTTTTAAAAATTTTAAAATTGATAATGTCAGTCTGGCAGAGTAGTCCAGGGTCTCCCAAAAAAATTCGAAAAAAAAGGGTAAAAACTTTGATCAGTCCCTCAGGGGCGCCAATGTTAGCGAAGGCGAAGGTTGCGGTGTGCTATTTTTTTTGAGCGGGTAGGCTCCTCTTGGAAACAGAACTCATACGCCGCGAGAGCCGATAGATCGTCTCCATACCCGAAAAACGCCGCACTGAAAGGGTTCAACCGATCTTTATAAAGACCGAGGGCAATCCCCAAAAAA
>Ga0315277_10013681_pt1 | contig 10109 bp, 16 predicted proteins | sample YL17G05_15_MG_FD_203695 | JGI IMG/M metagenome (GOLD analysis project Ga0315277, IMG submission 203695) | Sediment microbial communities from Yellowstone Lake, YNP, Wyoming, USA - YL17G05_15 | ecosystem: Environmental > Aquatic > Freshwater > Lake > Sediment | place: USA: Wyoming | collected...
GAAAGGATGAAGATGGCTTGGCTTTGTGCCACTGCCGCTTGGGTATTTCGAGTTTCTTGTCGCAGCGGTCGTCGTGTATCTCGCGCTCGTGGAAGTGGTCAAGCGGAAGTTGATGGCGCGGTTGGTGATGTGAAGAACGAAACCCGCTCGATAAAGAGCGGGTTTTCTGTTGGGTGTGAAGTAGAACGCCGAAGCACCACGAAGGGCGGCACCAAGATTCTTCGATTGGAAAACAGTATTTCATTCGCCGCCTGTTCGTGGCGCGGGTGTTATGCGCAGTTCGCACATCATTTGTACCCTGCACTCTCCAGGAGACGAGCCCAATCTCGATAGAAAACCCGAATGCGAGAAGCATCGTCTTCGCCGATGACAACACTGTGAGCAAGCAGATTTCTCGCCATGTATACTCTGTTCATCTCAACTTCAAACCATTGAAAATCAACAATGACATCAGTGAAGTACTTCCGCTCGTTCAAGATTATCTGTTTGAGATCAGCAAAATTGGAATAATAGACAGGGTGAAGACCGCGTTTCTCTCTGTGGGGATATTTCTTCTCCTTGTCAATTGTTCGCTGGACTGTGTCTCGTACACCTTTTACATTTGCTTTAGTCCACCAATCTCTCCCGTGTGCTTTGGATAGTTTCTGGATGATGAGATTGCGAATGGAATTTTCCAAAACAAACACTTGCGGAAAAGACTCATCACCGATTGAAACAGTCCGCGAAATGATGTGATTGGCTACCAGCGGGTAGAGCTTTGCGGATTTTGGGTGTTTCTTGTCCTTAGGTCGGGCCGCTATCGGTGAACCTGATGACTTTGGGAGTTCTTTGGGAACGAGAGAGCGGATTCTGTCGATTGTCTCAATAGAAAGAAACCTCGACAAATCAACTCCCTCTCGATGTGCAATGACATAGACAGCTTCTTCAGTCGACATAGGTCCGAAGGCTGATTTGATTCTCTTGGCTCGATGGCTGAGTGCTTGCGGAGTGATCCGAAGCATGTCAAGTAGCAGTTTCTTGACTCTGCGTTCGATCATTATTACTTCTCACCTTTTGTGCGCTTTGCCTTCTTTGATTCAGTGAGACGAACATTGACTGTATTTGGTGTGGTATCGAAAACGGCGGCAATCTCTGCAGCGGTGAGGCCAAGACGCCGGAGAATCGGTGCGCCATTTGAAAGTGTCTTGCCTGAAACAAGTTGATAGGCGAGAAGGTGGATTACCAAATCAAGCTTTCGATTGAGTTCGTTGATTTGTTGTTCAGAGCTCATTGCTCCTCCTCTGAACGCTTTCTAGTGTCGGATTTCTTCTGTGTTGACTTTTTGCTCAGAGAAATCAAGACACGGATTGAGTTTTCGCTAGTATTCAATAGTGCGGCAACATCTCTGTCTGGAAAGCCCAGACGCCGCAGGAATTGAGCCTTATCCCCGATGCTTGAGTCCTTCAAATCGGTCGAGGCAATGCAGAGATAAGCCAGCGCCTTGGCTATGGTTTGAAGATATTTGTTGTCTGTCTCGCCATCGTTCATGGTCCTCCTTTCAGTGGGGCATTGCGCATAACACGTCTTTCACCACGCTTTATTGACGTGGTGCACGGCTTGTCCACGTAACAGAGTGTCGGACATCCAGCGGGGCAAATCTCCGTCTCTTCAATACAAACACCTGCCGCCAATGCGCACTATTACACGCGCCTGACAACAGGTGCTGACAATTGTATTACCAATCATCGTGCAAGAAGCGTTGCTCACAAGCCCCTCTTTGGGTTACCCAACCAACCAAATGCCACTCGTTCGCCAATGGTCTTACGCTCAAGAGTATACACCCGTCTTCGGGGCAAGTCAACAGGCGCGCGCTCGCACGAGAACAACGGACAGGATCGGATTCAACGGATGCTTGCCCGCGCGGTTTTGTCCGTTCAATCCGATCCTGAGCGATAGTCGAAGGAGTCCGTTGTCATCCTCCGCGTTCATCCGCGCCCTGGTTGCCTGGATGACTGACTATCAATGTCAGGTTGCCACGCTTCGCGTCACGCGTGGGGTCGCGAGGGGTGCCTTGCGGCGTTGAGGTTGCGCGGCGCGTTTGGGACGACGCGCGGGTACCCCATAGAGCATTCCCCACGCGCTAATGTCCTCATCCAGATGGGGCCAATGGATGCCTTGTCCGTTTCCCATGATTTCAAATTTGTTGCGTTGCTCTGGTGTTGCGTCCGCTAAACGCCAAGACCAAGTAAGAGGTACGCTAATAGTGCGTCCATCGGTCAATTGCGCGATAATACTATCGTTCGTCACTTTGAGATTGCTAATGCGTGGATCGCTGCTCGCCACAATGTTCATGCCATGCCTCCTGAATATGGGCGTGATTCCTCACGATGATTGCTCGAATCCGATTGAGTTCCGCAGGTGAAAAGCGGTCATTCGCACACAATCCCACAGGTTCAAGCCAAAATTTGCATATCATTCGCTCGCGGCGAACATGCACGTGTTTTGGTTCATTGCAGTCGAAACTGTAGAAGAAGAAACGGTACGGTCCAGGAATACCACGAATAGTTGGCATCGAGTCCTCTTGCCTGTGGTGTGTCGCGTGGCTGATTATACATCAAGTTGTGTTAGCATGCTACCATGGTTTGATCGCGTCCCAAACGCTTTTAGCGACGCGCCGATGCCGTCTTGCTGCGCGCGCGCCGTCGTCGGGCGGTGTATTTTTCGCGGCGCTCCATTGTTTTTCGCCCTGTCAAACGGTTGGTGCCATTGCCTAGTCCCAAATAGTCGGCAGTGCGTACTTCATCATTGATGCTACACTTGTCGGGATCCCAGATAATCATTATGCCGCGGCGGTTTATCTCGTACTTCTCGCGTTCCTCTGGCAAGGCGTTGTACAAAGTGGGAATCCACGATAGCGGCACAGCAAGCACGCGTCCATCGGTCAATTCGACGCGCATATACTTGTCGTCGAATCCAACTTGCTGAATACGCGCTTCATCAGGAAACGTGTAAGCCGATATGGGATACTGGCTCTTGTCCCGTTTAACTTGGTATCGTTCCTCGACTTGCATTAGTTTTGTACTCATGCCATTCCTCCAGCAAGAACGCGTGATTCTGCTCGACGATTCTCATCGCTCAATTCAATTCGCGTCGCTTCAATGTGCGCCCTGCCCTTGCTACCCTGATTTTGGCTCAAGCGCTATCTTGGGATCATTGTAATCATCTTGCGAACTTCTGCCGACATGCACACTGGCGCGGTCTTCGTTCAGCGCGTCATGAATATGAAACCAAAAGAGCAGTTCGCCTGCGGTAAGCACCTTGGGGCTCATTTGTTTTCCTTGAACGACTCTACTGAAAAAAGGTCTCTGACGAGCGTTTTCAGTAGTACTTTTACGCTCAAATTTGCGTCGAAGAAGTGGGAACAAAGGCTTTTTTCAGAGGAGTCCTTGAACATCCTAGGCTCAAGAGTATATTCCAATCTTTGGGGCGAGTCAAAAAGCGCGCGCTCGCCCAAGAACAACGGACAAGATCGGATGCAACGGACGCTTGCGCGCGTGGTCTTGTCCATTCAATCCGCACTTTGCGCGTTTGCAGACGTTCATCTTACCAAGCAATTACTCTCAAGTTTTCGATTTCGCCAAAGTGCGTGTCGCGGGTCGCCAAGGCCAAGTCATGTTGCAGCGCAATAGCCGCAATCCAAATATCATTTTCGGGTATCGGATGTCCCTTTACCCGTAACACATTCTTGATTTCCCCGCATCGGCGTGCCGTCTCAGCGTCACATGCTAAAACGACATTATTGGCGACAAATTCATCAATGCGTTCCAGATTCTCTTCCACCCGCGATGATTTCCGCGCGCCAAAACACAACTCGCCAATCGCAATACTGGGAATGAACACCTCATCTGCTTTGGCGAGATTATTATTGACCGCTGAATCATTCGCGAAAAGGGCAATGACAACGTTGGTGTCAAGAAGGTATTTACCATTCATTCGCGTCTACTCGCTCGCAACCCTCTTCAATCGCTTGGCGCATGAGTTGCAAGTCGTCTGACGGAATCGCGCCCGCAAATCGCAGGAGTTGTAGACCAGGAACACCGTGTGGAACGGACACGGCGAGTGCGCGTGTGAATTCCAAGACCCGCCATTGCATCTCGTACGGCAAGCTCTTTAGTTGTTCAACTACTTTATCTGCGAGTGTAATCATTTTGCCCTCCTCTATCCCTTTAGCGCAAACACCTGCTGTTGCCGACGCGCATCCTGTGCGAAGCCGAAGGACGCGCGCGGCTGACGACAGGTGCTGACAACTGCGTTACCATTCACCGTACGAGCAGAGACGTTCATTAGCTCCTCTTTGGGTTATCCAACCCAATGCCATTCGTTCGATGACGGTCTTACGCTCAGGAGTATATATCAATCTTTGGGGCGAGTCAACAGGCGCGCGCACACACGAGAACAACGGACAGGATCGGATTTGACGGATGTTTGCTCGCGCGGTTTTGTCCATTCAATCCCACCCTGAGCGGCGGAACGTGCCAAAGGAGTCCGTTGTGATTCTCCGCGCCCAGAGAGAAGCCGACCTCTCAATCGGATGGTGGGATCAAAACTTCAATGTAGGGCTTGTTCTCTTTGTCGGTTCTCTGGGGCTGTTTTTGGGATTCACCCTCGTATTTCGTGGCATTCGAGGCGCGTGGCCCAAGCGCCTCTTCCATGATCGTCCGATCCGGCATATTGTCGTATGTGCCGGCTTTGGTCGAAACCACAACTCGCGATCGCGCTTTGCTCAGGAGCGTGTCGAGCAAAGATTTGTTCGACTCGGTTCTTAATTTATAGGGGGTGGCGTTGGCGCTGCCGTGATGGCCCACTTTCAAGAAATCCAAAGTCTTTGTCAAATGGGGCTTGGCGCCTCTGTCCAGCATGATGTTCCACGAACTTCGTTTGCTGTCGCATTGGGCGTCCCCAGGGAACAGCAAGCGGCGCCCTTTCCACTCGACCAGCAGCACGAGACTGGTGTTGTTCTGCAAGAACTTTTCCGTCCATAGAAAACTCAGCGCCGAATACTGCATCCCATGCCGCAACTGCCAGAAATCGGCTGCGCCAATGTTCTGGGGTCCGGGTGTGTCCTCGGTTGGCTTTGGATCGTTCGCCCGGACCTGTCCGGGTATGCCATCGGCGGGTAGCGGGGCGTTCACCCGGTCAGGCGCTGGCGCCATCGCATGCTCCAAAAGGTTGCGATAGCCAGCGCCCTCCAGCCCGAGGTACGTCCCATCAATGTCCCACTCGGGCGCCAGTATGCGAATCTTGGTGGTAGGATCTTTAAAGCCGCAGAAACAGGTGACCTTTTTTTCAAACTTGAACTCAACCTCGCTCCCTTTTGCCAGGAGCCGCTTGTCCGGATCTGCTAAATCCCTGTACATGAACCGGCGTGGGCAGGCATCCGGATCCAGATCGCGCAAGAGCGTATCCAAATATACTTTTTTGCTCTCTGCCTCAGCGATCAACCGTTCCAGCGTGCGTTCATCGAGCATCAAAAAGCCGCGGGTGTGCCTGTCCATGAGCGATTGCGCGCCGGAACGCGCCAACTCCATCAGAGCATGCGACTGGGAAATATTGTGTTGGGGATGATCGGTATTCAACAAGGGATTTAGCCAGATCTGACCGATCCGCAGATCTTTGAATCGCTGCATGTCGAAGCCATTGATGTGATCGCTATCTGGATGGGTTACGACGAGAAGGTCAAGCCACCGGTCGTCGCGCGAACAACCTTTCCGCCGATCGCGGGCTGGCGGCAACCATTTCTTGATTTCGTCAATCGCAGCGGTCAGCGAGGTTTTACCTCCGCGGGTGCCGCAGTCAACGAGGATGTGAAACTTTTCGGCGCCGTCAGGCACACCCACGTAGATGCAGTCGCCCACCGCGACATTGAACACGCGCACGACCAGTGGCTCTGTCATTCTAACCTCCAGGGAGTTGCTTCCCGACCGGGATGCAGCCGCGGCGCGGTCTCTAGCCGCAAACCCTGCGCGTCCCGACGCGCAATCGCCTGCATGCCTGCGCCGCGATGGCCGAATGGCGTCTCGTCGGCGAAAGCGATGGCATCCTGTTCGGCGAGAGCGGCGAGATGCTTGGTCAGTTCGGCGCGGCGTTGCTCGCCCTCGTCCGCGCTTTGTTTCTGCTTGGCTGATACAACCTGGGCGCCTGGCTTGAGACTGGCATACCGCAAATGCCCGATCTCGTCAAACACCAGCGTGCCGCCGCACGAGAGGGAGACTCTTTCTCCCTTCAAGGTTCCATACTGTTTGCCCTCCAACAGCACCGGTTCGCGCCAAAGATATTGCACTACCAGTTCGCGGGGCAGGTTGTCGCCTTCCCGACCGATTTTGTTCGAGAGGTAGGGCTCGAGGACGACCAAGTCTTCTGCCGGTGGGATGTCCAGCGCCTGGCGGTGTTCGTGCAGAAAGCGGTAGATCGCGACGCGCGAGGTTGCCATTTCAAAGAAATTCACCCCTTTGAGTTTGGGCGCTAACTTGTCAACTAATTCCCGGGCTGGCGCGACTGGACAGGTAACTCCGCGTTCTTCCAAGACCTGGTGCATTTGAGGGAGGTAAGCATGTTCATCGCGGGGGTCTTGGAGTTCGTGGCAGTACAACAGCGCGGCGGCGTAATCCGCAAACCGAATATCTACGGGTGGGCAATAGTCGAGGGGCTGGAGTCCGACCTGAATAATGCGCCGGGTCGTGTCCCAGAGGGCTTCTTTCTTGGTATTGCCGCGCTCTTTCCAGTAGCCGGTTTCCCTTTTTGCCATAATCTGGAACAGTGCATTGGTGAGAACCTGGGACAGGCGGTGCGGACTGTCTCCCGTCTGGATATCGGCTAGATTGAGCTTTTCTGTAAGCGTGCGGATGGAGGCGCCGCGTTCCGCAGAAATCAATTCGGCGAGTTGTTCCCCCAACTTCACCAAGAAATCGGCGGAAGAGAGATCACCCTTGACTTCATGCCGGACCGGGTTGTTACGCAGAGTGCAAAGCAACTGGGTCAGGTCTGCGACAAACTCGTGAAAGGCGGCAGTCTCTGCGGAAGCAACCTCATTGTAAAGCGGTCGGATGCCGTCCAGAATGGCATGCCCGGTCTCGTGGGCGACGATGTCGTGAGACAGACAAGTATAAACCCGGTTGTCTGGCGGACCGCAGTAATAGAACTGCAGCGACTTGGTCGCGCGGTCGTAGCAGGCGTTTTCAGCATAACCGGCGTGTGGCGTGATGATCAGGCGATTGCCCGCAAAGCCCCAGGGGATAGAACGACCAAGCGCAAAGGGATGTTCGTACAGCGCCAGGGCACTTTCGATGGTCGCCCAGACGCTGACTTGGTGAAATTGGTAGGATTGGTAGGACGTTTTATCCAATACCTTCCCCGCCGGATACTCGAAATGCAGCGTATCTTTGTTCCAAACCGCCGGGGCGTGGAGCTTGCCTTCATCCGCATCGTAATCAACAATTGCTACCCGCGCGCTGGTGGGACCATCGGTAATCCCTGGGCGCCAGTTGACTTCAAAGTCAATAATCTTGAGCCGAGGGTTCTCTTCCCCCACGCGGGGGTCTTGGGCGTAGGCAGGCACTCGCAGCACCAACCCCAAGTCGTCTCGGGTCTTCAAGGTCAATGGGAAACCTGCAAGTTCCGTCCGCGCCTTCTCCGACAGTTGCTTCGCGGCTGCCTTCCCCTCGTGGCGCGTCGCGTGGACTCCTTCCTTTACCATGGAACCACTCCTTTCTGAGCCATCCAGGTAAGCGTCTGGTCAGCCCAGAAGACAAAAACCATGGCTCTTTTATCGCTATCTGCCTAAATGTCTTTAGCGACGCGCCGATGCCGATAGATCGCGTGCGCGCCGTCGTCGGTGTGTGCGCGCACAGGCGCGCATCATGCTCTTACTTTTGTTCCATGCCTTCGGGGCAACAGCGAAATCAGACTACCGACTTACACTCAAGAGTATATTCCAATCTTTGGGGCGAGTCAACAGGCGCGCGCTCGGTCGAGAACAACGGACAGGATCGGATTTAGCGGACGCTTGCCCGCGCGGTTTTGTCCGCTCAATCCGATCCTGAGCCGCGAAGCGTGCCGAAGGAGTCCGTTGTCATTCTCCGTGTTCATCCGCGTCCCAGTTTCTTCTATCACCCGATCATCCCAGCGCAAATGTTGCTCCTGCAATGCCTCGCGCGCGTTTCCTTCAGTTACTCACTCCGCTCGACGACTTGAGCCGGCGCAGTTTTTGTCGCGCGCTCTTGCCACAGCGCCCACACGCTCAATGTCAACGCGAGCGTGATGAGGACGACGATCACGTGCAGCGTATCTTGCAACGCGGCGACCTGGATCGCCGGCGGCGCGGTCGTCGCATCGCGGCTGGGCCCGCCATGCGCGACGACGCCGCTCGCCCAGATTGCGCCGATCACTGCCATGCCGGTTGTTTGCCCAATCGTTCGCGTCAGCGAAAGCAAACTCGATGCCACACCGAGCCGATGACGCGGCACGGCGCCCATAATCGCGCTGTTGTTCGGCGAGTTGAACACGCCCATTCCGATGCCAATCGGGAGGAAGCACAACACATACGTGAGAATTTGCGCGTGTTCGTTGAGCGTGCTGACGAGCGCATAGCCGCCGACCAAAATCGCCAAGCCGATCACCGTGAGCCGGCGCGTGCCAAAGCGATCCGATAGCGTACCGGAAATCGGTGCGACGACGCCCATCGCCAGCGGCACGGTCGCAAGCATCAGCCCGGCGGTTTCTGGCTTGAATTGAAGCACGTTCTGCAAAAAGAACGGCATCAGCAGAACCGTGCCGGCGCTCGCAATGAAGACCATAAACCCGGTGATGAGGTTGACGCTGAACAACGCGTTGCGGAACAATTGCAAATCCACCATCGGTTGCGCTACATGCGTTTCGACGAAGATGAACCCGGCGAAGATGATGACGAATGCCACGAGCAACCCCAGCGCCAGCGGATCGGCTAATCCATTTTCTTGACCGATACTCAGCCCGAGCAGCAACGCCAGCAGACTGGTACCCAACGTCACCGCGCCGGCAAAATCGAATTTCTGTCCGCCCGGCGCGCGCGTCGCCGGCACAAAGCGCACGACGAGGAGCGTACCGATACCACCGATCGGCACGTTGACGTAGAAAATCCAATGCCAGGTTGTCACGCCGAGAATCAAGCCGCCGAGCGTCGGTCCTGAAATCGAGCCAAGCGAAACCATCAAGCCACCCAAGCCCAGCACCTTGCCGCGTTCCGATGCCGGGAACACTTCGGTGAGGATCGCTGTGCCGAGCGCCATCATCATCGCCGCGCCAACCGCTTGTAAAACGCGAAACGCGATCAGCATCTCGACCGTCTGCGCCGTGCCGCACAACATCGAGCCGAGCGTGAACACAGTCATGCCAGCGAGGTACAACCATTTCTTGCCGATGATATCCGCCAAGCGCCCGATGCTGAGCATCATCGTCACGACGGTCAGCAGATAACCGAGCACGACCCACTGCACGATAGCGAATTGAGTGTGCAACTCACGCTCCAGTGTCGGCAGAGCAATGTTGACGATACTGCCGTCAATCGTCGCCAAGAACGTCCCGGCAGCAATCGAGGCAAAGACGAACCATTTGGAATTTGTTGGGATTGATTTCATTGGGCATGACCGCATGATTGAATAGTGGCGCGCATTATACATGATATGGTCGGGCAATTGAAATCCAAGGAGAAATGGAAAAGCCGACCTCGCGTGAGGTCGGCTCTGTTGCATAACAGGGGTTCGCAACTCAATGGGAATGCACAACCTTGCCATCGTGCCATTCTGGCTCGGCGACGAGGAGCTGCATCATCTTTTCAAAGTCGGCGTTTGTGCCGGGACGGTTGGCGTTAGCGACATAGGTTTCTTTATTTTCGAACAGGACCGCCAGGTAAAGCTCGTTGGGGTCTGCATCCATCTGGTAGAGGTTGACAGACACAAAGCCAGGTTCCCTGCGCGAGGTCACCGATGCCATGTGGCTTTTCAATGCCTCTACCTTGCCGGGCTTTACCTTTATTTTTGCGATGGTTCCGTACATGGTAGTATCTCCTTATGTGATTGGTGCGCCTTTCGTAGCGA
>Ga0315277_10013682_pt1 | contig 10108 bp, 7 predicted proteins | sample YL17G05_15_MG_FD_203695 | JGI IMG/M metagenome (GOLD analysis project Ga0315277, IMG submission 203695) | Sediment microbial communities from Yellowstone Lake, YNP, Wyoming, USA - YL17G05_15 | ecosystem: Environmental > Aquatic > Freshwater > Lake > Sediment | place: USA: Wyoming | collected...
GGCACGTAGAGCACCCGGCCGGCCTGGTTCCGGGGCGCGACAACTTCCACCTTTTGCTTCCCCGGCAGGGGCTGAGCGACAAGGGCCACCTTCCAGCCGGACGGCCTCAAGACGGCGAGGCCGCGAGCCTGACCGTCCACCCTGACAGTCACCGCTCGCCTTGGGACGAACTCCGGCGGATACCTGTTGATCTCCGCCTCCGGCTTGATGGAGGTGGACACGAGCCACGCGAACGGGACGAGGAAGACGAGCGCGCCTGTTGCGAGCGCGAGATGCAGCTTGACCTGGCGTGCGAGATCGTGCCGTCGTTTGGCATCAACCCACGTTGCGCCGGCAAAAGAGGCCCTCTGGTGGACCTTGAGCCATACTACGGCCGCGGCGGACGCTGCGACCAGCGCCCACTCGGTTGGCGCCGGTACGAACCTCACGAGTCCGGCCCACAGCACCGCGGCGCCCGCAAGCGACACCAGCCCACCGTACCGCCTCCGCTGGATGGCATCCGCGATGAGATACAGCCAGTGCCCCAGGGCCAGATACACGAACGCAACAGTTGCAAGCCAGATCAACGGCATTCGCTCGACCCTCCCTCCTCGCTCCTCCCCATCCTCACTTCTTCTTCTCCGCCTCGTAGTAGACCCAGCGGGGCGCGAGCTTGAGCTGGATGAGGGTCAATGCGAGGATTATGGCGAAGAGAATCCACGCGACGGCAGAAGCGTACCCCATCCTGAAATACCTGAACGCGTGCCGGAAGAGATAGAGCACGGGGACCAAAGTCGAATCCACCGGGCCGCCGCTCGTCATTATGTAAACGCTGTCGAACGTCTGCAGCGCGCCGATCGTGCCCATGATGATGTTGAAGAAGAGATACGGGGTGAGCATCGGAACAGTGACGTGGCGGAAGCGCTGCCAGGCACTCGCGCCGTCGAGCTCGGCGGCCTCATACAGGTGCTGCGGGATGCCCTGAAGCCCGGCAAGCCAGAGGATCATCCCACCTCCCGCGCCCCACAGGCCCATGAATATCAAAGCTGGCTTTGCCCATTCCGGCGCCGCCAGCCACCCGGGCGGTTTCAGATGGAACCATTGGCCCAAGGTGGCTTTCCAGGCGGAGTTGATAAGCCCGAACTCGGGGTTGAGCACCCAAACCCATAGGACCGCCGACGCAACCACCGGCAGAATCGACGGCAGATAGTAGGTCGTCCGGTACCAGGTCATACCGGTTACCTTCGCATTCAGGAGGATTGCTATGGCGAGACCCGTGATGATGCCAAGCGAGATGCCGAAGAAGGCGAGATAACCGGCGTTGTAGAGCGCCTTGGAGAAGCGCGGCAGGTCGTCCGTGAGCAGTTCGTGGTAGTTGCCCAGCCCGACCCACCGCGCGCTGTGGAGAACGTCGTAGTCGCAGAAGCTGAAGACGACGGAGACGACGATTGGGCCGAGCATGAAGACGAGAAACCCGATGATCCACGGCGAGGCGAAGAGGTAACCTGCAACGGCCTCGCTTCTCATCAGCCTCCCGACCCGGCCGGTTTGACGAATCTTCCAGTAGACGGCGCCGAGCACGCCGGCCAAAGCCGCTGCTACGACGCCTACCAGGGCGGCCGTGGGGATAGGTCTGAGCCGCGCCCGGCTCGAGGTCCGGTCCAGCTCCTTCTGGACCACACGCGTGCCCTGGTCGAGAGCCTGCCTGGCGGAGATGCTGGTCTTTCGATGGTGGGTAGCCAGGTCCCATGCTCTGACGTGCTCATCCCAAAGCTGCTGGCCTACGAACGTCACCGGCCGGTAGCGGGAGTAAGGCATCATTTGGAGCGCCAAAGCAAGCGCATTCCTGAACTTCGGCGCCTGCGGCGCAAAACGCCGGAAGACGGCCTCGTTGACCTTGATATTGGCGTGCATCGGCGGCACATAAGGCCGGCCTTTGGACCTGTTATAGGCCTTCTGCGCCGCCGCGCCGATGAGGTTAGCCTCCGGGCTGGTCATCCACTCGATCAGCTCCCAGGCAAGCTCGACGTGCCGAGCGCCGCGGGGAATGGCCCATGAGAACCCGCCGGACCAGGTGATGTACCTCGGTTTGCCGTTGAACCGCCCCTTCTCGGGCCTCGGGTACCGAGGATACTCGGACGGCGGCACATACCGCGGCGCATCCAGGCCGGCCGTGACGAAGTTCGGATAGGTCTCTCGGCGGCGCGCGGCAGGGACCGGAGCGGGAGCGACGCCGAAGTCGAGGTCGGGAGCGTACCGAGCGATCCCGGCCATGGCCTGATCCACCTCGATTCTCATGGCAACCTTGCCCGTCAGGAATGGGTCGAGCTCGTTCGACTGAAACGCGTTCTGGAAGCTGTCGAGCCGCTCTGCTCCCTTCAGGGCGTCGTAGACCTTCACCATGAACTCAAGCGCCTGAACGGTATAAGAGTTGTCCATCGTGCAAGTCCGGCCGTCCTGGCTCATGAACTCTCCATCGTTCAGCCAGCTGTAGAGATAGAGCCACGAGTTGCCATAGTTGGGGATGAAGCCGGCGCGCTTGAAGCTGCCGTCAGGGTTGTAGGTGGTGAGCTTCTTCGCGTAGTCGAGCAGTTCGTCCCACGTCTCGGGCGGATGGTTGGGGTCCAGGCCGGCTTCCCGGAAGAGGTCGCGGTTATAGTAGAGGAACCGATCGTCGGTGGAGTTCGGGATGGCAAACACGCGGCCTTTGTAGGTTGCCTCTGCCCAGCAGGGCTTGTAGTAGTGCTCCGGGCGGATGCCGTACGGCTGATCTCGGTCGCGGGAGACGAGGTCATCGAGTGGCAGGAAGGTATCACGGGAAGCCCAGTCCCCGATAGTGAACCGGTCCTGGTTGATGACGTCCGGCGGCTTCTTGCCGACGATGGCCGTCATCAGCTTCTGGGGATCCATTTGGCCGGCGCCCATCGAGAGAACGCTTACCTTGACGCCGGGATGGCGTTTCTCGAACTCGGCAACCATAGCCCGCTGGCCAGCGGCCTCTTCGCTCGGCTGCAGCCCCCACACTACGAGCTTCGATCTCCCCTGTGGCAGCCTTCTTCCGGCCACATAGTTGGCGATGGGCATGAACAAGATGACAAGACCAAGCGGGATAAGGATGAGATATGCCTTCCTCACGTCAACCGCCTTCCGTCCGTTCCGATACCGCGGCTGCCGCACGCATCCTGGGATTGTCGAAGGACCAGCCATCGGCCTTTGAGGGGCCGGGTCTTCCTTCTGTCGAAGGGAGAGCGCTACGGTCAGGGTGACACGCTCTCACCCTCCCAACCCCCCGCAGTAGGAGGTCGGAAGGCGCCCAGGATCTCCTCAAACCCCGGAAACGACGTGTGGATGCATTCCGTGTCGCGCACGATGGTCTCGCCTCGTGCGGCCAGGCCGGCGATCGCGCAGGACATAGCAATGCGGTGATCGCCGCCAGAGTCGCATTCCGCACCCACAAGCTCCGCGCCGCCGTGGATCACCATCCCGTCCTGCTGCTCTTCGATGCGTGCCCCGAGCTTCGACAGTTCGCGAGCTGCGGCCGCGATCCGATCCGACTCCTTGACCCGAAGCTCCGCCGCGTCGGCTATGATCGTCTCGCCCGATGCCACAGACGCCGCGACGGCGAGGATCGGTATCTCGTCGATCAGTCTTGGAATCAGATCGCCGCGCACTTCGGTCCCGCGCAGGTCACTCGTTCGAGCAGTGATGTCGGCAACAGGCTCACCGGCTTCCGTGCGCTCGCGAGACAAAGCTATGTCGCCTCCCATGGCGCGCAGAGCGTCGAGTATGCCGGTTCTTGTCGGGTTGATGCCGACGTTGCGAATCGTAACCTCGGAGTCCGGGACGATCAGCGCCGCAACCAGGAAGTAAGCGGCTGAGGAAATGTCGGCGGGCACTCGAAGGTCTTGGGCCTGCAGGTTTGGCCGGCCGACTACGGCTGCAGTTGTGCCTTCGGTCCGAACGCATGCGCCGAACGCGCGAAGCATAAGCTCCGTATGGTTCCGGGAGAGCGCCGGCTCGGTGATCGAGGTTTCGCCTTCCGCGAACAGCCCGGCAAGGAGTACGGCCGACTTGACCTGCGCGCTGGCAACAGGTGAGTGATACCGGATTGGGCGCAGGCTGCCGCCGACAATCGAGAGCGGCGCCTTGCTGCCCCCGTCCCGTCCCAGTATCTGAGCGCCCATCTGACGGAGGGGATTGGTGATGCGGCCCATCGGCCGGCTTCTCACGGACTCGTCTCCGGTGATCACCGAGTAGAACGGCTGACCCGCAAGAACGCCCGAGATCAGCCGGATGCCCGTGCCGGAGTTGCCGACGTCCATCACGTCACCCGGCTCGCTCAGGCCGTCAAGCCCGACGCCGTCGATCTCGATCTCGCCGGGGGCCGGACGGTTCATGCCTACCCCCATCTGCCCGAACGCGCGGACCGTGTTCAGGCAGTCCTCGCTTTCGAGGAACCCGTGGACTCGCGTCGTGCCGGACGCGAGCGAGCCCAGTATCACCGCCCGGTGGCTCACGGATTTGTCCCCCGGGACGGCGATATCCCCGCGCAGCCCCGTTGTCCCTTCTACTCTGAGGTCGGCCATATCATCTCATCGCGCAAGGCGCCCTCCGGTCTCTCCACCTCGTCAGTACGTCCTGACCTTCTTTCCTACCAGCCGGTTCCGGTCCAGTTCGCCTTCGAGCGACTTCGGCACAGTGACCGTGTTGGGGTCGCCGTCGCTCACGTAACGTTTCTCGGGATGCTTCTCGAAGTATCCGAGCCACTTGTCCAACTCGGGCTGGATGGCCTGGACACGAGGCAGGCGGTAAGGGTCGAACGAGCGATCGGCAGGCGACGGGGCCGGCTCGGCGCCGACAAGCAGCGCGGCGATGTTCCTATAGGGCTGGCCTTCGTACTCCCCGGATTTCAGCACGGCTTCGTCCTTCGGAGCGGCGCCATAGGGCAGGGCTATCGAGTCCACCACCGCGCCGGGAGCGTACTTCGCCGCCTCCCTGACCGAGAGAGCCATCTCCTTGGCGGCCTCGGTAGACGAAAGCTCCTTGAGGTTGACGTGCGAATAGGTATGGTTGCCGATGTCCATCCCGAGCGAGAGTATCCGGCGGAGTTTGTCTCCGATGTACTCCGGCTGGCGGAACGGGTTCGGGTAGTAGACGTAGAACGTCGCCGCCAGCGGCCAGTCCGGGTGTTTCGAGTGGAAAGCCTCGAGGATTGCGACGGCGCAGTTCGGGTCAACCTCGGGCTTGCCTTCTGCGTTGATATAGCGGAACTGGCCCGCGGTGCCGTCGTCGAACGTGATGACGACCGGGGACTTCCCTGCAGGGGTCGAGATACTGCCTCGCACAAAGTCACGAAGGCTGATTGGTCTGCAGCCTGCCTCGTACAACCGTTGTAGGTCAGCTCTGAAGTTGCTATAATGTCTTGACCAACGGCCCTCTTTGTCGGAGATGTCGTGGTATTCCAGGATGAGCACTTTGCCGGCCTCGTTCGGCTTGACCTTCGCGAGATCGACCTTCTGGGCGGCTTTTCCCCCAGGCTTCGGCAGAGCGGTTGTTGGGCTGGGCGCCGTGCCGGCGGGTGGCCCACCGATCTGGCCGCACCCGATGGCCATGCCGATAATGATGAGCAGAGCGGCCAGATATGCCGCTGTCTCGGGCAGCTTACGGTTCTTCACGTTGAGATTATAGCGCACGCGGCGCGGCCCGGCAAATGGTTTTCCGGCCGGACGGCGATCGAGCTAGGAGCAGGATTGCATGAAACGAAGTCTGGTACTCTTCTTCGCTATTGCTGCGGCGCTGGTGCTGGCGAGCGTCGCGTCGATCAAGCTCGTTCAGCGCGGGCGGCCGATAGGAGGGGCGTCGGTGCGGCGCCCGGGACTCGGGCAGCCGGAAGCCGAGGCGGCGAAGCCGAGCGCGCCGCAAAAGGAGTTCCTCGAAGCGCGCGGCCTGCACGTAACGGGCTGGATTGCCGGCGGAAAGAAGAGCTTCGGCAAGCTCGTCGAGCTCGTCAACAGGACGGAGCTGAACGCGCTCTGCATCGATGTCAAAGACTCCGACGGAATCGTGAGCTACGATACCGACGTGCCGCTTGAGCGCCAGATCAAAGCGAGCCATCATGCCGTTGGCGACATCGGCTGCGTCATGAAGACCATGGCCGACTCCCGCATCTACCCTATCGCGCGTATCGCGGTGTTCAAGGACCCGATCCTCGCAAACGCAAGGCCGGATCTGGCTATACACAGCACCGGGGGCGGGCTGTGGCGCGACCGAACGGGCACCGGCTGGGCGGATCCTTACAGTAAGGCCGTCTGGGACTACAACATCGACATCGCCATAGACGCGGCCAAACGCGGGTTCAAGGAGATTCAGTGGGACTACGTCAGGTTCCCGAGTGACGGTCGGATAAGCGCCTGTGTCTATCCGAACAAGGACAAGCGGACCGAATCGGAGGTCATCCGGGACTTCCTTAAGTACGCGCGCGAGCGCCTGGTTCCTTACGGCGTCGTTATGAGCGCGGACATTTTCGGTCTGACGAGCATCGTCCGGCACGATATGGGCATCGGCCAGACGATCAGGACGATCGCGGAGAACGTAGACTACATCTGCCCGATGGTCTACCCGTCCCACTACGCCCACTACGAGTACGGCATCCCGAACCCGAACGCCGCCGCTTACCAGACCGTCCGGCTGAGCCTCGGCGACCACGTGAAGGACTTGCAGGGCATGAAGGCAAAGGTCCGGCCTTGGCTGCAGGACTTCTCGCTCTACGGCATCCACTACGGCAGAGCGCAGGTCATCGCACAGCGCCGGGCAGCCGCCGAGATGGGCATCGCCGAGTTCCTGCTCTGGAACCCGAGATGCGTCTACACTGCTTCCGCCCTCTCGACCGATCCCGAGAAGCCGCCGCAGGAGATCCTCGCCGCGCGAAAATCCGCGCCGTTCAGAGTGGTGCTCAAGTCCACAGGGCCGAAGAAGCAGGAGGTCGCCGCTTTGGTCGCTAAGCTCGACGGGCCTGTGAAGGCGGAGAGAATCCTCAAGACACTGCCGAACCCGGTTGCCACCAACCTATCTTGGCCGGACGCCACGAAGGTGGCGGCGGAGTTCAGGTCGGCCGGCGCCACCGCGGACGTAAGGTAGGAGACGCGCTGCCTCGCCGCCCGGCCGTCCTTCGCTTACGCTGCGGCGGGCAAAGTGTAACAGGGCCAAAGCGCAAAGGGCTATGCCCGGCGTCTTCTTAGCCCGATAAGCGCTATCAAACCCCCACCCAGAGCGATAATTGAAGACGGCTCAGGAACAACTTCGGAGACACGGAACCCGATGCTGATGCCCTGGCTCGTCGGGTCGTAGTGGCGGTCGCGGTACGATGCCTGGAGGTAGTAGTAGTCGTCGTAGAGGAACGAACCGCCACGCAGGCCGCGGGAAGCGTAACCCCCGCCGACAAGCGGGCGGGCTTCGTTCCACTCCCACACGTTGCCGCCCTGATCGAATGTGCCGTAGGCGCTCTCGGAGTTCTCAAACTCACCCACGGTGGTTCGGTAATAGGGAGGGCCTATGGTGTAACCACTCTGATAGAAGTTGGCGTTGTTACCGCCATCAGGGTTTGTGATGTCGTTGCTGGGTATGGTGGGGATGTCGCTCTGCATGGGATAGTCCCAGTAGCCAGCATTGGTCCCGCCGCCCTTGTGATAAGCCGCTTTATACCACTCGTCCTCGCTGGTGACAGCCCATGTCCATCCAGCGTTTCGCTGGATAGTGCGGCCATCATCGCCACCATAGCCATCCAGAGTGTACGCGCCGCGCTCTGTGGTGGAGGCATTCTGAAGTCCGGTCGGCTGGCCGTTGCCGAGCCAGTTAGCGAACCGGCAGGCGTCCCAGAAGCTCACGTAGTTCACCGGCCTGTTCGCCCAATCGGAGGCCACGCTGTAGGTGTAGCCGCCCGATGAGCCGGCGCGCTGGATGTTGCATCTCCACTCGTTTGTCGGGTCGGCCATGTAGCCGCTGTAGAGTCCATAAGTGTCCGTCTTTGCCACCTTGTTCAGGAACTCCGTATACTGCGCGGCGGTGACTTCATACTTGCCGATGTTGTAGGTGTAGCCTACCGAACCGCAGATTCTGTCGGGGCCGTACCCGCCCGCTCCCGCCCCAGACAGTTCACCGGCATTCCCCGCATCGCCGACCGTGACGGTGTCGATGGTGACCGCCTGGGCGGCCATGCACGAACCGAGCAGCGCGAGCGCAACTGCCACTGCAAACCTCTTCTTCATTCTCTCTCCTCCAAAGTGTTCTGTTCAGGCTCTTGCGGCGTCTATTGCCCGCTTGTGGCCCAAATCGTAAAGCAGGGAACTGCCAACATGATGCAGCCGCCGCGTGAATTTGTCAATGCCTCCTTCACTGCATTTGCCTTAACTGAGCGTGGGTCGCCCGAAAACCTGGTAATTTCACTGGGAACGCTGCCTCAGACCTGAAACCTGCCGCCACTTTCAAGCAGGAGTTTCGAAGGCGGCGCTATAATGAATCACCAGATTTCCAGCGGCTCGGTTGAGCGGTGATCGGGCAAGAGGGTGGAGGTGAGTCCCGCTTTTGCGTAAGGGCAGAGTTCTCGTAGTTGACGATGACGAGGATATCCTGCGACTGGTCAGCGGGTCGCTTCGGGCGCGCGGGTTCGACGTGATGACCGCCGCCACGGGTGCGGACGGAGTCAACCTGTGCGTGAACGAGCAGCCCGATCTAGTCATCCTGGACATCGAGCTGCCGGATCGCGACGGCATCGATGTCTGCCAGGAGATCCGCCGGACCAGCCTCGTGCCGATCGTCTTCCTCACTGTAAGGAACGAGGAGACCGACGTCGTGCTCGGCCTGGGAGTCGGAGCGGACAGCTACATCACCAAGCCGTTCAGCATAGCGGAGCTGTCGGCGAGGGTCGAGGCCACACTCCGCCGCGAGACCGTCTACGCCGAGCGCAGAAAGCACCGCACGCTGCTTACGGTCAAGGATCTGTCGCTCGACCTTTCCGCCTATGAGGTCCGGAAGGGGGGCACGCCAGTGCAGTTGACCGCGACAGAGTTCCGACTCCTCCAGGCCCTCGCCGAGCATCCCGACCAGGTGCTGACACGCGACCAGCTTCTTGACCATGTATGGGACCTGCGGGCGGACGGCATCTACACCCGCACAGTCGATGTCCATATAGGCCGCCTGCGCAAGAAGATCGAGGACGATCCCTCGTCTCCTCAGTACATCTTGACCGTCGCCGGTCTGGGTTACAAGATGCCGAGCTAGGCAGAGGGTGTTGGACGTTGGCAGAGCGTATCCAGCAGGCTCAGGTCCTACGAGCACCCGTCACCTAACACGGGGCACCTTGTTGCATGACTGTTACATTGCCGTATTGCATCCGTTACATCGCCGGGCTACCGTGAGGTTGGGATGAAGGCGCGGAAGATCCTCATAATCGAAGACGAGCCGGATCTGCGGCTGATCCTCGCTATGTGCCTCAAACACTCAGGAGATTTCGATCCGATCCTTGCCTGCGATGGGATGGAAGGTATCGAGGTAGCCCGCCAGCAGATGCCTGATCTGATCCTGATCGACGTCATGATGCCAAAGCTGGATGGCTATGCAACCTGCCGGTTGATCAAGCAGGACGAGAGGTTGAGGGATATACCGGTGATCTTCCTTACGGCCAAGACGGACAGCCGGGAGGTCAACCGCGCCATCAGAGCCGGAGCGTGCGGCTACCTGCCGAAACCGTTCGATCCTCTGCAGCTCGCGGGCCAGATCGACAGGATCGCGGATGGAGCTAGAGGACTGTGACTCCCACTGACGAAGTGCGCCCCGGTGCGGGCCGGGCCCGACTGGCAATTGACGATCTCATACCGGTAGACCGCCTGTGCTGGCACTGGCACGACCCATCGGGCCTTGACCGCTGTCTCAGGTTCATTGCCGACAAGGCGGCTGAGATAGCCGGGTCCGAAGGCGCGGCCGTCTTCCTGCGCGAAGACGAAGCCCAGGAGATGAGACTGAGGTCCGCCACTAGGCTCTCGAAGGGGGTCAGGCACTCCATGGTCAGGCAGGTCGAGCGGCTGACCGCGTCGTCTGAGCAAGTTGTGCTCGGAGATGGCATAGCGGCCGTGGC
>Ga0315277_10013683_pt1 | contig 10108 bp, 4 predicted proteins | sample YL17G05_15_MG_FD_203695 | JGI IMG/M metagenome (GOLD analysis project Ga0315277, IMG submission 203695) | Sediment microbial communities from Yellowstone Lake, YNP, Wyoming, USA - YL17G05_15 | ecosystem: Environmental > Aquatic > Freshwater > Lake > Sediment | place: USA: Wyoming | collected...
TCAAGGCACAAGCAGCATTGGCGATCCAAAGCATAACTTGGTCCACCGGCAATGGTTCTTATGTCGGTGGGATGACCTTTGTCGTCCGTATCGCGTTGTCTAACCCGGCAACTGCAGCGAAAGCACAAGGTGTTACTGTTGCCCTGTCATACGGTGGTTACATTGGCTTGTCAACCAACGCATCGGCCTCGAAGACCATCAACGGAACGGCAAACTTCGACCTACTGGTCACTGTGGCAGTAGGCGCTGCAAGCCAGAACCCAGTTTTGATAAGTGCTTCAGCGTCGGGCACCGAGGAAATATCTGTTCGCGTGTTGAATGCTGCATCGGCAAGTCCACTGAATGTGAGAATCAAGGCACAAGCAACCTTGACGATCCAGAGCGTCACGTGGTTAACCGGTAATGGCACGTACGTTGGTGGTATGACCTTTGTTGTCCGGGTCGCGTTGTCGAACCCCGCAACTGCCGCGAAGGCACAAGGGGTAGTTGTTGCACTGACATACGGCGGGTATGGTAGCTTATCGACTAATGCATCTGCATCGACGACTGTGAGTGGAACTGCCAATATCGATTTGCTGGTCACGGTGGCTGCTGGCGCGATAAGTCAGAACCCCGTTTCGATAAGTGCTTCAGCGACGGGCACCGAGGAAATATCTGCTCGCGTGTTGAATGCTGCATCGGCAAGTCCACTGAACGTGAGAATCAAGGCACAAGCAACCTTGACGATCCAGAGCGTCACGTGGTTAACAGGTACTGGCACGTACGTCGGTGGCATGACCTTTATTGTCCGGGTCGCATTGTCGAATCCCGCAACCGCAGCGAAAGCACAAGGTGTTACTGTTACCCTATCATACGGTGGTTACTCTGGCTTGTCGACTAATGCGTCGGCCTCGAAGACCGTAAGTGGTAATGTTAACATCGATCTGCTAGTCACAATCGCTCCTGGGGCGACGAGCCAAATTTCGGTGATAATAAGTGCATCCTTTACTGCGACCGAAGAAATTTCGTTACGGGCGTTGAGCGGTGTATCGGGTACCAATCTCAACATAGCAATCCAACAACAAGCCATCGTTGCCATCACGAACATAATGTATCGTAATGGAACCGGGACATATGTTGGGAACATGATGTTCGTGATTCGGGTATCCTTCCAGAATACTGGTGGTACTACAGCAAATAGCATCTCAACAACCTTGAGTTATGGTGGTTATATCGGCCTCTCATCAAACGCGTCTAGTTCCATCGTATTGAACGCGGTTACCACGGGATACATTGATTTCTTGATGACGGTGGCTGGAGGTGCTACGACAGCGACTGTCGTGATAAACGCCACGTGGACAGGGACCGAGGCAATCTCGTCCCGTTCCTTGAGCGGCAACGCGGGAACGAATACCCGGGTCGTGAATATACAAGCACAAGCGAATGTTGCGATCACGAGCATCACCTATCGGACCGGTAGCGGAACGTATGTCGGTGGAATGAGTTTCAACGTGCGAGTAGATTACAGAAATACGGGAGGCACACTAGTAACAAGCATTACTGCGACTCTCGCGTTTGGTGGATACGGCTCACTAACAACGAATGCATCGAACACGATATCGTTGGCTGCTGGAGCTACGGGATATATCGACTTCCAAATCTCGGTGGCCACCTTTGCTTCGACAGCACCGGTCACGATTAGTGCCACGTGGGTTGGTACAGAAGCAATCTCTGCTCAAGCCTTGAGTGGGAATTCTGGTTCCAATAACCTTAACGTGAATATCCAGGCTCAAACAGTTGTGACATTTAGTGGTATCGCGGATAAATCTGGGAATCCGAGCCCCGAGTATGTAGGTGGTATGACATTTGAGATGCGAGTCAGGTTCACGAATTATGGTGGTACATCCGCAGTAGCATTAAGCGCATATCTTGATTTCCGTGGAAATAGCTACCTGACGACGAATGCATCGGCATCAATAACGATAGCTGCTGGCGCCACCGGTTATATAGATTTTCTGGTATCCATTGCACCAGGTGCCACCAACAACTTTGTCCCGATCAGCGCGTTTTGGAGTGGTCAAGAAGCCATATCGGGTCGAACCTATAGTGATAATGCATACCAAACCTTCTTCATCGTGAGCATTAAAGCACGAGCCCAGGCCTCAATCGTTGGTATCAATTTCAGGACCGGAATCGGGACTTATATTGGTGGTATGACATTTACCGCTAGTGTAGCATATTCAAACATTGGTGGTGTGTCGGTCAACAATATGCTGGCAACTTTGTCGTTTGGTGGTTATCCATTCCTCCATATCGCAAGTATTCCCCCTGCAATTTCAGTTCCGGTTGGTGGTACCATCGTCTACCAAGATTTTGTAGTCTCAATAAATACCACTGCGACAACGTCTTCGGTTACGATTAGTGCAACATGGACCGCGAGCGAACGGATCTCAAATCGGTCATTAAGCGGCACCTCGGGCTCAACCAACCTGAATGTCCAGATCAAAGCGCAAGCATCTGTAGCGATTACCGGCATCACCCATATTCAAGGGAATGGCACGTACGTAGGTGGTATGAGTTTCACTATGCGAGTGACATTACAGAACACGGGTGGTGCTACTGCGAATACTATGACGGTAACTCCCTTATTTGGTGGTTACGGATATGTGACGAGAAATGCGTCGAATTCCATCGTGTTGGCTGCTGGTGGTACTGGACATATCGATTTCTTGATAACAATCAATACCAATGCACCGACACAGAATCCAATGACGATCACCGCCACGTTCGCAGGGATCGAGGAAATTTCCACTCGTTCCATTACTGGAGACTCAGGTAATGTTGACCATAACATCGTGGTCTTGTCGAGAGCACGAATTTCTATAAGTTCGGTGACGACAAATGCGACATTGGGCGAATCCCGTCCATATCTATGGGTTTTAGCAACCATCGATATAACCAACCAAGGTGGAACCTCGGTCACTGCCGGTAACTTGAGCATATTCCTGAATTCAACTTATGCCCAATATCCAACCGCAGTCAATCAAAGCACGGGATTATATGTGCCGGCTGGGAGGAAAATTGGCGTGCAAATTCGGTTCTTCTTGAATGAATCAACGCCAAATGCTACCCGGATCTTGATCAGCGCTACCTTCGCAGGACTAGAGGCGATATCAGGTGCAGCGGTTACTCCCTGGTTCATTGCGAACACGACACTCTTCGTGGCTCAAAAGCCGCTCGGGTTGTCTATTTCGATCGTTGGCGGACGCCAGTATTATGTCAGATCCAGTGATACATTCGTGGTAAGGGTGACCCTCAATAACGTTCAAGGATCAACAGCGGTGACGAATGGTAACCTTACTTTAATCTTCGTCCCGCCAGCTATCGGTTATGTGGTTAATACATCGTATGCTGGCTTGATCATTGGCGCCGGTAATGCACTCTTCAAGGACTTCTTGGTTACAGTAACCGGAACTGCGACATTGGGGAACTTGAGCTTCTATGTCCGGTTTACCGGCAATAACCCAGCTCCAATAACCAAGAATTCCAACACGGTAAGTATCATAACCCAAACCCAAGCGAGTGTTTCGATCACAAATATCCGCTATTATCCATCCGGCAACGGAACGATTGTGGCTGGTATGTCGTTTATAGTTCGGGTGGACTACCGGAACAATGGTGGAACCGCAGTCATCAATCTGGTCACAACCTTGCACTTCGGGAGCAGTATTTACTCGTGGAACGCATCCGGTTTGATCACGGTTCCTGCTGGTTTGACTGGGCATCAAGACTTCAACATCACCGTTTTTGCTAATTCGAGTGGTACGCTGGATTATATTAACGCGACGTGGACAGCGAGCGAACAATATTCGAACCGAGCTATGAACGGCGGTTCTGGTGCAATCAGTCTGCCGGTCAGGATATTGGCACAAGCTGATGTTTTGATAACGGGCATCTCGTATAATGCACCAAATGGTTTCTATGGTGGCGCGCAATTTACCGTGACCGTTTCGTTCTCAAATACCGGCGGTGCAAAAGGGATCTCGATATCGTGTAGTTTGTATTACAACGTTTCAAGCAGTTTGTACATATATCCATCTACAACGATAACCGTTCGTAGTGGTACCACCGGCGTCATCACGTTCTCGGTGAGGATACTCGCTATTACCAACATAACGATCTCCATCAACGCATCATTCACCGGCAGAGAAGAAATCTCAAACCGGCCATTAAGCGGAATGTCAGGATCAAACTATCTGGTTATTTTCGTTCACCCACCATCGAACGTGACCATCACTGGCATCGCGATCATATCATCCAATCAAAACGCGACATTCCGTGCAGGCGAGACGTTCACAATACGCATTTGGTTCAGTAACACGGGCGGTTTAGCTGGTATTCATGTAAGGGTGGACCTTGTATTCGGTGGTTACACATCTGCGACAATATCCTGGAGATTACACGAGGAAATAATCGTTCCAGCGTATGGTACCAATTTCTACGACCTTAACGTGACAATAGGCCAAGCGGGAGAGAGCCAGAACATCACGATTAGTGCGACATGGACTGGCAAAGAAAGTAATTCATCTCGAGATTTGGTTGGGGATTCGCAATACCTGAATATCGGGGTTCACATCCTTGCACTTCCGCGAGTGAATATGGTCACGGCATCGATGCTTATCTTCGGAATCGTGGGTATTGTTCTTGTCGCCATGATCGCAACTCGGCCGAAGAAAGAACAAGAGCAGAGTCTTCCGGGCAAGAAGAAGACGTGCAAGCAGTGCGGGAAGTATGTCAAGCCATACGCGGTGAACTGCCCGTATTGTGGGTACCGGCTCGCGGAAGAAGAGACGATGGCCGACGCCATGAATAAACTGCGTCACTTGTTCATCTTCCACGAGGAAAGCGGCGTGTGCTTGTACTACAACCCGTTCACCGACTCGAAGATCGACCCGCAGCTGATCTCGGGCTTCCTCTCCGCCATCGTGTCGTTCGGTGGCCAGTTCGAGGACGCAACGGCGAAGAAGAAAACGGCCAAGGATGGAGTGGCGGGTAAAGCGTCATCCGATTTGAAGGAGCTGGTCTACAAGGAGTACCGCATCTTGATGGAGAACAGCGGGCCATGCAAATTCGCCGTCCTGATCACGGGTAACACCTCGAAGATCCTGAGCTTCAAGATCTCGCAGTTCATCAAGCACTTCATGCGAACCTACGACGAGGCATTGAAGGATTGGAAGGGAAACGTGCGGATCTTCAAGGACGTGGATAAGATGGTGCGCTTGATCTTCGGGCTTACCAAGGTCCAGCCGGAAGGTGGGAAGCCAGCTACTGGTGGTACCAAGCCGGAAGATGAAAATGCCGCGGCAGCGATATCGGAAGGCCCGAAGTCCCCACCACCCAGCTACCAGGCAATGCCCCCGCAGAAACCGATCAAGCCAGTTGGTCCTGCGCCAATGAAACCTGCGGCACCAGGTATGCCAGTGAATCCGGCGGGATATGGACCTCCCGCTGCTCAGCAAGCACCTGATACCAGTGCGCAACCCGCACAAGGCCAGAAACCAGCTGCTGCATCTCTATTTGCATTAAAGGAGCAAATCGGAGCACCTGGCGAGTTCACACCGCCGGCAGCGAAGGAACCGGAGAAGAAGGAACCGTTCCAGCCGAAATTACCACCGGAGCTGGAAAAGAAAGGCAAGAAGAAGAAGAATTGAGCAAATCGGTGTTTTTCAACAATTTATTTCTTTTTTTGATTTTATTCTATTATTCTTTCAGCATCCGCGCTTTTTTTACTGTAGATGTCGTGAATCATCAAAATGCTTCTTGCAGTTGAAGTGCACGAAAAGCAGATAGAAGATATAGAACCCTGGCTTGAAAAAATACTCGTGTTAAAAGGAATAAAAGAAATATCACGTCGACATCAGGCTGTTCAGCTTGTTGAGGGTCGAATCGATGGTCTTGATGTCCTCGTCTTTCTTCGCCCGCTGGTAGAGTTTCCTTGCTTCTTGCAAATAATTCTTTGCGTTGTTAAAATCTTGGACATTGATATAGGAAAAGGCGATTTTCGTGACGACATCTGCGTGGTCGGCATCCGACAAGACTTTCTTGGAATTATTCATCTTGATTGCTTCCAGGTACGTCGTGATGGCTTCCTGGTACTTCTGCTGGTTGAAAAGGATATCCGCCTTCCGCTTGATCAGCGATGGGCTCTCCTTGTCGTCGGGGTCGTCGGCGCGGATATTTTCCACCTCGAACTGGGATATCTGCTTCTTGTACTTGCGGTTTCCGAATTTCTGGCTGTTCCGGTAGCAATACAAGGCATATTCCTTTTTCTTCAAGATTTCATAGATTTCGCCAAGGATGCCCCAAACCGTGCCGCGAAGTTCGTTATCCTTGAACTCCATTTGCAAGATTTTCTTGAGATAGCCCATGGATGCAATGAATTGCTCCGATTTCATCTCGACCATTGCCAATTCCAAGAGTGCATTTCGTATGGTGTCTTGATCCTCGGGCTCTTGCGCCTTCGCAGCGATCATAGCCTTCTTGAAGCTTACATTCGCGCCCTCGTTGTCGTTCTGCTTCAAACGGCACATCCCTAGATAGTACCAGCCCTTGGCGGAAATGTCGTTTGTTTCAACCGCCTTCACGAATTCATCCTCGGCTTCATCCCATTTTTCCTTGAGGTATTTCTTTATGCCCTTTTGCACGAATTTTATGGACATTGTGTGAAACATCCCTCTATCTGTTGGAATCCACCGCGATGCATGATGGTGTTTTTAATCCGCAGCGACAATCGCGTTATTAATCAACACTAGGTTGTAAGAATTTTTATATTCTTGCTTGCCACGGCGAGCCATCAAGTTTTATTAATTACCGGGGCGATTTAACCATAAAATTAGAAACATGAAATACGTGTTACACAAGTGGAATGACATGAAAATCAACACATCGTGCGCTTGGTTGTACGCGATAAGTAAATACTCGTATGTAAACACGATCGAAACCATTTATTCTGCCATCAAGGACATGGCCAAGCTCAATTACAAGGCCATCGAGCTAGAAACCATCCGGGACGAGAATATGAAAGCCCAGGTGGAGAACAAGAAACCTTTGAAGGAGTTGATCGATTCCCTGGGACTCAAGGTTATCAACCTGTGCGCTGTCAACGAAGCATTGTTAAGGCCAGGATGGGAAAAGCACGTTGATTTCTTCAAAAAGAGCGCGGAGCTCGCCGTCTTTCTCGGGTCCCCGATGATCCAGCTCGATTCATTCATTCCTCCCCTGAAATTTACAGGCGAAGCACCGTACAAGGATAGTATTAAATTCGGCTTGAGTATGAAGATCGAGGTAGATCCTAACTTCCATTGGGAAAAACACTGGCAAATCCTGGTCGATTCCATCACGAAATGCGACAAGATTGCACAAGACTTCGGCTTAAAATTGTGTATGGAGCCGCGCGTCGGAGAAACCATCGCCAACAGCGATGCCATATTGCGCCTCATGGATTGGGTTAAATCCGACAATTTTGGTGCAGTGCTGGACACGGGCCATTTAAACGGCGGGAAGGAAGTCATCCCCGTTTCCGCCGAAAAACTCAACAAGAAGATCTTTTACGTGCACGCATCTGACAACGATAGCAAGGATAACCGCCACCTCGGGCTTGGCAAGGGGAACATCGACTGGGAAGGCTTGCTCAAGGTATTGAAGAAATATAAGTACAACGGTTACATCGCCATGGATATCGGCAACATTCCCGACCTAGACGCAGAAAACATACGTTCCGTCAAGTTCTTGGAGGAAATCGCGAGCAAGCTCTAATTCTTCACATGTACATTTTTTCCAGCGATTTTCTTCGTGCGATGATGCGCGCCGCAAAATCTTTCAGGGTAGGGTCTTTCTGTGCTTCTTGGAATATCAGCTCGGCACTCGCCACGATGGATTCAAGCGAGCTGCTCCGGTCATCTAGATCGAGAAACTTGTCCGGCAAATCCTTTTCGCTCTCGGGTTTCTCGATATCGAACTGCAATTTAGGACTCTTGAGCACGGCGAGGACTCGTTTCTCAAAATCCTCGAAGGCTAGAAGGTTATCGAGAAGCATCTTGAGGTTTGCAAGGATGGCAACTTTCCACCCTTCAATTTCGTCACGCGTGAGTTCAGGAAACAAAGTTGCCAAGGTTTTCATGTTGATGTTGATCACGTCGTCTTCAAACCATCGCATCACGGTATTCCTGCTATCTCTTTCCGCCTCATCAACGGCCTTGTCATAATCCAAGAATGCTCCATGAATTCCAGAGAAGGATTCGATGAAGTCGTGGAGATTTGCTGGATCGATTTTTTCGATGATTTCAAAAAAACCACACAAGTAACTAGTCACGATCTCGTACCCGAGGTCGCTGTCCATCTCGAACCCGCTTAAAAACGCGGAGACCGCGTGCTTTGCCTCTTTCAACGTGATCGCGTCGTCAAGAAACTGCTTGAGCAGTTCAACAACCTTTTCCTTTATTTCAGCCATTCCATTCACGGGGATCTTGGCGTGGATGATCAATTGATCGTGAACGAATTTCCAGATGATGATGTCGAATAAATAAACAACCATAGCATTTTCAATGTAGTCTTCGAGATCATCGTGATGTTCATCATCCGTGTTCTTGAAGTAACGGACCAGCGTGGCTGAAAAGTCCGCGAGCACGTGCAGAACCATAGCCTTGATCCAATCTGGCACCGCGCCAAAGGTGGGATTGATTTGTAAAAGGCTACCAGGATCAAGATTTCCCTCTCCCTTGTGTTCGATGGCTTGGTTGACCACGGAAATGAAAGACGATTCCATTTTTGCCTTGATCCCGCTGATCTCGCCCGCTGTGACAAGATCTTGGATCAGGTTACGCAAGGCTGGCCACACGACGTACTTGTAAAAGCGGGATATCGTCGTTTTTCGCGGCGACTCTTGCGGGGAATCGATCATGGTTAAAAGGGCCTTCGATATTTTTTTATACACGCGTCGTGAGGAGTATCATGAAACTTGGTAGTTATTAATTTTCACGTGCGAAAATCGATTCGATGACCGGGAGAATGTATGAAGAAAAAAGTGCTCGAATTTGCAAGGACTGAACTTGTCAAGTCACCGATCACATCGACTGTCCGGGACCTGGCCAAGATCATGAAAGGCGGCATCATCGGATCTGTTTTTTTAACCGACGAGAAAGGAAAGATCAAGGGCATGGTCACGGACAAGGTTATATTCGATCTCATCGCGGAAGGTAAGAATCCGCTCGAAGCGAAACCTGCGGATCTCATGGAAAAAATAATAATGGTAGACCAAGATATGCCTGCCCTAGATGCGCTGGCGCTGATGAACGAGAAGAATGTTACACGGCTTGGGATCAAGAACAAAGCCGGCGAGCTCATCGGGATCGTTTCCAAGAAAAAGCTCCAGTTCGAGCAGCTGCGCATCATGAAGGGGGAACTCGGCATCGAGGAAGGCTGATCCTCGCCTGTCCATTTGGTTACTCTAACTATAAAGGTGGACAACCTTGGACAAGGAGCCAAGGGATTGCCCGGCGGACCGTTCGTAATGCCACGAACGGTTAAAAACCAGGAGAATCGTGTTCTACGACTCGCGTGATGCATGAATCAGCGGGTATCTTCTCCCGCTGCTCAGCAGAACCGGACGTGCGACTTTCACCGCATCCGGCTCAAGCCCCACTGCTCTATACAGCAACATCTGTTGGATGGTTCGCAGTCTTTAACGAACAGCCACGTTTAGTCCGACGCTCATTCCAATAAGCGTTCGATTCCGGATCGTACGGGCTCGTGTGGATGCGCACCCTTGGCCACTTCCACCACTGCACTGTAAGCCGCCATGGCTGTACCAAGGAAACCCCCTCGAATGAGAAGACCCATTTGCGTTTTCCGTCGGTCTTCCAATATCGGTTGTGGAGCCATTTTGCGCCTCTTTTGTAGTGCCTATGCTCGGCCCACCGCCACATCAAATCCCAGAGGCGAAAGGTCAAGTAGGAGAATGCTTGGTACGCGCTACTCCATTTAAAATAATTGCAGAATCCGACAATGCGACGATTCAATCCTCTAATCAATTCTTTCACGTCACCATTGCAATTCAGCCGTGCGTATTCAC
>Ga0315277_10013685_pt1 | contig 10107 bp, 9 predicted proteins | sample YL17G05_15_MG_FD_203695 | JGI IMG/M metagenome (GOLD analysis project Ga0315277, IMG submission 203695) | Sediment microbial communities from Yellowstone Lake, YNP, Wyoming, USA - YL17G05_15 | ecosystem: Environmental > Aquatic > Freshwater > Lake > Sediment | place: USA: Wyoming | collected...
CCGAAATCAACGATTGGGCGAGCTTCACGCAGGCCATGCCGGAGTTCGTGGATGTGTTCCACGCGGTGTTCCGCACGATCCCGCAATTAGTGCTTGAGACGAAGCCGGCCGATGATGACGAGCCGGGACTGTTGGTCTGCAAGCTGATGATGGCCTCCATGCCGGACCTCGATGACATTATGCTGCTCTGCTGCAAGGACCGCCATTGGGGCGCACTCAAGCTGTTGCGCAGCCTCTTCGAGCGCACGGTGACGCTGAAATACCTGGCTCAGAACCCCAGCGACGTGCAAGCCTTTCTCGCGTTTGACGCCGTGGACTGGAAGGCGGTGCTGAGCGGTATCGAGAAGCGCTACGGGATAAGGACCCAGCCCGAGACGTTGGCGCGACTGGAGGCAGCGGTAAAGGATGTCCACGAAAAGTTCCGGCAGGATCCCTGCGACAAATGCGGGATGCGCAAGCAGACGAGCTGGACAGCGCGCTCATCGCTGGAGTTAGCACAAAAGACGGGGTTGGAGTACCTGCATTTCGAGGCGTTCGTGCTGCCGTCGAAGTTCATCCATCCCACCTATTTCGGCGCGCGCCAGTTGTCCCGTGAGTCGCCCACGCCCATGCACAACACGCTGAAAGCGGCGCATGCGCTAGCCGTTGAGATCATACTTGTGCATCAGCGTTTTTTCAAGGGTGATCCGTTGGCCTCGCCGCTGGCGCTTGAAGCGGTGCGGGGCTTCATTCGCGTGTGGAAGTACTCGGATTCGGACTTCGGGCTCGGGGAGCATGCGGCGCGGGTGGGTCTGCAATTTGTGCCGCTTCCGCTCAGATCAGAAACCCGTGACTCTTCGGGACCGCCTGCAGCGCCGCTGGAATCGCAGCCTTGAGAGTCTGCACGGTAGTGGTGCCAGCCGCGTGCGCGGCGACTTCGTTCGTTTGCCTAGAAACGAACTGGGACGCGAAGAAGGCGAGTATTGCGGGATATGTCAAAAATCTCGTCCGCGCTATTTCGATCGCGATTGTAGTACCGCCACACGCTGGCATTCACGGGGGTGCCAGAGGCAGGTAACTTTCAGGTACGAATCACGCCCTGGAAGTCGGCCCGCGTGACCGGTGCCTATGGCTGATCCGGCTGGAGTCCGATGCGTTCGTTCACCGCATCTCGGAGCGGTTGCTTGCAGCCAAGATAACGCTCCGTCGTTTGGACGCTCACGTGACCGAGCAGAAACTGGATCTGCTCAACTTCCCCGCCGGCCTCGTGACACAGGCGAGCACCAGTCCGCCGAAGATCGTGCGGAGCGATACCGTCGAGACCACATTTCGAGCACCCTTCCTTCACCACGCCCCAGATCACCTTCGGACTGAAGCTGTTCTTTCCAATCCGCCCGGCCTTGTTGATAGCACGAAATATGGGGCCGGCGGTGAGCTTCACACCAGTCAGCCAAGCGTCCAATGCCGTCTTGACCCACGACGGGACGGGCACGGTCCTCACGTGACCACCCTTGCCGACTAGATCGGCAATCACCCAGTGCTCTTCCAGCTGCTGCAAATCTTCGACCGCGAGTGCAGCCAATTCCGCTCGCCGGAGCCCGCAGCCGAGCAGGACGGCAACGATGGCCTAGTCGCGTTTTCCGCGCAGGCTGCCGTGGTCGAAGACCTGAAGCAGTCTCCTGCCCTGTTCAGCCGTCAGCCAATTCCCGATCCGCACGCCAAGCTTCTTCGCGCCCTTGACGTGTCGGATGCCTGCGGCAAGATCGGGGCTGAGGAGCCCAGCGTCGGCGGCCCCATACGCCAGTCTGCGCACGGCTGCGAGCCGAAGATTAATGGTCGAAGGACCGTAGCAGGCCTGCTCGAGGAGGATCCGGTACCGGGTCACCACGGTTTTGTTGAAGGCAAGCCGGGGTTCGGAACAGTACCATTCGATGAACTCGTGGATGGCGTGATCGTAGGACCGTTGGGAGCTAAGGGATGTCAGACTGTTCAGAATCGCCGATCTGGACTGCTCAAGATGGGTCAGTCTCAAGACTGTTTTCGGCTTGCGCTTGCGTTTGTTTTTCGCCATAGTCCGCAGTCTGCCCGATCGGGCGCCGGCCCGCGACCCATGGTACGTTACACGGAAATGCTCGGCCACCGGGGCCACCCGATGAACCGGTGCAACCCGAGTCTCAGGCTCTACTTTCGTCAAGGGACTGCCACGAGACTAATGGCCCCGGGTTGGTGTTGGTGGTTGTTGCCGCTAAGCAACCGTGCACCCGCTACTCACTTCTCAACTGAAAGTACTTGAGACAGCACGCAAGCCGCACGCTTTCGACGTGATGAGTAGATGAGTATTCCAAAAACCCGTAAGTACCGGTCGATCACAGGCTCGACCACTCGTCATCGATGTCCTTTCCCGATCGAATGAACCATCCAAGACGATGCATGAGGCGACGCTCTGCGGAAACTAGGTCCTGCATCGGGATCCCAAGCTTATCCAGAACTTCCTTCAGGTAGTACACGACCCCATCAGCGCCGCCCCAACGCAGTCTCAGTGCCCGGAATGATCGCGCTGAGAAATCGGACGGCCGCTTTTGATTGAAGAACTCCCGAATGGACAAGAATTCTTGTGCGGCCTCCCGGTGCAGAGCCTCGTTCTTTTCGGCAGTAAATGTCTTCGCGAAGTCTTCAGCGCCAGGGGGGCGTTTGGCGCCGCGTTCGAATTCCCGGCCGAAGGCTACGATTCGCTGCAGTCCGTTCACGAATCCCAGGTCCATCGGGCTTGATACGTGCTCGGTGAAACCATCAACCAAGAACTCGCTCTCGAAATCCGCCCGGCGGCGACGATTGCACCTCCTGCAAAGCAGCCGAATGTTGTTATCGTCCGAAGAGCCGCCTTTGGACCAAGGGATGATATGGTCGAACTCAACTTCGTCATATCTGATGGGTTTGTTGCACACTGAGCAGATCTGATTGTCGCGTTTCAGCACGCGGAACTGGGTCTGCCGGGGAATTGCTCGGCTAATGGTGCGAAGCGCTCTTGTTTCTGTGAACGGCTCACACACGTGAAACACACGGCAGTCATGGCCGTAGATCCGACAGCTCATGTCGGTCCGGTCCTCGTATAGCGGGAACTGCTCAAGGAGCACGCCGTAGGGGCAGTACTTTAGCTCCCAGCACGGCTTACAGACAGCAGTCACGCGCCTCTTCCATCCGATTTTTTCAGCCCATGGCCCGAATACGGGCCCGCTCGGTTGGCCCCGTCGAGGCCGTGCCGCTTTCATCTTAGACATGAATCCAAGATAACTGCCCGCGGCAGCGGTTGTCGAGGGCCGGCATGTATCGCGCTTCATTCAGCGAGACGACAGCGAGACGCGGAAGTCTGCAAATTGCCTCGGTCCCAGTGCTGCCTGCTGAGAAAGATGCCGTGCGCTTCCGGTCACGGGAAGGTACCGATAAGTCGGCTTCCGTCCGTTGATCGCTTTACCCACCTGCCAGTTGTCCGTAGAACCCCCGTTCTGTAGACGTCACCTCCAGCCCCAGCAACCTGTGCCCTGCTCCAATGGTGGCTCTTACCCGATTCTCACCACATCGCCAGGCTCGATGGAATCCAATCTGGAAAGCGCGGCCGGCGCTAACGGCGCCAAATCGCGCAGGCGGTTCGTTGGTGCGCAAAGGATCACCAAGGCGATCTTCTCTCCGGCCAGATCCTGCTGATCCGGGATATTCTGGTCGACCGTGATCAGAACGTCGAACCCACCGGCCCCCGCAGCCTCCAGGAGACGCCCGTTTTTCAGTCCTGCCAGGTTTGCGAAGCGGGCCGTTTGGCAGTCGTGGCTGGAAAACAGAAGCCGTAGCCGCTCGTCGATGCACTCGTCGATCAGGAGCCGCATCAGGCGCGCGCCAGCAGGAGTTGCTTGGCTTCTTCCAGCGCTTCCAATGCAAGACTGCGGGAAACGGTTGGGAATCCTTCCAGAAAGTCCTCCAGCGTGTCGCCGCCCTCCAGATAGTCGAACAGGGTTTGAACCGGTACCCGTGTGCCCCGGAATACGGGTACACCATGCATCGTCTCCGGATCTCGGGTGATCGCTTGCGTCACGTCTTCTATTGTCTCTCAACCTGGCGCAGGGTGCGCAAGGGTGGCGCCGTCTCTGTCCAAGCGGTCGAGAAACGCCCTATCCGGAAACTGACCCGCTACCCGCCTCCGCAATCGCCTCCTTCGAGACATCGCCTCGCCACTCCTCCACAATCGTCTCCCAAGCCATTCCTGACGCCGCCTGCTCGCGGGATCGGCGGCGGTCACGGCCCTCCCCCACCCCTATCTCCTTTCCTCCCCGTCAATCCGCTCTCCCTATCCGCTGCCCGCCTCCCGGCACGTGTTAAACCTGGACTGGAGACCGGTCCTCGATGGTCCACATCCCACAACACCCCGGCTGCTGCTGTGACGCATCGCAGTTTGCGATGCGTCACAAACCACCCAAACCGGCCTCTCCACAGCCCTGTTTTCAACAACTTAACGTCTGTGTGAAACTTCTTCGCCCCCCGCCCGCGATGCGTCACACCCCATTTCAGCCCAGGCTCACCGGCTTCCCATGCCTTGTCAGCAGAAGTGTCTCGCCACCACCACTCGGCGCACATCCGGCCAGGCGCCCCAACCCGCCCGGCCAAACAACCTCTGCTGCACGCTTGCTCCTGATCGGGACCCAAAACGGAGTCCCCGCGCATAGTGACGCATCGCCGTCCGCGATGCGTCACCAGCCACCCAAACCAGCCTATCCAGCACCCTGTTTTCAACAACTTAGCGCATATGTGAAACTCTCTCGCCCCTCGCCCCCGATGCGTCACAACCCCCTTCCGCCCACGCTCACCACGCTTGCCTGCCCTTCGAGCCGAAGCGTCCCACGACCGCCCGCCCAGGCAGCGTCTGCTATATACTTGCTCCTGATCGGGACCAGAGATCGAAGTCCCGCGCAATCACTCTCACAGTGTTCCACGAAAGGGGGAATCCGCATGCAAAGACGCAAATTTCTCGGCAGATCGATGGCCACAGGGGTGGCGCTCGGCGGCGCCCCGGCGCACCCAGCCGCCGCCCCGCCTCCCGACCTGCCCTCGAAGTTCACCCCGGCGGCCTACGCCAACCCCGCTTCCCGCTTCGGCCCCTTCGCCACACCGGATTACTACACCTACACCGACGATCTGGTCATCGAACGGAACCAGCCCGGCAAACCTCACCAGGGCAAGGTGCTGGCGGCCATTCAGCCTCATTCCGACGATATCCCGTTGTACGCCGGCGGCACTGTGGCCAAGCTCATCGACGAGGGCTATACCGCCTACCTCATCCGCATCTCCAACGACGAGGCCGCCGGACGCACCCTCGGCTACGGGGTCGTCCAGAACGAAATCGACAACCACGCCGTGGCCAAGGCCCTGGGCTGCAAGAAGGCCTTCTCGTTCTACTACCGCAACCATCGCATGGACGACTGCGCCGAAGTCGAGATCCGCGCCCGGCTGATCTTCCTATACCGCCTGCTCCGGGTGAACACCATCATCGTCATGGATCCTTACGACCACTACGACGAAAACCCGGACCACCTGGTGACCGGAAGGGCCGCCGAGGCGGCCTGCTGGATGGCCGGCGGCGGCAAGGACTATCCCGAGCATTACAGGGCCGGCCTCAAGCCCGCCCGGGTGCGCGAGAAGTACTATCACGCCCGCTCCCCTCAAGGCCACAACCTGGTCAATCGGATTGTGGATATCAGCTCCTACATCGATCACAAGGTGCGCGCCAACGTCGCCAACAAGGGGAAGGGGCCGGCCGGGACCGCGGGATCGCGGCTCCGCCAGGAACTGGCCAGGGCAGGGAAGAGGCTGCCCTTGCTCGGCAACGACGACGACACCGCCAATTTCCAGTACGTAAAGAACTTCCTCATGGATGACTGGAGGCGTCTCGGCGAGCGCTTCGGTCTCCAGTACGCCGAGGCCTTCCGCTACATCGGCCCGGATCCAAACTACCGGGAGAATCTTCAAAAATATGTCGACACCAACGCAGTTGCACTCTGACGGACAAATCGTCCTCGAAAAGGACCAGCCGGGGCAGCCCCATCGCGGCAAGGTGTTTGCCGCCATTCACGCCCACCTCGACGACATTCCCTATTACGCCGGCGGGACGGTTGCCAAGCTCATCACCGAGGGCTACACCGGCTACATCATCCGAACCACCAACGACGAGAAGTGCGGCGGGCGCAGCACCGCCGAAAACATCCTCAGCAACGAACAGGACCACGTCCGAATGGCCCGTGCCCTGGGCTTTAAGGACACCTTCGATCTCTACTACCAGAACCACGAAATGGATGGCATCTCCTCGATCGATATCCGCGGCCGCCTGATTCTCCTGTTCCGCATGCTCCAGGTGGACACCGTGCTCTCCTTCAATCCCTGGGGGCACGGAGAGGAAAACCCCGACCACTGGGTCACCGGGCGGGCCGTCGAGGAGGCCTGCTGGATGTGCAGCATGCCCAACGATTTCCCCGAGCACCTGGAAGCGGGCATCCAGCCCCACCCGGTCACCGAACGCTACTACTTTTACGCCCGCCCGGGACAGCCCTTCAACCGCGTGGTCGATATCAGTTCCCACATCCAGAAGAAGATCGACGCCATCGTCGAGTGCAAGTCCCAGGGCGGCGGCGATTCCGGCTCTCTGCTTCGCGCCCGCCTGGCAAAGCAGGGAAAGCGCCTTCCGCTGCTCGGCAACGATGACCGCACCGCCAACCGCGCCTACGTCCGCGAGTTCCTGCTCGACGACGACCGCCAATACGGGAAGGAGTACAATCTCCTCTATGCGGAACGCTTCTACTACCTCGATCAGCGGCGGCCCGAGAAGTCCAAGGTGGACCAGTATGTCGAACAGAACGCAGTCTCCCTGTGATGGCGTGGGGCAGGCGGTTTCGCCTGCCAGCCGAACCACACGCCGGACATTCCTGTCCCTCGCCGCCCTCGGCTCCCCTATGCTGGCGGCCATCAACAACACCGAGCCCATGAAGATCACCCGCATCGATGCGGTCACCTTTCGCCGGGACATCCGCATCGGCGGAGGCTCCGGCGGCTCCGATCGCGCCGAGTGGTGCTGGGTGCGGCTGCACACCGATAAGGGGTTGATCGGGACCGGCGAGACTTACCCGTTTTACCAGGGCGAAATCGGCGCTCTCAAGGATTACTCGCGGCGCATCATGGGCCGCGACCCGCGAGACATCGACGGCATGTGGCGCGCTTTCTACACCGAGATGGCCATGCGCAACGCCGGCGGCGCGGACATGCGCATTCTGAGCGCTCTCAACATGGCCCAGCTCGACATCCTCGGCCAGGCTGCCGGACTCCCGCTCTACCGCCTGCTCGGCGGCAAAACCCGCTCCCGCGTGCGGGTCTACAACACCACCACCGACTATTGGGCCATCAACCAGATGAAGATGGGCCCGGACACCCTGAAGATCGTGCAATTTCTCCTGGATCGCGGCATCACCGCCATGAAGATCTATCCCTTCCGCGCCCCTGAAAAGTACCTTTCCAACCAGGCTCTCGAACAGGGAATGCGCTGGATCCGCGACATCCGCGACAAAGTCGGGAACGACATGGACATCTGCGTGGATTGCTGGGCCAACTTCGACCTGCCCAGCGCCCAGCGCATCGCCAAGGCCCTCGAGCCTTACAACATCATGTACCTCGAGGATGCCATGCTCATGAACAACGCCCAGGCCTACGCCCGGCTCGCCGCCGAGACCAGCGTGCCCATCTGCATGAGCGAAACCCTGGCCAGCCGCTACGAGTACCGCGAGTTCTTCGAGCTCAAGGCCTTGGATGTCGTCATGTACGACCTCACCTGGTGTGGCGGCCCCTCCGAGGCCAAGAAGATCGCCGACATGGCCGATACCTATTTCATTCCCACCTCGCCCCACACCTGCGGCGGGCCTTTGCTCTATATCTGTTCCATACACCTGTCCACCGCGGTCCCTAATTTCCTCATTATGGAGAGCAATTACTGGAAATACACACACCAATTCCCCTATTTCGTCAAAAATGTGCCAATCCCGCAAAAGGGCCATGTGACCCCGCCGGAATTGCCGGGCATCGGGGCCGAGATCAAACCCGAGCTGTTCCAAAACGGCGACGCCATCGTCGAGACCGTGGCCAAGGTGTGACGCCCATGCAACCACAACCCGCCAGCCGGAGGGATTTTCTCAAGACCACCGGCGCCGCGGCCCTGGCTGCCGCCGTGCCCCCAATGAAAATCACCAAGGTCGAGGCGGTCCGTTTCCGCCGCGACCTCCGCATCCAGGGCGTTGCTCCCAACTGGACCTGGGTGCGCTTGCACACCGACAACGGCCTGGTCGGCCTCGGTGAATCCTATCCCGGCTATGACGCGCACCTCGGCGCGCTCAAAGAGCTCGCCCCCATGGTTCTGGGCAGGGATCCCACCAGAATCGACCGCCTGTGGCAGGATATCTTCTATCGCATCTCCTACCAGCCCTTTGGCGGCGCCGACTTCCGCATGCTCACCGCCATCAACATCGCTCTGTGGGACATTCTCGGCAAAGCCTCCGGCCTCCCCATCTACAAGCTGCTCGGCGGCAAGGCCCAGGAAAGACTCATGGTCTATAACACCATGAACGGCTGGACCATCAACGGCATGCGCGAGCATGACGCTCCCGAGAAGATCACCGAGTTCCTGCTCAAACGCGGCATCCGGGCCATCAAGATCTACCCCTACGACCGCGGCCCGGTCAACGCCTACGCCCGGCACGGCGGCACATTCATCACCCAGGCCGAGCTGAAGCAGTCCCTCGACCCCATCCAGCGCATCCGCAAAACCGCCGGCGATGAAATGGAAATCGCGCTCGACCTCAGCAGCAAGTGGAACCTGCCTTGTGCCATGCAGATCGCCCATTCGCTCGAGCCTTACGGCATCATGTACCTCGAGGACGCCATGCTCCCGGATAACCTCGAGGCCTACGCCTCACTCGCCCGCGAAACTTCCATACCCATCTGCATCAGCGAGCGCCTGGCCACCCGCTTTCGCTTCCGCCAGATGTTCGAGCTCCGCGCCGTCGACGTCGTCATGTGGGACGTCACTTGGTGCGGCGGCATTTCCGAGGCCAAGAAGATTTCCGACATGGCGGATACTTACAAAATCCCCACCTCCCCGCACACCGGCGGTGGACCCATCCTGTGGTTCGCCTCCATCCACACCGCCACCTCGCTGACTAACTTCTATATAATGGAGAGCGTCTACCACCTCTACAACGACCTCTATCCGCACTTCATCAAGAACGTCCCCGTCCCGGTCAACGGCTACGTGACCGCCCCCGAAGCCCCAGGCCTGGGAATCGAGCTGCGCGACGAGCCCTTCCGCAACGGCGACGCCGTCATCGAAACCGTTGCCCAACTGTGAACAACCGCTACGGCCGGGGTGCCCCTCGGAAGGGAGTTTTGGCTTCGTAAAGCGCAATCCTGGCCTTCAGGGCTTCTGCCAGCGGCTGCTTGCTCTGTTGGGTGGCGAGCGCCAGGGCCCGGCGTGCGGTTTCGACGGCTTCCGGAAAGCGACCCGCCTCGGCGTACGCGGCCGCCAGCGTATCCAGGATGACCGGTTCTCGCGCCCCGGACAGGTGGACCGCCCGTTCCGCGAGGACCACGGCCTCCGCACCGCTGCGGACAGACGCCTCCGGGCTGGTCGCCAGCACCCGCGCCGTTTGGTTCAAAACCAGCACATGGTTCGGCTGCGCGCGGAGCACCTCGTGCCAGTGCACAAGCGCCTCTGGGGTTTTCCCTAGCAGGTAATACAGGGTATCCCCTAGGTTCTGGTGGGCCTCGGTGAACCCGGGATTGACCTTGACGGCCATCTGGAAGTGTGCGATCGCTTCATCCACCCGGCCCTTCCCGACCAGAAGAACCCCCAGGCTGTTGTGGACCTCGGCGGAATTGGGATTGATCTCCAGGGCCTTCTGGAAATGCGGGATGGCCTCATCGAACCGTTCCATCGTGGCCAGAGCACGCCCGAGGTTGCCGTGGACGTCGGCGGAGTTGGGGTTGACCTCGAGGGCTTTGTGAAAGTGGGCAATCGCTTCGTCCAACTTCCCTGTCCCGGCCAGGGCA
>Ga0315277_10013687_pt1 | contig 10106 bp, 6 predicted proteins | sample YL17G05_15_MG_FD_203695 | JGI IMG/M metagenome (GOLD analysis project Ga0315277, IMG submission 203695) | Sediment microbial communities from Yellowstone Lake, YNP, Wyoming, USA - YL17G05_15 | ecosystem: Environmental > Aquatic > Freshwater > Lake > Sediment | place: USA: Wyoming | collected...
CGATTCCACTCAGTAATCCGGATGGCTCTTCCTAACTACGCACTCGGCAATCAGGATGACTTCTCCGAACCACATACTGGGCGGTTCGCCTTCGGTCGTTCCCCTTAGGCCATTCCCCTGCGGCGTCTAGCCTCTTCGAACTCTCTCTTGTCCGGGAACAGCACGACCTTGGCCGATGTTCGCGGCCGTGTCATCATCTCGCTGAAGCCCTTATCAAAGTCGGCGAGAGTGAACATGTGGGTGATGACGGGGCTTATGTCAAGCCTGCCCGAGGCCAGAAAATTCCTCACGCGGAACCAGGTGTCGAACATCAACCTGCCGTTTATTCCGTGAACCTGGGCACCCTTGAAAACGATTCCGTTGTTGTAATCTACGAGAGTGGGCGATTCGGCGGCTATTCCGAACGCGGTGAATCTCCCGCCCTTGCGCAACATCTTGAACCCCTCGTCGAGCGCCTGAGGAGAGCCGGCCATGTCGAGTACTATGTCCGCCCCAAAACCGTAGGTGTTGTCCTTCACGAACTTGATGCGGTCGATGTCCTGCTTGTTGGCGTATAGTGTGAAGTCGGCGCCCATCTTTTTGCCGATCTCCATGTTGATGTCGTACTTGCCGACCAGGAATATCTTTGTGACACCGGCCGTTCTCGCCACGCCGACGGCAAACAGGGCTATGGGGCCGTCTCCGACTATGGCCATCGTTTTTCCTGCCACGTTGTTGTCCTCGCCCAGCACTGCGTACGTGGCATTTCCAAGCGGCTCCTGGACGGTTGCGAACTCCGGAGGAATCGCCCGGTCATTCACCCAGCAGACAGACTCCGGCACTGCAAAGAACTCCGCAAACGCGCCGTTACAGTCAACTCCCAGTATCGACAGATTCGCGCATATGTGCTCTTGACCCGTCAGGCACTGGATACAGGCCTTGCACGGAATGTGAGTCTCGGCAGAGATGTAGTCTCCGACCTTTACCTTCTTTACAGTCGAGCCCACCTCCACGACATCGCCCGCCACTTCGTGGCCGAGAATCTGAGGGAGCCTTTTCTCTCCTATCCTGCCCTGAGACCACGAGTCCCACTTGTAAATGTGGACGTCCGTGCCGCAGATTGAAGTGGCTCTGACCTTGACGAGAACCTGGTCGGGGCCGATTTTCGGGGTGTCAACGTCAATGTACTCTGCCCCCGGCTGGGGCTTTGTCTTCACAACCGCTTTCATCTTCGCCATAGTTTCCTCCTTCTAATCCTCCTCGTAACGGTTACAACCTTGTAACGGTTCCAACGTTCCATGTACGGGCGCGGTGATGGCCCTTAACGGCGTCGTGACAGTGTAGTGCAGGAATCGCGTATCTGCTCAATTCATGCGTTTCTATCAGTGTGAACAAAACACTGATGTCAAAGAACAGCGTATTAGCCTAGCATCCGGCCCTCGTCTCGTCAAATGGTATCGGCGGCCGGTAGTGGGTCAGTTCGATTAGGGTAAACGACCTTCACAATAGCCCACTACCGGGCCTTCTGTGCCGATTCAACGGAACGCTTGATGATTGACAGGCAAGCAATTCACAGTTATGCTTGCTGTGGCTGATTAAGCATGGAGCGCAATCTGGAAAAGATGACGTTGTAAACCCACCTATCTGGAAACGGCGTAAACCGTGGTTGGGTGACAACGCCACGGCGGAACTAGTGGACATTATAGGTCCAGCGACTTTCTCGACAGATCTGATTGGCAGGATCGCTACCATCAGGACACGCTAGTAGCAAAGGAGCGACTCGTCATGTCATTAGGAATTGTATTCAAAGGTCCAGAGGGTATTGTGCTTGCCGCCGATAGTAGAGTCACGCTTACTGCCGGAATACAAATCGATGACCAACAGATGTTATTACCTGCAACGTATGACAATGCGACAAAGCTATTACGCGTGAATGATCAGAAGTTCGTAGGCGTAGTGACACATGGTCTTGGGGTGATAGGCGAGAGAGAACCGAGAACCGCTCATAGTTTTGTCCCCGAGTTCGAAGCTCAATTATCAAAAGAAGAAGCAAGCCGTCTATCGGTTGAAGATTTCTCAAGCAAGTTGGGTGATTTTTTCATGTGCCGATGGGTTGGGAGTATGCCAAAGGATTACAGCGGTCCAGATATGACATTTCTGGTAGGTGGATACGATGAGGGTGCTCCGTATGGGAAAGTATTTCAGATAAATATCCCGCGCAAACCGAAACCAACAGAAACGACCCCAGCGTTTGGCATTACTTGGGGAGGACAACGTGAGTTAACGGATCGGCTGATTCAGGGATTTGACGAGAATCTACCCTGGATCATACAGCAACACCTGAAACTATCTGATGAACAACGAGACGAGTTGAGAAATCACCTAAAGAGTAATTCTAGCCTGCGCATACCATATCAGTTCCTCCCGCTACAGGACTGTGTTGATTTGTCAATTTCACTGATACGCGTCACAATAACGCTTCAGACTTGGTTAGTGGGTGTACGAGGGGTCGGGGGTAAAATAGATGTAGCCACAATAACACGAACAGATGGATTTACGCCCATCCAGCAAAAGAAGATTCGTGGTGAGCAGTAAGGAGGTAGCTATGATTACCTTTCCACAAACGAATAAAGCCGATACTCAAGATTGGCTGGAAGTCACACGAAACGTGAAGCTATCGGCTTACATTGAAGATACAGCTATTGTGTTCACAAAGATTGTTTTCGACACCGAAAATCGAAGAGAAGATAACGCGTCTTCGAGAAAGAAATAGCGCTTGATTGCGTTTGAGTTACCGCAATCAAGCGCTTAAAGCATTTCTGGTCCGGGGAGCCCTATTACTTTATTGACTTACAGAGCTATTCCCCAAAAAAAGACTTGCTTATCCGCTCAAGTATGATATAATGACGATGTGCGAAACAAAAGAGTCTCTAAGAAACAGCCTTCACAGAGAACCAAGCGAAAACGATCAGCAGACCCAAACCTCACGGCCAAGTCTATTGTCGACAGGGTAACGGATTCGGGAAAGAATCCGGCTGCTGTTGTTCTAGGTAGACTTGGCGGTCTTAGGGGCGGGCCTGCCCGCGCTCGGAGGTTATCGAGTGAAAGAAGAAAGCAGATCGCCCGGAAAGCTGCTGAAGTGCGATGGCATGGAGAACAACAATGAGCAAGAAGATCCCAGAGCGTAAGGACAAAGACCGACCATCATTTTTGGGCGATAGCGCATGGGGCAAACTGCAAAATGAAACACAGCAAAACTACACATGTCGTCAGCCGTTAATTCAGAAACTCCGGACGCAGTTTGGATGTCGAATTTATGTCTACTTTACAAGTTTCTCACCCGATCAGGTAGGTGTGTGCGATGGTGATGTGGAGATGCTCGAAAACATTCTGTCGGTCGAACATGATGGGGGAAAGCTTCTGCTCATAATAAATTCTCCTGGAGGGCAGGCTTTGGCGGCAGAGCGCATTGTCAATACCTGTCGTGCCTATTCCAAAGATAGATTCAGCGTCCTAGTGCCGCACATGGCCAAATCGGGGGCTACATTGATTACTTTTGGAGCCGATAAGATATATATGAGTAAGACAGCAGAACTCGGGCCTGTCGATCCTCAAGTCCAATATTTTAGCGATGCAGGCGAACCCATATGGACTTCTGCGGCGGAATATATTCGGGCATATGATAAGCTTATGAACAAAGGCACAAGCGGGGATGCGAAACGACTTGAGCCGATTCTACAGCAGCTTGTGCGCTTCGACGCTCGGGAAATTGAGATCATGCGGTCGCACCAAGCTTTATCAGAAGATATGTCAGTTAAATTGCTCAAAAGTGGCATGATGAAGCACGCCTCACTGAAAGAAATCAGGAAACGTATCACGCCCTTCTTAGTTCAAGAAAAGACTAGCTCTCATGGCCGCATGATAACCTATGAGGAAGCACGACGTTGCAGGCTCAATGTGGAGCTGATTGATCTCTACACCCCGCAGTGGGATCAAATATGGGAATTGTACGTCCGCTGTGACTGGGCGGTAAGGAATACGTCGGCGGCCCTAATCGAGACAGGTGACCTATCTCTTGGTCGGAGGTTGATTAAACGTGAACGCACCAGCCCGAAAAAAGGAACGTGAGTCTAAACTCTCCTTGAAGAAAATGCTGGAGACCTTGGAGCCATATTTACCGCCTAAGCCAAAATCCAAACAGCTTCCGTGTGGAGAATGGGAGATCGCCGGTTCAAGTATATCCGAGAACCTAGTGGAAGAGGAGACTGAACCGAAACCGGTCCGTTAGCCTGATCAGGCAGCGCCCCATAATCAAGACATTTACCCTAGATGGAAGATTTTCTTCTTGACAATGCTTGAGCGCTCAAGTATAATAGATACGAGAAACAGGAGGCTCAAGCATGAACCAATTAACCCAAGAGAAACGAGTCAGAGTATTAGCGGCCTTGGTCGAAGGAAACTCCATTCGATCTACTGTCCGCATCACTGGTGTTGCGAAGAACACCGTGGTTAAGCTGCTGCGAGACGTCGGCACTACTTGTCAGGAATATCATGACAAGGTTATGGCTGATCTACCTTGCAAGCGGATTCAGGTTGACGAGATTTGGTCGTTTTGCTACGCAAAGGAGAAAAACGACCCAAGGGAACACCGAGGCGAGCTTGGCTACGGTGACGTGTGGACGTGGGTGGCGCTCGATGCAGAAACCAAGCTCGTTCCGTCTTGGCTTGTGGGTGGTCGTGACGCTGGATGGGCTACGTCCTTTCTACGGGATTTGGCGGGCCGCTTGCGATACAGGGTCCAACTGACCAGCGACGGCCATCGGGCATATCTAAACGCGGTCGAAGACGCATTTGGCTGCGATATAGACTACGCCACGCTTGTTAAGCTATACGGCGCGGATAGGAATGAGGTAGAACACGTTTACAGCCCACCGAAGGTTATTGAGTGTCATTGTGCAGTAATCACCGGTAAGCCCGATCCAAGGTACATATCGACATCTTTTGCCGAGCGACAGAATCTCACCATGCGCATGCAAATGAGGCGATTTACGCGACTCACCAATGGTTTCAGCAAGAAACTGGACAACTTGCGTCACGCCTTGGCCCTTCATTTTATGTACTACAATTTCTGTAGGATTCATACAACGCTACGCGTGACCCCTGCTATGGAAGCGGGAGTCACCGACCACCTCTGGGGACTTGAGGACTTGGTGAGACTGCTTGAACGGAAAGAAACCTCAAACTGACCCACTACCCGGCGACCGCAATTGCAAAAGCCGCCGACTAAAGACGCCACAAAGACGCCAAACGCGCCATTAAGGCGCCAGCAAGACGCCAGGCCTAGAAGTCCGTACCACTTTCGATACTCCCGAAACAGCATGACGGCGAGAGGCCGAATCAATGGTGAAGGTGAGGGAGGTGCTGCAAAGTGGACAGTGTCTGCGCCCATGAATAGGGCAGTGTGACCTGCTTCTTGCGTCGGGCCCGGTGCTCGGGCTAGCCAATTTCGATTGACGACACCCTCGGTATTATGGTAGCTTGTGACTCTGAAGGATCTGGAGTTGAGCGGCAAACCTTTGGCGTTGGCCGCTCTTAAGCTTAAATGGGGCTGGCATGGAACAGAATGACTTACCTTTCAAGGTGATGAAATGAAACAGTATGACTCAGCAGAGGCGAGGGAAGCTTCTGCTCCCTATGACCCCTCAAAGGTTGAGAGAAAATGGTACTCCTACTGGATCGAGAAGAACTGCTTTTCGGCGGTTCCTAGCACCGACAGGAAGCCCTTCTGCATCGTGATTCCTCCACCGAACGTGACCGGAAGCCTTACGATGGGTCACGTGCTTAATAACACACTTCAAGACATCATCATAAGATGGCGCAGGATGGAAGGATACGAGACGCTGTGGCTTCCCGGTATGGACCATGCCGGGATTGCCACGCAGAACGTCGTGGAAAGGGATCTTCTAAAGAGAAAGATCCGCAAGGAGGAGCTGGGCCGCGAGAAGTTCGTCGAAGAGGTCTGGAAGTGGAAGGAAAGATACGGCGGCATCATCCTGAAGCAGCTACAGCAACTCGGTTGTTCTTGCGATTGGTCGAGGGAGCGCTTCACCATGGACGCCGGGCTTTCGAGGGCGGTGGAGGAGGTCTTTATAAGGCTCTTTGAGAAGGGCCTCATCTACAAGGGCAACTACATCATAAACTGGTGCCCGAGGTGCAAGACGGCACTCTCTGACGAAGAGGCAACCCGTCAGAATGCAAAGGGTTATCTCTATTACATCAAGTACCCAATAAAGGGTACTCAGAAACACATCACCGTCGCCACAACCAGGCCCGAGACCATGCTTGGCGACGTGGCAGTCGCAGTGAGTCCAAAGGATCCTCGCTTCAAGAATCTAGTCGGCAAGACTGCGGTACTGCCGTTTTTGAGACGCGAGATGCCGATTATCGCCGATGACTACGTGGACCCCAAATTCGGAACCGGCGCTGTCAAGGTGACTCCGGCCCACGACGCAAATGACTTTGACATCGGGAAACGCCACGGGCTCGAGCCCATCGTGGTGATAAACGAAGACGGGACGATGAGCGAGAACGCCGGTGATTTTGCGGGGCTGGATCGCTTCGAGTGTCGCAAGAGGCTCCTGGAGGCCCTGGAGGACAGGGGGCTTCTCGCAAAGACCGAGCCGTATGAATACGCGATAGGTCACTGCTACCGCTGTGACACAATCGTGGAGCCCTACCTTTCCGATCAGTGGTTCGTGAGAATGAAGCCCCTGGCCGAACCCGCAATCGAGGCGGCCAGGAAGGGTCAGGTGAAGTTTTTCCCGAAACGCTGGAGCAAGGTGTACCTACACTGGCTAGAAGGGATAAGGGACTGGTGCATCTCGCGGCAGTTGTGGTGGGGGCACAGGATACCAATTTGGTACTGTGACACGTGCGGTGAAATACATGCCTCCAGCGGCAGGCCCGAGGGGTGTAAGAAGTGCGGGAGCAGCAGCCTACATCAAGACAGCGACGTGTTGGATACCTGGTTCTCTTCCTGGCTCTGGCCTTTCTCCACGCTGGGCTGGCCGGAGGAGACGGAGGACCTGAAGTACTTCTATCCCACGTCTCTTCTCGTGACGGCGCCGGACATTATCTTTTTCTGGGTTGCACGCATGGTGATGGCAGGCCTTGAGTTCACTGGGAAGGTGCCGTTTCCTCACGTGCATCTTCACGGCATAGTGCGTGACGAGCTCGGGAGAAGGATGCAGAAATCACTCGGCAATTCTCCCGACCCGATCGACATAATCTCTGAGTACGGCGCCGACGCTCTCCGCTTTGCCATGGCGCTCCTTACCCCGACGGGTCAGGACATTCTCTTCTCTGCCAAGAAGCTTGATACCGGGAGGCACTTCGCAAATAAACTGTGGAATGCAGCGAGGCTTGCGACTGTTAACCTGGAAGGCTTTGATCCTGCCGGCGTCGATGCAAAATCGCTCAAGCTCACGCTCGAAGACAGGTGGATCTTGAGCAGGCTTTCGAACCTGACAAAAGAAACTGGCAGATACCTGACCACGTACAGATTCAACAGCGCAGCGCGTGGGCTCTACGAGTTTGCCTGGGGCGAGTTCTGCGATTGGTATCTCGAGCTCGCCAAGATTCGTTTCTACGGTGACAAGAATGTTTCCGAGTACGTCTCGGTTCAGTACGTCACGCACAAGGTACTGGATAATTTCTTGAGACTTCTTCATCCCTTCATGCCTTTCATCACCGAGGAAATCTGGCAGAAGTTGCCGGGTTCTGGTGAGAGCCTGGTCAGAGCCAGATGGCCCAAGAGCTCCAAGGCTTTTGTGGATGAAGAGGCCGAGAATGAGATGGCCGTTCTTCAGCAGGCCGTCTGCGGGATAAGGAACATCCGCTCGGAGATGAACGTTGCGCCGAGCAGAAAAGCCTCGGTCCTGATAAGAGCTGAAGGCGCGTGCCTCGAAATTCTCAAGAAAAACGAAGATAGCCTCAAATTCCTCTGCAAAGTCGATCGTGCCGAGATTTCTTCCTCGGTCACGAAGCCCAAGCTCGCGGCGAGCTCCATCACGGAGGGCATGGAGATTTACATGCCCCTCGAGGGCCTGATTGACATAGAGGTGGAGAAACGCAGGCTCGGTAAGGAGCTCCTGAAAGCGCGCGAAGACCTTGAGCTCACGCTCAAGAAGCTCAGCAACAGGGACTTCGTGGTCAAGGCCAAGCCCGAGGTCGTTGAGAGAGAACGCCAGAAACTGAGAACGTTCGAGGAACTGACCGACAAGCTGCAGAAGAATCTTGAGGCCCTGGGAGCTACCGAGAACAGGTAGTCGTGGTTCTTGAAGGTCGGTGGGCCCGGAGGGCGACCATCGTGGCTTCGACGAGCGATGGGTACAACCGCGAAGTTCGTAGAATGTAGAATATTGGGAGTTCTCTCACGTGTTGCGTCTAACCACGTTACGTCTAACCACTAAACACGTAACGTCTAACCACAGGTTTTCCGTGGGGGGTGAAGCCATGAGACTGATCACATGTGCCACCGCGCTAGCGACGTTCTGTTTTCTTTTCTGCTTGAGTTCTCTCGTGATGGGAGAAGTTGCGGTCACGGTCTACAACGAGAACATCGCCCTCGTCAAGGAGCTTCGGAAGATGAACTTCCCCAGGGGCGAAAGCCAGGTAGAGTTTAGAGAAGTCGCGGCCAGGATCGACCCGACGTCTGTTCACTTTGTTTCAAGGACAAATCCCAAGTCCGTGATCATACTGGAGCAGAACTACGAGTACGACCTTGTGAGTGCCGCGAAGATTCTCAAAAAATACGTGGACAACCGAGTCACGATATTCACCAAGGACGAGAAGGTGTTTGAGGGCACGCTCTTGAGCTTTGACGATCAGAACCTGGTTCTGGGCTCGGAAGGAAAGCAGGGTCCCGTGACTGTCGTGTCGAGAGAAAACGTGAGAGACATGAGCTTTCCCGCTTTGCCCGGTGGGCTGATAACAAAGCCAACGCTGGTCTGGAAGATTCTCTCCGAATCGGCCGGTGAAAATGAGGCGGAAGTGAGCTATCTCACGGAGGGGATGAACTGGCACGCCGAGTACGTTGCAGTGTCGGACCTTAAAGACGAGAATCTGAGGCTGGCCGGATGGGTTTCTGTCGAGAATACGTCGGGCGCGTCATACAAGGACGCCAAGCTCAAACTGGTGGCTGGCGCGATTCACAGGGTCAGGGAAGTGCCCAAGATGCGGGCAACCGATGGAATGGAGATAATGGCCGCTGCACCAAGCATGGTTGCCGAGAGGCCTTTCTTCGAGTACCACCTCTATTCTGTCGAGAGGCCGACCACGGTGAAGGACAATGAAATCAAGCAAATATCACTCTTCCCAGAGACAAAGATTGGTGTGAAGAAAGTCTTCACGTATGACGGAGCGAGATATCCCGATGCGGTCAGGATCACTCTGGAATTCGTGAACACCGAGACCGCTGGCCTTGGCATACCGCTTCCCAAGGGAAAGGTGAGAGTTTACAAAGAAGACATCGACAGGGCTCTCGAGTTCGTCGGGGAAGACGCGATCGATCACACACCCAAGGGTGAGAAGGTAAGGATCTACGTCGGCAATGCTTTCGACATAGTGGGAGAACGGGCAACAGAGAACGTCCGGCAGATCACGAGGACGCTTCGAGAAGAGACCACGCGCATAAAACTTCGTAACCACAAGGAAGAGGCCGTCGAGATAACAATTGTGGAGCACATCTGGGGTCAGTGGACCATCATCGCGAACTCTCTCCCATTTGTGAAGAAAGACGCCAACACGGTAGAGTTCACTGCAAAAATCCCTGCCGGGCAGGAGGTTGTTCTGACGTATACGTCTAGGATAGGCTATTAGTTTAAGAGCCGAGCGCCGCTGCGAGCTACCAGAGCCGGCGTCGGCTGAAAGAGCCGCCTGAACAGTGCGGGACGCGCGAGGCGAGTGGCAGTCGGGAACGGGACCGTGAGACGACGCCTGCCGCGAGTGTGGTTCATATGGCAAGACGGGGGCTACTCAAGAACACGAATTCACCCTTTAAGCTTGTTGCTCCATACGAGCCGCGAGGGGATCAGCCGCAGGCCATAAAGGAGCTGACCGAGAGAATC
>Ga0315277_10013688_pt1 | contig 10105 bp, 7 predicted proteins | sample YL17G05_15_MG_FD_203695 | JGI IMG/M metagenome (GOLD analysis project Ga0315277, IMG submission 203695) | Sediment microbial communities from Yellowstone Lake, YNP, Wyoming, USA - YL17G05_15 | ecosystem: Environmental > Aquatic > Freshwater > Lake > Sediment | place: USA: Wyoming | collected...
GCTGGTAGCCTGCCCCTGAAAATCGGGGAGCTCCACGCATTCACCATATAAGCTCGGATGACCGGAAGAAAACTTGGTAAACGTGTGGGACATGCCCGAATTCTCCTCAGTGATCTCTGTGCTTCCGGGGTGATACCACCGTTTACTTCTATCAGCCGTCTAAGTAGAATCGGCGCACGTGTTGAGGTCTGGAAAACCAAACCAAGAGAGCGAGGTGTGTTAATGATTCGCCTAGTCAAAGGATATCGCGTGGCGGTGTGTTTCCTGCTGGGCGCCTGCTTGAGCCTCGCGGCGGCGGACGCATTCGCACAAGGAAAACAGAAAAAACCCGGAAAGAAAGAACAACCGGTAGCGATAGCGCCCGCGCCTGCTCCGCCGCCGGCACCCAACTATGGCGCGGCGCTGGAGAATCTGTCCTGGCGCTCAATCGGGCCAGCCATCATGGGTGGGCGCATCGATGATTTTGCCGTGGTCGAAAGCGACCCCAACATCGTCTATGTCGGCACGGCATCCGGCGGCATTTTCAAAACCACGAACGCCGGAACCACCTGGACGCCCATCTTTGACAATGAGGCAGTCTCCACCATCGGCGACCTCGCGCTGGCGCCGTCCGATCCCTCGATCCTTTGGGTGGGCACCGGCGAGTCCAACAACCGCCAGAGCTCCGATTGGGGTAACGGAGTCTACAAGTCCACCGACACCGGCAAGACCTGGGCACACATGGGGCTCAAGGACACGCACCACATCGGCCGCGTGGTAATTCATCCGAAAAATCCCGACATCGTGTACGTTGCGGCAGCCGGCCACCTGTGGGGTCCGAACAAGGAGCGCGGCGTCTTCAAGACAAGCGACGGCGGCAAGACTTGGTCCCAGGTCCTCTTCATCAACGAAGACACTGGCGTCAACGATATCACCATCGATCCCGAGAGTCCGGACACGCTTTACGCCGGAGCTTTCCAGCGCCGACGCACTGTGTTCGGCTACAACGGCGGCGGGCCAGGAGGCGCAATCTATAAAACCACTGACGGCGGCGTCACCTGGAAGAAACTGACCAGAGGCCTCCCCTATGAGCAGGGCGGCGACACGGGACGCATCGGTCTCGCCATCTATCGGAAAAATCCAAACATCGTTTACGCTTTAGTGGAACACGCTAAAGGCGGAATCTACCGGAGCGAGGACAAGGGCGAGCTCTGGACGAAGATGAGCGACACGAACCCGCGCCCGTCCTATTACAGCCAAGTCCTCATCGATCCCAACAACGACCTTCGCATATGGGTGATGGGAGCGCCCCTATACTACTCCGAGGATGGCGCGAAGACGTTCACCACCAGCCGGGGAAATCGTATTCACAGCGACTTTCACGCCGGCTGGATCGACCCCAAGAATTCCGATCACATGATCTTCGGAACCGACGGCGGAATTCACCAGACTTACGATGCCGGCCGCACCTGGGATTTCATCAACACCATTCCCCTCGGCCAGTTCTACGAGATCGGCGCCGACATGCAGAAGCCCTACCAGATCTGCGGCGGGCTCCAGGACAACAATACATGGTGCGGCCCGAGCGCCACACTCTTCACGCGCGGCATCGCGAACGACGACTGGTGGCCCGTCGGAGGCGGCGACGGGTTCTACGCGCAAGTCGACCCGACAGATCCTGATACCGTCTATGCTGAATCCCAAGATGGCAACGTGCTGCGCCGCAGCATGAAAACCGGCGAGTCCAAATCCATCCGGCCCCTGGAAAAGAAAGGCGAGGCACGCTACCGCTTTCAGTGGAACTCGCCTATTGTGATTTCCGCTCACGATCCGAAGACGATTTATTACGGCGGCAATTTCCTGTTCAAATCAAGTGACCGCGGCGACAACTGGATCAAAGCGGGCCCTGACCTGACGACAGGCGCCGATCGCAGCAAGATGCCCATCATGGGCAAGGTGGCCGACAAGGACACTCTGTCACGTAATGACGGCGTTCAGCAGTGGCCCTGCATTACGACGATCTCCGAGTCCGCTCTGAATCCCAAGATTCTATGGGTGGGTACGGATGACGGAAACGTTCAGGTCACCCGCGACGGCGGTGCCACCTGGAGGAACGTCACCGAGAAGATCCCGGGCGTGCCCAAGGGCACGTACATCGGCCGAGTAGTCGCCTCGCGGCACGCCGAAGGGATCGCATACGTGACCTTCGACGGGCACCGCAGCAACGATTTCGGTGTCCACGTTTACACAACAGCGGATTACGGTGAAACCTGGAAGAACATCGGCGGCGGGCTGCCTCAAAACAACGGCGTGGCGCGGGTCATCCGCGAGCACATGCGGAATCCGGATCTGCTGTTTGCCGGCACCGAGTACGGCGTCTATGCGAGCTGGGACCGAGGCACCAACTGGACTCACCTGAAGATGAATCTGCCCACGGCGCGCGTGGACGACATCCTCATCCACCCGCGCGACAACGATCTCATCATCGGCACGCACGGCCGCTCGATCTGGATTATGGACGATATCACGCCGCTCGAGCAGCTCAACGAAAAGGCGCTTGCCTCCGACCTGTATCTCTTCGACGTGCGGCCGGCCACGGCCTGGCGGATGTGGAATCGCAGTTGGTTCTCCGGTAACAAAGAGTTCGTCGCGCCCAATCCGCCCTATGGCGCGATCATAAACTTTTACCTGAAGAACAAGCTGGATGATAAGGAGCGCGTCAGGGTAAGCATTCTCGACCAGAGCGGGAAGTCGGTGCGCGAGATCACCTGCGGCGGGCCTGCCCCAGAAGCCCCTGCGGCCACTGAGATGGGAGCCATGGCGTTCTTGAGAGGCGGCGGCGGTCCCATGCGCTGCGACGCGAAACCGGGGATTAACCGTGTTGCCTGGGACCTGAGGCAAGCTACGCCGATGCAACCGGCGCAGGACCAGCAGCAGCAAAGGGGCTTCTTCGGCATGGGACGCGCCCCGATCGTGGATCCCGGCGAGTACACAGTGAAGATCGCGGTGGTCACAGCCCCCGGTCCGGGCGCGGGAATGGGAGGAGGACAAGCCGCGCCTGGCAAGTGGGAAACATCCAAGACAATAAAAGTCGAGGGGGACCCGCGCGTGACCCTTTCGGATTCAGATCGTGCGGCACGACGCCAGGCTCTCAATCAGCTGATGCAGCTCTCCAGCAGCGCGTCGCAGGCGCAGCGGCCGATCACCGGACTGCGCACCAATCTGAACAATGCCATCGAAGCCTGGAAGCGCCCCGGCGCTCCGAGAGTGTCCGAGGAGATCAGGAAAGCCGCGGAGGATCTCCTTAAGAAGGTTGACGAGATCTACCCGCAGTTCGGAACTCCTCCTTCCGAGACTCAGCCCCTCGGCAATGCCGGGCCTCCGCTGGTGGAGAGGCTGGCTCCGTTGCCGCAGCGGGTCGGGCGCTTGATGTCCAACCTGGACGGTTACTCTGCGGCCCCGACAGCCTCGGAACTCGAGGAGATCAAGGTCCTGTCGGACCTGGTGAAGACCGCGGCCGAGCAGGCGCGAAAGCTAGTGAGCGAAGATCTGGCCAATTTGAACAAGATGATGCGGGAGGCGAATATCCCTTACATCTCCGCGTCTTCCGGTGAAGGCATGGGCGGACGTCGCCCCCAGTAACGCGAAAAAGGGGACATTCCGATTTTCCGGATAGGCCTCTCTAATTTGAACGGAGCGGCCCGAATTGCAGAGTGCCCGCTATCAGCCAGATTGAGCTGGAAAATCGGAATGTCCCCTTTTTCTTGGGGTTTTGGCGACCATGCGAAGGACGGACTCTTCGCTCGTCAGCTTGCCGACATCGGCGATTTTCACCCATTGCAGCGCTTTGGACTCCCCGGTCATGCGGAGCGGCTGGCGGCGGTCCGCTTCCAGAAGGAAGCGCACGTCGTAGTGGTAATGCTCGGGATCGCTTCCGCGCGCAGGAATCTCATGGACGTCCACATCGAAGATCTCGTCGGAGACGGGACGGATCCCCTCTAATCCCGACTCCTCGCGCGCCTCGCGCAAGGCGACTTCGAGAACATTGGCTTCGCTGTCGGCATGACCCCCCAACTGCAGCCACTTGTCGAGCTTGACGTGATACGTGAGCAGAACGTGCTCGCGCTTGAGGTCGACCACCCACGCAGACCCGGTCACATGGCCAGGCGTGAAAGAGCGCTCGAAGCAATCCTCGTACTGGGACACGAATCTGCGCAGGCGAGCCAGCATCTGCGCTTCGTGCGCATCGTAGGGCTGATGGTCGGCAAACTGATGGAGAAGAAGTTCTCTCTTCATTGGTCATTAAAGAACAACACGATGACACAATGATCACGAAGATTCATACAGGATTTTATGCTAGATTGGCCGAGCGCCGTGAAAAACGTTCTGGGTTTCCAATGTGTTGAGTGCGCCCGGCACCACCAGCCGGATGCGGTCGCCTACGTGTGCTCAGTCTGCGGAGGAAACCTGGATGTGATCTACGACTACGAACGAATTCGAAGAGAATTCACTCGCGCTTCGCTTGCCACCAACGAAGATTGCACCATGTGGCGCTATCGGGCTTTGCTGCCGATGGAGAATGACTCGCCCGTCCCCCCGCTGCCCGCGGGTTGGACACCAGTCTTTGATTGTCCTCGTCTCGCAACCGAATCAGGAGTACGCCAGCTTCTGATCAAGGACGACGGACGCAACCCGACGGCTTCCTTTAAGGACCGCCCCAGCGCCCTGGCGGTAGTCAAAGCTCGGGAAGCCGGAGCAAGCGTGATTACCACGGCTTCTTCTGGCAACGCCGGCATCGCACTTGCCGGAATGTGCGCGAGCATGGGCGCAAAGTCCGTCATCTTCGTTCCCTCCAGCGCTCCTCCCGCGAAACTTGCCCAGCTGCAGATTTACGGCGCGCACGTCGTGCTGGTCGAGGGCAGCTACGATGAAGCCTATGATCTTTGCCTCGAAGCCGGGCGCCGCTACGGCTGGTATCAGCGCAGCACCGGCTACAATCCTTTCATGACGGAAGGGAAGAAGACTGCCGCGCTGGAAATTGCCGAGCAGCTGCAATGGAATCCTCCGGACAAGGTCTTCGTCTCCGTGGGCGACGGCTGCATCATCGGCGGGCTGTGGAAAGGCTTCAGCGATCTGCTGCGCCTGGGGCTCATAGATCGCCGGCCTCAACTGATTGGCGTGCAGGCGGAGGGCGCTGCGGCGATCGTGGACGCGGTAAACGGGGACGGAATTGTCCACCCTGGACCGGCGCAAACGATTGCCGACAGCATTTGCGTGGGAAAGCCGCGCGACGCCACCAAGGCCGTGCGAGCCATGCGCGATTCCGGCGGACGCGGGCTTAAAATCTCCGACGGAGAAATCGTGGCGGCTATTGGCCGCCTCGCGCGCACTGCGGGCGTTTTCGTGGAACCCTCGGCAGCCGCGGCGTTCGCGGGCTTCGTCAAGATGAGCAAGGCCGGAGATCTCGATCCCCAGGATCGCGTGCTGCTCATGCTTACGGGCAATGGCCTCAAGGACATCCATGCTGCACGCGACATGCTTGGGGAACCTGTGCGGATTCACCCGGATGTGAAAGAGCTTTCGAGGCTGGAGCACCTCTTGTGAATCTTCTTGCTCTTCGTGTCATCGTGTTGTCTTTTTATTCTTATGGCATATCTGTTTAGAGGGGCAACTCTCATCACGCTGGACCCTCCCGACATTCAACAGGCCGATCTACGGATCGAAGCCGGACGGATAGTCGAGCGAGGCGCTCAGCTCTCGGAGCGAGACGGTGATGAGGTTATCAACCTCAGCAGTAAATTCATCCTGCCGGGGTTGGTTTGCGCGCACACGCACCTTTACTCGGCGCTCGCGCGCGGCATGCCGGCCCCACCGCGCACGCCGGCAAATTTCAAGGAGATCCTCGAGCTGGTTTGGTGGCGCCTCGACCGGGCGCTTGATGAGGAGAGCATCTACTGGAGCGCTCTCGCAGGCGCGCTGGACGCGGCGCGCGCAGGGACGACTTGTGTCTACGATCACCATGCCTCTCCAACCCACATCCGCGGATCGCTGGACATCATCCGCGAGGCAATCGATAGAGTAGGCTCGCGGGCGGTTCTTTCTTACGAGGTGACGGACCGCGGCGGCCGCGGACAGCGCGATGACGGGATCGAGGAGAATCGGGCGTTTCTTGAATGGACGAAGCGCCAGCCGCAGACGCCGCAATTCCGGGGTCTCGTTGGGGCTCACGCCTCCTTCACGCTCACCGACAGCGCCCTGCAAGCCTGCGCAGAGCTCACGCGTGCTTACGATAGCGGCCTTCATATCCATGTGGCTGAGGACCTCTGCGACGTGGAGGACGCCCGCTCGAAATATGGCATGGGAATCCTGGAGCGATTGTCTCGCCTGAAGGCATTGAACGAGCAGACGATCATTGCCCACGGGACGCATTTGCAGAGACCAGAGATTGACATCGGCCGCAAGGCAGGCGTGTGGTTTGTTCACAACCCGCGTTCCAACATGAACAATCAGGTCGGCTACGCGCCCGTGACCGATTTTGGAGAACGACTTTTGTTGGGCACGGACGGCATCGGCGCAGACATGTTCGAGGAGGCGCGCTTCGCCTTTTTTAAAGGCAGAGATGAACGGCTGAGTTTTGGCGCGGAGCAGTGGCTGCGGGTTCTTGCGAATAACCAGCGGCGGGCATCGCAGGAATTCGGCATCGATCTCCTCGGTCTTGCCCCTGGCTCTGCAGCTGATCTTGTTGTACTGGACTATCCGTGTCCTACTCCATTAACACCCGGGAATCTTCCCTGGCATTTCGTGTTCGGCATGAGTTCCGCTCAAGTCGAGAGCGTAATGGTGGCCGGAAGGTTTATAGTCAGAGACCGGCAGCCAGCCGTGGACGCTTCGACGGTTGCCGAGCAGGCGCGCAAGGCGAGCGAGAAGCTCTGGGCCAAAATACAGGAGCTCTAACAATCAAACCACGGAGTCCTAGCGCGGCCTAGCGGCCGCAACCGAAACGGTGGCAAGCAATCAGTCTGGAGAGACTCTTGACTGTGGTTTCAAGCAGGCAGCAGGCAGTATCTAACCCAGATATTTTTTCTTTCCGGGCTTTTACTGCCTACTGCCTTCTGCATGCTTCTCTCCAATTATATTTTCTAAAGGCGACCAGAATTGCTTCCTGGAAGCGAAGGAATCGCGGCTTAGTAGCATAGAGTCATCATGAACCTCCGGCTCATCACCGCGAATGAAAAACGGAACAGCCACATTACTGCAGGCGGGGACAATGAATGACGAATTACGAGTGACGAATACCTCTGTGCTTATTTCATTCGTCATTCGTCATTTTTCGCCATTAACAAGGCGCACCCGCACTTTTTAATAGTGGTGCCTATGAAAATTGTGATTCGAAACGCGGCTGCGATTGTGACCATGAATCCTGCGGCGCCTCGCATGGACGGGGGATACGTGGTCATCGACGGAACAACGATCGAGGCGGCCGGCAATGAACCGGCGCCGGCCGTCCCGGGCGCAAGCGTCATTGACGCAAGCGGCCTTGTTGTACTGCCCGGCCTGGTGAACACGCATCATCATCTCTACCAGACCCTGACACGCGCCGTCCCTTCGGTGCAGGACACGGAGCTTTTCGACTGGCTCAAAAAGCTCTATCCAATCTGGGCCAGGATCGGAGATGAAGGCTTCTATTATGCCGCATTGGTAGGAATGGCCGAGTTGATGCTCTCAGGTTGCACGACGACGGCCGATCACCAATACCTTTTTCCCAAGGGAACAGGAAAGATACTCGATGCACAGATCGAGGCCGCGCGGCAGATCGGCATCCGCTTTCATCCGACTCGCGGCAGTATGAGTCTGAGCCAAAAAGACGGAGGCCTGCCCCCGGATTCCGTTGTTCAGGACGAGGACGAGATCCTCGCGGACTCGGAGCGAATCATCAAGCGGTTCCACGAACCGCGGCCGCAAGCGATGGTGCGTATCGCCCTGGCACCTTGCTCGCCATTCTCCGTCACAGCACGGCTGATGAAAGAAACAGCCAACCTGGCGCGCCGCCTCGGTGTGCGTCTGCACACTCATCTGGCGGAAACGCAAGATGAGGAAAAGTTCTGCCTCCAGGTGTTCCGCCGCCGTCCGGTGGATTACCTCGAAGAGTGCGGATGGATGGCGGACGATGTCTGGCTGGGACACGGGATCCACTTCAGCGAGGAGGAGATCACGAGACTGGGCCGGTCCCACCTCGGTGTCGCGCACTGCCCTTCGTCGAACATGCGGCTGGGCTCAGGATTTGCGCGTGTCAACGATCTCCTTCAGGCTGGTGTGCGCGTGGGCCTCGGTGTGGACGGCAGCGCCTCCAATGACTCGTCGCACATGCTCGGCGAAGCCCGGCAGGCAATGCTCCTTGCGCGCGTCCGCTGTGGCGCGAATGCCATGACCACGCTACAGGCTCTGCGCCTGGCGACTGCCGGGGGTGCCGAGTGTTTGGGAAGAGACGATATCGGCTCGATCGAGCCAGGCAAGGCGGCGGATCTCGCCATCTTCGATCTATCGGAGATCGGGTATAGCGGGAGCTGGGATCCCGTGGGTGCCTTGCTCTTTTGCCAGCCGGCCCGAGTCCGGACGCTCATTATCAACGGTCGCATCGTCGTGCAGGATGGCCAGCTTCAAACCTTGGATCTGGCGATTGTGCAGCGCCGCCACCGCCAGCTCGCGAGGGAACTCAGCCTCGGGTAAAAGAACACCGCGGAGACGCAGAGATCACGGAGACCCATTATTCGAAGCGCAATGCGGCCACGGGGTCCACGCGGGTGACGCGGTGGGCAGGAACGGCACACGCGGCGGCTGCGACTGGCTCCCAGGGCAGCCCGGATAGCGGAGTCGCGGGCACGGCCGGCCGCCCTGGCCAGTGAAAGATTTGCCAGGTTTACACAGAGCACAATCAGAACCGCCCCGACCGCGGCCATCACCACCAGCAGGCCGCGCCGAGCCTGCCCTACCATTTCCTCCTGAAGGGGCGTGAGGGAGGCGCGCAGGCCGAGCTTTTCGGAAAGGGTGCTCGAAATCGCCGCTTGCACCACATTCAGCTCGGACAACGCCTTGCTGGCCGGCATTCCGGGCCACAGGCGGGCAATTACATCGTAGTTGAAGTCCCCCGACATCGTTTTTGAGATTTTCCGCGACATAGCCAAGGGGTTTGATGATCTCTATCTTCTCCCCAAGCAGAAGCGTTCGCAAATGGCCTTGCCTCGGGAAACTGAAGGTTGGAGGCAGGACGCCGATGACGAGGTAAGGGCGCCCGTCGAGCGTAATCTTGCTGCCGACGATGGAGGGATCTGCGCTGAAGCGACGTTTCCAAACAGAGTCGGCCAGGATCACGACACGATCGCGGCCGTCCGGATCCTCCTCCTCATGGAAAGTTCGGCCCAATTGCGGGCGAACGCCTAAAACGTCATTGTAATGAATGCGCCTCGATAATGGCAATCGTCAGGCTCGGAGCCTGGGGAGATTGGGGTCGGACCTGTCCGACTCCGAAGGGCAGCGGCTTTAGAGCTCCACCCAGTGATAATCCCAGGCAACCGGCCTTGGTGGTAGCCTGGATCGTTTTGGGCTCCGCCTGCTCATCTTCACTTGCGGGCAGGCAAAATCTTGGCGTATCCTTTTCGCATGCTTGATTGGAGTCATTGCCCTGCTGTAGAGCGCGCGCCGGAGAAGGTCAGCGGAGCCTGGCTATTCAAAGGTACGCGTGTGCCCGTGAAGGCGCTCTTCGAAAATCTCGAGGATGGGGCGCGCGTGGATGATTTCCTGGAGTGGTTTCCCGGCGTGACTCGCAAACAGGTCGACGCGGTTCTCGAACACGCCCAGCGCAGCTTGGTTGAGGTTTGAGTGCATTGGAATCGGAGAGGAAAGGCGTGCGCATTCTCCTGGACCATGGAACTCCGGCGCCGCTGCGCCACTCGCTTATCGGTCATGTGGTATCCACCGCCTACGAAATGGGATGGGCCGAACTAAGGGCCTGTCAATGAATAACGTTTACACTTTGCTGCTGGCCCCCAGGCCCGCTGGCGAGGCGCGAGCGACGAGCATACCCGGGGTGGTATGTAAGGAGCGAGCAACAAAGCCAGCGGGCCTGCGG
>Ga0315277_10013689_pt1 | contig 10105 bp, 8 predicted proteins | sample YL17G05_15_MG_FD_203695 | JGI IMG/M metagenome (GOLD analysis project Ga0315277, IMG submission 203695) | Sediment microbial communities from Yellowstone Lake, YNP, Wyoming, USA - YL17G05_15 | ecosystem: Environmental > Aquatic > Freshwater > Lake > Sediment | place: USA: Wyoming | collected...
TCGATCAGGGTGTTGGCCCAGGAGAACTGGATCCGGTTGATGCCCGGCTTGACGGTCAAGAGCCGGTGCTCACGGACCATGGTGATGTCTTCGGAGTTGTAGATGGTAAGCTGCGTCCCCTCGCGAGTAGGGACGGTCACCAGGTTCACGTCGCCCAGGGCCTGACTGGCCAGACCCATCAGCCACACGATGACCAGAGCGGATTTGAATCGATTCATCGCCAAAGCTCCTTTGCCTGCTTTACCGTCGCCGATGGAGGACGCCGGGGAGGGGCTGTCGAGGTGCCTGGGGCAGTGTCTCATATAATACCCTACCTCTGCCACAGGTCGGGCGGGAAGGCTTACGCCGGGCGCAAGTCCCGCGCCCGGCCTCCCGACAGACAATCAGACGAGCGATGGGGCGGAAAAGTTTCCCGGTGTCTTTCGGGGGGCGAAAAATGATGCCCCTGCCGGCTACCGCTGACGGGTGGAGTGCGCGATTCGGCCACTCACAGGACTACAAATTATGGTGCAGTGCCGAAGCACCTATTGGGCGGGGAGATCTCAGCGGCCGGGGGCGACGCGATTGGGAGCGCTTTGTTGCGGTTGCTGGAACGGTTGGGGGCGAGTCACCTGGCTGCGGACGGGAGCCGCGGCCGTGGCTATCGTGGGCGAGACCGGCGGTTGGGCACCGGCGGCATACCAGCCGGCGGGTGGCAGCTCTTTCTGGACGGGCGTCGCCCGGTACGGTCCGCCGGCGGCAGCCACACGAACGGCCGGACTCAGCCGGGAATCTCCCGCCGGGATCACGCTGCCCGGGGCGTAGGCCGGACTCTGTTCTCTGGGGATGCGGACGAGCAGGTTCGGTTCGGGGCGGGGGCGGCGGCCGCTGGCTGCCACCATGGGTTTGTCGGGCGCCACCTCCGGGCGGTCCGGGCGAGGCTTCAGCGTGGGCGATCCCTGTCGGACCCAGGCCAGCCAGGTGCTCTGCAGCCCGCCGGCGCCGTCGATGCCGTAGTGACTGCGGACGGCCCCCGGCCAATCGCCCGCCTTCAGGCCGTCGCCCAGAAAATCGACATAAGCGCGTCTGCCGCCCTTTTGGATGAGGAACTCGGCCAGGGAGTATCCCTGGGCATATAGCGGCATGACGTCGGCGGGATACTGTTGCATGGCGAACATCTGGCTGAAGGCGATGCCGCGGCCGTTGCGGAGGAAGTGGACCAGCATCTGGCGTTGCTTCATACGTTCGCTGGGATGTTCTACGCTGGTGGCCCCACCTTCGTCGGCCCAGCGGGGCAGGGGCTGGCGGAAGCGGCTGGCGAAGATCATGTGGGTGATTTCGTGGGGCAGGACCGAGTCGAGGACCCGCTCGGCGGAGCCTTGGATGGTCATCCGCCACCCGAAGACCTCGCCGTGGTCGAAGACGAAGCTGGTTGCCCCGCCCGCCCCCAGGTGCGGGCCGACGTTGACCGTGATTACGCAGGGCTGGGACCAGTCTGGCATGGTCTTGCCCAGCCACTCGACGGCCAACTCCCGCCGGTATTTCTCCGCGGCCTGGGCGAACTGTTGGGCCAGGCGGGGATCGGGGGTTTCGACGATGAAGTTGGGCGTCGAGGACCGGGCGCCCATGGAGACTGCCAGCACGGCCGCCAGCAGCGCGGCCCTGAATAGACGAGCTTCCATGCTCCTGCTCATTTCCTTCAAGAGACGGGCTGAATCGGCCTGACCCGTACGGCCGGACCCGCAAGCGGGTGCCCCGACGCCGCGTGGCGGGAGCAAACTGCGAGCCGACTTGCAGAAAACTCGCCGCCCCGCCGGGCCGATCGTCCCAAGCTATTGCCCGGTGTGCCGTTAGGTCTTTGCCAGCCAGGCGGGCGGAGGCCAACCGCTGCGGGTACAGTTGTAGACTTTGCAGAAGTTACTCTCTGGAGAGAAAATCACAAACCCCGATTTCCGACCGCACCCGCAAGCAGTGCTAGCAGACGCGGGCCGACTTTCTTGTTCCGCTCCGCACGGGCACGGTAGCGGCGCGATTTGACTCCCGGCCAAGTTCAAAGTAGGTTTAGTATGGGGAGCATGTCTGACGGCGAAGTCGCGCTCAGTCGGCTGAAACCACCGGCCGGCTGAGCGCGACCGGAAGGCGTGCGGCAAGTCGTCGGCGGGCAGAATCACGTCGCCTGGTCTTTTCTGCTGGCGGTGGCCGGTCTGCTGACGAGGGTGCGGCGTGCTCGGCCGGCCAAACGACACGCCATGCGACGCTGCCGAATGATACTGCCGGCCGAATATATGGAGCGAGAGCCATGACACAAGCCGAGAGAGTTCCGAGCGATTCAGGCGGGGCTGCGAGCCGTTGGGGCACAGGAGGCGGGCCGCGGCGTTTAACCCGCAGCAGGCGACGAGGCACCGCGATCGTTGAATTCGCCATTGTGGCGCCGCTGTTCTTCCTGGTGATTCTCGGGATCATCGAATTCGGCCGCATGGTCATGGTCCAGCAGATCCTCACCAACGCCTCCCGCGAGGGCGCACGGCGAGCCGTCCTGGAGACCGCGACGGCGCCGGACGTGGAGACGGTCGTCGCCGACTACCTGACGAAGACCTCGGTTCCCGGAGCGACCGTGAGGGTGGATCCCGGGAGTCTCAGCGGCCTGGGGTTCGGAGATCCGGTGACGGTAACGGTCTCCGTGCCGTTTGACCGGGTGAGTTGGGTGCCGGCTCCCTGGTTTCTTGGTGGCAAAACCTTGTCTGCACAGAGTGTCATGCGGGCTGAAAGGGCCGAATGATGTTTGGGGTATTGATCAACGGGCGGAAGAGCCGAGACCGGCTGATCCTCGGCAAGGGGAGGCGTCTCCTGCGAAGTGCCGGGTCTGCTGACCGTCGCGGAAACGTCCTGGTGCTGACCGCCCTCTTGGAAGTGGCGCTGTTTGGGATGCTGGCCTTTGCGATCGACATGGGGTACATCGCGCACACCCGAACCGAGCTCCAGCGGACCGCGGACGCGTGCGCGCTGGGGGCAGCTAGCAAGCTTCCCGACAAGAATACCGCAGTCGCGTATGCCCAGGAGATCGCGGAGAACAATTACGGCACCGTGGGCCCCGACCTGGACTCCGCGGACGTGGAGTTTGGCTACTGGGATCGGGACACGGCGACGTTGAATTCTCCGGCACCCTGGGGACGGCGCACGAATGCCGTCCGCGTGACTCTGAGGAGAACCCGGGCCAGCGGCAACCCGCTCCGGCTGTTCTTCGCCCCGGTGGTGGGCAGCACGTTGGCGGACGTGACTGCCTCGGCCACTGCCTGGTATGATCGCGGCCTGTGCGGTCCCTTTGTGGGTATCGAGTCGCTGGACGTCGGCGGAGGCGCGGTGACCGACAGCTACGATTCGGCCGAAGGCAGTTATGGCCCGAACACGGCAGGGGATCGCGGGAGCATCTGTAGCGACGGCCCCGTCAACGTTGGCGGCAATTCCGTCGTGCGGGGCGACGCGCTTGCCGGAAAGGGCCAACCGCTTCCAGATGTTGACGGGACCGCGGTCATCACCGGAGACGTGGGCAACCGGCTCAAGCCGCTTAATCTGCCACCCGTGGACGCCAGCGCCGCGGCCGCCAACAACGACAACGATGCAGCCCCGCCGGTCTGGCAAGGGCAGTCGTGGCGCGACCCCATCAGACCCAACGGAGACTTCAGCCTCAACGCCGGCGAAGTCTACAGTCTCCCGCCGGGCACGTACTACTTCAGAAACGTCACCCTCAACGGCGGCTCTACGCTGAACATCAGTGGGGCGACGAAGATCTACATTACCGGCACGCTCAGGCGGGAGGGCGGCTGCTTTGTCAACAACAACACGCAGCTTGCCAGAAACCTCCAGATCAACGTGAGCGGCGACACCGTGGACGTCACGAGTGACAATGCCTTTTACGGTGTGATCTACGCGCCGCAGTCCAGGGTCACGCTCAACGCCAGCGCCGATCTGTTCGGGGCGATCGTCGGCCAAACGCTCAAGGTCAACGGATCGGGTAGGGCTCATTACGACGAGTCACTGAACCTGGACTACGTCGAGGTCCCTCGCCGCTCGATGCTGGTGGATTGAAATGGTCCATAGATGCCTCCAAGGCGGCACGCTGGCCCTGGCGGTTCTGGCGGGCCTGTTCCTGGGGCAGCAGGCGGCGTGCATCGTCCTGCCGGCACGGCTCGAAAACGCCCGTGGGGGCAGTTCCACCCCCACGATTGACTTGCCGTACAGGGAGCAGGATCTTGGAACGGTGCCTCAAGGCACAGTGCTGCAAACCAGCTTTCCCATCACCAACATCGGCAGGCGGCGGCTGATCCTCGTGGAGCGGTCCCGCGCCTGCTGCGGTGAGTCGCCGGGGCAACCCGAAACCGTCTTGCGGCCCGGCGAGGCAACGGAGCTCAGGGTCCAGGTGGATACGAGCCGGTGGTGCGGACGCGTGCGTGAGGTGGTCCGCTATAGCACCAATGATCCCCAGATGCCTCGGTTCGCGCTCACGGTGACCGCCGACGTGAGACCTTGCGCGAAACCCGCCGAGGGGGCCGATCCGGACAGCCGCGAGCTGATCTTCTCCCCTCGTTAAGACGGCTGGGGACTCTTGCCGCTTCGGCCGGCGTGAGAACGGCGATTTGACTCACCCCGGAATGCGAAGTACGTTTACTATTGAGAGAACCTTGTCGCGCAGACTCGTCTCCGGTCGTCCGTAAGCCCCAGGCTAGTCGATCTGGGCGTGAGCATGGTGACCGGGTTACCTACTCGCATAATCACGTCTCAAAATCTACTCTAGGGGAGGCAACAGTCATGAACAGCTTCGCAACGAATGCGCGCCGCCGGTGCTTTCGAGGGTCTCTGGCAATCCTCTTGGTCTTGGTGTGGGCCGGCGTGGCGTGGGCTCAGTCTGAACCCACGATTGTCCGCGTGGAAGAGGATTGGGAGCTGGTGATGGGCACACCCGACCCCGACACCGACGCGCCCCAGGTAAACTGTGCGATCTCGCCGACCGGGAACCTCGAGGGCTGGCACGCCGCGCTGGAGCTGAACCAGCAGGGCCTGCCGGTCTACGCCGCGGGCGGATTGCAGCTCCAGGTCTGGGAAGGTGACGTGGCAGTCAGCGACAGGCGATTCCCCAACGGGGCCGTCCTGGCGACTCCGGGTGAGGTCATCCACTGGACCCAGAGCATGAAACTCGAAGATGGGAATCTCACTTTTGACATCATCAGCGGTAGCTCGACTACGTGGGGCGCCTTTGGGGGACAAGGCTATCTCAAGGCCAGTGTACCCAGCACCCTTAGCAGCCTGAACGCCTACAGCCCTGCCGTCTCGGCCGCCAATTCGGGCGTCAGCTACGCTGCCAACCGCGTGCAGTCCCTGACCCTGAAGAGGGTCCGCTATTTCACTTCTACGGGGGCACAGATCGAGGACAATACCGCCAGGGTCGTCCACGGGCAAGACTGAACCTCAAACGACCCACCCTGGCCGCGGTCCTCGGCTTAGGGCAGGAGACATGCACATGAATAATCGCCACCGCCGGCAGTCCCGATCGGGCAACGTGCTGGTGCTCACCGCGTTGATGATGGTCTTTATGTTCGGCATCCTCGCGTTTGCCGTTGACCTGGGATACATCAACGTGGTCCGGGCCCAATTGCAGAAGTCGGCCGATGCCGCCGCCATGGCGGCCGCCTGGGATCTGATCGAGACGGATCCCGCGACGGTCAACACCGGCGCTTTGGCCCGGGTGGCCTCCGCCCAGACGACCGCCCGCCAGTACGCCGGCCTGAACCTAGTGGCCGGGTCGTCGCCCGCGCTGGGGGCGCAAGATATCCAGGTTGGCTACCTCGCCAATCCCTCGGATCCCAGCCTGCCAATGAGTTTCGCCGATCCGACCCACTTCAATGCGGTGCGCGTTTTCACCCGCAGGACCTCCAATCAAAACGGCTTGGTTCCGCTGTTCTTTGCCCGGGTAATCGGTACGAACACCGCCTCCTCGCAGGCGGAGGCCACCGCGGCGTTCGTGAACAACTTTGGGGGCTTCCGCACACCGGCGAACGGGAATCTGGCGTTCCTCCCTCTCGCGATGGACAAACAAACCTGGGACGATCTGTGGGCCAATGGAACCGATGACTGGACCTGGAATCCCGAGTCGCACCAGGTGACGGCAGGAGCGGACGGGATCCGCGAGGTGAACCTTTTTCCGCAGGGAACCGATTCACCGGGAAACCGCGGCACGGTCGACATCGGCAGCAATAACAACAGCACCGCCGACATCGCCCGCCAAATTGTGGAAGGCGTCAGCGAGGCGGACTTGGCGCATCACGGCGGCAGCTTGCAGTTGGACGCCAACGGCCAATTGTCTCTCAACGGCGATACCGGCATCAGCGCCGGGGTGAAAGACGAGCTGGCATCCATCAAGGGAAAACCGGTCGTGATTCCCCTCTTCAGCCAGGTGTCGGGCAACGGCAACAACGCCTCGTACACCATTGTCGAGTTCGCCGGCGCCTGCATCGTCGATGTGGAGCTGGACAAAAACATGACCAGCAAGCGGGTGATGATCCAACCGGCGCCGGTCGAGATCCAGGGAGGGATCCCTGCAACCGGCGGCAGCAGCGGCCAGAAAAGCCAGTTGATCTACTCCTCGGTCTGGCTGGTGCGTTGAGGGCGCAGCACAGTCTCGGCGCCGGCGCCGGCAGCGTGGCCGGGGTCGAGCGCAGCGTGGCCGGGGTCGAGCGCAGGGTGGCCGGGGTCGAGCGCAGCGAGCCCCCGGAACGTTGGGGCTGGGGGCGGCCTCCGGCCGACCACCAGCCACCCCGATTATCGGGCTGACGCCGGCCTCTTGCCGGTCAATCGCTCGGCGGGACCGCTCCGGCCAGCAGCAAATACTCATCCAGAGGTGAGCTGTCGCCGGAGAGGATCTGCTCGCAATTCATCCGCAGCACGGGCATCTGGCGCGCGATGAACCGGCGGGCGACGCGCCGCTTCCGTGGGCTGGCCGCTCCCTGCGACAGCAACAAGTGGCCCACGATCACGGCCAGGGCCGCGTCGACCAATTGCCGTCCGACCAGGTCCAGATAGGCCGCTGCCTGGCGCTTGACGAAGTCGAGGACCTCCAGCAACCGCTGTCTGCCGACGACAAGCTCCTGCTGCAACTGCCCAAGCAGCGGATCGTCGTACTGCTTCGTCTCCCGCTCTCCGGCCCAGGTCTGGAAGGTCCCGGAGGACACCCCGCGGACGGCGGCCACGATCTGCAACTGGCTGGTCCCTTCGTAGATGGTGGTGATTCGGGCGTCGCGGAGATGGCGTTCGGCGGCATAGTCCTTCATGTATCCCGATCCGCCCAGCACCTGGATCGCGGTGTCGGCCACCTGGCAGCTCACCTCCGAGGCGTAGTACTTGCTCATCGGCGTGAGCATGGCGTTTAAGCGCTTCAGTGACCGCGACAACTGCTTGCGGTGTTTCTGCTCCTGCTGGTCGAGGTCCGTTCTCCACTCCAGTATGCGGAGGTTGTTGTTCTCGTGGTCGCAGACGCGGCTGGTCTCGTAGGTCAGGGCCCGGGCGGCCTCGATCGCAATCCGCATGTCGGTCACCATTTCGGCCACGGCGGGCAGGCGCTCGATGGGCCCGCCGAACTGCTGCCGCGTGTGGGCGTAGGTCCGCGCCAGCCGGTAGGCCGCCTCGGCGACGCCCAACGACTGGGCGGCAATTCCCACCCGGGCGCCGTTCATCAATGCCAGCACGTAGGTGATCAGCCCCCGCTGCCGCTCGCCGATCAGCCGGGCGGGCACGTTGTCGTAGACCAGTTCGCACGTCGGCGAACCGTGGATCCCCAGCTTCTCCTCCAGGTGCCGCACCTTCAGTTGCGCGCACCGCTGCGAGATGAACAGGCTCAGGCCGCGGCCGTCGGAGATCTCCGGCTCGCTGCGGGCCAGCGTTAAGAGGATCTCCCCACAGCCGTTAGTGATGAATCGCTTCACCCCGTTGAGATACCAGTTTCCCTGCTCGTCCTGGTGTGCCCGCAGCCGCACGGCTTGCAGGTCGCTGCCGGCGTCGGGCTCGGTCAGGACCATGGCGCCGGTGACCTCGCCCCGGGTGAACCGCGGCAGGAACTCGTCCTTGATCTCCTGGCTGGCAAAGGCGTAGATCGTCTCGGCGATGCCTTGCAGCCCGAACAGATTCATCAGCGAGGCGTCGGCCCGGCTGACGATCTCGGTGGCCATGGTGTAGACCAGGTTGGGGCAGTTCAGCCCGCCGTATCGATACGGCAGGGTGAAGCCCATCATGTCGGCCTGGATCAGCCGATCGAGGTTCTGCCGCACCAGGGGGTGCAGCGTGACGGTGCCGTCGGCGTTGAGTGTGTTGCCCTCGCGGTCGATCCGTTCGGCGTTGGGCGCGATCATCTCGCCGGCGACCTGGCCGATGATCGCCAGGATCCGGCGGTAGTTGTCCACCGCGTCGGCCTCGTCGGCCGGGGCATAGTCGCACTGGTCTGCGTGGACGAACCCGTCCTCCTGCATCCTGGCCAGCTCGCCCAGGTTGAAATGCCCGAAGAGGAACTGGATGTCTTCGTTGTCGAGAAAGAAGTTCGCCATGCCTGAGTCCCTGCTGCTAAGCCGCCAGCGGTCACGCACTTACCGCCCACTGCCCACTGGCGACTGAAGTCGCCAGCCCTCTCCACTGCCTACTGCCCACTGCCTTCCGCCTACTGGCGACTGAAGTCGCCAGCCCTCTGCACTGCCTACTGCCTACTGCCTTCCGCCTACTGGCGACTGAAGTCGCCAGCCCTCTGCACTGCCTACTGCCTACTGCCCACTGCCCACTACTTCTCCCTAATCGCCTTGACCAGCATGGGGATGACTTTCTTGAAATCGCCGACGATGCCGTAGTGGGCCACCGAGAAGATGGGGGCGTCGGGGTCGCTGTTGATGGCGATGATCTTGGCCGATTCCTCCATGCCGGCCCGATGCTGGATCGCGCCGCTGATGGCCACGGCGATGTACAGTGCCGGGCGGACGGTGGTGCCGGTCTGTCCGACCTGGTGCTCCTTGCCGATGTATCCGCCGTCGACCGCCGCACGGCTGGCTCCCACCGCGCCGCCGATGGCCCCGGCCAGCTCGTAGATCAACGCGAAGCTCTCCCGGCTGCCCACCCCGCCGCCGCCGGCGACGATCACCCGGGCGCCCTTCAGGTTGACCCTCCGCGGCTCGCTGTGCCGCTGGATCAGCTTCAGGGCCAGGCTGTGCTCGTCGATCTTGACCTGCTGCTGGACGATGCGGCCGGTCCGCGACTCGTCGGGCTGCCGCAGGGGCATCACGCCCTCGCGGACCGTGGCCATCTGCGGCCAGCGGTCAAAGTTGACGATGGTGGCGATGATGTTCCCGCCAAACGCCGGCCGGATTTGCAGCAACAAGTTCTCATGCGGCGTCTTGGTCTTCGGGTCGGTCACGTCGCTGATTTCCAGGTCGGTGCAGTCGGCCGTCAGCCCGGCCCGCATCTTTGAGGCCACCCGCGGGGCCAGGTCGCGGCCCAGCGGCGTCGCCCCGTAGATCACAATCTGCGGCCGATGCCTCTCGATCAGCGTACAGAGCACCTGGGCGTACGGTCCGGTCTGGTAATGGGCCAGCCGCCGGTCGTCGACGAGATAGACGTGGTCGGCCCCGTGGGCGATCAGTCTCTGGGCCAGCGGGCCGACCTCACAGCCCGGCAGCACCGCGCCGGTCTGCACCCCCAGCCGCTCGGCCAGCTCCCGTGCCTTGCCGCACAGCTCCAGCGACACGTCGCCCAGTGAGCCGTCTTCCTGTTCGGCGAAGACCCAGACTTCGCCCTGCCGGTTCGGTTCAATCATCGTCCTGCCATCTCGACGCTAAATGGCCATGTGTGATTCCGGGAGGCTAGTGGCACCGGCGTCTCGCCGGTAGAAAACATGGACATACTCAGGCCCCGCGAAACACCGGCGAGACGCCGGTGCCACTCGTTTCTCCGATCTTCTCCGATCATTGGCATATTCTCCGAATCCGCAACTCCATTTAGCCAGTAGTTTCTAGTACTTTTGGTGTTCACAAGGACGCCCCTTTCGGGACATCATGCGGTTGGAAACGACACGCCTGATACCCGAAAGGAGAGCGTCATG
>Ga0315277_10013690_pt1 | contig 10104 bp, 7 predicted proteins | sample YL17G05_15_MG_FD_203695 | JGI IMG/M metagenome (GOLD analysis project Ga0315277, IMG submission 203695) | Sediment microbial communities from Yellowstone Lake, YNP, Wyoming, USA - YL17G05_15 | ecosystem: Environmental > Aquatic > Freshwater > Lake > Sediment | place: USA: Wyoming | collected...
TCCGCATTCTATCTCAAACGTCAGCGCTGCCCGCTTGCCCCGGTGAGGGTGTCCAGTACCGGATGGGTGTTGACACTTAGATGTCCGTTGCTGTTGTCATTGGGTCTTTTCCAGGCGACCAATGCTTGTGTGGCCATGCGTCCTCTGGTTCGGTCGCCCAGATGAGGGCGATGGCGGCTATGGCCCGCCCTGGCGGACGGATGAGGGGACACTCTCTTCGAGGGTCATGGACGCGCCTCTCCGTCCGTCTGGGCCAACGGGAAGAATACGTCACATGGCCCTCTCTTGCCGTCTACCTTATTACGTAACAATGCATCCTGGAGCAGTGGGTACAGGTGACCCGCCTCAGATCGACGGGGCGCTTAGGTGCTGTCGTCTCTGGTGCGGCGTTGCTCACGGGGCTTGATTGACCTGGTAGATCACCCCCGTGCTGTAGGAGGCGAGGTACAGATTGCCAGCTTCGTCCTCGCCAAACGTAGAGATGCTATACGGGCTGTCGAGCAGAAGGCTCGTCACCCACGCCGCACCGTCGCGCTGCAGGCCCCAGATGCGGCCCGAGCAATAGTCGGCGTAAAAATAGACACCCTGCATCAGCGGGTTGCCCGGCCCGCGATAGACGAACCCGCCGGTGATCGAACAACCAAGCGTGTGATTGTATTCGGCAACCGGCGCGACGAAGGTCAGGGTCGAGCAGTTACCACTGAAGTTGTAGTCAATTGTTCCCTCTTTGCAGCGCCAGCCGTAGTTCTCGCCTCCTGAGCTGGCCACCAGCTGGACGTCAACCTCCTCGCGCGTGCTTTGTCCGACGTCGCCGAGGTAGAGATCGCCCGTCGCGCGGTCGAAGGAGAAGCGCCACGGGTTGCGCAAGCCCAGCGCCCAGATCTCGCCGCGGTAGGCCGGATTGTCGGAGAATGGATTTGAGGTCGGGATGGTGTAGGGGACCGGGCTGCCCTTGAACACCGTTGGCACGTAAAGCACGTATGGCCCGAGCGGGGCTGGCGGCGGGCGTGGCACGTCGCCCACGTCGATGCGCAGGATCTTTCCTAGCAACGAAAGCGTGTTCTGTGCGTTGTTGCCCGGGTCGCCTCCACTGCCTCCGTCGCCCGTGCCGATGTACAAATACCCTTCTGGCCCAAAAGCAAGCTGCCCGCCGTTGTGGTTGTCGTAGGTCGGGTGAGGGAAGGTGAGCAGCGGTTCCTCGCTCGCCGGGTCGGCCGTGTTGGCATCCGCGCCGAGGTGAAAGCGCGAGACCAGATTGTTGCCGCGGTTCGCGACTCGGTCGTCAGTGTAGTAGACGTAGAAGTACCCCTTGGCCGCGTAGTCGGCTGGGAAGGCGACCGAGAGCAGGCCCTCCTCGCTGCCGGCATCCCGAACAACGCCGCTGATGTCGAGGAAAGGATTGGGCAGCAGCGTCCCGCCGCTGGCGATGCGAATGCGCCCGGCGCGCTCGACAATGAAGATGCGCCCCGAGCCGTCGCCGGCGTGGGTGAGATGCACCGGCGCGCCTAACCCGCTGACAACCGAGGTCAGCGTGATTGATGGCCAAGTCACGGCCGCCAGCGGGGCCGCTGCGGCCGGAGCAACGGCCTGGCCCGCCATTCCAGCCACCGCCGCGCACACAATCCCCAGAACGCACAGGGCCCGCATACTTCTTCTCATCATCGCCACCTGTAAGATACCGCGCGAGGCCGCATTGGGGCCTGGTCCGTAATACGTCTGGAACGGAAGAAGTGGATGGGGGAAGCGGAAATCACTTTTGCCAGTCCCGGACACTCCCGGGCACCCCCAGTCGATTGACCCCTTCCGCCGGAAGCGTCTCCCTCCGGATGCAAGATTGACTTCCTTGACCGGCCAATGGACCGGTGCTAGTGTAGTCGGTAGCGGGCCCTCACTCACCCGGGGGATAGCGATGCAGCACTTGGGCCTCGTGCGCGAAACCTGAGCCACTCCGTTGGTCGGAGTGGCATTGTCATTCCCCGGCCATACACGTATTCCTGCACTCCATCCGCGGTTCCTCGCCTTCCTGGTATCCCTGACCGTGCCCCGTTAGCGGTAGCGACTTCTCTTGCCGCCGTTTGAGGCTCATTCATCGCCACGAGGAGGACCCATGAGCGCCCGCGCGTTGATCCAAGCTGCCGGAGTTGTCGTTCTCATGTTGGCGTGGTCGGCCGGACCTGCCCCGGCAAGGGCCGTTCCGCCCGAGCCGCCCGAGGCTCCGAGAGTCCCAACGCGGGTCGGGCCTAGCCGACTCCCGCCATTCGGGCGATTGCCCCGCGAGGCACTCGCCGAACTGCGTGGCGCCATGGCTTTTCGGGCGCGGCAACCCCGGGCACAACCCTCGGGTTCCCCTCCCGCCCTGGGCACCCCCGGGTTTAGTCTACGGTATGAACAGACATTCGGCGAAACCGAGGTCCCATACGTCGACGACTCGCAGCACCTCAACACGCCGGAGGGCGTGTGGGCCGGCGGCAGTTCGATGTGGGTCGCCGAGTACTACGGTTCGCGGGCACTCGAGTATGCCTCCAACGGTTTGTTTCAAATGCAAATCGGGACCGGCGGGCAACCCTATGCGCTCAGCGGGACCGAACTCCACTTTGTGAATGACGTCGGTGTAGATGCGTCGGGCGACGTGTGGATTGTGGACGAGGCCTGCCATGTTGCCCATTTCGACTCAAGCGGTGCATTCCTTGGCGAGCTGGGCGAGATCTGGTATTGCGATGACGACAACGGCCACCTAATGTGGCCGACGAGCATCGCATTCGACAGCGATGGGAACATCTATGTAAGCGACACCGGGAACTCCCGCGTGCAGGTGTTCAACAACATAGGGACCTACTTGGCGACGCTCGGCGTGACGGGGGAATGGGGGTCCGACAACGCCCACCTTGATTTTCCCCGTCACATCGCCATCGACTCGAGCGACTTCCTGTACGTTGCCGATACTGGCAACTCACGCGTCCAGATCTTCAACGTAGTCAATCCCCAGGCCATTGCGTACGTCGCCACGCTGGGCGTGACCGGCGAGTCGGGCAGCGACAATGCGCATTTCCAATGGCATCAGGGGGTGGGCGTCGATGCAACCCGCATCTATGTGGCAGATTCGGGCAACGACCGTGTTCAGATCTTCGACCGGACAACCCGCGCCTATGTGACCACCTTGGGGACTGGCTGGGGCAACGGGCCCTACGAGTTTAGCTTTCCGACTGATGTTGCCATCGGCGGCGGGGGTCTGATCTACGTTAGCGACACCGGGAACTACAGAGTACAGCAGTACACCGCCGGCCTTGTCTACCAGAGGACCTTCGGGACGACCGGTGTGCCTTATCTGACGGACAGCACTCATTTCAACTCGCCATCTGGCGTGGCCGTCGCCGGTGATGGAAGTCTGCTGATCAGCGAAGAGATGGGTCATCGGCTGGTCAAACTCTCGGCCCTGGGTGTGCCGCAGTGGACCTTCGGTAGTGCAGGCGTGTCGGGAGGGGACAATGACCATCTTGCGGGGCCCGCAGACGTTGATCTCTCCATTGCCGGCCAGGCCTTCGTGGCAGACTCATGGGCAAATCGTATCCAGATCTTCTCTGACGGCGGTATCTACGTCGCGACGCTTGGGACAGGCGATTGGGGAACCGGGAACTACGATTTCAAGGTTCCGCGCGGTGTAGCTGTGGACGGGGGTGGAAACATCTATGTCGCCGACACCAACAACCACCGAGTGCAGATCTATAACTCCTCGCGCACCTACGTCGCGACGTTGGGCGTGACGGACGAGCCGGGTTCCGACAACGGGCACTTCAGCTGGCCCGAGGATATCGAGGTGGATTCAGCAGGCAACATCTACGTTGCCGACAGCGGAAACTCGCGCGTGCAGGTATTCAATTCCAGTCGCGCCTATGTCCGCACGCTCGGCGAGACGGGCGTGACCGGAGAGGACTTTGGGCACTTCGGCTACCCCTATGCCGTCGCGGTCGACGCCCAGGGGCGGACCTACGTGTCGGACGATTGGGGGCCGAGGGTGCAGGTGCATGATGGGTTGGGCCAGTACTTGACAACCGTCGCTGGTGATTGGGGAGAGCGGACAGGCGATCTCCGCAATCCAGGAGGTGTCGCGGTTGATAGTGCCGGCAACCTGTACATCGCCGACTCCCTCAACTCCCGCATCCAGAAACTGGCCCGCGACGTCCCCGACTGGCGACAAAGCAATATCAACGGCTTTGGCTCACCGGAAGACACGGTCTGGGCCTTGGCACCGTTCGGCACCACCCTATATGCCGGCACGGCGACAGGCAGCGGCAACGGTGCGCAGATCTGGCGTCACAGCGGCGGCACCTGGTCGAGCGTAATGCCTAACGGGTTCAGCGACCCTTTCAACGTGGCAATCGATCATCTGATTGAGTTCGGTGGTGCGCTGTACGCCGGCACATACAACTGGGATGGCCTAACATCAGAGGGAGGAGAGGTTTGGCGCTCGACAAATGGAACCGCGTGGTCGCAGGTCGTGGATGCGGGATTTGGTGACGTCGGCAACGAGGAGGCATTCCGCTTTGCCGTCTATGATGGGGATCTGTATGTCGGCACGTGGAATGGCTCGGGTGCCGAGGTGTGGCGTAGTCCAAGTGGCGATTCCGGCACGTGGTCCCAGTCTGTTGCGTCTGGTTTTGGCAGCACATCCAACACTGCGGTATTGGCGTTGGAGCCGCATGCCGGTTACCTGTACGCAGGCACTTCCAACTCTTCCAGCGGTGCCCAGGTGTGGCGCTCCGCCTCGGGAGACCCGGGCACATGGTCCTCCGTCGCGCCGAGCGGGTTTGGGGATGTGGCGAACACCGGTATCACCGCTCTTGCCGAGTTCAATGGCGATCTTTATGCCGCAACACTCAACGGTACGGGGAACGAAGCGTGGCGATGCCATGGCTGCGATGGTGCCGACTGGGAACAAGTGATCGGTAATGGGATGGGCAACGACTGCAACCGCGGAATGAGCGCTCTGGAAAGCGCCGGGCAGCGGCTGTACTGGGTGACCGGGCAACCGGGGAGGGGTTGCACCAGGACTGGCCTGGAGGTGTGGTGGAGTTTGAGCGGCGATGAAGGCGACTGGCGCCAGATCGGATATGCTGGCTTCGGCGACAGCAATAACCGTGCGCCTTACTGGGACAACTCGGTCGTCGCATTCAACGACACACTTGTGGTCGGCACCATAAACACGGCCCACGGCGGCGAAATCTGGGTCTTGCTCAACGACCTATTCCTGCCGCTGGTGATGCGCAACTACCCATAGCGAACGCAGGATGTGAGTCGGCAGTCTCAGGGCGCCGCCCTCCGCGGCGCCCTGCCTTTCTTCCCCACGCGCGCGGGCATTCCGCTCTTCGCGAGGGCCGGCATTCTGCGATACCATTTCCCGCATGAGCGCTCTACTTTTCGTCGCCCACCCGGATGACGAGACAGTCTTTGCCGGCGGCCTGATCGCGCTCATGACCGCGCGCGGTGCGTCGGTGCACATCCTGGCTGCCACGCGCGGCGAGGGCGGCGAGACCGGTGAGCCACCGCTGTGCTCGCGCGCAGAACTGGGCGCCGTGCGCGAAGCCGAGCTGCGCTGCGCCGCCCAGGCCCTCGGCGCGGCCTCGCTCGAATTCCTCGACTACCGGGATCCCGAGGTCGGGCCGGACGAGGCGCTCTTCGCATTCGCGGTTGACCCGCAGGGGGTTGCTCAACGCATCGCCGAAGTCATTCGTGCGCGGGGGCCCAAGGTCCTCCTGTGCCACGGCACGAACGGCGAATACGGGCACCCCGCGCACCGATTGGTGAACCAGGCGGCGCGCCTGGCAGCCGATCATCTCGCGGCCGACGCGCCGCTGCTCTACACGTTCAGCGCGGACTACCTCGAGCATCCGCGGCCGCGGCTCGCCAACCGCGACGACCCGGCCGACTTCGTCTTCGACATCTCGCCCGCCTTCAAGCAGAAGCTGGCCGCCGCGCGCTGCCACAGCACCCAGGGCGCGCTCTTCGTGCGCCGCATTTCGAAGGAGCGTGGCTACCCCGTGCCGCTGGAGGAGGCGCTGCTGCGAGTCGAAACGCTGCACTGCCTCGCGCCCACGCCCGAGCCGCCTGGCTCGCCGCCGTCGGATGTCTTCGCCCGCTGGCTGCGCGAGAATCTGAGCAGCTGCATGATCCCCTTCATGAGCAGACCCAGGCCAGCCCAGGGCTGAGGCTCAAAGAGCCGGGCAATCCGAGTCGGGCCAGATCGACATCGCCGACTTCGAATACGAGCACTGAACGGGCCGTGGTCGATTCGTGTGGCGATTGACCGCTAGTCGCCTATCCCCGAATTGTTGCCATCCGGCGGCAGCTTACATCCTTCCCGAGCGTCCAAACCTATCGTCACGGCTCTTGCCTGCGCTGGGGGTTGGCCGGATGGCAAAGGATGAGGCGGTATTGGGACCCTTGCCTGTGCTGCCACGAGGGGTTCGGAGAGGGACCTTTGAAAACGGGGCCCGCACGGGTCCCCTGCGCTTGAAAACCGGCGCGGGCTGTGTTACAATACCTATATAAATATCAACAAGTGCATAGGATATGTAACATGTCTCCCGGCCCGCGGCACCCTCCAAGGAATCCCACACAAGAACTGACCGACCTTGCTCGCGCCCGGGGCGTGCTGCGCGCACGCGACCTGGATGAGCAAGGGCTGGCAAGAGAATACCTCTCCCGCCTGACGGCGCGCGGGGTCCTGGTGCGTGAGAGCCGCGGGCTGTACCGGCTGGGGCAGGCGGACATCAGCCAGCATCACACGCTGGCCCAGGTCGGCGCGCGCATCCCGGGGGGTGTGCTGTGCCTGCTGACCGCTCTCCGCTTTCACGGGATGACCACGCTGTCGCCGTCCGAGGTGTGGGTGTCTATCTCCGGCAAGGCTTGGCGTCCGGTCATCCGTGATCTGCCAGTACGATTTGTGCGCTTTTCCGGACAGGCATTTGCGGCCGGCCACGCGCCCCACACGGTCGAGGGTGTGTCGCTGCGGGTCACGACGCCTGCCAAAACGGTGGCCGACTGTTTCAAATTCCGCAACAAGCTCGGCCTGGATGTGGCCCTGGAGGCACTCCGCGAGGGCTGGCACGCGCGACGCTTCACGCTGGACGAGCTGTGGGGCTTCGCGCAGGTCGATCGGGTGGCCCGAGTCCTGCGCCCCTACCTGGAGTCCCTCGAATGAGGCGGAGCAAGCCTGTCGACGCCGGCTCGAGTCTCTCGGCCTCGGTTAAGGCGCGGCTCCTGAACATGGCGCATGATCGTGGGGAAGAGTTGCAGCAGCTTCTCATCCGGTATGCAATCGAGCGCTTCCTCTACCGGCTGTCACGCTCCTCGTATGCCCGACGCTTCCTGCTCAAGGGAGCTGTGCTCTTTGCAGCTTGGCAGGCCGAGCCCCATCGGCCGACGCTGGACCTGGATCTCTTGGGGTACGGAGACAACCGGCCGCAGACACAGGTGGAGATTGTGCGGTCCGTGTGCCGACTCGACGTGGTGCCCGATGGGCTCGACTTCGATCCCGCCTCGGTGGGTGGCGAAGAAATCCTGGAAACGGCGGTCGAGCGCGGGGTGCGCCTGCGCGCCGAGGTCCATCTTGGCAAGGCCCTCATCCCACTGCAGGTGGATGTGGGCTTTGGCGATCCGGTCACACCGGGGCCGGTCACGGTGGAACTCCCCTCGCTCCTCGGGTTTCCCGCAGCCAGAATGCGCGCCTATCCTCCAGAGACCGTGGTCGCGGAAAAGTTCGAGAGCCTGGTCCGGCTGGGTGTGAAAAGCAGCCGCATGAAGGACGTCTATGACTTGTGGCACCTGGCCAGCCAACGGTCCTTCGCAGGGGATATTCTCCAACGAGCGATGCAGGCCACTTTTCGTGCTCGGCTGACCCCTCTGCCGAGGGTTACGCCCGTGGCGCTGACTGAGGAAATCGCCCGCGACCCGCTTCGGCAACGCATGTGGCGTGCCTTTCTCAATCGGTCGCGATTGCCTGGCCCGACCGAGCTCGAGTCGGTTGTGCCTGTGCTGTCTGCATTCCTTCTCCCGCCTGTCCAGCATGCTGATATGTTCGCAGGCCGATGGGCACCCGGCGGGCCGTGGAGGCTTGCGTCAGCCAGGCGCGGAACGCCGGCGCGATGAACAGGGCGCAGAAGGTGCGCCTTCCAGAGGAAGTCCGGTCGGAGGAGGCGCGCGTTATGTCCTGGGCTTCTCGCCGTCCAGACTTGCGAGCTGCATGTCGGTCCAACGAGGACCAGGGGTTCTTGGCGGCCTCGGGTATCCCCCCAGGTCGCGAGTCCATCCGAGGTCAGGCCCACCCGTTCACGTCCGCTTCACGCGCCGTCCTCTGCCAGTTTTCGCGCGAGCGTCCAGATGCGGTCGAACATGCGCGCGGTGAGCCGCCCGGTGTTCGTGTTTTGCCGGCTGGGATGATATGAAGCGATGAGCCAGGGCAACCCATCGCCCAGCCTCCCGTGTGCGCCGTGGGCAAAGGCGAAACTCTTCAGTGGAGTCCCTGCGTGCGGGTAGACGCGCCACACCTCCTCGAACGCCACCCGCCCAAGCGCAACCAGCACTCGCACCTTGGGCAACAGGTCGAGCTCGGTCAGCAGAAACGGCCGGCAGTTCGCAATCTCACGCGGGGTGGGTTTGTTGGCGGGCGGCACGCAACGGCAGAGGGCCGTGATGTAGAGGTCGTGCAAGGCCAACCCGTCATCGCGCGCAGTTGAAGTCGGCTGGTTGGCAAACCCGGCGCGATGGAGAGCGGGGTAGAGGAAGGCGCCAGAAGCGTCGCCGGTGAACATGCGCCCGGTGCGGTTGGAGCCATGCGCCCCGGGCGCCAGGCCCACCGCGAGCACTCGCGCCGCGTGGTCGCCGAACCCAGGCACCGGCCGGCCCCAGTACTCCCACTCGCGGTAGGCGCGGCGCTTTTCGCGCGCCACTTGTTCGCGCCAGGCCACCAGGCGCGGGCAGCGCCGGCACGCCACCACTGCCCGCTCGTGCGCCTCCCAGGCCGCGCCTCCGCCCATCAGCGGCTCACGCTTCGAGCGGGTAGGTGTAGAACTGCGCCTGGCACGGGTTGCCCCAGGCAATGTGCATCTGCAAGTCGTCCAGGTCCATCACCATCGAGCAGATCGTCTTCTGGCGGTCGAGCGGGTTGTCGTCGATGACCGCGTGCGAGCAGATCGAATTGGGATGGTTGACGTGGTCGCGCAAGATACGCTGGAAAGAGGAGACGTCGTGGCGCGGCGTGCGCCGCAGCAGGCGCAGCGCGCGGAAGTAGCGCACGCGCGATGAGATCAGGAGATCCGGATTCTTCTCGAGGCGCGACATGTGCCGGCTGAGGAAGTGGTTGGTGTGCACCAGCAGCCCGTTCGTGCTGTAGGCCATCGAGAAGTGACGCGCCGAGACCTCGATGTTGTAGCCCTCGCCGCTCGAGTGCACGATCAGGTGGTTGTAGCCCGCCGCGCGCTGCGGGATGAGCGCGGCGTAGATGGCCTCCGAGATTGTGCGCGCCGCAAGCACCTGGCGCGAGACAAAGATGCGCGGCACGCCCACCCGCACATCGGTCGGGTAGACCGAGTCGCAGCACTGGGCAATGCCCGCCGCATTGAAGCCGATGTTCGGCAGCAGGGCGCCGTAGGTCATGGCCAGAAAGGCGGGCTCCCCCTCCGGTTCGGCGTGCACCAGCACCACATCGTCCTCGTCCTCCGGCATCCAGTCCTCGTTGTGGCCGACGAGGGTGTGCCCGTTCAGGCTGTGTTCGTCGTTCACCGCAAACGAGGTGCACTTCATGAGATGCATCGCGTCGAGGGTGATGGCCTCCAGGCAGTTGATGATCATCAAATCCTCGAAGGCCACTTCTGCGCCGCGCGCCATCGCGCGCAATTCCTCTAGGAATTTGGGCGTGTGCTCCTGGCTGTAGGGCTCGTACTTGCGCGCTTGCAGGATGGCGTCGTCCCACGTCAGTTGAATCTGATCGTAGGTCGCCTCGAGAAACGTGCGCGTGTCGGCCACCATGTGGCGGATCGAGTCTTTGCGCTGGCGGCCAAACTCGAGCCCCATCTCGGAGGGCGTTCCGCCGATGCGGATGAGCGGCAA
>Ga0315277_10013691_pt1 | contig 10104 bp, 8 predicted proteins | sample YL17G05_15_MG_FD_203695 | JGI IMG/M metagenome (GOLD analysis project Ga0315277, IMG submission 203695) | Sediment microbial communities from Yellowstone Lake, YNP, Wyoming, USA - YL17G05_15 | ecosystem: Environmental > Aquatic > Freshwater > Lake > Sediment | place: USA: Wyoming | collected...
CCACTCTCGGGTTGAGGTGGGCCATCTCGAACACGAGAGTGGCCACCATCTCCCCAACGGTACCGGCGAGAGCTATGCATGCGAGGTACTCGGCCAGCACGTAGGACTGCTTTGCCGATCGTAGCGGCCATACTACCTTCTGGAGTATGAGAGCATCGGCTGGCACTATCAGCATCATCTCATCGAACCTATCGATCCCCTGGCGGCGTTCAATGATCTGCTTTGCAAGATCCCCCCGTGAGTGATGCAGCAGGTTCCGGAGGAACGCCGAAAGATCCAGCCGTACCTCCTCCTGTCGGGAGGCCGCAGCCACGATCGGATCAAGCCAGCCCAACGACAGCGGGCGCATCCATGCATTGATCGTGTGGCACTGGTCAGCCATCTCGCCCTCCCAGGTGGACTGTCATCTTCGCGCCGGGCCCGCCGACCCCGGCCTTGCCCGCACGAGTGCCCTCCACAACCCCGGCACGCTCGCCCTCATATCCCCCTGGAGGTAGAAGCTCTCCCCGCCATCGGCGACGGTGCGGACGAGGATGGTCTTGTAGGGGCGGAAGTAGTAGCGCGGGTCGGTCCTGGGCGGCTCGGCGTGGGGGTCGGGGCCGAGGTCCGCGAGGTCGAAGACGGCGGTGGTGATGTGCTTGATGTCCCGGCCCGCCTGCCGCTCCACGTTCCGCGCCATCGCCAGGGCCTTCAGGTACACCTCCGGCCCCATCACGGCGCTGCCCAGGCAGAGGAACACGCCGCCTTCGAGGTGGCGGACGCGCTCGGCGAAGATGAGGAAGTCCCGGTACGATGCCGCCCCCGCCTTCGCCCCATCGAAGTTCGGGTGCTCGTGGATGATGTCAAAGCCGATCCCGACGTGGACGGTGGCGGGAATACCGAGGCGACAGGCGGTGGCAAGGAGGGAGAGGTCGGCGTGAGGGAACGGCCGCAGGCTGGAAGCCTGCGCCACGATGAAGGATCCCACTGCCTCCCCGAGCCCCTTCCCCTCGGCGGAGTTGATGATGTCGTTGATCTCCCCGGTTTCCTGCCAGAGGCCGAACTCGCTGGTGCGGATGTAACGAGCCACGCTCTCGGTGGTGGCGCCGGCGCGCGCCAGCTCGTAGTCGTGGATCACGCACGCCCCGTTCATCCCCAGGCAGGTGATCAGCCCTCGTTCCATCATGTCAATCAAGAACCGAGACAGCCCCTGTTTGATGACGTGGGCGCCCATCAGCACAATCACCTCGCCGCCGCCGCGGCGGGCCGACACGATGCGGTCGGCGAGCTTCGGCAGATAGGGATGCGCGAACGGCGGCGTTTCCGCGTCGAGCGGGAGCACATCGGCGACGGTCATGTCGCTCTTCCGCTCGGCGAGCGGGCGGAGCTTGAGCTTGGAGCGGTCGAACACATGGTCTGGCATTCCGCTCTTCCTTGACCCCAAACCGCAGGTCGGCGGCGGCCTCGTTGGAAGCAGGCCCTGCGCTTTGTTCTTCTCCCCGCCCCAGGCCTCTCCTGCTCCCCTAGGCACTTGGGGCTGCCACATGGTATTCTGATAGGCAAGGGAGCGACTCGCCTGTGTTGATCGCCCTTCTCCAAGCCATGCGTCCCCAGCAATGGACGAAGAATCTCTTTGTCTTCGCCGGGGTGGTGTTCGCCAGGAAGGTGCAGGAGCCGAAGCTCCTGCTCGTCAGCCTTGCCGCCTTCGGCTTGTTCTGCCTGCTGTCTTCCGCCGTCTACCTCATCAACGATGTTGCGGACGCCGAGCAGGACCGCCAGCACCCCACCAAGCGCAACCGCGCCATTGCCTCCGGCCGCCTGCCGGCGGCGGTGGCGGTGATGGCGGCGGTGCTGATGGCGGTTGCCGGCGCGGCGCTCTCCTTCGCTCTCAGCCTACCCTTCGGCATCGTTGCCGCCATCTACCTCGGGCTGAATCTGCTCTATTCCTTCGTGGTCAAGCATATCGTCATCCTGGACGTGCTCTGCGTGGCGATCTTCTTCGTGCTGCGGGCGATCGCCGGGGCGGCGGCCATTCACGTAGTGATCTCCCACTGGCTGCTGATATGCACTATCCTGCTCGCCCTCTTCATCGCCCTCAGCAAGCGGCGCCACGAGTTGGTGCTTCTGGAGAACAACGCCGCCTCCCACCGCGCCAGCCTTACCGAGTACTCGCCCTATCTGCTCGACCAGATGATCGGGGTGATGACCGCCTCGACCCTGATGGCCTACATCCTCTACACCGTGGACGCTCGCACCGTGAAGGAGTTCGGCGTCCACCCGGAGCTCTACACCGCGCACGGCCCGACCATGAGCGTGTTCTGGAGCTATCCACTCCTCTACACCATTCCCTGCGTGATCTTCGGCATCTTCCGCTACCTCTACCTCATCCACCAGCGGAGCGAGGGCGGCAATCCCGACCGCATCATCGTCTCCGACAAGCCCTTCCTCATCAACCTGCTCCTGTGGATGGGTATAGTGGGATTGGTTATCTATCTCCGTTAGGAGTGCCTATGGCGCGACCGGTTGTGGCGGCCCTCCGGACCACTCCCGAGACCGTGCTCGATGACTACGCCCGGCTGCTCGACCTCGCCGGCTATCAGACGCACCTCGACCGCGGCGCCGAGGTGGCGCTGAAGATCAACGTTTCCTGGCAGCGCTGGTATCCGGCCTGCTCCACCACGCCGTGGCAGCTCGAAGGCGTGATCAAGAAGCTGCTCGCCGACGGCCGGCCCAAGGGGGACCTCTACGGCGCCCACAACCGTACCGTCGTGGTCTCTGCCCGCCGCGGCGAGGTGGCCAACAAGCACAAGCCCGTGCTCGACAAGTACGGCGTCCGGAACATCCACCTGTATGAAGAAGGCGAGGAGTGGGTCACTTACCAGCCGAAGGGACGCATGCTCGTCCTGCCGGAGATCTTCCCCGACGGCATCCGCATCCCCAAGCGCCTCATCGGCAGCAACGTTATCCACCTCCCCACCGCCAAGACGCATGTGTTCACCACCATGACCGGCGCCATGAAAAACGCTTTTGGTGGGCTGCTCCACGAGCGGCGGCACTGGACCCACTCGGTCATCCACGAGACCCTCGTGGACCTGCTCACCATTCAGAAGGAGATCCATCCCGGCATCTTCGCCGTCACCGACGCCACCTTCGCTGGAGATGGACCGGGGCCGAGGTGTATGGTGCCATACGAGAAGAACCTGATCCTGGCGAGCGCCGACCAGGTGGCAATAGATGCGATTGTCGCGAAGATGATGGGCTTCGAGCCGATGTCGCTTGGCTTCATCCGCCTCGCCCACGAGGCCGGCCTCGGCGTCGGCGACCCCGCGGAGATCGAAGTGGTGGGCGACGACATCTCCGGGGAGAACTGGCACTTCACCCGCCAGCAGAACACCCTCGCCAGCCGCGGCCAGAAGATGATCTACTGGGGGCCGCTGAAGCCGTTGGAGAAGTTTCTGTTGCGCACCGCCATCGCCCCCTGGTCCTACCTCGCCTCCATCCTCTACCACGACTACTACTGGTATCCGTTCGTCGGCAAGTGCCGGGTGCAGAGCAGCATGGATACGAAGTGGGGGAGGCTCTTCGCGAGCTACTCCAGCCAATAGCCGCGCGTTCGAGACTTCCCCAACCGCGGCCGCGGCGAGCGCGGGGAAAGAGGGACTGGAACCCTCTTGACGAATGGACTATCTCGTAGCACAATCGCATCGGCGCGTGGCGCCGGCAGCCATCACAACAGGAGGCGAAGCAATGGCGACCTGCACGGGGAAGAAGACCACCAAGAAGACCGCCAAGAAGTGCGGCAAGTAGTCCGACAGCAAAGCAGCCAGGCGCTGTCTCCTGGCTGAGGACAGGTATCAGCTCGGGCCGGGGAACCGGCCCGAGCATTGTTTGTGGGCGCATTCGGACACAGAGGTATTGCCGGAGCGCCCGACTGATGGTATAGTAACACGTGTTTGATGGTCGCGGTTCGCCCGGCCACGGCGGCCGGGTGCTTGCCCGCCGGAGGTTTACCCGCCTTTGGAGGGCAGGCAAGCCGGGCAATGGCTGCCCCGTAATGCTCCCTCTGGAGCATTGCCACAAGCGACTCGCCGCTCCGACCTTCGTAGCCCGCCACAGGCGGGCGGAGCAGGCACTTCGCAGAGTGGCGTTGGAGGGCAGACCATGCCGATGCGCCAAGAACGGGATCAGCCCCTCCGAGTGGCGGTCGTCGCCGACACCGGAGACGCCGTCCAGCAGATCGCCTCTGCGCTCCAGCGGTCCGGATGCTGGGTTCGACCCGTCCTGCTCACCCTCCCCAACGCCCGCGAGCGGGTGCGGGAGCTTTGCCCCGCAGCCGTCCTCCTGCGGGCCACCCCTCGCTGTCTTCCTGCCGCCGGCAGCCTCTCCCGCGCCATCGCCGCCTCTGGGGCGGCTGTCGTCTTGATCACCCCGACCGCCTCCGATGCCACCTTGAGCCTGGCCCTGGACACGGGCGCCATGCTCCACCTCATCGAGCCCGTCACCGCCCACGCCCTCGCCGCCGCGGTCAAGGTCGCCGCCCGTCGCGCCCAGGATCTGCGCGGCCTCCAGGCGCAGGTGACCGAACTCCGCGAGGCCGGCAGGGCGCGCCGGGTTGTGGAACGGGCGAAGGGTGTCCTCATGCGCCGCTTCGGGCTCACCGAGGAGGATGCCCACCGCCGCCTGCAACTCGAAAGCCGCAGCCGCAACCGCAACCTCGTCGAGACCGCCTGGCATGTGATCCATGCCGACGGAGAGCTCGCGCGCAGGCGGGAGGTGGTGAAGGCTCGCGCGGGCAGCTAGCATCCCCGCGCTGCGCCTTTGTTCACTGAATCCACAGGTCGCGTCTGCCATCTGCTCACACGGGCGCGAACCGCGGTCCGGCCGGACAGGCCAAGATGGTAGAATCCTGTTGAGAGCCCCAGGGGTTTCGGGGCACGGCTGCCGGTGGGGGTGGCCACTCCAACAGGCGAGGCGGTTTGGAATGCGGGGGAGCAGTGCGGTTCGCAGCATACCTCCCACCTACCGTCGCGAGAGCCGCGGCGGCGTCTCGGTGGGCTGGCTGATCATGGTGATGGGGTTGGTGCTGGCGACGGTGGCCGGCGTGCTGTTGGGCACGACGGCCGCTGGCGGAGACAAGAGCTTGATAACCGCGGGCGCGGTGCTGCTGGCCCTGGGGGCCTTCATGGCGGTGGTGGGAGCGGGAAGCAACGTCCGGCTGGTGAAGCTCCGAGCGGAAGTGGAGACGCTGGCGCGGCATCCCGGGGTCCCACAGGTGCCGGTTGACCCGCTCCGCCCGCCGGGCGCGCTGCCACTGCTGGGAGAGCTGCTCGTGCACAAGCACCACCTGATCAGCGAGAGGGACCTGGCACGCGGGCTGGCCCGCCAGCGGGAGACCGGCAAGCGGCTGGGCCGCACTCTGGTGGAGATGAACCTCGTCAGGTGGACGGACTTGGTGACGGTGCTGGAGGACCAGATATCATACGGCGACCCGTGGCGTCTTAACCGGCCCCTCGAACACCCTGTGGGACAGGCTCGGGATCGGGAGTAGGCAGGGCGCACCGTCCCGGGCCTTCGCCTGTAGTAGCATTCGCCGCAATCCCGGCGTTGCGCCCCTGGGCGTGCGCGTGCTACAGTCACCATTGCATCCCAGCAACGTAGTGCAGGAGGTGGCGCGTGGCCGAGATAGGCAAGAGCATACTCGATCTGATAGGGAACACTCCTCTGGTGGAGCTGACCAAGGTGACGGACGGGGCGCCGGCGCGGGTGTTGGCGAAGCTGGAGTTCTTCAACCCGGCGGGGAGTGTGAAGGACCGGATCGGGTGGGCGATGATCCAGGCGGCGGAGCGGCAGGGGAGGATCGCGCCGGGCCGCACCGTCCTGATCGAGCCCACCAGCGGGAACACCGGGATCGCCCTGGCGATGGTCGCCGCGGCGAGGGGGTATCGGCTGATCCTCACCATGCCGGAGACCATGAGCATGGAGCGGAGGCTGCTGCTGCGAGCGTTCGGGGCGGAGCTGGTGCTCACGCCGGGCGCGCAGGGGATGAGGGGGGCGATCGCCAAGGCCTATGAACTCGTGCGAGAGATGCCGGATGCCTTCATGCCCCAGCAGTTTCAGAATCCGGTCAACCCCCAGGTTCATCGGGAGACGACCGCGGAGGAGATCTGGCGGGATACCAACGGCAACCTCGACTTCTTCGTTGCCGGGGTGGGCACTGGGGGGACGATCACCGGAGTGGCGCAGGCGCTGAAGCCGCGCCTTCCTTACCTGAAGGTCATCGCCGTGGAGCCGGCCGCCTCGCCGGTGCTGTCGGGCGGGCAGCCGGGGCCGCACAAGATCCAGGGAATCGGAGCGGGATTCAAGCCGGAGGTGCTGGATGTGAGCCTGATTGACGAGATCATCACCGTTACCGATGATGACGCCATGGCGATGGCGCGGCGGCTGGTCCGCGAGGAGGGGATTCTCTGCGGAATTTCCTCGGGGGCCAACACCTGGGCGGCGGTGCAGGTGGCGAAGCGCCCGGAGAACGCGGGCAAGACCATCGTCACCGTTCACCCCAGCACCGGGGAGCGGTATCTGTCCACGGCGCTGTTCGCGGGCTTGCAGGGGTAGCACCGCAGGCTGGAAGCCTGCGCCACGAACGGCTGTGGGCTTGCAGGCATAGCAGCCGGTCGCGCCAAACAGTAGGCGCATGACCGCGTTGCGAAGACTCCGCGAGGGGATACCGTCGTCCGCTCGGCGGCCCTTCAAGTGGGACGCCCTCTCGGGGCTGCTGGTGGGCCTGTTCTCCGGGGGGCTGTACCCGTTCCTGGGCGTGATCGCGCGTCAGGAGCTGCGCGCCTCTGCCTACGCCATCGGGCTGTTCGGGGTCTCCGGTTCGGTCGGAAACCTGTTCAGCCCGGTGTTGGCCCATCACACCCGCAACCGGCCGAAACTCCCCTATGTGGTGTGGCCGTTTGCGATCGGGCGGGCGTTCTTCCTGTTGATGGCGGCGGCGGTGGTGGCGCCGGTCTACATCGCCATCACCTTTCTGGCACAGGCGATCGCGGCGCTGGGGTCGCCCCCTTACGCAGCGGTGATCAGGGATGCCTACCCGGTGGCGCGGCGCGGTCATCTGATGAGCCTGGTGCGGGTGCTGGTGGTGGGCGGTTCGATGGTGGGGGCGATGGTGGCGGGCCAGGTGTTGGCGCACGTGAGCTACCGGTGGGTGTTCCCGGCGGCGGCCGTGCTGGGCCTGCTGAGCGTGGCGGCATTCGCTCGCATTGGGGTGCCGGCGGCGCCGGAGGAGCCGAGCCCACCGGAGACACGGCTGTGGGACACCTTTAGGGTGATGAAGCACGACCCCGCCTTCCGGCTCTACTCCACTTGCTTCTACCTCTACGGGTTCGGGAATCTGATCACCAGTCCGATCGTCCCGCTGATACAGGTGGATGAGCTGAAGATCACACCGCAGTGGGTCGGCTATCTGGCGACCACGTCAGCTCTGTTCAGCATGATCGGCTACCTCTGGTGGGGTCGCTTCCTGGACAGGCATGGGCCGTTTCGGATGATGCTGTCGGTATACGGGGTCATCTCCGTCTATGCGCTGACGTACTACTTCGCGCACAGCGTGCCGGTGCTCCTGATCGCCTCGGCGGCGACGGGACTGGCGTGGTCGGGGGGAGACCTGGGGTACATCAACGCGGCGATGCGGTTTGGCAAGCGGGATTCGGCGACCGCCTACGCCAGCGTGTTCGCCTTCCTGCAAGCCTGCCGCGGCATCCCCGCGCCCTTCATCGGCGCCGCCTTGGCGGGCGTGTCCTTCATCGGCACGCGGGGGGTGTTCCTGATCTCGCTGTGCTGCTGGGCGGCAGCCGCGGTGGTGATGGTCACCCGGGGCGGGTTGCAGATGGAGGCAACCCAGGAGGGGTGAGAGGGGCACGGTCAGCGCGGCCGGGCGCCTTACTTCTCCACCGGCAGGATGATCCCGCGCATGATGATGTTCTGGCAGAAGATGAACACCAGCAACGTGGGGATGGCGGCGAGGACGAGGGCGGCCATGATCATGAACTGCGGGGCCCAGATCTGCATCTGGAAGAGCCACACCATCAGGGTCCACATGTTGGGGTCCTGGCAGACGAGAAAGGCCCACATGAACGAGCCGTAGGCGGCGCCGAAGGTGACCAGGGCGATGACCGCGAGTACCGGCTTGGACAAGGGCACGGTGATCTTGGTGAACATGGTGTACTCCCGCGCTCCGTCGAGCATGGCCGCCTCGTAGAGCTCCTGAGGCAGGCTGTCGAAGAAGCCCTTGAGGAGGAAGATCGAGTAGCCGCTCGCCATTGTCGGCAGGATGAGCGCCCAATAGGTGTTGAGGAGGTGGGCGGACTTGAGGAGCAGGAAGCCGGGGATCATGGTGACTTCCGCGGGGAAGGCCATGGTGGCGAGGAGGAAGAGCAGTATCTTGTAGGTGCCGGGCAGGCGGTAGCGGGAAAGGGCGTAGGCGGCGAGGGGGTTGACGATCAGTGTCACCGTTAGCAGGCCGACCACCAGCACGGTGGTGTTCCACAGCGCCCGCCCATGCAGGACGATATACTCGGCCACCTCGCGGTAGTTGCGGACGATGAACTCCCTGCGGACGGCCTTGTGATCGGCGAGCATCTCCACCCAGTCGCTCTGGAAGCGCGGAGGGGTGACCTCGAAGAAAGAGTTATAGGCCGCTCCGTAGGCCTGGTTGAGGCCTGCCAGGTCACGGTACTTCCGTTTCAGCCAATCCCGGTAGAGAGCTTCCGGGGTGACGACCTGGATGAACTGCGATGGGGCGCTGGAAGACACGAAGTCGCACCAATCGAGACGGGCCGCGTCTTCCTTCGGGACCGCGGCGGGGAGGGGCACTTCAGACCAGTCGCGGTAGCGGGAGTTGCGGACGCGATTGAGCGCCTGGATGGTCTGGTATCTGCCGCGGAGCGACTCTCGGAAGGCGGGAGCGGCGGCCGCGCCGACGCTGAGGTAGTGGAACGGACACTCCCCCCGCACGAAGGTCAGCCAGTCGCTGGCCAGGTTGGGGTTGAGGGGAAGACGCGTCGGAAGATGCACGTCTGCGAAGCTCCGGTAGCCGGCGCGGTGGCGCCGGGCGACGGCCTTCAGGTCCTTGCCGTACTGGCTGCGGAGCCAGTCCCACCACATCCCGTCCATGCTCACGGGGATGCGATAGCGCGGCGGAAGCGACTGCTTGAACTCCAAGAAATCGCGGTACTTCTGGGTGGCGAGCGGCCTCGCCAGGCGCTCCTCCCAATGGTCGGGAGGGTAAGTGATGTTGGCATCGCTCCAGCCCTCGTTGACCTCGCGGTAGGTTCTGTTGAGCGCCTCGACCTCACCGTGGAAACGCCGCTGGAGGAAGGTGCGGTACTTCCGCAAGCATTCCGGTGTGATGCGGGAAACGCTTTCCTGGTGAGCGAGGTTCACATACTCCGTCGGCAGCGTGCGCGAGAACTCCTGCCAGTCGGCCACCATCGCCTTGCTCACTTGCGCGGGCGGCTTGATGTCCTCGAATCTGACATCGTCGCGGGCCAGGAACTGGTTGAAGTAGTTGATGTTCTCGCCGTACTTCGACTCGACGTACTTCCGGAATAGAGCGGCATCGTCTCGCCAGTAGCGGGGCGTGAGGCGGAACTCGTGCTGGTCCACCGGGCTGGTGAAAGAGAGGGAGATCATCAACAGGAATGGGTAGACCATGGTCACCGCGCCGGCCGCGAGCACCAGGTAGAGGAGGGTGATGATCGCCCTCATCCTCGGCTGCTTGCGCCCCACTACCGACAGGATGGGCACGGGTCAGGCCTCCGCGGTCCGGAACTGAATCCGGGAGAGGATGCGCAACTGCCACACGGTGAAGCCCACCAGCAGCGACCCGAGTATCCAAGCCGCGGCGACGGCGTAGCCGAACTGGAGGTAGAGGAAGGCGCTGTACCAGATCTCCAGCCCGGCGACATGAGTCGAGAAGAGCGGGCCGCCGCCGGTCATGGCGAAGATGAAGTCGAAGGAGCGGAACGCGCCCACGAAAGCACCGACGAAGTTGATGATGATCAGAGGCTTGAGGTAGGGGATGGTGATGTGACGCACCTTGCTCCAGATGCCGGCGCCGTCCAG
>Ga0315277_10013692_pt1 | contig 10103 bp, 4 predicted proteins | sample YL17G05_15_MG_FD_203695 | JGI IMG/M metagenome (GOLD analysis project Ga0315277, IMG submission 203695) | Sediment microbial communities from Yellowstone Lake, YNP, Wyoming, USA - YL17G05_15 | ecosystem: Environmental > Aquatic > Freshwater > Lake > Sediment | place: USA: Wyoming | collected...
GTGAGAGAGGGAAGGCCACTCTCGGATCACCCCGGGCCAGCTACGGTCGTGATATAATCACCTCGTAATCGCAGGGCGGAGCTATAGCCAGCGCCGATGGCCGGAGGTGAGGCGTGGACCTGGGTCAGCTAGAGGCCTTCGTCGAGGTGGCGCAGCATCAGAGCTTCAGCAAGGCGGCAGAGGCCCTCTTTCTAACGCAACCCTCCGTCACGGCGCGCATCCAGTCGCTGGAGCGCGAGCTGGGCGAGCCGCTCTTCGAGCGCAACGGGCGTGGCGTCCGCCTCACCGATGTGGGCAGCTCCTTCCTGCCCCACGCGCAGCGGGTTCTGAAAGCCCTCCAGGATGGCCGCGACGCCCTGGAGGGGCTGCGCAGCTTGCAGATCGGCACCCTGCGCCTGGGTTCCGCCTTCACTGTCAGCACCTACGTCCTCCCCAAGATCCTGAAGGCCTACCACGAGCGCTTCCCTGCCGTGGAGATCTCGGTCAAGACTGGCCGTTCCGAGGAAGTCCTGCATCTGGTCCTCGCCGACGAGGTGCAGGCGGGCCTGGTCCGCGCCGTCGTTCACCCCGATGTCGAGACGGTCCAGCTCTACGAGGACGAGGTGGTGCTGGTCACCAACTCCAAGCACCCCTTCGCTGCCAGCGGCGAGGCGCGTCTGGAGGATGTGGGCCGGCAGCCTCTCATCCTGTTCGACAAGGGGTCCAGCTATCACGACCTGGTGCAGGGGCTCTTCCGCCAGGCTGGGGTTGTCCCCTGGCCGGCCATGGAGCTGGATAGCATGGAGGCCACGAAGAAGATGGTTGAGGAAGGGCTGGGCATCGCCATGCTGCCTCGGGTGTCGGTGGAGCGCGAAATCGAGCTGGGCGTGCTGGCCGAGATCAAGCTGCGCGATGCGGAGAATCCGCGGCGGCGCATCGCGCTCCTCTACCGGCGCAACCGTCGCCCCTCGCGGACCATGGCCGCCTTCCTCGACATTCTTCACGAGACCTACGACTTCGAGTGGCCGGCCAGCATGGGCCAGCCAGCCCCCACCGTCCCCCACTAGCCGCGCACGTGCTGCCGCCGTCGCTGACCGGACAGACTGCTGGGCCTAAGATCGCGCTGCTGGTGGTCTGCCCCGTTACAGGATCGTCATGCGCCGACGCATAGCAGGCTCGTCGCTGGTCATTGCTCTCCTGGCGCTGACCGCCTTCCTCACCCTCCTGGGCGGCCGGTCGCCGCGGGAGGCGGTCTCCTCAGCCGCTGTTCAGGTGACCATCTACCGGGACGAGTACGGCGTCCCCCACATCTACGGCGACAGCGCCGAGGCCGCCGCCTTCGGCTTCGGCTACGCTCAGGCCGAGGACCACCTGCAAGCCATGCGCAAGGACTTCTACCAGGCTACGGGCCGGCTCGCCGAGTTCGGCCTGGGCTCGGTGGACAGCGACCGCGTCTCGCGCCTCCTCCACGTCCCTGACACCGCTGCTGCCACCTACGCAGCTCTCAGTGCTGACCATCGCGCTCGTGTCGATGCCTTCGCCGCTGGCATCAACCGCTACATTGAGGAGAACGCCGGCGGCCTGCCATCGTGGGTGCTGCCTGTGCAGCCCCAGGAGGTGCTGGCCTGGTTCCACTACGGCCGCATCATCGACCAGTGGCAGATCGCGACAAGTGAGATGGGGGCTGGCGGCTACGCCGCGCGCGACACCGGGCCGCCAGCCGACGCTACGGGGTCAAACATGTGGGTAGTCGGGCCAGGGAAGTCGATCGCCGGCGCCCCTATCCTCCACGGCGACCCTCATTTGCCCTGGACCGGCAGCATGCAGTGGTACGAGGCGCACCTCAACTATCCCGGTGTCAACGTCGCCGGGGCCACCTTCTTCGGTTACCCGGGCATAGCGATGGGTGCCAACGACTTCCTCGCCTGGTCCATGACGGACAACAGCGTCGACACCGCCGACGTTTACGTCGAGACCCTGAATTCGTCCAATCCCTCCCAGTACCTGCACGACGGCGCCTGGCTGGACGTGGAGAGCGAGGTCATCACGATCAAGGTGGCCGGCTCCAGCGACCGGACCTTCACCAACTACTACACCCACCACGGGCCGGTCATCGGCAGCGGCAGCGGCGTCCTCTACGCCGCCGCCCTGAGCACGTTCGAGAACGCCCCCTCCAACCTGGACGTCTTCGACCTCAATGCCGCTACGTCCGTCGCCGCCGCCTTCCCGGGCGGCCGCGAGCCAGCGGTGGCCAAGTGGAATATCCTGGCCGCCGATAGGGCAGGCAACATCTTCTACCTCTACAACGGTCGCGTGGCCCACAAGTCCGAGGCCTACGACTGGCGGCACCCCGTAGACGGATCCATCTCAGCGACGGACTGGGGCTTGTTCCTCACCATCGCCGAGCTGCCCCAGAGCCTGAACCCTGCGGCTGGCTACCTCCAGAACGCCAACAACTCTCCCTGGACCACGGCCCCGGAGCTCGACCGCGACGACTATCCGTCGTACCTGGCGCCGGGCAACTGGCTGGGCGACCGCGCCAAGCGCGCCATCGAGCTCATGGTGTCGCAGACCACCTTCTCGGTGGAGGAGATCAAGGCGACCGGCCTCGACGACCTGTCGGTCCTGGCTCGTGGCCTCACGCCGCTGCTGCTCGAGGCCTGGGCCGACCGAGATCCTCCCTCCTGGCCCGATCCGGATGGCCGCCTAGCCGCCGCCATCGCCCTCATCGACGGCTGGGACTACCGGGGCCGCGCCGACTCGCCTGTCTATGCCCTCTTCCGCCTCTGGGTGGTCGACTTCTATGCTCTGGGCCCCAGCTTCGGCCGCGAGAACCTGCCGCTCCCGGGCTCCGTCAGCGTCGCTGACCAGCAGAAGATGCTGACCGCCCTGGACCAGGCCACCTCCTTCATGATGACCAGCTTCGGTCGTTTGGACCCCGCCTGGGGAGACGTGCACAAGATGAAGCGCGCCAGCTACGTCTTTCCCCTGGCCGGGGGCAACCAGACCCTGCCCTCCCTGCGCATGACCAACACCGACTCCTTCTCCGGCGGCGTCTGGTGGGCAACGAGCGGCTCCTCCTACCTGTTCGTCGCCGCCCTCACCGACCCGGTGGAGTTCTGGTCGGTGCGGCCCCTGGGTGAGAGCGAGGACCCGACATCGCCCTATTACGCCGACGTGAGTGCCCTCTACAGCGCCAACCAGTACAAGCGCCTCTGGATGACCCTGGCCGACGTGCAGGCTCACCAGACCTCCGCCACTACCCTCACCTACTCGCCGGAGCAGCCTCCGGCCGTCGGCGGCATAGCTGAGCTTCCCGACACGGCAAAAGGCCCAAACGACGGCACTGCGTCAACTGCCGGCAGCTCTGACGCGTTCACGCGCGGCGATGCTGTCGTGGCTGGAGGCATCGTGGCAGCGGCGCTCGCCGCCACGGCGGGCGCGTGGTACGCCAGGAGGCGAAGGCCAGGCCACGGTTGAATTGCAGCGGGCCGCCCTAGGGGCCGTTCGTAGGGACGGAGCTTGAGTTCCGCCCAGGGCTGTAGCGGAAGGCTTCAGCCTTCCATTTTCCACGGTGGAGGTTTGTGGAGGGCTAAAGCCCTCCGCTACGCGCTACTCACGCCAGGCCGAGCTCCTGCCGGATGTGGTGGAGGATGTCCATGTTCTCCTTGTCGGGGCCCTTCTTCTCGAAGCCCGGCACCTCCAGGAGAAAGGGGATGTCCTGGAAGACCTGGTGGCCCATGATCACCTTGAAGCCCTCCCGGCCGATGAGCCCCTCGCCGATGTTCTCGTGCCGGTCGACGCCGCCGCCGAGGGGTATCTTGGAGTCGTTGGCGTGCACGGCCACCAGGTTCGCCAGCCCCACCTGCTTCTCGAACTCGGCGAGCGTGGACTCCAGCCCCTGGGCGGTCGCCACGTCGTAGCCAGCGGCGAAGGCGTGCTGGGTATCGAAGCAGACCTTGACCCGCGGGCTCGCCGCCTCCCGCATGATGATCCCCAGCTCCGAGAAGCGTGATCCTACGCTTGCTCCCATGCCGGCGCTGTTCTCCAGGATGAGCCAGGTGTCGCCGGGGGAGCCATCCAGGATGCGATGCACGGCGGAAACTACCTGCGAGAGGACAGCCTTGAAGCCTGCGCCGCGGTGGCTGCCCAGGTGGAATATGGTGCCCAGAGCCCCGATCTGACGGCAGACGTCCAGGGACCAGGTGAGGGCGTCAACGGAGCGCTCCAGGCCGGCAGGGTCGCCGGTGGCCAGATTGACTAGGTAAACACCGTGGATAAAGACGGGCTGCACGTGGGCCTCGCTGGCCTTCTTCTGGAAAGCCTCCGCCTCCTCCGCTGCGTACTCCTTCTTGCGCCAGGACTGGGGCGCTGCACCGAAGATCTGGATGGTCTCGGCGCCCATGGCCTGCGCCCGCTCGACGGCCTTCTCCAGCCCGCCCTCTGTGGATACGTGCGCCCCGATCCTCATCGCCCTTCTCCAGCCACGTCGGTCCGCAGGTTGAGACAGACAGTCACGAACCCTGTTTCCATTATAGCTGTCGGGGAGCGCGGGCAGCAGGCGACCGCCAGCTCGGCCGCCTGCGATTGGGCCGGCGGTCGATAGGCGAAAAGGATGAGGATAGCAGGTGCCTGCCGCTAGGCTGCCAACTTGCCGAGTGTCTGGCGGCGCAGGCGCAGTTTTCTTCGCTTGTGGAGTCGCACCAGGGCTTGCACGACCTTTGGGTTGAAGTGGCTATCTGAACAGGCCACGATCTCCCGCACTGCCGCAGCAACGGAGCGGGCCGCCCTGTAGGGCCGGTCGCTGGTCATGGCGTCAAAGGCGTCGGCCACGGCGACGATGGTGGCAGCCTTGGGGATGTCTTCACCCGCCAGGCCGTTGGGGTAGCCGCTGCCGTCCCAGCGCTCGTGGTGCGAGCGAGCGATGGTAGCGGCCAGCTCGAAGCCCTGCCGCCCGGCCAGGAAGCCGCCGCCCCAGACGGTATGCTGTTTCATCAGTTCCCATTCCGGATCGGTGAGCTGGCCGGCGGTGGAGAGGACGACGTCTGGCACGCGGATCTTGCCAATGTCGTGGAGGATGGCTGCCAGGCCCAGCTCTTCCGCATCTTCTTCCCGGTAGCCGAGCTCGCGTGCCAGGGTTTCGGTGATGGCGCGCACGTTCTGGAGGTGGAGACCTGTGGCCTGATCGTGCGCTTCGGCGGCGGCGGCGAGCATCATGACGGTCTCGGTTTGGGCCTGTGCGAGGCGGGTTGAGGTTGACTGGAGCTCGCCGACCAGTGTCGCCATGCGCACGATGCCGGTGACCTGGGCGGCGACGGCCATCAAGAACTGGGCGTCCCTGGGGCCAAAGGCTGCCTTCCGTTTGCTGGCAACCGACAACACGCCGACCAGCTCGTTTCGCCAGAGCATGGGCGCCACCACGGCCGATTGCATTCCCGCAGCGCGCACCAGTTCCCGCTGCTTATCAGTAAGCCGCTGGTCGCCCTGCAGGTCGTCCATAATGATGGGGCGGCCTCGCTCTGCTAGGAGACGCATCGCCTTGCTGTCCCAGCCGTTCTCGTGCTGTTCGCGGTTCCACGCCTCGATCGCCTGCTCGGGCATCTCGGCAAACGTATTCAGGGAGAGCGGCTCTTCGAGCCCAGGCCTGATCAGCGCGAAGTTCACCCCGTCGTAGCCGGCGCCGACAGACAGGCGATGAGCCACCAGCCGCAGCTTGTCATTGAGGTCTCCGGAGGATGTCAAGAGGGGCACTATCTCCCCGACCATCTTGGCGGCGCGGTCGCTGCCCAGGGACCTGGACAGAGACCTTACAGTCGACAGCACGGGGCGCTGCCGTCGCCAGGCATACATCGCGCTATCAGCGAGCTTGATCAGATCCTCGATCCGCTCGGCCTCGGCAGGGTAGATGGCAAACCCGACGCTGACAGCGACTGGAACCCTTGCCCGGGTGTCCGGATCCTGCAATTCCACGTCTTCCAGGCTGGCAAGGACATCCTGGCGGTAGCTTTCGGCCGCCTCCCGGTCAGCGCCCGGCAGGATCGCTACGAACTCGTCCCCTCCGTAGCGGCCCAGCAGCACGCCCTCTCCTGTAAGTGCGTCGGCTACCGTGATGAGAACCTCGTCGCCCACCTGGTGGCCAAAGGTATCGTTTACGAGCTTTAGGTCGTTGACGTCGATCATTGCCACGGCGTGGGGAGAGCCCTCGGCGCCGCTAGAGATAAGCTGGCGCAGTTCCTCCACGATGGCTGCGTGGTTGAGTGTGTTGGTCAGCGGGTCGCGCCGGACCTGCTCCCGCAGCGCTTCCTCAACCCGCTTGCGCTCGGTGATGTCCCTCACTACCCCAATGAAAGCCTTGGGGTTCCCGTCCGCATCGGTGATCAACGAAGCAGTTATCTCCCCGGGGAAACGGCTGCCATCCTTTCTGAGCAGGGTGTACTCGGCGTCTCTCACGGTGCCCATTTCCAACGTCTTCTGCGCGTTCTGAATGGCACGTTCCCGGTCCTCTGGGGCAATGAAGTCAAATGCGCTCATGCCCGTTGAAAGAATCTCTTCCACGCTGTCGAATCCGTGCAATAGGGCAGCCTGTCGGTTGGCCATGATGAGGTTCGTGCTGAGGTCGGTCAGTGTGATGGCATCGGGCGAGGTCTCGACCAGGGAGCGATAGCGCTCCTCGCTCTCCCCCAGCGCTTTTTCCATCCGTTTTCGCTCGCTGATGTCGCGGGCGATGCCCTGCACGCCAACGGGCTTGCCGTCCTTGTAGATCAGCCGGGTGCTGACTTCGACCGGGACCCGGCGGCCGTCCTTTGTAATAGTCTCCAACTCGTAGGTGGTCACAGGCTCCCCGCGGGCCTTGCGCAGGATCATCTCGCGGGCCATCTCCAGGTCCTCCGGTGCTACGATTCTGGCAATATTGTCTTGGAGAGCCTCGTCGAGCGTGTAGCCGAAGACCCGCTCTGCTGCCCGGTTGATGGAGGTGAACCGGCCCGTGAGGTCGTGCGTGTAGACGATATCGTTGGCGTTGTCGAACAGCTCGCGATATGCCTCTTCGCTCTCCCGCAGGGCTTCCTCCGCCCGCTTGCGCTCGGTGATGTCTCTGAGAGAGCCTTCCACTCCGGCGAATGCGCCATCGGGGCCGCGAAGAAGATGAGTGCTGACAGAAGTGGATCTCGCGCTCCCGTCTCCCGCCTTCAAATGGACTTCGTAGTCGATGACCACTCCCGATTCGAAGAGCGCTTCTAGAAGCGCTGAGCGCTCTTCTGGGTTCTCGTAGATGTCCAGCACCTGCGTGCCAATTAGCTCCTCTTGGGTATATCCGAAGCTTTCCACCGATGGGCTGATGTCGGTGATGGTACCGTGGGCGTCCGTCCGGTAGTAGATGTCGTGCACGTTGTCGAAGATGCGGCGGAACTTCTCTTCGCTCTCCCGCAGCGCCTCTTCCATTTGCTTGCGCTCGGTGATATCCCTGAGGAAGCCTTCGAGGCCGATAGGTGTGCCATCTGGGCTGCGCAGCAGGTGACCGCTTAGCGAGGTGTCAATGGCGCCGCCGTCGGCAGTCTTCAAGCGAATCTCGTAGTCTGTGACCTCTCCGCGTTCCAGTAGCGTCTGGACAAGGTCTGAACGTTGTTCCGGATTCTCGTACAGCTCTCCTGCCGGTGTGCCGATCAGGGCGTCTCGGCTGTATCCGTACCGCTCCACGGACGGGCTGAGTTCAAGGATGGTGCCCTGCAGATCCGTCCGGTAGAAGATGTCCTGTACGTTTTCGAATATCTGTCGGTACTTCGCCTCGCTCTCTCTTAGCGCCTCTTCCATCCGCTTGCGCTCGGTGACATCCGTGGCCACTCCGATAAGGCCGGGAATCTGGCCGCTGCGATCCCGAAGTGGCGCGCACTGGGCCTCGAAAACGACCCCATCTACTTCCACCGTCGTGGTGAACGCTTCGCTGTCGAGCGCACGGTGCAGCTTCTCTTTGATCTCCGGCCTGTCACGGAACACATTGAAGATCGATCGTCCGACCACTTTCTCCGGCTTTAGCCCTAGGGCAGCCAGCCCCTTGCCTTCGCAGAGCGTGAACACGCCGTCACGGTTGACCACAAAGAGGATGACCGGCGCATTCGTGACGACGGTACGCAGGCGTTCCTCGCTCTCGCGCTGCGCCTCCTCCGCTCGCTGGCGCTCACTGATGTCGATGGCGACGCCGATAAGTCCGGAGACCTGGCCATTGCCGTCTCGCAGCGGGGCACAGTGGGTCTCGAAAGTGAGACCGGCCAGTTCTTCTGTCGTCGTGAACGCTTCGCCTTCCAGCGCACGGTGGATGTTCTCTGCCATCCCCTGCACGTGGGGGAACATGTCGAAGACGGAGAGCCCCACTGCCTCGCCAGGCGTCAGGCCCAGGGCTTCCAGGCCCTTGCCCTCAGAGAGTGTCAAGACGCCGTCCTGGTTCACTGCATAGAGGATGACCGGCGCATTCGCGACAATGGTGCCCAGGCGTTCCTTGCTCTCACGCTGCGCCTCGATTGAACGCTCCAGATCCGTTGCCGTCTGCTGCAGCGTCTCGTCCGCCCGCTGGCGTTCATCGACCATCTGGTTGAAGTCCCTGGCCAGGGAAGCCACTTCCTCAGGGCCGGAGACCCTGGCCCTGGTCCCCAGGTCTCCGGAGGCGATGGCTCTGACGCTGGCTTGGAGGGAGGCCAAAGGTCGCAACACCGGCAGCAGGAGCGCCGCCACCGTCGCGCACCCAGCCGCAGCCGCGCCAACCATAATCCCCATTAACAGCCATAGGTTCACGTTTACGGCGCGGTTGGCGGCCGACGCAGCCGCTGCGTAGTCGTCCTGTTGTTCCCGCACGAGCCGGTCGAGGCCAGCATGGATGGCATACGCCTGCCGCGACAGTTCGCCTACTATCGCGGCAGCCGACTCAGTTGACTGCGACCGGTCGGCGGCGATCAAGTCTGGAAGGCGTTGTTGAGTGATCTCGCTGACCACGCCGATCTGGGCAATCAGATTGTCCAGGTCAGCAAGGAGCACGGTGTCGTCTTGGGCTAGAGCGCTGGCGTGCGCTTCACCCAGGTGCTCTTCCAGCGCTCCCGCAGCCTGGCGGGTGGCATCGGCCGTTTGCGGGTCGGACGTCTGTGCCAGGGTGCTCGCCGAAGCCAGAAGCAGGGCGAGATCGCTCTGGGCGTGCTCCAGGGCGGCGACTGTGGCGAATGTCTGGTTGAGCGACTCGTGCCGCTGCTGTTGTTTGCTCACTCGACCCAGCGCCAGGCTGATCAGGCCGGCAAGGAGCAGCATAGAAGCTGCCCCTGCCAGGACCGCTCGTCCTCGGGCTGATCTTGGGTGGAACATAGTCAGCGCTAACCCCGCTCTCCGGGCCAGGGCGGTCGCGTCGGCTGGCCTGCGCCGTGAGCCTCAACCGCGGGAGGCCTATGACTCCTATGCAATTATCGGCACGCCTCGTGTGATCGAAATCCCCTTTCTGAGCCGCTCGCGGGATCCCACGCGATGGCCCAAGGGGCTTGTGAGGCCGCAGGCGGGTACCGATGGACCTACGAAGCAGGCGATGGGCGAAGTTCTCCACGTCGAAACCTTCAGCCCGGGCGTGTGGGTGGGGTAGCCCCCCGACGAGTACCGGCCACTGGACGGCCGCCACACCACCGCTGGCGGCTGCCGCGAGTCGATGCTGGTGGAGGCTGCGCTGGTCGCCCCGTCAAGTGGAGGGATGGGACACTCGCTAGCCGCTTGGCGGCTCGTCTCCTGGGGCGGCGAAGGCCTGGACAGGCGCGGCAGACGGCAAGGGGCGCTCGCCGCGCAGCGCGGAGACCAGAATGCCGATGAGCACGACAGCCATCGCCCCGTAGATGGCGAGGTGCAGGCCGTCGAGGAAGACCGGCATCACCTTGCCGGCGGTTGCGGGGTTTGCCACAGCCGCATCCAAACTCCCCTTGAACCCGCCTGACGCCAGTCGCGACGTGACTATGGTGCCCCACAAGGTGATGCCCAGTGAGCTCCCGGCAGTGCGCATCGTAGCGATGAATCCTGAGGCCACGCCGTACTGCTCACGCGGCACGGAGCCGAAGATGAAGCTGTTGTTGGGGGACTGGAACATCCCAATGCCTACGCCCAGCACT
>Ga0315277_10013693_pt1 | contig 10103 bp, 9 predicted proteins | sample YL17G05_15_MG_FD_203695 | JGI IMG/M metagenome (GOLD analysis project Ga0315277, IMG submission 203695) | Sediment microbial communities from Yellowstone Lake, YNP, Wyoming, USA - YL17G05_15 | ecosystem: Environmental > Aquatic > Freshwater > Lake > Sediment | place: USA: Wyoming | collected...
GCAGTTCTGGAACTGGATGACTCCAGTATTAGAATCCTTCACATCCACGGACACGGGATTAGTTCCGAACATGCTGACGAATTCGCCGTTGGTGATGAGAAGTCCGTAAGGGGCGCAATCATCCACTACGACTGCCCGGTTCGTGCCGTCAGCGCCTATGCCGAGGAAATTGCCATTCGTCATGCCGCTTTGGGTTTTGATGAAATGATACCCGGTCTTATACCCCCAGCAGAAGGTATTAAAAACATATTCCCAGTCCGTGCGGCCAAAGATGAACGCCTCGCCATTCGCAACAACGAAATCCTGCAAAGGCTTGAGTTCCTCGTTATTGCAGGTCAGGAAGGGCCAGAAATGGACGTTTTCCACGCGGCCCACGTCGTAGCATTGATCAATATACAAGCCTTTGAAAAGGGGCTGACCGTAAAGATTGCGGATATAATGTCTTCCTGAGGCATGGGTGCCGAAATCTACTGCCTGGTAAGGATTCACCAGGAGCACATCAATGATGGAGGGATTATCCGCACCGCCCGCAGCGATGCACCAGGGATAAGGTTTGGGAGGATTGGTTTTCACCTGGTTGGGATAATAAACCGTGAGTCCCTTGACCACGGAGTTGCACCAGAGCGTAATAAAGGGTGTTGCATTGGGATCGCCCTCTCCTTCCACAGCGAGAAGAGTTGTGCCCTGATACTGTGTCCAGGCTGTGGGGATATTCCAGATGCCTTCCAGGGTAACGTTTTTCGGAATAGAGAGATGTCCTGCAATGAGGTAAGCGCCGCGGGGAGCAAACACAGCGCCGCCAAGATCGCCTTTTCCGGCGGTGTCGAGGGCTTTTTGAAACGCTGCAGTATCATCAGTTTTGCCGTCGGCTTTCGCGCCAAAGTCAAGGACGTTCAAGGTGTTTGCCCTTGAAAAATCTGCGTTTCCTGTCTGCGCGGGCTGTGCCCAGCTCAGGGAAACAAGGAAAAGACCAACCAATAAAAGCACGGACATTGTGAATAAACGAGACATTTCATTTTGCCTCCCTATACTATGGATTGTGGCGTTTGACGCAAATCTCCTATGACCCTCGGGGGAATTTGTCAATCATTAGAGCGATTTTCAATAAAGTTCGATTCCGGATACAGGTGTCGGCGATGGTGTTGGTGATGGTGTTGGTGTTGGTGTTGGTGATGGTGTTGGTGTTGGTGATGGTGATGGTGTTGGTGATGGTGATGGTGATGGTGATGGTGATGGTGATGGTGTTGGTGATGGTGATGGTGTTGGTGTTGGTGTTGGTGTTGGTGATGGTGATGGTGTTGGTGTTGGTGTTGGTGTTGGTGTCGGTGTCTGTGTAAGTGTCGGCGTCGGTGTTGGTGTTGGTGTCGAGGTTGGTGTCGCAGTCGGAGTCGGCGTTTCGGTCGGTGTGGGGGTTGGTGTGGGTGTAAACGTCGGAGTCGGCGTCGACGTTTCCGTTGGTGTGGGTGTGGGAGTTAGTGATGGTGTGGGGGTTGGCGTCGGAGTCGCAGTGGGAATAATCAAAGAATCAAACACCGTTCCATCAGGTTTGATAGCCTGAAACAGGAGAGAATCATCTGTTATCGCGATCCTGCAGCAATGATATTCGCTGGCGGAAAACTGTGTCCAGGAGCTGTATCCATTCGCATAAAGAGGGGCGCCGCCGCCGCCTGTGACAATATAATATACACCATTCACAAAACTTCGCTCATAATCATGGTCATGACCGTTGAACACAATATCAACGCCGTATTGTTCAAACAGGTGGCAAAAGGCATTGCGCACACCCAGGCTGGATCCATGGGTGGATGAGCTGTAGGGAGGATGATGGAATGCTGCGAAAAGCCAGGGCGCATCCTGATGCAGGGCAAGATCGGATTTCAACCAGTTATGTTGTGCGGTTCCTGTGGTATAAGCGGTCGTGGTATCAAGCATCACAAAGTGGGCATTGGCATAATCGAAGGAATAATAGCGTTCCGTGCCTGAGTTTGTTGTGGGGAGATCGAAATAGGCAAGGTAATTGGCTGCTGTGCCTTCGTGGTTGCCGATGCTCGGGAAGATGCAGCTCCGGGACATGGCATCCTTTTCCGGAGTAAAGAACTGGGGATCCCAATTGGATTCCACATTGCCATCGGATACGAGATCTCCTGAATCTATGACGATCTCAGGGTCAATGATTTCGACGCGATCGGCAACTGCCGAATGCTGGGTGGGATTTGAACGATGATCGCCCATTGCGACGAATACAAAGCTGTCGAACCCGGCGTCTTTGGCGGAGTGAAATATAAGATCGCTGGTCAACGTCTCTCCCCCACTCTTCACCTGGTAATGATAAATGGTTCCTTCATCCAGACCGGTAAGCGTGACAGCGTGTTGTATGGCAAAAGCGGGATCCGTCGCTGTTTGGGTGTAAACAGAAGTCAGGCCATATTGCACCTCGCTCCCTGTAGTTGCGGAGTCCGTTTTCCAGATCACGACCGCGGAACCGGGCTGGAGATTCTGGATGTAGGGACCCCGGGTGAGGGTCAGGGAAAAGGCGGGGGATATGAGGAGGAAGATGATAAGGAAAAGAACATAGAATTTGATAGAATGAAGAATAATATATACCACGCAGAGGCGCAGTGTTCGCAGAGAGAGAGAAGAAAAATTATATTTCATACTCTGCGGTCTCTGCGCCTCTGCGTGAGATAAAAAATCAGGAGAATTGGAGAATTGCATTCCGAAACGAGAAATATTCCGAAAAAACAAAATGGATATATTCTTTAGATGAGGGGAAGTCAAATTATACCTCTCCAATATTTGCCTTATTGGCTTCTATAACTTTGTCTTTTGGATGAATGATTGCTTCGACAATCTCCCGAAGTTCCGGATTTAAGGTATCGAGGATTTCCGCGCGTTTGTTTTCATCCTTTTCCTTCCAAAATTCAATCGCCTTTGCAAAGGGAGTCAAGAGTTCATATATATCCATGAGATTCCTATCTTTGATCATATTTAACATTTGTTCGCAGATTTCTATATTTTGTTCCTCAACAATCGATTCGAATAAATTCACAACGATTTCTGAATAATCCTCTTTCCCTAAAAGTTTATGCTGATCAAGAAGATCACCATATAATTTAAGGGCTAAATCTATATTTTTATTTATTATGGAATGAAAATATAAATATAAAATTAATCCCACAAGATTTATTCCATAAATCTTCTCTTCTTCTAATCTAAAGATTGATACACATGAAAATATTATATTGAATTGTTCAAAGGCAAATTTCAATAATTGATCTCTTTCATCATCATCTTTCTTAATATAAAATAGTGATAATAAAAACATCCTCCAATTATTGAGAGATTGATTAAGAGATGGTTTCAAGGATATAACTTTTTCTAAATATGATATTGCTTCTAATATCTTTCCTTGAGAAGAATTCAACCTAGATAAATAGAACCATGTTTCCGCGAGGCGATCTTTATTGTTTTCCTGTGTATATTTCTCCATCCGTTCCTGCAAAATCTCTTCAGCATGGGAATAATCTCCGGATTCAATACAGGTTCTTATAAAATCATCTTCGACTTCATATTTCATTTCCGGTTTGGGTGAAGATTCAAAGAGGTAACCAAGATGTTCTATTAAAGGTGATGCATCCTCAAATCTCTTTTCTATGGAAAGGGATTTATACTCTTCAAGAAGCCTTTGGATTTCGGATTTCCATTCCTTTTCCGAATACCATATTCGGAGGAATTCTATGAGAAATTCCAGGCGGCGGCGGGACTTCTGGGAGTAGCGCATCTGATGCCAGACGCGGAAAACGCGATCGCTGACCATGTATAAGGTTGATTTCCTTCTCTTCTGGGGGGCGATGGCGACAAAACCGGGATCTTTCAATCGGATGAGAATGGAATTGATCTGGTTGATCGGGATGCGGGTCAGATTGGAGAGCTCCTTTGGCGTGGCTGGCCTTCCAAGGGAGGCAAAGGTATTCATAACCTTCCTGGGCTGGGGGGGGAGTTGTTCCAGCCGGGCTTTGTAATAGGGAGTCAGATCATCCAGCAATTCCCTGAGAGCGGTTTTTACTTCATGAAATTCCCTTGTGGAACAAATCTGGTAAAGCATGAGAGCAAGCCTCGGATTTCCTCCTGTGAGATGATGCACCACCTTGATCCTTGAGACAAGATCATCCATATTTTGAGTAAGCGCTGTGTTCCCATCGCACTCGGCCCTTTTGTGAATCAGTTCCGTCATTTGCTCAACGGACAATTCATCAAGGTCAACGATATGAAAGAATTCATAAAAGGGCCTGGTATAACCGCTCACCTCCTTGAAAAAGCTTGGAGATGCTCCGATCAGAACAAGGAAGGATTGGTTCATCAATATATCTCTCAGCTTCCCGATCTGGGCAACATCGGATATCTGATCCCCGAGGATCAGATCAAAATTATCTATGAGGAGAACAAGTTTTTTATCAGAATGGGCGCAGTAATCTCTTAATGAGTTGTATGCAATCTCAACAGCATGATCGTCGTCGGAATTGTATTGTATCCGTGAAATGGCATCTTTCAAATCTTTATCCTGTGAAATATCGAAGAGCAGTTCCAAAATCCTGGAAAAGAGATCGCGAAGGCAGTAAATCGAATACTCCTCTTCAGAAGTTTTTACAGGAACATACCCCTGGGATAAACTCGATTCAGAGAGTATCCGGTTTTTGATCATGACAAGGAGATTACTTTTCCCAATGCCGCGGGGGCCTGTGATGAGGAAATGCTGGTTCGTGGGGGATTTGCTTCTTTCCCTCAGTTCATCGAGTATGGATTGAAGGATCGCCTCGCGCGCAACAAAAGTATCTTCCATTTCCTTTTGTGAATATTGATCCGGATTATACTTATATAATTCGAGTCTTCGCATAAGTTTTTTCTCCTTTAGAAGGCATAGTAGCGCCGCCACCAGTCGCAGAGGATTTTGGAGCCGAACATATATCCGTTATTTTCCTTGCGAAATCTGATATAGAAATCATTCTCAAGATCTGCCAATAATTGAACAAAACCGTCTTTGTCCGCATATTCACCCAAGATTATTGAGTAGATGGAAAAGAGAGATTCTTTGGATACAGGATTTGGATTCAGGGCAAGTTCTTTCAATAATTCCTTGGCAGCATTTTTTCCTCCAAAGTCATATATAACAAAACTAATGCACAACAATATTGTTGTACAACAAATCTGTTGTATATCGTCAAGTGAAAAATGAAGAAAAAATGATTTTTTATGTAAGAGAGGGGAATAAATGTTTTTTGGCTCAGTTCAGGGCTTTGGGAGTTCGGCTTGAAGAGACTTGATCTGCCTTTCGAGGATGATATCCTGCCCGATTTTTCCGTGGTACTCAAGGGCCAACTGCAAGGCTTGTTTCCTTGAGCCGTATTCCGCTTCCGTCATCACGGCAAGACGCACGGACGCCAAGGCATCTTCTTCGTTGTAATCCGTCCAGGAAGGACCTGTTTTCCCTTTGGGGGGACGCTGCCTGATCGCCCTGTCCGCAGCCTCGCGATATGATTTTTTCGCCTCCTGATTATCGCCCAAAGCCACAAACACATGCCCCTTCATCAGGTAGAGCTGGAAAGCGCCGGGATTGTTCCCGATCCCTTCATCGAGGAATTTCAGGGCTTCGCGCAGCTGGATATCGGTCCGGATCCGCTTGAGCCACCATGCGCCGATCATATAGCCCCGGATATTATGAGGATCGCTGAGGGTCATGAGGCGATACCAGGGAAGAAGTTCGGTTCCGTCGGTGTGGAGATGGGGCTTGGAAGGATCGAGCCAGGGTTTGACCTGGCGATGGAGATCGCCGATGAAACCCCGGAAGTCCTTCTGTCTTGACCTGATAACAGTATCTGCGCCCTTGCAATTGAAAAGGAGATCCTCTTCACCGGGAGGCGCTTCCTCTTCATGGGAATGATCCGCTTCCTCTTGTTTTGGCGGCGCGCTTGTTTGCCCTTTTCCCTTATCCGTAACCTCTCCCTTGCTGCTCAGGGCGTCATAATCCAGGTTGAGCCTGTAAGCCACTCCGCTGTGGAGATAGAGTTCTGTTTTGATGAACATCATATCGCTCATGCTGGAGCGGATTTCGCCCAGGATAATGGCTATGGCGCTTCTATTGCGGAGTTCCCTGTCCGCCAGATCCCTGGAATGCCCTCCGGCATAGGTGTTCGGAGCGAGACGGAGTGTAATGCCGGGGCTTGCGAGGAAAAGAACCAATGCCAAAAGCGGAACAAGGCGTTTGAATTTTGATGTTTTCGTTTTTTCCGTCATCAGATCATTCCCCCTCTAAAGGGAACGTCTTTCCAGGATTTTGATCCCCCAAAAGAGGAAGAGGTATATCAGCAGAACTCCGTAAAAAAGAATGCAGCCGAATTCCCAAAGCGAAAGGGGCGCAATGCCGTCTGTATAGCGCGTGGTGAGGTTGAAAAGGCTGAAGTCCGGAATATAGGAGATGATCCATCCGATCGTTTTGCCCCAGGGATGCTGAAGGGAGCGCAGCCGGATGAATCCCAGGATTTTACTGCCTGCAAAAACCAGAAGGATTAACAACACCACACTAGCGCCCCTGGGAAATAGAAGAGACAGGAACAGAGCCAAGGCGGAAACCAGCATGAGGGAAACAGCATATAACAGGATCGTCTGGAGGAACATCAAGGTACTGTAGTCCTGCATTTTGGGCACAGGAAGCCATCCGAGAATGAGAAAAATGAACAGGGACGCAATCCCGCAAAGGGAGACAGCAGCCCATTTACCGAGGAAATAATCGCTTCGCTTCAGGGGTTTGGCAAGAAGGGGGTACAGGGTTTTATTCTCCATGTCGCTTGTCATCTGGCGGGAAGCGCTTAAGAAGGTGAGGATATGGGCGAAAAACCAGGCAAGGGTCATTCCGAGATTCAGGAGAAAATTCGCAGTTGCCTGATTTTCAATCCCCACAAGCATAACCACGCCAATCCCAAGAACAAAAAGAAGCGAGAGGATGATCAGGACATACAGATCCCTCTTTCTCAGGATTTCCAGGAATACACCCCTGCCGATGATCAGGATGGGGTGCGGCGCTTGGACGCTGGCTGGGGCGGACAGGATCATAACGCCCTCCTGCGAAAGAGGAGAATGGAAAGGAGAAAATAAAGTCCGGTGAACACCATCGCATAGAGTGTGAGGATCCCCAGGGTCTGGAGCCCAAGGGGGGGCCACACCTCCGAATGGATGGTTTTGCCCGAGAAATCGAAAAGGCTGAGCTGGGGAAGAGCAAAAATCAGGACAGTCAGTGCGGCTTTTCCAAAATTCCCCACAAAATCATAGATATAAGAGATCCCGTTGATCAGGACGTCCGATGTGATGAATAAGAGGATGCCCATGGTAATGGCTGCATCCAGGTTCATGACAAGCGACAGGAAAAAGCCCAGGGTCGCCAGTATTGCCATTGCCCACATCTGGAGATAGATATATTCCAGGAAATGTACCCAGGGAATGGATGCGCCGAGATACAATGTGCCCAGCACGAAAATGATCATGAACAGGGTGAAGCAGAACGCCGCTGCCAGAAGAACGCCCAGGAGTTTGCCCGTTAAAAAGGAAAGGCGGCGGACGGGCTTTGCAAGGAGCGGATAGATCGTCCGGTTCTCAAATTCCCGAGGCAGCTGTCGGCACGAAAGCACGATCACGGTCAAAGCTGTGGCAAGGCTCATGATCTGCAGCGCAGCTTCGCGGTAAAATTTCGCAAGGCCTTTGATCTCGAAAAAATCTATGGATAGAATCCCACCTATCAAAATCAGGGATAAAAGGACAATGGCGTAGATCTCCTTTCGTCGAACCGCCTCGATCAGGACGCTTCGCGCTATCAGCCAGATGGATCTCATAAGACAGTGCTCCTAACTTTTTCCCACAAGATCGATGAAATACTGTTCGAGCGTGGTGGACTTGGAAAACGTGTGGCGGACTAGCGCCCCTGCATCTGCCAGCGCAGACACAGCCTGGGAATAACCCTCAACCTCGTTGATCACAACCTTGTAAAGATCCCCCTCCTGCACAGGATGAAAACGGTTCAAAATCCCGGGCATTGTCACTTCATCAGGAAGACTGAACAGGATTTCAAACACATTCAGGGGTTTCATCAGATCCTGAACCCGGGATTCGGAAACGATTTTTCCCTTGTGAATCATGATCACGCGATCGCACAGGGTCTCCACCTCGGAAAGTTCATGGGAGCTGAAGAAGATGGTTCTTCCCCTGGATTTCAAGTCCAGGAGCACGGAACGAAGCTCATATCGTCCCAGGGGATCGAGGCCTGATGAGAGTTCATCGAAAATGAGAGCCTCAGGATCCGCGATAATCGCCTGGGCGATTCCGAGCCTTTGCTGCATTCCCTTGGAAAAATGTTTCAACAGGATATCCCCCTTGTCTTCGAGTCCCAGTTTCTTCAAAAGAGCAGGGATTCTGTCCCTGAGCTCCTGACGGTTCAAGCCATGAAGTCCTCCGTAGAGTTCGAGGAGCTCGCGCGCCTTCATAAAGGGATAATACAGGGCGACCTCGGGGAGATAGCCGATGCGACGGCGGCTTTCGACAGTTCCTGCATTTTCGCCGAAGACCCGCGCCTTGCCGCGTGTGGGGAATTGAAATCCCATGAGAACCTTGATGGTGGTGGTTTTCCCCGCGCCGTTCGCGCCGATGAATCCCACGCATTCGCCAGGCTCCACCCGGAAGGAAATCCCATCCAGTGCGCGCACCTTCTTTTTGCCCTTGCCATACTCCACAACAAGATCCTGTACTTCAATGATGTGAGATGACTCTTCCACTTTTCGCCCTCCACAACTCCATTTTTTTTATAATATTTTTCCTTCAGTTTAATGTCATCGTGCCTTTTTGCATTTTTTAGAAAGATAGTAAAATACAAAGGAGAGGGTCAATGGTTTTCTTGTCATGGAAAGAAACGAAAGGGAGTAAATATTTATTCTCACGCCCTTCGACAAGCTCAGGACAGGCAGAGACGCGGGGAACGCAGACAATCCAATAATGTTAGAAAATCTGACGATTGAGTCTCCATGCTTCAAGATTTTCTCGGCTTGAATTCTTCATTGACATAAAGATTGTTCCAGGATATGTTTTTTATTCAATGTTGATGAGGGATAGATGCTATGGCAATTTATTTTCATCCTCACGCGCTGGAACGAATGAAAGAAAGAGGCGCCACAGAAGAGGAAGTGATAAACACGGTTGAGAAAGGAGAACAATTTCCAGTGAAATTCAATCGTATCGGATATCGGCGGAACTTTTTGTTTCAGAGCGATTGGGGCGGCAAATATTATCGAACAAAACAGGTGGAAGCTTATGTCGTTCGTGAAAATGCTGATTTGCTTGTCATAACGGTTATCACACGCTATTTTTAAATATTGGAAAGGATGATTAGAATATGAAATTCACCTATGATCCTCGTTATAATATTGCCTATATCAAGCTGCATGAAAAAAGTGCTCAAGTAGAGACCATCCGCATCAGCGATGAGCTGCTCATTGATATGGCTCCGGACGGCACAATTTATGGAATAGAACTTCTTAATGCAAACGAACAGCTTCGTGGTGATGAAATGGGGAAACTTTTGATTATCAACGAAGCGACTGGGGAACAAAAAGAACTCCATCTCTCCATCAATCCAGCATAATGAAAACGTCGCAATTGGGGAACATTTGGAAGCATTTTGGGTAAGTCTGGTATATTTGTATCATTATTTTTCTGTTTATATTTTAGAATTCCTCTCTTCAATCTTGAAAAACCTCATCATCAGATTGACTAGACAAATGATATTAAACATGCAACCAAAAGATTGATTCTCTTATGAAGACTCATATTTGTCTTTCTGATTAACCATTTAAAATATGATAAGAATAATATTACAAAACTACCAGACTGACCCCAAATGTTCCCCAAATGCTCCATAAGCGCTGCCACGCGCAAGCGCGTCAATAGAGCGACCACCAAGGTGACGCAGCGGTCAAGAGTGCTTCATAGGTGATGTATTCGGTCCAAACCTCGTTGGTCGTGGTGAGGGCGGCAGGTCCGATGCTGGCAGGGAAAGCGCCGTAGGA
>Ga0315277_10013694_pt1 | contig 10102 bp, 9 predicted proteins | sample YL17G05_15_MG_FD_203695 | JGI IMG/M metagenome (GOLD analysis project Ga0315277, IMG submission 203695) | Sediment microbial communities from Yellowstone Lake, YNP, Wyoming, USA - YL17G05_15 | ecosystem: Environmental > Aquatic > Freshwater > Lake > Sediment | place: USA: Wyoming | collected...
TGCCTTGAGTTTCTCTACGGCGGCATCAATGACCCATGTAATCGCGGTGTCAATGCGGGAAATCAGGCCGTCAATGCGCTGGGCCGAAAGCCGGAGGGCCTTGGACTTGGCCCTTGGGTCGCTCTCTGCCAGCGTCTTGTCGAGTTCCGTAAGTCGGGTTATTTCGGCATTCGTGAGGGTGGCGAGGTCCTTTATCTTCTGGGGATCGCTGATTGCACTGAGAGAAGCTATCGTTTTGCCTACGTTTGTGTCGCCCAACAAATCCGCAAAGGGAGTAGCGTCGGTGTTGATTGCCTCGATTTCCGCGTTCAGGCTTTTGGTTAGTGCAGGCAGAACGCGCTGCCCAAGGTTTTCCACGATGTCAAGGCCATAAGGGAGATAGGCCGCGTCCTGTTCGGTATCCAGGTAAGCCCTGGCGCATCGGCAATCAAACACGCTAATTGTAGAAAGTCCGTCGGGAGGCGTTTCGTCCCGCTTCCATGTGAGCGGAATTGCATTTCCCCCGACCTCAATGTCGAACGTCGCTTCTGGCAGATTTGCTGCTGCCTTGGCGTCGGAGGCATCGGGGTGAATGGTTTCCGAAAGGTCGCGAGCACGGCAGGCTCGCTTCAACACGCGGGAGTAGCCGGACTTCCCGGAGGCATTACCGCCATAAATCACGGTAATCCCTTTCGGCGCAAAATCTAGTTTTTGTCCTGGGGCGATTCGATTTACGTGCTTTAGATCTCGCAGTGCGAGAAGGATAACTGGCGAAGCGCCCCCCATCTGGGCAGGAAGGTGCTCTTTCGCAAGAGGGACAGGCCGGCGATTCTTCGGATCGGAAAGACCGTGCGCAGACTTGAGCATTGCGTAGAGGTCTTCGATATCCTGCGGGGCGAGTTCCTGCTTTTGAACCAGACGACGCAGGGCATCGCGTTGCCAGTCTTTCAGCTCAGCGGATGCCCATGACAAGATGTTATCGAATAAAGACATCATGCGCCTCCCGTCCGCTCGTCTAGTGTTTGGCGGCCCTTCTCGGTTAGCCGGTACCTCTGCTTGCTGCTGCCCGGCTTGTCCGGGATAGTACGCTCAATCCAGCCTGCAGGCAGAAGCGGTCCAGATGCGTCTTCAGGAAGTGAACGCGGCCCTTCAGCCCGGCGGCCGCCAGCAAGTCCGCGAAGAAACAATCCGAACTAACCGGTCCCAAAACACGGGCGACTTGTGGGGTCATCTGTCCTCCTCCCCGAACCGCTCCTTCAGGGCGCGTTCACCCGCCAGGGTAAGCCGGTATTTCTGCAACCGGCTGTTGGGCTTTTCCGGAATGGTGTATTCAATCCATTCGTTTTGAAGCAGGATCGAGATTGCCTTGCGAAGCGCCCCGGAAACACTTCGGTGCCCGAACTGCCCGGCAAGGGAATGCCGATTCAAAGGTTCTTTTCCCAGGGCAGCCAACACCCTAATCTCGATCGGCGTTCGAGAATCACGAAGAACCGACTCTGACCTTTGACTCTGACCTGACTCTGACCTGGCCACAGCCTTCTTTTCTCCACCCGAAGGGATTTCAACGCGAGCCGTGAAGCCTGCTCTGACCTTGAACGTGACCAATACGGAACCGCCGATCTCCTCGTACTTCGGAGACGGGATTCCCGCGGCCCTGCACATCTCGGCGACGCGATTGGTGCCACGCCCCCATTTTTCGATCAGTCCCGCGCGATGGAACACGTCCGCGATGATCGGATTGCGCTGAATGGAGGGATGGCGGCGATTCAGCATGTCCGGAGTGATTCCCTCGGGGTATTTTCCCGCGCTCCAGACTTCCACCCGGTCGTCATAAATTGCAAGAGAAACAGCGCCTCCGGCCACGGAATAATCCCGGTGAATGAGGCCGTTGACGAGAATTTCCCGCATGGCATCCGGCGGGATCAGAGGCGTATCCACCCGCTGGAGTCTGCCGGGAATGATTTTTCCGGGAAGAGGAAAATGCCGCTCACAGAACAGTTTGGCATCTTCAAGCAACTTGAATGCGGGAGCACGCAGTTGTCTCTGGTCAATGAACTCGGCGTTATCGATACCTCGGAATCTTGCCATGCGCAGTTCGCATTGCGGATAATCCGGCAGGAACTGCTTCCCGAACAGAACGACGGCGGCTTGAAGCACCTTGCCGTCACGGGTCAGGTTGAGACGGCCCAAAACATCCGCAAGCTGATTCCCGCCGGGTCCCAGCAAACGGCCAACGGACCGGGCGGCCTCGACGATGCGAAAGACCTCGGCGCGGTCGATGTCCTTGATGGACACCCCCTCCGCGGGCTCATTCTCCCAGCGTCGTTTGCTGTGAGCGCGCTCCAGCAGCCGTCTCTCGTACTTGGCCTGCGGCATTCTCCGCGTTGTGCTACCCACGCGCTCATAGGCGCGCCCCTCATAGGTAAAGGGGCCGGTAGCTCCCCCGCCCTTGACCGCGACAGTGACAACCTCGCGACCCGCATCGGACTTGACACGATGAATCGAAAAATGGACGGGCGGCTCGAAGCGGTCGGAGGATTGCGCAATGTCTCGAAGCGTCTGGTCTGTAACAATTTGCCCTTCGGCTTTGCCGTCCGGGCGGACGCCGAAGAGCGCCATGCCGCCGGTGCCGTTCAGGAATGCGCAAAGGGTCTGCATGCCTTCCTTCAGCTCGCCGGTCGAACGCTTGAACTCCAGTGCCGGGCCCTCGCCCTGACGCAGAAGAGCCGATAGTTGCTTCAAGTTGGCCGGGGCATTCGTGTTCATGCCAGCCTCCACCGGAACAGGAAGATGGTTTTTACCGCGTGCGTCTGATGAAGTTGGCCCTCGATCCGTGGGAAAGATAACGTTGGTTCAAATACAACTTCTTTCCACCCCGCCGAAATGAACTCCGCCCTCACCTTTCAATTGCCCAATGATCGCTACGCTCAAGGAGCACTCCGTTCGAGGATCGTCACGCCTTCAGCGTGACTTGAGGAGCACTCTGCTCATGGCTAAGAGCTCTAACAAGCTACTTATTCCGAAGAATCAACAATGAGGGTCAAGAATCAACAATGAGGGTCAGGCAATCGTAATAAAGTGTTTTCCCCTTTCTTGATTAAGTCTTCCTTCAAAGTCCCCGTCACTCCCCTGAAAGATGATCTCTACAAAGTTAGCCTTCGACCCCGATCTTGAATTCTCTTGCGTCTGTTTCACCCCCCTCCCGGAAGTTGACCTATTTGTACCAAAAATTCAATTTTATAGCAATTTCGGGATGGTTCTAACCCATGGGAAAGGGGAGTTATAAGGAAGCAGGCCAAGCCTTCCTTTGAGAGGTCCTTCTTAGGGCAGTCACTGAACCTCCCTCTTTTGGTGGAATCCGAGGGAGAGGATGGAGCCCTGCTGGAGGTTCTACCAATCAAGATCAACTAACGAATTACCCCGAAGGCAATCCCTTTTTGCCATTTCTTGGTAATATTTTTGGGGAATATTTTCTATCAAAAATTTCCTTAATTGTGGAGAACCCTCTTTGTCGAATTGCGATTGGGAGGGTGAAAGTTGGAACCTGGACTAATGATTTTATGCACTCTTCTGCTTCTTGGTCTGAGATAGCTGTCTCTCTATTCAAAAGATAGACCATCTCATAAAAAGAATACCATTTGACTTTTTCCCTAATCTCTAAAGGGAGTAGACGGTTTGCTTCGTGATCGTGGGATAACACCGAAAAGCCCGCGCAATAGGCAATCGCGTAACAGCTCGCCTCGCCTTTATGTATGATTTTTCGGAGGTCTTTATATTTTCGCACGATTTCTTTCGCTTGTTGGAGACCGGATGGAGAGAAATACTCCCAGACGCCCTCTTTTAGTAATTTTTCTTTTAACGAAGAGGAAACCAGATCCTCTATCTCTTCTTCAATTTCCTGAGAGATAAAGACCTGCCATTTGAGGACAGTCTTGAGAAGATTGAAATAGTGAGGTCTTGGAATCGAGACGAGGAGGAAAATAATATCTGAGTCAATGATTACATTAAGACAACCCAAGAACTTCCTCCACGGTTGGCTCTTTCTTCCCAATTCCGAAGAGGGTTGTAATCTGGTCCTTGGGGAGAAATAAATATTCGCTGAGCTTTCCAAAAGTGATCTTTGATTTCGTGTATGCCGTCTTTGCCAAGAACCGATATCGTTCCGTTAGCATGTTAAAAATAGGATAATTAGGAATCTTGTGTTCTTCTTTTCGCTCCAAGTAATATCGGGTATATTCATTCGAAAATCCCATTCTTTCCATATCCCTGACAATCCCTTCGATCTCCAGGAAATCACCCCTTTCGTCCTCGGAAATCCATCCGGTAAAGAGCAGACGATTGAGGACGATTTCTCTACTCAACTGAAAGTGATCCATCAGGTAGTAAAGATCATACTTTTGGATCTTCGATTTCCCTTTCGTATATCCACATTCAGCGAAGTATATTTGGAGAGCCTCCTCGGGGAATAAGAATTCGTTGGAAAAGAAATTAGCGCGTTTCTCCACAACTTCTTCAGATTCCTCAATTGAGCTGCAAAAGCGTGAAAGACTGCTGCTATCCATAAGCACATGGGCGAGTTCATGGGCAATGATAAAATTCCTCGAAAAAGGGTTTTTATTATGGGCATTTGCAATGATGACTGGTCGCTTATCATGAATAAAGAAAAGGCCATCCAATATTTCTGACTTGAAACTGATTTCAAGAACTAATATCCCTTGCTCTTGAAGGATCGATCTTAGCTGCACCGGATCACTTGGAGTCAATTCCAGAAATTGACGTTCCTTGCGGGCAATTACTTTGGCCACTCTGTGAAAGGGAACATGGGGTGGGTAAGAATAGGTGCGAAAGTCTGGATGGACTTCTTCCTCAGATACTAACTCCTCAAGTTCAGTATAGTTTATTCCGATCTCCTGGCAATTCTTGACGAGCTCTAAGTCCTCTTCATCAAGGGAACCCTTTGCCCTAAAAAGGAGAACATTGCCGACAGGTTTTTCTTCCTCTTCGAAAAAGTATTCCAAGTGTTGCCCCAGAAGCCTGGATATTCTGTAAAGTTCTTCGTTGGAAATCCTCAGCTTCCCGTTTTCTATCTGGCTAAGCTTGCTGCGATTGATTCCGGTGATACGAGAGACTTCTTCCTGGGTATATCCGTTAACTTCTCGTAATTCCTTTATTTTTCTTCCGATCAAGGTGTCCATATTCTATTAATTTGCCAAATTTATGTTAATATTTTAAACATTATTTCGTAAAATATAACAAATAAAGTTATATTTGTCAACAAAAATTCATACTCTTACGGTTTAAAACGGCGGGGCGTAGAACGAATCGTCGTACGACGGGCTGGAAGGATTTGGGGATTTGAGGGGAGGGGATTGGAAATGCCCCCGCTCCTCTGATCTTCCTGATTCCTACTTCCTCTTGCGGATACGGACTTCAATGTTTGGGCTACCCTTCAGAAGACTCACCAATTTGGATGTGTCTGTTTCGCCATAGTGATAAGGATAGAGGATCTTCGGGTTAAACGATCTTGCTGCATCGGCCACCATCTCCGGTGTCATCGTATAGGAATTACCGATGCCTGATACTGTATACTGGACCTCTTGACATGTTGTAGGCATAGACGCTCTCCCATCCGAGCACTTTCTCCAGATGCTCGGCGAAGGTTTGTTGGACCAGCCGGTCTTCACTGTTGATATCGGTGATCATAGATGATCACCGGATCATGGCCGCCACATCGGCCACGGTTCTGAAAGCACGATCGAGATCGAATTCCGAGAAGTCTTTTGCGCGCAATACGGGCTTCAACCGAGATTCGAGCTGCTGTCTTAGGGCCTTCAGACGCTCTCCGGAAACATCAACGGGATCGTTGCCTGGCACATCGAGCTTATGGCGGATCAAACGGATGAAAGCGGCGCCCCGCGGACGAAGGCCCAGCCTGCGTACGGCGTAGTCGATGTCAAAAAAGTCCCGGATAGCCACCTCGTGTCGTGACAAGGCGGCGCGAAACTTCTCGGCAAGGGCTTCCGTCTTCGAAATGCACCTCACGGGAAACGGAAGCACCAGCGGTTTGCCGGAAACCGGATCGAGCATGATCGTTCGCGTGGAACCCTTCACCACGGGTGTCAACAAAGGTTCGCGAACGTCGTCACCTGCGAGGTAAACCTTACCGCCGCCCGAAAGTAATCGGGATCTTCCCAAAGACGCACAGCTTTAAGGTCAGCCTCGCTCATTCAGCACCACGCCCCAACGGCGGTTGGCGATTCCCCGCTTGGGTTGCGTGGGGATCCAAGGGATCAGACTCGTCGATGGTTTCAACGCTCGCTCCAGCTTACGAAGCAGCGTTTCCGGAATGCCTTCGCGTTCCAGCAACGCTCCCAAGCGACGAATCGTGCCTACATCGCCATAGCGCAATGTGGATTTCACCAGCTCCGCCGCAGTCACCCGTCCGCCCCTCAGTTCCCGGCGAATCCACTCATAGCCACGCGGGATGCCGTTGAAACGCGACCAGTCATATATCGCGTCCACCAGTGATCGCGTCCGGGAAGCATACACCGCTTTCTCTCCATCCGCCATCGTGACCTCTTCACTGTCGCCCAGCCGCACATCGGCCACCTTGATCAAGGTTATGTCCACAGTTCCAACCCGGCAGTCACCCGAAAGCCGGTTATTGTAAACATAGATCCGGTTGGGAATCTGGTCGTCGAATCCGTAAAGACTGAACGCGTTCGGGCCGCAAATTTGGTAGCGCCCCTTCCTATCCTCCATCAGCACGTTCAATACTTCCGCCTCGGTCGGCGTCCATGCCCCACCCAGTGGCAGTCGCAACGGCACGAGATACAGACCCTGCCTCACCCGCGCGATCAGCCCGCCGCGTGCCAAGCGGCTCAACAGTTTCCGCTCCTGATCCGGCGACAGGTGCAGCACCGAAGCCGCCAGATCGCCGGTACGGACCGTTCGTATCTGCCGCATCTGGACATATGCGAAGAATTGCGTCTCGATCCTTCCCAGCTTCTGTTTCATGTCTGTATTCTATTGCACGGCTAATACTCTGTCAAGGTATTCCTTTGAAATACAATACTTGACACTTATAGCATAGGAACGATAATAATAGGCGTAGATGCTCTCCCATCCGAGCACTTTCTCCAAATGCTCGGCGAAGGTTCGTTGGACCAAGCGGTCTTCGCTGTTGATGTCGGTAATCATTATACCCCGCTGTCCATACCGCGTCCCTTAGAATGGTGCATCCGGATGTTTCGGAATCTTCATCTGGAGTAGCTCTACCAAATCAGTTGTTCCGAGGAACTGCTTGGCCGTTCCTGCATGAATACCTATTTGTTTCCCCTCCGAATTGGCCAGATCAAGTTTCGTTGTGATCTCCTGATTTTTTTTATCACGATCACATTCTTCGCAGTTGCTGACCACCAGTAATTGGCGATTACTGTCATCACGGATACCCTGTGTCAAGATCTTATTGATGTGGGTGTCTCCGAAGCCATAGCCAATGATAACGATAAGTTTCGAAATTAAGGTATAACGCCGGAATTCGTAGGCGTAGAACAAATACGGGTCAGCGGCCTCAAGTTTGAAGTCCCTTCCAAAAATGATTTCCATGTGATCAGGGTCTATATTCTCAACCTGCTCAACGCAAAATAGCTGCTTCGTAGACGCATCCCGTTTCCAGTTGATCGACCCATGAAGCTTGTAGAGTATGATCTCGGGAGGAGGGTTTGGGCTCGTCTCATCAAAACGCTCCCAATCCCACACATGTTTTGACCCAAAGCCGCCGAACCCGGTCTCGATACGGAAATCCCGATCCATGAGGCGTTCAATGCATAAATCATAATTAAGAGAGAACACAGGGAGAGGGGAATTTAGGTCCCGTTGCAAATTTGTCAGACCTCGATAATAGTCGGCTTGCGAAGTATCCTCTGGACACATCCATTTTTTCAAGGCCTCCAAGATCAAGCGACGAAAATCCTTGACGCCAGAAAAATCCGACTTCGCTAAGGCCACAAATCGGGAGTTCCATGCCGCAATGAACGGATAGAGGGGGTGCTCTTCATTTCGTTCGAGCTCATAAAGCGTGTTCACCAGCATTTCGATGTTATAGCTGACCTCGTCGTTGAATCGGCCGCGCAACCCTGCGGAGTAATGAATGGCACTCTTGACGTGATTATAGAGTTGTAAGAATTCTATCCATTCCTTATCATTGGCGAGGAGGTTCTCGATGCTGCGAATCATTTTCGCCGACGTCGGAATGCCAGCTTCCGCACTCGTCCCAGCACCCAACAAAAATATGATGTCTTTGGATCGAATGTTCATATTTCTTTCCCCTCTTAGAGAAACCATGGCCTAATGTCTCTAACCGCAGGGAGCGGCAGGCCTCTTTCGTGAAAGTTGTGGACGAGGTCGGCCACAAGATGGCAGTAGAAAACAGAGACTGGTGCGCTCTTGGCATTGAATCCACGCCAGTTCGCACCAGAAAGATTGACCAGATCCTGGAGAAGCACTTCATCCGGGATGCCGCGCTCGTCGTGCATTCTCAGAATCTGTAGATGGGTGGGGCCAGGAAACGCCTTGGTTACGGTTGGACGATCTGGGAAAATACCCTCGAACCAAACCAGGTACTCCCTCGGCCCAAGCTTAACACGCGTTGCTTCAAAAGGAACAAGGCTGTTCACCCCACGGTTCACCCCGAAGAATCGCGACTTGTGATTTACTTTCACGACAGCGAATTTACACTCAGCCAATTCAGCTGTGGTAGCGGCGTTCCTGACCGTTTTTTGAATGGCGTCGATCTCCCGATATTTTAGCTTGAAGGAGGTATGCACAACCACGCGTGAAAATTGCCCAGCGCTCTCCTTAAGGACATCGCCCAGGCTCTGGCGCAGCTTCGCCAGGTAGTCGCTTTCGTTCGGGTCCTCGCCGAGAACCTGAATCTTCTGGAACAAACCACTGTTATCTGTCATCACCGAAAACGCGAAGTACTTCTCCACCCTTGGCAAACCGTCGTCCTTTCGAATCTTGTGAGACTGGCTTATGCCAATAATGAGAGAGCGGTCGGAAGTCGGGCGCACTTTCCATGGATAGCCGCCGGCTTTGCAGAATATCTGGAGGGCAAGGTTTGCGATGGCCCATTTCAGTGAATCCTCATCCTGCAAGATGCGAAGGGTGCAGACCTGTGTCGGTATTCCGGCTTGGGAGAATAGAGCTTTCTGGATAAGGTAGCTGTCGTCATCCGCCGGGAGCACTACCACCGGAACAGTGTTTGGTTCTCCATCTTTGTCGCACCTGACCCTCTCCAGCGCAGTCTCAATCGCTGCCCTGGTGAGGTCGGGAAGAATCACGGGATTGCTGTCGATCTGCACGTCGCATTTGAACAGCGCGTTGAAGCCTGGAAAGCTGAATCGTTCACGCTGTCGTGTACCTCGCAAGCTCAGCGCCAACTTGCGAGCCTCCAGTTTATCCCGTTCACGAAAGATGAAAAGCAAGCGAAGTGCCCCACCAAGTGGTTGCAGGGGGCCGTAGTCGCGTAGCCCGTTGAACTGGCTTTTAGATTCGTGCTTGCCTGAAAAAACATAAACCTTCGTTCTAAGTCGGTCCGCCGGTAAAGCAACTAAGTCCTCCCCAAGAACGATATTGTCTGTCTGTCCAGGAACCCGCAACGATCGGAGTACATCGTCTCGTTCCTTTATGAAGGCCTGCAACCTGGATGACCGATCAACGTAGTAGTCAAGGTTCCTTCGGAAGCTTCGATTAAGACTTAGGCTCAATTGTTGAATTTTCTTAGAGAATGGAATCCCATCGCGTAGACGAAAATGGAAATCTACAAGATAGCCGAATTGGCGCATAGCCTGCAGGCAATATGGTTGGACTACGAGTAGCTCGTCACCCTCGTCGTGTCTCTTTTGTATGAAAGATACTTCCTCGATGAACCTATTATCGGGTACATGAAACTCGCTCGGATCGAGAATCCGACGTGCGCTCGAAAGGAGTGACCAAAATAGAATTCGACAGGTGAGGTGTGGGTTCAGCTTGGGGGATGCCTCCCACGGCTCAAACCCTTCTATGGGCTCAATTGACATCCAGTATAATGGCCAATTCTCTTCATCTGGGGTCTTGTTTG
>Ga0315277_10013695_pt1 | contig 10102 bp, 8 predicted proteins | sample YL17G05_15_MG_FD_203695 | JGI IMG/M metagenome (GOLD analysis project Ga0315277, IMG submission 203695) | Sediment microbial communities from Yellowstone Lake, YNP, Wyoming, USA - YL17G05_15 | ecosystem: Environmental > Aquatic > Freshwater > Lake > Sediment | place: USA: Wyoming | collected...
GATATTCAAATGATGAAAGCCGGCATCCTGGAAACGGCTGATATTTTTATTATCAATAAAGCAGATAAAGACGGGGCTGAAATTTTGAAAATTCAGATGGAACAGATTTTAAATTTAGCGTCTAAATCGGGTGATGTTTGGAAAAGTCCTATCTTACTTACAACAGCAATCAATGGAACTGGCATCGAAGATCTCGCGAAATTAATTTTCAAACATCAACAATACTTGATTTCCAGTAAGAAAATTCAGGAACGCCGGGATGAACGGGCTAAGTTAGAACTTATTGAAGCTGTCGAGCATTCTTTACGGACTCGCGTAAATGAAATTCTTAAAGACAAAACTTTTCAAGAGCTTACAAAAGCTCTTGCCAGCAAACAGATTGATCTATACTCGGCTGCAGAAATCGTGATGAAAGAGACACTCAAGAGAAAAAAGTAAAAAAATCTCTAACTACAATAAAAAACAGATTACTTCTTTTCTATCTGGCGTAAAAGGAGAACTTAATCGGATGAATGCGCTTTTAATGCGCAACCAATACTCGACGCCTTTTAATGCTAAACGCGGGCTAGTGCATCTCGTTGTCGGACTTAGTGTGAGCATTGCCTGTTTTCAATTATCCCGACCTCTTTTGCTTTCAATCCTCATCCCGGTAACTATAGCCTGGTTGTTAATTGATTTCTTAAGAATGCATTTTACGCGGCTTAGCGTTATTTTTGCAGTTGTTTTTTCCCCATTTTTAAGAGATTACGAAAAATCACGCCTTACAGGGGCCAGCTTTCTTCTGATTGGGTGTTCACTTTCATATGTAATTTTTAATAAAGAGATAGCTGCATTGGCAATTTCATTTCTTGCAGTCGGCGACCCGTTGGCACATTTCGTCAAAGATAGGCTCGGCAAAAGTAGAATTATCTTTCAATCTGCGGGGGAGTCAGCTGCTTGTTTTATCGCATGTATTGCCGTCGGTTTATTGTGGCTGCATTATGCTAATTTAACTTTGGACGTGATTTCCATCAGCGTAGGAGCAATTACGGCGGCTGTGGTCCAGTCCCTTTCACTACCGCTGGATGATAACTTTACAATACCACTGTGTACCAGTGGACTGATGTGGATTACTCAGATGTTATCCGGATGATTCCTCGCCGTTATCGGGATTTTGCCTGCTGGAAGTTTGGGATTGTTTTTGGAGAGCCTCATCGAAAAGCCCGGATACGTTATTTGCGAAGTAAAGCTTTCGTGTTGGGTACTGAATTTCAATCTTCTCTTCTTGAAATCTCTTGTGCAGCGCTTTAATAAACTCGTGTTTGAGCGTGAATTGAGCAACACGGTCGATTCCTTTTAAAATGACCGTGAACTCGATGTTCGAGTCGCCAAAATGATTGAACCTTAAAACTGGTTCAAAATCCTTGGAGCCAAGTGGATTTGTCCCGAGCAATTCCCTTGCAATATCGAGAGAAATACGCTCGACCTTGGCGAGGTCTGAATCATAGCCGACGTAGCAATCTACGGTAAAAAGCATAGATGCTTCAGGCTTTTCATAATCAGTAACAATGGCATCCGCCAGTTTAGAGTTGGGGAGAACGATAAGATTACCCTGCCAGTGGCGGATTTTTGTCGTGCGCCATCCAATATCTTCTACCGTACCTTCTTGTCCGCTATCAAGCATGATGTAATGATCCTTGTGAATCACCGCGTCACTTATAACGTATGTTCCTGCAAGGAAGTTACTCAAAGTAGGTTGGAGCGCTAAAGCAACTGCCAGACCTCCGATGCCTAAGCCTGCAAGAATAGGACTGATATTTATGTGGAGCTCGTCGAGAATAATCATCAACGCTATCCCATATATAGGGATATCAACAATACGACGCAGCACCGGAATAAGACGGTCGTCGACCTCTGATTTTGTTCGACCAGCCATCTCAACGCTGTACCAATTAAGTACCGCGTGAATAATCCTTATAATCGCGATAGCTGCGATGGTTATGTACAAAATAATAAAGATTCGATGTATTGTTGTCTGGTAAGGATCCAGTTCGGTAAGCCGCGATAAGGATATCCATAGACCAGCAGCAATAATGATGATAAAAACTGGCGCTACTAGCGATTTGATAATGAGGTCATCGAGGGTTGTCTTTGTACGGTGAGCGATGATGCGTATCGTTAGAGACAAAATAAGGCGGGATAGGAGTGCCAGCGCAACAAAGCCTGCGACTATACTGGCTGAAATAGCCCAGCTAATCATTTCCTCTTCGGTAGGTAAAAAGGCGAAACTCACGATCACTTCCTGGTTTAAAATCAGTCAATATCTCTAAGAGACCAGACTATCTTTATGATAAAGTTGCGTCTGGAGCGTGTCAACACCAGTTGTGTCCAAGATTGAAGCACAGTGGCCAAAATGTTAGAATAAGCGTCAATCAAAGTTGTCTTACTTCTTTATCGTCTACAAATTTTACTCAGATCAACGGACAATGGAATTCTAATGCCGGTATTAAGATTTTGTTCGAATTGTGGATCTCAAGCTGAAGCTGACGCAACTTTTTGCAGCGAATGCGGTAATGCCTTGACCGATTTCAGAACATGGTCCGCAGATGTTCAACCCGCCAGAGAGGTCAACTGCGCCCGGTGCGGAGCGAGTAATCCCCCGGAAAGCGACTTTTGCAGTAATTGCGGTTCGATTATCAAAGCAGCAAAGAGCTTGCATAAGGAATTGCAGGTTCAGACGACAGATAAAAAACCATCGGGAGCGTGGTGGCTTCTAATATTTGTTCCAGTTGTTGGCGGTATCATTGCCTGGTCGATGTTACAAAAACAAGACCGTAATTTAGCTAATCGCATCTTTATTGTGAGTCTAACAATTGCTTTGATCATCTTTTCGAGTATCATTTCAAACCTGAGATAAAGAACTTACGTTATATATTAAAACAGCTTCAGATTTTTAAAATATCGGATAATCTAAATTGATAAATAATCCTTCAGATAGAAAAGTATAAGGAGATGTTTTATGCCAGCTACAAAAAAACCGAGACAGATGAAAGTCACTCAAACAGCAGTCACCAGAGGGTATGGTTCTACCAGGCCGACAGTGCAGGGTCTCGACCTACCGCCTATGGACCGACCACACATCATTATTCTCCTGAAAGGCGAAGAGTTTGACATGTACGCAGTAATGGATGAAAGGATAGCCAGGAATCTAAGGGAAGAGTTAAACATCAATCTGAAATAATCAGACACGCATTAAAGTAATTCGCTTATTATACAAACTGCGAGTGGTTTTGACTCTTTAGTAATGTTACGCTATTGTAGGATACGAAAAAATTAGGGGTGAGTAAAAAATGAGTCCTAAGAATTCATACACATGGCCGTTACCCACAACCAAACCGGAAGAAGTGGGCTTTTCTTCAGAAAGGTTAGCCAGGATCCGTCCCGCAATGCAAAAGTATATAGATAATCGTGAAATTCCCTGCATGATCACTCTGGTCGCCCGCCACGGCAAAATTGTTCACTTCGAAGCTCAGGGTTACATGGATATCGAATCCAGGCGTCCTGTCCGTAAGGATGCTTTCTTCCGCTTATGGTCTAACAGTAAACCAATTGCCGGCGTTGCAACTATGATTCTTTATGAAGAGGGTCTCTTAAAACTTGACGATCCCGTCTCAAAATACGTTCCCACTTTCAAAAATCCGAGGCTGAGTACGATAGCAACGGCTGCTGAAGCAGGTATGATTCCGTCAGTACCCGCTCGCCGGGAAATTACGGTGCGCGATTGCCTGCGGAACACCACTGGTCTCGCGATGGTAAGCCGGTTGCCGATACAAATTATGAGCAAGTACGAGGACGCTCTGATCAAGGCAAGACTGATCCCAGGACCTGAAGGCAAGCGCGCTAAATCGGTGCGCGAAATTGTTGAGAACCTGGGGAGTTTACCGCTATCGGCTAACCCCGGCACCGAATGGCAATACCACGTGGGTTTTCCCGTGTTAAGTACCGTACTCGAGGCGGCATCAGGAATGACCCTGGAAGAATTCTATCAGAAACGGATTTTTAAACCTTTAATAATGAAAGACTCCTCGTTTTATTTACCGCCTGGTCAGCTTGCTCGTTTCACAACCTCTTACCGAATGGAGAGTGAAGGCAGGGAAGGGAGAATGGTAGTTGTCGACCGCCCAGAAACGAGCGAGAAGGTAAAAGGTCCCAGGACATGGTTTGAAGCTGGCGGCGACCGCGGAGGTGTGTTGTCTACAGTCTCGGATTACGCTAGGCTGGCGCAGATGCTGCTTAATGGCGGGGAACTGGATGGAGTACGTATTTTAGGGCGAAAGACTGTTGAGTTGATGACGAGCAATCATACCCGCGATATACCTATACCGATGCTGGGTCACGGCTATGGTTTCGGTATGGGGGTAAGCGTGCGAGTGGAGTCAAAGGGAAATCCTCTAATCCGTTCTGTTGGAGCTTATGGGTGGGGTGGGGCAGCCGGCACCGGTTATTTTGCCGATCCAAAGGAAGATTTCTTCGTTATCTACTTTACGCAGTTAATGGGTAGGGGAATGATTCCAAGCGGCAACTACGCAGAGGACATAGAGCGGCTGGTGTACCAGGCTTTGATTTGAAGCCGAATTCGTAAGGTTAATTAATTAAGCCTATTTTTATCGGAGTCTTTACATGAAAATTGACGACCAAAAATGCATTGGCTGCCTGGAATGCATTGATTATTGTCCAATCGGCGCCATCAAGGAAGGGCAAAACAGCGCTTATATAGAACAGGACGAGTGTGTGGAATGCGGGGTTTGTTTGAAAGTAGAAGCCTGCTCAAGTGAGGCTCTGTACCAACCCAAATTGGAATGGCCTCGAATTTTGCGCGCCCAATTCAGCGACCCGCGTGTAGTACACCCCACCACGATGGTGTATGGCCGCGGTACGGATGAGACTAAGACAAACGAAATCACCAACCGTTATCCCCGCGGCTACATCGGGATTGCCGCCGAACTGGGAAGACCGTGCGTGGCGACTCGTCTTAAAGACGTCGAGAAAGTCGCCAGGGCGATATTACCTCTTCAGGTTGAATTTGAACAGGATAATCCCACTTATCACCTGTTCGAGGACGTGAAAATCGGCAAAATGCGGGAAGATGTTCTTAACGAACGAGTGCTCTCTGCAATCCTGGAATTCAGAATGCCAGTCGAAAAGGCGCCGCAGGTGCTTGATGCTCTGAGAAAGGTAGCTGGAGAGATAGAAACTGTAATGAGTATCGATATTGGCGCCCGATTGGAATCCGATGGATCCAATCCTGCGGCTGACGTTGCGCGAAAAGCAGGTTATGAGATACGACCCAATGGCAAGACTAACCTTGGTCTCGGCCGTCCAGCAGCCGAAGGTAAAGGAATTGGAAGATGACGCATACGAATCACAGACTTGGTGAACGAGCCGACCTCAATCACGATTACGTTGTCTTTATGTATGCCGCAAAAGGTTTTAACGATAAAGACGTGGGTTTAAAATTACAGAAATTCATGAAGATGGGTTATGTCTACCAGCCGGTGAATGCCGGTCCGGCTCGGACAGGCGACCGCTTCATGGTCGAACCCGAGAAGTTACCAGAGAGGATCACGCGGTCTAGCAGCGCTTATATAGTTTACGATAATCGCGAGAAGGCAGAAGCCCTCGTAAAAGATCTCGTCAAAGCAGATATGGGAATATCCGTGGTGGTCAGCGGTCTATTCGACGAAGTAAACAACATCTGTGAGAAAGCCGGGATAAAAAGCCATACTGCCATGTGCAGTCTCGGAATCTGGGGAAAAACTGGACTACTACCTGAGGATAGCGAAATCCTGGGAATCGCCACTATGTGCGGCCACAGTATGATTGGATTCAATCTGATTAAAAGAATGGCATACGACGTGGAGACAGACCGTATTAGCCTTGAGAAAGCGTCTCAGATATTGGCGCGCCCGTGCAGCTGCGGAATATTCAATCCTGAGCGAGCTAAAGACTTGATCCGGAGATATAACGAAAGAAAAACCATCCGGGCACCGATTAGATAAGTGCTAGTGTAATTAATTTAATATTTGTTGGCGCGTTACGTCCACTTCTCGATACCTATGAATTTTCCTGTTCTAATTAATGTGAATCACTAGTTTCAGGTTGTTTATTTGCCCCGCTGCGGCTGATAATATAAGATTTTAACTGGAATGCGTATCTTCTGGCGGACAGCTTCACTATTCTGGCGTTATTGGCCGAAGGCGATACTGGCTTATATTTGCCTGTTCATCGGAGCAGGACTGGCTTTAATTATTCCGCGGCTTACAGGCCAGGCGATCGACCTGGCATTAGGTTCAGGGAACACTCACACTCTAATAATGATCGCCCTCGCAATTGCCGGAGCGGGGATCATTCGGAGCGTACTGAGTTACTTCCAAACATACTTTTCTGAATTTCTATCGCAAAGAGTTGCTTATGATTTACGGAATTTGATTTATAATCGACTCCAAAGTCTAAGCTATTCATTTCACGACCGTGCGCAAACCGGGCAGTTAATGTCAAGGGCTACCGCCGATGTCGAGGGAATACGCGGCTTTGTAGGTTTTGCCCTGCTTCGTGGCGTGTACTATCTCATTTTAATGATAGTTATCACGATTCTCCTGTTTGCCCTTGATTGGAAATTGGCATTGATTAGTTTGAGTGTCGTTCCGTTTGTAACGTACCGGACAATTGTTATCAATAAAAAATTACGTTCATTGTGGATGAAAATTCAACAAGGTCTCGGTGTTCTCGAGACTATCGTGCAGGAGAACCTGGCTGGAGTTAGAGTAGTCCGCGCTTTTACGCGCGAAAATTATGAAAACGATAAATTTCGCCGCCAGGCTGAAGTGTTATACGGGCAGGAAATTGAAGCCAACAACTTACTCGCTTCTAACAGCCCTCTAATTAGTTTTGCTTTTTTAATCGCCACAGCCGGAATACTTTGGTACGGAGGTCGGCAGGTCATCAACGGAGCTCTTACTACAGGACAATTAGCGCAATTTTTACTCTACATGGTTATGTTTAGCGCGCCGGTACGGATGATCGGATGGTTAACTACTCTTTTTTCCCGGGCAACAGCCTCAGGCCAGCGTATTTTCGAAATTATCGACCAGGTCTCGCCAGTTATCGAGAAGCCTGGTGCAATTGAAATCACTGAAGTCAAAGGAGAGGTTGCCTTTGAAAACGTTTCTTTTGGGTACGACACTCACGGCACAACATTGAAGGATGTTAATTTTGTTGCTAAACCCGGTCAGGTGATTGCCCTGGTTGGCGCCAGCGGTTCTGGAAAATCGACCGTCGCGAATCTTATCCCGCGCTTCTATGATGTTACCGCTGGTCGGATTACGATCGACGGTATAGATATTAGAGACATGACACTATTATCGTTGAGGCGACATGTCGGGATTGTTCACCAGGATACGTTCCTGTTTTCGGCGACTATAAGGGAGAACATAAGCTACGGTAAGCCGGATGCATCACTTGAAGAAATCAAATCTGTCGCTAAAATTGCTAGACTCCACAATTTCATTATGAGTTTGCCTGCCGGTTATGAGACGTGGGTAGGGGAGCGGGGAATAACGCTTTCAGGCGGACAGAAGCAGCGTTTGGCGATTGCCCGCACATTGTTGGTTAATCCAAAGATTATGATTATGGACGACTCAACTTCGAGTGTGGATATGGAGACCGAGTACCTGATTCAGCAAGCCCTTGCCGAGCTCCCAGCCGGGCGCACTACCTTCATCATTGCTCATCGTTTGCGTTCTGTCCAAATGGCTGATCTGATTCTGGTTTTGAAAGACGGGCAGATAGTTGAGAGGGGAAGGCACGAGGAACTCCTTGCGCAGAACGGCTTATACCAGCAGATTTATAATATTCAATTCCAATACCAGGATAGTGCAAATTTGCCAGTCGCTGCGCTAACTGAAAAAGAGGCAGCTGTTTCTGACTTACCCGTAGAGGAATTCCAGCCGCTGAAAGCAACCAGGGAAAAGCACAGGAGTACACTCTCCCATTCGGATGAAATTGTCTTTGGGAATCCTTACGATTCAAAAGTTGTTTCCCGGATGGCTAAATATTTTGCGCCGCACAAGGTAGCTTTGCCGCTGACGATTATCGCAACTTTGCTCTACACCTTTACTCTGGTAGCGAACCCATATCTAATTAGTGTTGCCGAAGATAAATATATCATTACCGGGAACATAAACGGATTGAATCTGATAATCCTTGCTTTCCTTGCTAATGCAGCCTTGAACTGGGCAGCATTTTATACACAAATCAAGGCAGAAGCTCGGCTTGGGCAGAGTATCTTGCTCAGATTGCGCACCCAGCTTTTCAGCCACATACAGAAACTGTCTGTTAGTTTCTTCGACCATAATGAAGCAGGACGCATAATGTCCAGGGTCCATAGTGACGTCGGGGAACTGGGCGATTTTCTCGATTCGGGAGCATTCTGGGTAGCCGGGGAGATAGTCAGCCTGATCGCCATAATCGTGACCTTGCTGGTAATGGACACAAAACTGGCGGTGTTAACTTTCTCAGTAATTCCGGTCTTGTTGTTATTCCTCGTCTTCTGGCAGAGCAGGGCAAGAATCTACTTTGTGAATGTACGGCGAGCGATCGCCGCTGTGAACGGCGCTCTCCAGGAAAATATTTCCGGTATTAGAGTGATTCAGAGCCTATCGAGAGAGGAATTGAACTCGCAGCATTTCGACCAGCTGAATCTGACTCATTTCAATGCTAATATCCAGTCTGTGAAATTGTCGGCAGGTATGATGCCGGTCGTCGAACTTCTGGTATCAATAGCAACCGCCTTTATTATCATTTTCGGCGGAACCAGGGTCATAGAAGGTACGCTGTTGGTCGGGGCTTTGATAGCCTTCGTACTTTATATCCAGACTTTCTTTGACCCGATCAGAGCTTTGACGATGGAATACACCCAGCTTCAGAGAGCCATGGCTTCAGGCGCACGTGTATTTGAATTGATGGACGTAAAGTCTGATATAAATGAAAATCCCGATAGTAAAGCTGTTGCCGGTGTCAAAGGCGACATTAAGTTCGAAAATGTTTCTTTTAGCTATGAACCGGGAATAGAAGTATTGCACGATATTAATTTCAATATTCAACCCGGGAAGATGGCAGCTTTAGTTGGTCCTACAGGGGCAGGTAAGAGTACGATTGTCAGCCTGATTGCCCGTTTCTATGACGTCACTCATGGACGAATCATGATCGATGGGACCGATCTACGGGAGATCAAGCTTGAGACATACCGAAGGCAAATAGGCATGGTGCTGCAAGACCCGTTTCTCTTTTCGGCGTCCATTCGCGAGAATATACGCTACGGAAATCCAGAGGCTAGCGACGAAGAAATAATTACAGTTGCTAAGACGGTCGGCGCCCATGATTTCATTCAGCGTTTTGAAAATGGTTATGACACGGAGCTCCAGGAGCGCGGACAAAATTTAAGCATGGGACAGCGCCAGCTTATAAGTTTTGCGCGTGCCTTGTTAGCTGATCCGGTCATTCTTCTCCTTGATGAAGCTACTGCCAGCGTCGACTCCTATAGCGAGAAAGTCCTCCAGGAAGGTCTCAAGAAATTGATCAAGGGAAGGACCACGGTGGTTATTGCCCACCGGTTATCGACCGTCCGAGATGCTGATAATATTATCGTATTGGACAAGGGGCGAATTGTGGAGGAAGGAAGACACGACGAGATGCTGGCTCGTGGGGGCATGTACGCCCGGCTATACCAGATGAGTTATGCCCCGGTTACAGAAAAGGCGCTTAAATAGAGCATGTAGCACCTACCTTCCTGAGCTAGTTACGATCAATAGATAATACGCCTGATTTCCCATACAATTTTATTCTGAGCTAGTTCAGATAGATCCCGTACACTACAATAGTAAGGTATGAGGATAAGAAGTGTCTTAGCCCCGGGTAGCATCAAAGTTGGTCGGAGGATAGCCGACCTCTCGCCTGAAGCCAACAAACGGTTGAAGTGGTTCGACTACTATGATGGGGTGGGACGGAACGCGCGGAAGACCTGTCGGCATTTTGGCATATCACCGGATACGTTTTACAGGTGGAA
>Ga0315277_10013696_pt1 | contig 10102 bp, 10 predicted proteins | sample YL17G05_15_MG_FD_203695 | JGI IMG/M metagenome (GOLD analysis project Ga0315277, IMG submission 203695) | Sediment microbial communities from Yellowstone Lake, YNP, Wyoming, USA - YL17G05_15 | ecosystem: Environmental > Aquatic > Freshwater > Lake > Sediment | place: USA: Wyoming | collected...
TCGCCCACCACGCTCAGCAGGCCGACGTTCTCGTCGACGTCGATGGGCCTAAGATAGCCGTGCGCCAACTCGATCGACAAGGCCGACTCCAGGCACTCCAGGACAGCGGTCAGTTCATCCTTGCGGACCAGGAAACAGAAGTTCTGCCGGTAGCTCGAGCTGGACAGCGCCAGCACCTCGGCGTTGGAGGCCGAGAGCGCTTCCAGCGCGCGCGCCATGGCCTTGGTGCCGCTGAGCGCCGCGCTGGCCGGCTCGAGCGAAACCAGCGCGACGCTGGCCATCGAAGTGACCGCGCGCGGGCCGTGCTCCTGGGCGTCCAGCTTCGAGACGATCTTCGTGCCCGGTTTGTCCAGCGCGAAACTGTTCTTGCTCCAGACCGGGATCTGCCTGTCGATGAGCGGCGCAAGCGTGCGCGGGTGCAGGACCTTTGCTCCGGCGTAGGACAATTCGGCCGCCTCGCTGTAGGTCACCTGGTCCAGCACGGCCGCCTCCGGCACCAGGCGCGGGTCGGCGGTCATAATGCCGTCCACGTCGGTCCAGATCCACAGTTCGGCGGCGTCCAGGGCGGCCGCCAGAATCGAGGCCGAGAAATCCGAACCCCCGCGCCCGAGCGTGGTCGGGCGCCCGTCGGCCGTGGCGCCGTTGAATCCCGTAACCACGGGCACGACGCCGCCCTCCACCCACGGCAGCAGGTTTCGGCGGGCTTTCTCCCGGGTCTGCTCCATCAAAGGGCTGGCGCCTCCGAATACGGCGTCGGTCACGATCACTTCGGCCCCGCTCACGGCCACCGCCCGGACGCCCCGCGCCTCCAGGTGCGCGGCCATCAGCAGCGCCGATAATCGTTCCCCGATCGCCATCGCCTCATCCACCGAACGCGGCGGCCGCACGCCCAGCATCAGCACGCCGTTGGCGATGCGTTGGAATTCCCCCACCAGGCGGTGGATGGCCTCGAGCGCCGCTTTGTGCTCCTCCGGCGGCAGCAGATCGCGGCAGGTGACCACGTGCCGCTCCCGAAGCTTCTCGATGTCCGCCTCCAGGCCCGCTTCATCGCCGGCCTCGGCGCGACGGAGCGAATCCAAAAGCAGATCGGTGATCTTCGCCATCGCCGACACCACCACCACGACCGGACGCGCGCCTTGCTCGCCGGCCGTGATCTGGCAAGCCACGCGGATGCGCTCGGCCGAGCCCATGCTCGTGCCGCCGAACTTCATCACCAGCAGGTTCTTCAACTCGAGAGTTCCTTTCCGTTGGAAGTGCGATCACGGATAGCTTTCAGGATAGCCTGCTCGACTTGGTCCGGAGTGAGCGGGGTCGAATCCAGGTAGATCGCGTCGGGCGCTTGCAGCAGCGGCGAATCGGCGCGCCTGCTGTCGCGTTCGTCGCGTTCGCCCAGCTCGCGCGCAACCTCGACGGCATCTGCCTCCAGCCCTTTCTCCCGCAACTCCCGCACGCGGCGCTCGGCCCGCGCGCGCGGATCGGCGTCCAGGAAGATCTTCACCCCGGCGTCTGGGAAGACCACCGTGCCGATATCCCGGCCTTCCATGACCACCGACGATTCGGCGCCCATCGCGCGCTGTTTTGCCACCAGTGCGCGCCGCACGCCCGCCACCGAGGACACCCTCGACGCCGCCTGGGACATTTGGGGCGCTCGAATCGCCTCGGACACGTCCTCGCCGTTCAGCAGTAGGCGCGAGCTGCCGGCTTCAAAGTGGATCTCGGCCGCCGCGGCCAGTTGCTCGAGCCGCAACCCGTCCGCAAGGTCCACGCCCAGCCGGCTCGCCCACAACGCCACCGCGCGATACATGGCGCCCGTGTCGATATAGATGCAGCCCAGCTTTTCGGCCACCCGGCGCGCGACGGTGCTCTTGCCCGCCCCGCCCGGCCCGTCGATGGCCACCACGATTCTCTTGGTCATGATTCGGACCCACTACACTGGAAGAGAGGTCCCAGATGAGCCCCGCCGAGTTCGACAAGCTCGTCGAGAAGGCGATCCGCGCCATTCCGCCCCGGTTTCGCCGCCGGCTCCACAACGTCGTCTTCCTGGTCGAGCGGGAGCCGCCCCGGCCCGGGCTGCTGGGACTCTATCACGGCCGGCCGCTGGCTTACCGCAGCGTCAGCGACAGTTTCCATCTTCCCGACCACATCACCATCTTCCAAGGGCCTCACGAGCGCCTGGCATCAAGCCGCGCGCACCTGGAAAAAATGCTCGAAGAAACAGTATGGCACGAGGTGGCTCACTATTTCGGCATGGACGAGCCGCAGGTGCGTTCGGCCGAGCGCCGCCGCCGGCTGGCCGCCCACCGCCGCGAACTACCCTGACCGGTAGTGTCCCAAAGGTGCGCTGGAGGGTTGTCCCGGCCGAAGGCAGGTGCGCCGGGATAATGGGCAGGAGGCGCTGCAATGCCTGAAACCCCACTAGACCCGTGTGGCTGAAACCCCAAGCAGCCGATCAACTTGGGTGTTCCATCCCATCTTGACAGACCTGGGAATCTCGGGGCCATCCAGTAGATCCATGAGTTTCTCGTTGAAGATCTTCCGTCCGCCTGCGCCAGTAGTGGCGAGGGACATCAGGATCCAGTCTGTGACGCCAAGGAAGTTCACTTCGTGACCTTGCGCGAAGTATTGCCGCGCCTGGACTCGTGCATCTTCTGGCAGATCTACCATCGGCACGAAAAACAAGTAGTCCCCTATCCCTTGGGGTGCAATCTTCGTGTTGAAGGTGGAAACGACGCGATTCCGATCAAGGGGACGCTCGGTGATCTCGGCAGCCAAAAGAGTTCGCCCGTCCTGGGATATCGTGACATCCCCGCCCGCCCCTGCCGCAGCATCCGCAACATTGATACCTTGATGTGCTACCTCCCAATTCAGGCCAAAGAATTCCTTGATCATGGTGAACGCTGCCACCACCAGCAGAAGCGGGAAACGACCGCCACTCGGGGTAGCGAGCAGACCAGAAATTAAGACGCCATATTGTTCGAGGCTGATTCTGCGGAGACGCGTAAGCGGCACGACCGCCGCCTCTCTGAGCTTGGCGAACATAAACAGCAAGTATCGAAGGAACTGAGACAGGAGACGGTCTTCGCCCTTCTTCTCCAGGTAGCCGACCAAGTCCAAAAAGGCGCGATAGCCTTCGATGTCGCGCACGCCGCGCGTGGTGCCCTCGTCGAATTGGACACCGCGCCGGAAGGCGCTCAAGAAGGGGCCTCGGGAGCACGGAATCCGATGTTGCTGGAGAAACGGATTCACCGCCCGCTCGTCGAGCGTGCGCCCGTTGTATGCGCTTGCCCCTTGCTTCACATATGGCAGACGGATGTTGATGTTATTGTCCTGAATGCGGGCAATGGTACAGCCGACAAGGGTCTCCCGGTACGCCTGGGTTCTCGACGCAAAGATGGTTTCAAACGGCTGCTGCAGCTCGGCCTGGATCTTTGGCGCGACCTGTCGAAGAAGATCGTTTTCGCATTCTGAAAATGTCTGCTCAAGAAGGCGTCCCGCCGCTTCGTAGTCGATTGGCATCGCTGCGCTGTCAGTAGTTCATCCAAACCGTTTCCTGCCGCATCTTCTTTATCGAGTGGCAAGTTCTCGGTGGAGATTCAACGCATCTCCAACCCTTGTACAGATGGTTCATTAGATCACACTGGTACCCCGAGACGGCTACCTTCCCCTTGACGTGGTTCAGGATGCTGGCGAGCGCGATGTGTTCTTCATCCTTCATCTCGAAGCCATACGCCTTCGAGTCGCCGCGCGTGGAATGTACATAGGGAGGGTCGCAATAAAAGAGCGTGTTGCGGTCGTCGTACAGCCGGATGACCTCGATGGCCGGGCGGTTCTCGATCTGGACGCGCAAGAGCCGGATTGCTATCTCTGGCAGGTCCTCGATGCTGCCAAGCCACCTGGAGACAACACCGGACATCCCCGCGCGGCTCGTATTCTTGCAATTGGCCCACCGTCCCAGGGACGCAGTCTGCGCTAACCCTGTCCTGGTCTGTCTGGCCCTGATGAAAAAGAGCCTGGCCCGTTCCAGATCCGAAAGTTGTCTGGCGTTTCCATTCACTGACACCGCCCGATAGAACTCCTCGCGGGAAAAAGGCGTCAATCCGATGGCCTCAATGAGTCTCTCCTTCTGGTCACGGAGTACCCGGAAAAAGTTCGCCACCTCCCCGTCGATGTCGTTGTACGTCTCGACTGGCGATGGTGAGCGATTGAGAAGCACGGCGGCCGAACCGGCAAACGGTTCGCAGTAGTGATGACATTCCGGGAGCAGTGGCAGGAGCCAATCTAGGTGGCTGAACTTCCCTCCATACCACCCAAACACAATTACCTTCTTGCTCGGAGCGACGCTTGCCCGGTCGAGATAAATCGGTGAAAGATTCCTGCCCCGCCTACCCGACATGGCTTCCTTGTTCGTTTCGCTTTCGTCTCTCGGAAAGGTAAAGCTCAATTGCATCAATCAATAGATCGGAAACTGGCCGCCCTTCCTGTACGGCCTCAATCTTCAATCTCCTATGCAGCTCGACTGGAACCCTGAATGTCGATTTCATGATCGGAACCAGGGGAAGTTGTTCGGCCATTTTGCCGCCTTGCCATATTGCTGTCTATACGGCATACAGTAGCCCAGATCCGCGGAAGATGTCAAGATCTATTTCCTTGGGCCGTGTTCCTTCAAGCGGTTGCTGTTATGGCTTCAACGCAAGTTTAGGACACTACCCCTGACCAATACCCGTGGCGCTGTCTGCCGTTACAATAGGAGAGATGAGAGTCCTGCTGTTGTTGATGATTGGCGAGGCCCTTTGGGCCCAGGCGCCCGCCGCGCCCGTTAAGCCCGAGGCCGCCGCGCCGGCCAAGCCCGCCGCTGCTCCGGCAGCCGGTTCCGCCGACCCGGTTGTGTTCACCGCCGGCCCGACCAGGATGACCCGGTCCGAGTTCGAAACGCTGGTGAAAAACCTGCCCGACAGCATCCGCGGACAGATCGGCGGTGACACGCCCGAAGCCCGGCGTCGCTTCGCCGAACAGCTCGGCGAAGTCATTCTGTTCGCCGGCGAGGCCAGGAAGCGCGGACTCGACTCCACGCCCACGGCCAAGGCCCAGGCCTTCCTCCAGGAGCAAAGCCTTCTGGCGGGCCTGCTCTACCAGCAGATGCTGGCGGCCAACAAGCCCACCGAGGAAGCATCCAAGGCGTGGTACGATGCGCACAAGGGCGACTACGAGCAGGCCAAGGCCCGCCACATCCTCATCCGGTTTAAGGGTTCGCCCGTGCCGGTCAAGCCCAATCAGCAGGACCTCGGCGAAGAGGATGCTCTCGCCAGGACCAAGGCCATCCGGGAACGCCTGGTCAAGGGCGGGGACTTCGCCGCCGTCGCCAAGGCGGAATCCGACGACGCCGGCAGCGGCGCCCAGGGCGGCGACCTGGGCGTCTTCGGCCACGGGCGCATGGTGCCGGTGTTCGAGGAAGCTGCTTTCAAGCTTCCCATCGGCGAGGTCAGCCAGCCGGTCAAGAGCCAGTTTGGCTGGCACCTCATCCAGGTGCAGGATCGCACGGCCAGGAGTTTCCCTGAAGTGAAGGCCGAGATCGACAAGCGGCTTCAGACGGAGAACGCGCAGAAGGCCATGCAGGCGTTCAAGATCTCGGCTAAGCCGGTACTCGACGAAACCTACTTCGGCAAGCCCGCCCCCGCCGCGGCGCCGCTGGCCCCCAAGTAGGGGAACGTGGGGACAGACGGGACGTTCCCCGGTTTCAGCGCCCGCGCCCGGGAGTCGGTTGCGCTCCGAAACCGGGCTGACCCGGCTGCGGAAAACCGAAGCCCGGTTGCTGGGACGCTGGTTGCGTCCCAAAACCGCCGGTCCCTTGCCCCTGGCCGAACCCGGTCCCTTGCCCCTGGCCGAAGGCGCCCTGCTGCTGCATCGTACCTGTCTGTCCCTGCATTCCCGGCATCATCCCGCCCATGCCCATGCCGCCGCCGAGCGCGCGGTCGTTCTTCGGGTCGTAGATGAATTCCCACTCCTGATAGGCGCTCTTCTCGTTGTATAGCTTGATGCCCTCGGCTTCGTACTTGCTGGCCACGCCCGCGATCCCGCCGCCCAACTGCATTCCGCCGGCTTGCATCGTTCCGCCAATCGGCCCGCCCTGTCGCGGGCTGGTCAGCAGGTTGCGGATCAGCTCCAGCGCGGGATTCGGATTCGCCGCCCCGGGCGCCGCGCCCGGCTGTTGCACGTAGGCGGGAAAGGGCACTGGAACCTGCCCTCCGGTTTGCGAGCTGGCGGGCTGATTCGGATACTGCGAAACCTGATTTCCCGGCTGCACGAACGGCACGATCTGGCCCTGTGCCGACACGCCCGGATACTGGCCGGGTTGCACGCCCGGATACTGGCCGGGTTGCACGCCCGGATACTGCCCCTGCTGCACGCCCGGATACTGGCCGGGTTGCGCGCCCGGATACTGCCCCGGCTGCATGCCCGGGTACTGGCCGGCTTGCACGCCCTGTAGGTACGGGTTCGACTGACCCGGCGCCAGCGGAACCGTCGGATAGCTGGGCGGGAACTGCTGCGGCGTGTCCGGGTCAACCGGGCCCGTACCGCCGCCCTGGGCGCCCGGCATCGACGTGGCCGACACCGGGGCGCGGTCGCTTGCCCGCCGCACCAGGGCCGGCGACGGAACGCTCGCGCCGGGCTGTCCCAAGCCCGTCGATCCCACCGGCGCGGCTTCGGTGATGAAGGTGTTTTCCGGCTTCTTCTCCTTCTCCTTGTCCTTATCGGACGGCTGCAGTTTCTGAACCTTCGAGTCCAGCAAAACGCCGCCGGGACCCACGTGGACCAGCCGCCAGTCGTCTTTGCCGGTCATAGGGTCCGGGTAGCGGCGCCGCAGGAAGCGGATGTTGTTGGTGTTCTCCAGGTCCTCGATCCGGGCCGGATAGCGCTGGATCTTGCGGACGTAAAGCTGGATGGCGCGCTGATACTGCTCCCCGCAGTCGATCAGCGTCTGCTCGCGCACCCGCTGCGCCTCGAACACCACCCGCGGCATCTCGGTGTAGAGCAGGATCGCCACCGCCGCCGCCATCGCAAAGACCAGCAGCAGCGCGAAACCTCGCTCTCTCGCCCGTCTCATACAGGTTGTTCCTCGATCGGCAGCGTCTGCTGATGCTGGTGCTCGGTGTCCTCGACGACGGCCGAACTCAGGCCGATGCGAACCACCTTGTACCTCTTCTTAATGATCTCACCCTCGCCGGCAACGTGGATCTCGTCCCCATCCAGGAAAAACGCCCGTTTCGCGCCGCCCCTGGCCGGGCTGATGTAGCCGTAGAACTTGAGCGTGATCGGCGGAGGCGGAGGCTTCACCGCCGAGGTCTCCGGCTTGGCGCCCGGGGCCGCCGGCGCTCCCGGGTTTCCTCCGGGCACGCCCGGCTTGGGCAGAATCTTCACGTCCGGCGTCTTGGGCGGGCGCGCCGCGGAGAACTCGAACAGGCTCCGCTGCCCACCCTCCAGTTTCACGTTCTGGAGCTTGGCAAGCAGGTCCAGCCGCAGCGCCGGATCGATCGTCGCCGGGTCCCGGCGCTCTTCCGGAAGCTTCGGCTTGAGCGAGGGACGGAATTCCTGCGCCACCCGTTCGGCGGCGCGCGGCGCGCGGCGAACATCGGGACCTGGCGCGGTTGTGACGGGACGCGGAGCGGGGGCCGTGGCGCGAGCGGCCGGCGCGCCCGGGGCGGGCGTCTCGGGGCGGAAATTGGTGTAGAGCAGATACGCGGCGACGATCAGCAAACCCGCCAGCACGGCGACTTTCTTCGGTTCGGCGCCCAGGGGGAGCTTCATCGCGCGGCCTCCCGCGCCCCGGGCGCGCCCGCCCCGTCATCCTGCACGAACGCGTTCAGCCGCATCGCGACGCTCAGCGTGCCGCCCGATTGCTGCGGCGCCGCCGTCAGGCTCTCGACGATCAGCAGCCGCCCCGACCGGTCCAGCGCGTTGACGAACTGCACCAGGTCCGCGTAGCTGCCTTCGTAATTCGCCGTGACGATCAGCATGCCCAGCGTGTCGCTGCCCTCGATCGGCTCGAAATTGAACGTGTGCTCCTTGGGCTTGATGCCGGCCGTCTGCGCCGACTTGCCGAGTTCCGCCATCAGCGTCGAGTAGGCCGTGCGGCGCGCCAGGAAGTGCTGGCTGATGAAGCGGTCGCCCTCGGCGCGGCCCTTCTCGACTTTCGCCGCCAGCGCCTTCAGGTTCTGAATCGTCGCCTGGCGCTGCCGCACTTCGCGCCGCAGCGCGATCAGTTGCTGTTCCAGCTCTTCGGCCGAGCCGCCGATGGGCCGGAACACCAGGAACGCGGCCACCAGGTTCGCCGCCAGCAGCACGCCCAGCAGGGCGCGGAAAACGACCCGCGGGTCCCGCCCCATCCGCGCGTCGATCCGCGGCAACCGCGCTCCGAGCTTTCCGATCCGCAGGGCCATTTCGCCTTTCTCTACAACCTCTGCGCGTAACTCACGCTGACGCGATAGCGATACAGCGGCTCATTCTGCGACGGCGGCAGCCAGCCATGCAGGCTGGTCGGTCCGAACTGCGGCGATTTCTCGAGCGACATCAGCAGCTCCAGCACCGGCTCGCTCGAGGTCGCGCCCACCACCATCTGCAGCGAGATCTCGTTCTGCCCGTTCACCTCCGGCCGCACCGACACCAGCCGCACGTTGTACGGAATCACGTCCTCCAGGTCCGAGAAGATCTTGGTCCAACTGATTCCCTTGCGCTGCAACAGCGTGTTCAGCAGCAGGCTGCGCTCGAGCACCTCGGCGTTCTCCGGACGCCGGGCCACGGCTTCCAGTCTCGATTGCGCGGTCCCCAGCGCGCGCACCTCGGCTTCCAGTTTCGTCACCGCCGCGCGCGTGTGGGCCATCCGCCCGCGTTCCATCACCGCCAGATACGCGAGCATCCCCAACGATCCGCACAGAAGCACGCCCGCCAGGATGGAGGCCGCCACCATCGGCCGGTCGCGCCGGAATGGCTCGCTCGCCAGGTTGATGCGCAGTTTGGCCGGCATCCGCCTCAGTCCTCCACCGTCTCCAGGTATCCGAGCAGCCCGGCGTTCTCCTGGCCCGGCGCGCCGAAGCGCGAGCGCAGCGGCTCGATCGCCAGCCCGAAATCCGATTGCGCCCGCGCCGCCATCTCCGCCGCCATCGGGCCGAATCCGCAGGCCAGCATCGCGTCGGGTTTGCCTTTCAGTTCGTCTTCGATGTAGGCGAAGGTCGGATGCAGGATGCCCAGGATCTCGTCCAGGTTCACGCCATCCAGTTCCACGCACCGCAGCAGCCTGAGATGCCCCCGGTTGAGCACGGACACGGTGAGCGTCCTGCCGCTGATCCGCACCAGTACCCTCATCCCGTCGGCCGGCGCAAGAGCCAGCGCGGCCAGGGACGAAACGGTGACCATCCCGGTCTGGAACCCGGCGCCGCGAAACGCCGCTTCGAACCGCGCCACGACTTCCAGTGCCACCACCACCGCCACCACCTCGACCCGCTTGCCGCCGTTGGTCACCGTCTGAGGATGAAAGCCGATGGCCGCCGATTCGACATCGAACGGCACGGTCTTCTTGATCCGGAACCGGACCAGGGAAAGCTGCTCGGTGGGGTCCGACGGGAACGAGTCGAAATCCAGCACGCTCACGCGCGCCGAGTAGTCGGGAAGGATCAGGGCCGCGCGCCGCGGCTTCCGAGCGCCGTTGCCGGGGGCGATCAGGCGTGCCCGCGCGGTCAGTGCGTCCGCCTGCAAAACGTTGTCCCTCAGGGGGGATACGGAAACCACCCCGGGCTCAATTGGCTGAAAACCAACCAGTGGATGCGCGCTCAGCCTGGCCCAGGCGATGCCCGCCTCCGACAACTCGAAGGCGTACTCCGGCGGCGGGTCCTTGAGCAGATGGCTCAACCGGCTCAGAATGCTCACTGTCCGCGCCTCCCGGCCGCGCCGGACAGCACTACTGTCGGGACGCAACTCCTCACGCTAGTATTGACGCCCGCCGGCGCCAGGGCGTTGAGAAAACTTGTCGGGCGGTCCGGTCCCCTTGCCGCCGTTATTAGGGACCGTCACAGCTCGTCCATCCGGGCGATTCCGGCGCTCGGGTTTCTCG
>Ga0315277_10013697_pt1 | contig 10101 bp, 11 predicted proteins | sample YL17G05_15_MG_FD_203695 | JGI IMG/M metagenome (GOLD analysis project Ga0315277, IMG submission 203695) | Sediment microbial communities from Yellowstone Lake, YNP, Wyoming, USA - YL17G05_15 | ecosystem: Environmental > Aquatic > Freshwater > Lake > Sediment | place: USA: Wyoming | collected...
GACCATGTGAAGGCGGACATCTCCGGCCTGGACATCGGAGACACGTGCAGAGTGAGGGATCTCGAGGCCATTCCAGACGTCAAGATACTCGGCCATGACGATGATGTGGTGCTGGTGGTGGCCCCACCGACCAAGGCCCCCGAGGTGGCGCCCGCCCCGACCGAGGTGGCCACCGTGGTGGCGGAAACGCCAGAGCCAGAGGTGATCCGCAAGAGGGAAGAGGAGTAGCGGCCCGCGGGACATGCCCGCCCAACCCTATCTCCTCCGCCCGGCCAGCGAGAGCGCCCGAACTAGGGGAGCCCGCAGAGGGGCTCCCCTACGAGGTTTCCGCCGCAGGCGAACTGCGTAGGGCGAGCAACTGGAGCGCATCGCCCCTCCAGAGGTTTACCCGCCTCTGGAGGGTTGGGCCGCCTGCGCCCGAGGCGGACGAGTGGCTAAACCCATCGGGCCGCCATGGCGGTCCACTCTTATGGACCTAGCCATCTGGAGGGCGGGCGAGCATGCGCCCCTACAGCGCGCCTTTGGCCTTCTTCTCTCGCTTCTCCTTGCGGCGTTCCTTGATGCTCTTGCCGGGCTTCTTCTTCTCGCGCCTCAGATGGCTCTTGTCGCCACCCTGCTTCCCTGGCATGACTGTCCACCTCCCTGGCGGTAGGGGCGCGCGGCCCGCCCGAGGCGGGCAAGCTGTGCGCCCTATTCTACATTCTCTTTCCATGCGGCGCAGCAGACCTGCGCACGCCACTGCCCAAGGTCAGGAGTTCCTCTGGGCCGCTGTCCAGTATCTATCGAACAGGGTGGACACGGAAAGGTCGCCGTGCACTCTGCGAATCGCCTCTGCCAGAACCGGGGCCACGGAAAGAATCCGGATCCTGGGATGGCGTTTGCTCTCCGGCAGGGGGATGGTGTCGGTGACCACCACCTCCTTGATGGGCGAATGCGCCAGCCGGCCCACGGCATCTCCGGAGAGGACGGCATGGGTGGCGTAGGCATAGATCTCCGCCGCCCCCTGCGCGGCCAGCGCCTCCGCCGCCGAGACCAGAGAGGCGCCGGTGTCAATAATGTCGTCAACCAGGATCACCCGCTTGTCCTCCAGCTCACCGATCACTTGCAGTATCTCGACTTGGTTGACAGCCGGGCGGCGCTTGGCGATGATCGCCAGGGAGGCGCTGAGCCGGTCGGCGAGGGCCTTTGCGGCGCTCACTCCCCCCACATCGGGAGAGACCACCACGGTACCAGGCCCAGCGAACGATCGCGCTACCAGGTCCTCGGCAAGCAAAGGCCCGGCCGGTAGATGATCCACCGGTATGTTGAAGAACCCCTGGATGGACTGGACGTGCAGGTCCATGGTGAGCACCCGATCCGCGCCCGCCACGGAGATCAGGTCGGCGATCAGCTTGCCGGAGATCGGCTCGCGGGGTTTGAGCTTCTTCTCCTGTCGCGCGTAGCCATAGTAGGGAATGACCGCGGTGACCCGCCGCGCCGAGGCGCGCTTGAGGGCATCCAGGATCACCAGCAGCTCCATGATGTTCTCGGCGCTGGGAGGGCAGGTGGGCTGGACCAGGAAGACGTCTGCCCCGCGCACGCTCTCCTCTATCCTCACCCATATCTCCCCGTCCGCAAAGCGGCCCACCTCCATCTCTGACAGGGGCACTCGCAAGTGGCCGGCGATGGCGCGCGCCAGGTCCGGGTTGGCGTTGCCGCTGAGAATCCGCAGGTCGTCCGGGTGGTCTTTCGGCACAGGTCAACCTCGCACGCTGCCCTCAGCTTGTCTCCGGGTCACTCCCAGAGAGCACCCGCGCCCGCGCCAGGTCCTCTTGGGTGTCCACACCCATACCTGCATCGGCGCGGTCCATCACCACCGCCTCCACTCGCTCCCCTTTCCTCACTAGTATCCCTATCGCGTCGGTAAGGTAGTACTGGTCCTGGGCGTTGTTGTTGTTGACCTCTGCCAACACCTCGAACAGAAGCGGCGCCTGGAAGCAGTACACGGCCACGTTGATCTCCTTGATCGCGAGCTGCTCGGGCGTGGCGTCCCGCGCCTCCACGATGCCCCGGATCCGCCGATCTCCACCGCGGAGGATGCGGCCCAACAGCTTCGGCTCATCGGACACCGCCGTCAGCAGGGTGGCCGCCGCGCCCGCCTCCAGGTGATGCTCCACCAGCCGCGCGAAATCCTCGCCGCACAGCAGAGGTATGTCCCCATGCGCCACCACCACCGGTCCCTCATAACCAGCCAGGATGCTCTGCGCCTGCATGGTGGCGTGGCCGGTCCCCAGCTGTTCCTCCTGGACAGCATACGACACCCCCTCGCCCAGCGCCGCGCGCACTTCCTCCCCTCGATGCCCCACCACCACGATGATCCGGGTGATCCCGGCCCTCCGCATCGCCTCCAGGACCCGCGCCGCCATCGGCTTTCCCCCCACCTGCGCCGTCGCCTTGGGCTCGGCCGCCTTCATCCGCGTGCCCTTGCCCGCCGCCAGGATGACCCCGGGAATCCCCTCCTCCTGGCCTCTCGACGATGCTTTCCTGCCGCCCACTTCAGTCCTTTCTACCCAGCCCGTCGTCTGCGAACCTTGCTGAGATCGGCTCCCCGCCGCGCTCGTCCCTGGCTGCCGGGCCAGGACTCGAACCTGGAAAGGCGGCTCCAAAGGCCGCTGTGTTGCCGATTACACCACCCGGCATCTGCCGCGCCTACATATCCACTTACAGCGCAATGCAGCTCCCCTGCCTCCCCGGGATTGTAGCAGCGGTGTCGTCCCCCAGTCAATCCATCCCGGACGGAGGGGAGATCAGGGTGACACTCGTACCGCGGAGCGCAGCTTCAGAGCGCCATGCCAGCCGTGTTCTCATCTCTCCACGGCCACCGACTCCGCCTTCACCTTTGCCACCCTCCACCCGTCCAGCGAACGCCTGAAATCCTCGCTCTCCAGCAGCCGCGCGGCCGGGCGCATCCCGGACCCTCTCCCGGCCGTCTCTTTGACCAGGCCGCGCACGCGCTGCCAGGAGGGGTTCTTCGCCGCCTCCGCCATGCCCCTCGTCCCCCCGATGTTCTGCGCGGAGGAGAACTGCCCATCGAACGTCAGGTCATGTAGGATCTCCAGCACGTACGCCGTCAAGCTGCCCTTTGTCTTCACTACCAGCTTGCCGCTGGCGATCTCCCGGATGGCGCACACTATCCCCTTGATCTCCCGGTAGCCAGGCGCCGTCCTTGCCAGCAAGGGGTCATATCGCCCGATCAGATCTCGGGCGCCGCTCAGGAGGCGTACCACGTCTCCCACCGCCACCACCGGGGGAGGGCCGGGAGGCGCCTTCTTGACCACCCGTCGCCGGACAAGCTTGGCACGCTTGCCGCGGAGCTTGCCCGCCGGCCGTACGGAGGGCTTGCCCGCGACAGCCCGTTTCCCGCGGGCGACGGAGGGTGTGGAGAGCTTGCCCGCCTTAGGAGCGCGGACTGCGGCTGCCCGCTCGGGCTTGCTCGCCGGCCGCTTGCCCTGTATAGCCCGCTCCGCGCGGGCGACGGAGGGGGTGGAGGCCTTGCCCTTGGCGGAGTGGGAGGGGCTGCCTCCGGTGGGTTTGCGCGGTGCCTTAGCAGCGACTTTGGGCTTGGTCTTTCGCATGGCCGTTACCGCCGGGCGCCCGCCTCAGGCCTGTTCAGGACCCCGGAGGTCCCTTCGACATTGCTCAGGACAGGCCTTGAGAGTCCGAGGGGCGGGCTGCCTGCTAGCTGCCTCCTGCCTCTTTCCCGCCTACAAAGGCGCCGGCGGCGAGGATCGCCCGCGCCAGATCAACCAGCTTCATGTTGCTGCAGCTTGCCTCCTTCTGCATCTGCCGGTGGGCCTCCTCTTCCCCGATCCCGTGGCGGGCCATGAGCAGGCCCTTTGCCCGGGTGATGAGCTTGCGCGCCTCCAGCGCCTCCTCCAGCCTGTCCACCTGGGAGCGGAGATCGCGCATCTCCGCGAATCGCTTCCTCGCCAGGTTGAAGGCGGCCTGCAACTGCTCCGCGGAGGCCGGCTTGAGCAGATAGGCCATGCCCCCGACGCTGATCACCTCCTCCAACAGCTCGTCGCTGAAATGGCCGCTCAGAAAGACCACGGGCACGGGGCACTGCTCGGCGATCATCCGCGCCGCCTCGATCCCATCCATGTCCGGCATCTTGATGTCCATCAGCACCACTTCGGGGCACACCTTCGCGGCCAGTTCCACCGCCCTGCGGCCCGTCGCCGCCTCCCCGACCACCTCACATCCCAGGGAGCGCAACTGCGCCTCCAACGCAGTCGCCACGCTCGCCTCGTCCTCCGCCACCAGCACTCTAAGCGCCTCCGCCACTCTTCACCTCTTCGCTGCCTCCTGAGCCCGCTCGGCCAGCCTGCCCGGTGGCTAGGCGCGCCTTCGGCGGGCCGCCCCTCGGGGACCCTGAAGGACCTCTCGGGGTCCTGAACGGGCCATCCCTGCCCCCTGAACGGGGCTTAGGGACCGGGGGGGGATGGCGAACTCGACCTGAAAACACGCTCCTCCATCGCTGCGGACCGACAGGTGCCCACTCAAGTCTCGCTCCGCGAGACGGCCCACCAGCTTCAACCCCAGCGTATCTGCGTGCGCCGCGTCAAGGCCGGCTGGCAGGCCGGGCCCATTGTCCTTCACCGTCAGCCTCACCGCCCGCCCCGCCTGGGCGAGGCGCACCTCCACCTGTCCCCGGGCGTGCTGTGGGAACCCGTGCTCGATGGCGTTGGACAACAGCTCGGTGAGGATGAGCACGAGCGCGGTCGTCGCCCTGCCGTCCAGCTCCACTTCCGCCACCTGCGCGCGCACCTCCACCCGACCGGTCGCGCCGGCCTGCGCCAGCAGGTGCTGTGACAGGCGCTCGACCAGCTCCCTCAGGCACAGCTTCCCCGAGCGCGGGTCTCTGGCGAGCAGGTCGTGGATGGCGGCGATGGAGGTCAGACGAGCGATGCTGTCGCGGAGCGCCCGGCGGGCGCCGGCCGAGTCCGCCGCCACCTCCTCGGCGGAGAGCAGCCCGGTCACCGCCTGCAGATGGTTGCGTATGCGATGGTGGACTTCCTGGAGGCGATCCAGACTTCCGGCCAGCTCCTGGGCCAGACGGGCGTTCTCTGCTTCTGTCACCTGGAAGGCGGAGCGCAGCTCCGCTGCCTCCGGGCTCTGCGCGGCGCGAGAGAGCATATCGGACACCAGCCGCTCCTGGCGTTCGGCCAGCTCGGCCAGCAGGTTGGTCTCGTCCCAACCCCCTAAGCCCCCTTGGGGCCGGGATGGCGGCCCGCCGCAGGCGGGCTTAGCCACCTGCGTAGGCAACCAGTGCGCCGGCCGCGACTCCGACCCTGGGCGGGCGGGCTCGCCCGGTTCCGGCATGCCAGTTCTCTCTTTGGCCGGGCGCGGCATAGTTGCCGCGCCGGCGTGCTAGTGTCCGCGCCCCGCAATCATCTCGAGAGCATGGCCGATCACCGGCCAGACCACCTGCAGGCACTCCACCGCGCCCCTCGGGCTGCCTGGCAGGTTGATGATCAAGGTGCTTCCTCGCAAACCAGTCACCGCCCGCGATAGCATCGCGTTCGGCGTCTTTGCCAGACTCGCCCAGCGCATCGCCTCCGCGAGCCCCGGCGCCTGGCGATCCAACACCGCCTCTGTCGCCTCCGGCGTCACGTCCCGTGGCCCGAGGCCTGTTCCCCCACATGTGAATACCACGTCCGCGCCCAGATCATCGCTTAGGCGCACGAGGGCCGATCCGATCAGCTCCTGCTCGTCGGCGACCACACCCGCCTCCACAACCTCTGCGCCTCGTCCGGCCAGCGCCTCCAGCAGCGCCGGCCCGGTGGCGTCCTTCATCTCTCCCCGAGCGCATCGGTCGCTGACGATCAGCACCGCCACTTTCATCGCTCGCCCTCCCGCTCTGTCCCAGATGGCGGGGCATCGGTTCGGTGCGCCTGGTGAGGGCAGGCGAGACGCCTGCGCTCCCAGGGAAGCCGCCCCGCCCTACACGTCGCCGCGTCGCCCTGGCCGGGCAGGCCACACTCCGCCCTTGCCACCCGATTTGCGCACCAGGCGTAGCTCGCCGATCTCCGCTCCCGGATCCAGGCCTTTGCACATGTCGTAGATGGTAAGCGCCGCCATCGCCGCCGCGCAGAACGCCTCCATCTCCGCTCCGGTAGCGGCCTGCGCTCGCACCTTTGCCTCAACCACCACCGCGCTTTCCTCGACGCGCACCTCGAACCGCACCTCCACTGCGGAAAGGGGAATGGGATGGCAGAAGGGGATCAGCTCGGGGGTGCGCTTGGCCGCCAGAACGCCGGCCACCCGCGCCGCCTCCAGCGCGTCGCCCTTGGGAAGCTGGCCGGCGATCAGGGCGCGGATGGCTTCGTCGCTCATCCGCACCTGGCACCGCACCACGGCTTCCCGTTCGGTGGGCTGCTTGCCGGTAATGTCAATCATGGACACGCCAGGGGCCGGGGCTGCCTGCTTACCTGCTGACTTCTCTCGCGATAACCGACGCCGCCTGTACGATCGAGGAGAAGCGGGAGGCATCCAGGCTCGCACCTCCCACCAGCGCCCCGTCTATCTCCGGTTGAGAAAGCAGTTCGTGCGCGTTGGCGTCGGTCACGCTTCCCCCATACTGGATACGGACGGAAGCGCCAGCCTGCTTATCGAACACTCGCTCGATGACACGGCGGATGACGCCGATGACGCGGTTCGCCTCCTCCGCTTCGCAGGCCCGACCGGTGCCAATCGCCCACACCGGCTCGTAGGCGATCACCAGGCCCGCGACTTGCTGGGCTGAGAACCCGGACAGGCCTGTCTCAAGCTGTCCGGCGATGATGGCGTCGGTCAGTCCCTCATCCCGCTCGCCCAACGTCTCTCCCACGCAGATGATGGGAATCAGGTTGTTGGCGAGCGCGGCCTTCACCTTCAGGTTGACGCTGGCATCGGTGTCGCCGAAAACCCGCGCCGCTTCCTTGCTAAGGCTCTCATCCGGCTTCCCGAACCGGCCCCGCCTCTCAGAGTGGCCGATGATGACGTACTTGCAGCCCGCCTCCTTCAGCATCACTGGGCTGATCATCCCGGTGAAGGCTCCCTGATCGGCCCAGAACATGTCCTGCGCGCCGAGGGCGACGGAGGAACCCGACAGCGCCTGGCCCACCGCCCACAGCGCTGTCGCCGGCGGGCAGACCGCCACCTTCACCTTCGCCAAGCCCTCCACCCGCGGCGCCAGATCCCTTGCCAGAGAGACCGCCTCCGACACCGTCTTGTGCATCTTCCAGTTGCCCGCGATAAGCGGGGTGCGTGCCATCAGACTGTCAACCTCTCTCCTGTGGCTAAACCCGCCTTGGGCGGGCCGCCATGGCGGCCCCTTCGGGGCCTAGCCACCGAAGCAACGACGAGATTCTTCGCTTCGCTCAGAATGACAAGGAGGCGCGATCAGCGATCTTGCAGGGCCGCGATGCCGGGCAGCTCCTTGCCCTCCAGAAACTCCAACGAGGCCCCGCCCCCGGTGCAGACATGGGTGACCTTCTCGCCGAAGCCCATCTGCTCGATTGCCGCCGCCGAGTCCCCTCCACCCACGATGCTCATCGCCGCGGAATCGGCCACCGCCTGTGCGATGGCGCGCGTGCCTTCGGCGAAGGCGGCGATCTCGAATACCCCCATCGGCCCGTTCCACACCACCATCTTGGCGCTCTTGATCGCCTGGGCAAACCGCTGCCTGGTCTCCGGGCCGATGTCGGCGCCCATCCAGTCGGCCGGGATCTCGTCCACGGACACCACTTTCGTGGGCGCACCCTCCTTCAGGTCGGTAGTGATCAGCACATCCATCGGCAGCACCACGGGCGGGCCGGACTTCGCCGACTGGGCGAGGATCTGCTTGGCGAGGTCAAGGCTCTTTTCGTCCAGCACCGACTTGCCGATCTCTTTTCCCTGGGCCTTCAGGAACGTGTACGCCATGCCGCCGCCGATGAGCAGCGTATCCACTCTCTTCATCAGGTTGGTGATGACGCCGATCTTCGGTTTGAGGCCACCCAGGATCGCCACCAGGGGCCGCTCGGGGCTCTCCAGCACCCGAGAGAGCATCTCCGCTTCCTTCTCCACCAGCAGCCCCGCAACCGCGGGCAGAAACTTCGCCATCACCGCCGTGGAGGCGTGGGCGCGGTGGGCGGTGCCGAAGGCATCGTTCACATAGATGTCCGCCAGCCCGGCAAGCTGCTTGGCGAAACCCTCGTCGCCTGCTTCCTCATCCGGGTGGAAGCGCAGGTTCTCCAGCATCGCCACATCCCCCGGCTTCATCGCCGCCACCGCCGCCTTCACCTCCGGGCCGACGCAGTCATCCATCATCCTCACCGGCCTGCCCAGCAGCTCAGACAGTCGCTTCGCCACCGGGGCCAGTGACATCTCCGGGACGCGCTTCCCGTCGGGCCGACCCAGGTGGGAGGCGACAATCAGGGCCCCACCCCGGTCGAGCAGGTCCTGCAGAGTGGGCAGGGAGGCTCGGATGCGAGTGTCATCACTGATCTCGCCGCCCCTCAAGGGCACGTTGAAGTCCACCCGCACGAATACCCGTTTCCCCTTGGGGTCAATATCCCGGATCGTTTTCTTGTTCATCGCCATCTCTCCGCACCGGCTTGCCCTGGGAAGCCCCGATCGGGCAGATGGAAACGGTAGGGGCACGGCGTGCCGTGGCCCTGCCCAGGTGTCTGCGCTACTGCAGCTTCTTGGCGATCAGCTCCACCAGGTCGCCCAGGCGACACGAGTAGGCCCACTCGTTGTCGTACCACGCCAGCACCTTGACGAGGTCGTCGCCCAGTACCTTCGTCTCGCGGGCATCCACGACGGACGAGACCGGATATCCCTTGATGTCCATGGAGACGATCGGGTCGTGGGTGACCTCGAGGTAGCCCTTCATCCGGCCGGCCGCCGCCGCCTCGAAGGCCTTGTTCACGTCTTCGGCGGTGGCCTTCTTCTGAAGGACGCATACCAGGTCGACGACGGAGCCGGTGCTGGTCGGCACGCGCAACGAGATGCCGTCCAGCTTCCCCTTCAGCGCGGGGATGACCAGGCCGATCGCCTTCGCCGCGCCGGTGGAGGTGGGGATGATGTTGAGGGCGGCGGCGCGGGCGCGGCGCGGGTCTCTGTGGACCAGATCGAGCACTTGCTGATCGTTGGTGTAGGCGTGGCAGGTGGTCATGAGGCCCTTCTCGATGCCGAAGCTGTCCTGGAGGACCTTGCAGACGGGGGCAAGGCAGTTGGTGGTGCAGGAGGCGTTGGAGATGACCTTGTGCTTTGCCGGATCGAAGATCTCTTCGTTGACGCCGAGCACGATGGTCGGGTTGTCCGGGCCCGCCTCGCCGCTGAGCGGGGCCGAGACGATCACGTTCTTGGCACCGGCCTTGAGGTGGGCGCTCGCCTTCTCGACGGCGGTGAATACGCCGGTGGACTCGATCACCACGTCGACGCCCAACTCCTTCCAGGGTAGGACGGCCGGATCGCGCTCCGCCTTCACTACGAACTCGTCGCCGTTCACCACCAGGTTCCCGCCCTTTACCTCGACGGTGCCGGCGAACCGGCCGTAGTTTGAGTCATACTTCAGCAGGTGCGCGTTGATATCCAGCGGTGCGAGGTCGTTGATCGCCACGATGTCGACGCCCGCGATCTTGCGCTCCATCATCGCGCGCAGCGTCAGTCGTCCGATCCGACCGAATCCGTTGATCGCCACCTTCAGGGCCATGCTCCATCCTCCTCAAGAGACACCAGAGTTGCCAGACACAAGCCCACACCCGGCGAGAGCGGCGCGGCTGCGCCGCGCCCCCGGCCGGGCAGGCTGAACTACCTCTCAGGTTCGCCGCCCCTTGGGCCAAACCTTCCAGCGCGACCACGGCGGCTGGCTGCGCCTGGGGGAATAAGACGGCGGCCGCCGAGCGCGGCCCGGCGGCGGCTGTATTCTATCCAAGGTCATTGCCTGTGTCAAGGAAGAAAGGGTGTGGACCAGGACCACCGTTTTTAGACAGGAGGTAAGTGGGACTTGGGCAAGAACCATGGTGGACATGTCCAAGTCCACATCGCAGCAGAGCTGGCAGTTTCTGACTGAAGACGTTGAGGCAATCCTGG
>Ga0315277_10013698_pt1 | contig 10101 bp, 3 predicted proteins | sample YL17G05_15_MG_FD_203695 | JGI IMG/M metagenome (GOLD analysis project Ga0315277, IMG submission 203695) | Sediment microbial communities from Yellowstone Lake, YNP, Wyoming, USA - YL17G05_15 | ecosystem: Environmental > Aquatic > Freshwater > Lake > Sediment | place: USA: Wyoming | collected...
TCCGGGACGGCATCGCGGCACCTACTGATCCTTTTCCCAGTGGTCGAACGGGGCTGCCATCCGGTCCGGACCACGCCGCTGAGTTTCTGGATAGCACGCCCGGTGGCGTCAACGATGATCTGGCCGGTGATGTGTCTGCGAACGCCGAGTCCCGCCTCTGCCACCACGCCCTTGACAGCGCGCCGTCCCGCGCTGTCTCCGGTGAGCGCGTCGACGACCCTCGCGCCAGTGACCAACCTGATATTGGGCTCTTGAGCCAGCAACTCCCGGTAGACCCGCAGGTAGCTCGCGGGGAGGAACCACTCCCCCGCCGTCACCCCGGAGATGATGCTGTGGGCGGAACGCAGACGCGCATGGGCTTCCTTGAGGATGCCGGTGACGGGGCCGCCGCACAGCATTGCGACGTACATGTCGCAGGGGGCACCGCCAATGATCGAGTCTTCCTCGACAAGGATGACGCTTGCTCCGGCCCGTGCGGCGCCAATTGCAGCAGGCAGGCCGGAGGCGCCGGCTCCAACGACGATAACGTCGGCGCAGAGGTCCCAACCGTTGTTCATCTCGCCCTATCCCTTCTACTCAGTTCAGTCAACCAGCGCCCGGCGCTGGATATCACGCGAGATCAGCCCGAGCCGCGGCCAGGGGTTCACTGCTGACGACCCTGACCGGCCCGGGACTACCCAGTTCCCTGCACCACAGCATTGATGCACCCCCAGAGAGTCACGTTCAGCAGATCGCCCGCAACAAGCCCGACTGCCAGCGGCACGGTGCTCCGGTAGAGCCGCAGCCCCCCATACCTCGTCACCAGAGACTTCGCGAGCCATCCGATGAAGAAGGAGCTCCACAAGTACGAAAGGGCATAGGTGTTGGCTGCCAGGTATCCTACGGGATGGAACGGGAACCACCAGAAGCGCAGGCGCAGAATGCCAAGAACGATCGCAGCAACGGCTCCGCTCACAGCTCCCACTAGGGCGTTCATATCCGGCTGGGTGGGCTGGCTGAGGTAGTTGAAGATCCTGGCCCCGTCCATTCTGAGTTGCTCGGTCAACCACGGCCGTGTTGCTGTGCCGATCCGCATTTCGCCATAGAACCCGTGGTGGTAGATGCCTGCAATCATGATGTACATACCAAAGGCCAGAGCGGCAACGAACGCGGCTGCCATCGCGATGGAAAGCCGCCGCCGGTGAATTCCCGCGGTGTCGGCCACTTTGAGCGACTCGATCGCGTTGCCGGAGAAGATCTCCATTCCCCGGCCGCTTCCGGAGTAATAGGACCACCGTGCCGACAAGATTGCCACGATCTCCTGGGCTCGATAGGTCCGGCTGCCCACTATGTCAATCATCGCGTTGTCCGCCCAAAGCGGATATGACACCATACCCAGCCCCGTCTCGGCGCGAAACCGGGCCCACACCAGGTGGTAGAAGACGATAACAGCGACGAAGACGACGGCGACCCCAGCCCGGCAGCCGGCCAGCCAGCAGAAACCCACGAGCCAGGCGAAGGCGAGCACGAACCCTATGACAGCCACTCGGTATGGCAATGGCTGAGCCGTGTCGCAGGAGGCCGGTGCCCACCTGACTGCGGTGCGGAGAGCATGGCCCAGGTGGCGGCGAGCAACCCACGCCGTCCAGGCGGCAAGGGCGAGAAGCGCCCCTACCCCCTGCCACGCCGGCGCGGGGAAGGAACTCCCGAACCACTCCTCCGGAGGCATCGGTTCCGCCCCGGCGGCAATCGCCGCCACCGTAAGACCCACCCGAGTCCACCAGAAGAACCAGCAGGAGAACGAGAGCTCCTTTGGGATCAGGTACGCAATCGCGGCCAGCCACGGAATCAGCGAAAGGGTCACCTCCCCCAGCCCCGCGCGCGGCCCCACCGCCTGGTACCCCAATAGCACGACGCTGTCCGGGATAACCGGAAGGCTTGGAACCCACGCCGACACATTTCTGATCAGGCCGAGCCCAAATGATGCCAGGACCCCCACCCAGAAGACGGCTGCTGTCGGCAAGCCCGCCGCCATGCCCTTCTCCCTTTGCGACTCCTGAGCTACGTACAGCGGGATCTGCGCGAGCGGAAACGAGAGCCTTTCGTGCTGGATCCACTGCTGCTGGAGGAGCGTCAGCAAGCACCATTCTGCTGTCAGCAGTGCCACCAGGAACGAGGTCCAGGCGGCCAGCGGCTTCCACCAGAGAGCCCACGGCGCCGCTGTCTGGCCAAGGAAGAAGCCCTCGACCGCGGCGGGATCAGTGGGAGCAAACCAGCGCGGGATCAGATGAACGAAGGTCGTCTCCCAGTCGGGCATTGCCCGACCCATGTAATGCTGGATCACGGAATGAGGGAGCATCCAGCCAAGAGTTCCCCAGCTCACCAGCGGGCCGCCGGCCATCAGCATCGCGTAGATGGTTAGCATCTCACCGCGACGAAGACGAAGTGCGCGGCGGATCGCGGGCAGAGAGACGAGCCCGCAAAGAATGAAGAGCATCGAGAACGGCGCGGGCGCGGGGACTCCGGCGTTGAAGTCGTAGGCGGCCGCGCGCACGATGACGACGTAGTACGAGACGAGGGAGAGCAGCAAGACGAGAATTAGGCCAATCCCAACGGCCCGGGGCGTCACTGCGTGTTCGGGGCCAGGCCAGGTTAGCCGGAGGGGTCGCAGTTCGCTCTTCTCTTCAGTAATCCATCGCCGCATAGGTCTACCATCGAGTTAGCAAAGATACCGCACACGGAAACGGGGGGCCGACTGTCCGTCGGCCCCCCTCGTCACTTCATCGGCATACGACGGCTAGGCTGGGACGATCATCCCGCCCGCCGTTGACTGTCCATGCGTCTAGGGCGTGCCGCGCACCTCGACGCTGTCAATATACCCGTAGTCGGTGTTGTCCGCAGTCCACTGCCCGAAGCCGACCTTGAAGGTCGACTTGTTGTTGCACGAGCTTGGCAGGCTGAACTCGAGGAAGTGGAGCTGCCCGTCTTCCTCCGGGTCTCCGTTACGGATGCTCCTCAGGACATGCCAACTGCCATCGTAGTAGTCAATGTCCAACTGCTCAGATGCCTCGTACGAGCTCGCGCCAACGTAAACGCGGAGCACGATGTTGGAGTAGCCGACCGTGGACACGCCCTTTTCCGTCCAGCAGCTATTCCCTTGCATCTGCACGCTGTGTGTGCCGATCTTGGGAGTGCCGGTGTACCAGGTCGTGCTGCCTTCCTTGTACCAGTTGAACGCAGACTCGAAGCCGTCGAAGAAGATCTGCTGGCTGGTCGAGCTGACCGTGATGTAGTTGGTCTTGGTCTCGCCATCCGAGCCCCCAGCGTTGGTGGCCGTCAGGCTGACGGTGTAGTTGCCGGCGCTGGTGTACTGATGGCTCGGGTTCTGCGCGGTCGAAGTGCCGCCGTCGCCGAAGGTCCACGACCACGAGGTCGGCGTGTTGGTGGACAGGTCGGTGAAGTTCACCGTCAACGGAGCATTGCCGCTCGTCGGTGAGCCGGAGAAGTCGGCCACCGGAGCCGGCGGCGGCGTGGAAACGGTGATGTAGTTGGTCTTGGTCTCCGTATCCTGGCCGCCGGAGTTGGTGGCGGTGAGGGCAACCGTGTAGTTGCCCGCGCTCGCGTACTGGTGGCTTGGGTTCTGCGCGGTCGAGGTGCCGCCGTCCCCGAAGGTCCAGGACCACGAGGTGGGGCTGTTGGTCGAGGAATCGGTGAAGTTCACCGTCAGCGGAGCCGTCCCGCTGGTAGGGCTGCCGGAGAAGTTGGCCACCGGCGCGGGCGGGTTGCTGACTGTGATGTAGTTGGTCTTGGTCTCGCCATCGGAGCCGCCGGCGTTGGTCGCCGTCAGGCTGACCGTGTAGCTGCCCGTGTTCGCGTACTGGTGGCTTGGGCTCTGGGCGGTTGAGGTGCCGCCATCCCCGAAGGTCCACGACCAGGAGGTCGGCGAGTTGGTTGACAGGTCGGTGAAGGCCACGGTCAGAGGCTTGTAGCCGCTGGTCGGGTTGCCCGAGAAGTTCGCCACTGGAGCCGGCGGCGGCGCGCTCGAGACCTTGAGCGCGATGCTCATCATGCCCTTGACCGCCGCGGTTGCGCAGGTGACGGTCGTGTCACCGTAAGCCCCGGCGCTCGCCTTCCCGCCTCTTGCCACTGCGAGCCCGCCGCCGTTGCCGGCGGTAACGGTGTTATCCGTCAACTCGGTGACGAGTGTCAGGTTGCTGTTAGCCCAGGCTGAGAAGTTCTCCGTGCCGGCCGCGTCCGGTTTGTCCGTAGCGATGGCCGCCACGACAAGGGTGTTGCTGACGGTCGTGGTCGCACCCGGAATGGCCCCACTGGTGTCGGAGGTGGACTCAACGCCACCCGCCGTAATATCCCACGGGTTGCCGGAAGTAGCGCAACCCCGGAAGGCGAGGATGCAGCCCAGTTGGTGATTGCCCGAGTCGCTGGTGGTCGGGGCGCCCTGCGTCCCATTGTACCGCGACCAGAAAGCCGTCAATCGCGTCGCGCTCGTTCCCCCGGCGGTGCCGGTTCCCTGCGGGGAATTCGTAACCTCGGTCCAGGTCCCGCCGTTCTGGTTCGAGATGGAGATGGCCTGGTTTGCCGTCTCCAGGAACAGCAGCAGGATGTCGTTGCTCTAGATGCCAGCGGGAAGCGCTGGTGTGATCGCGCCGGCCGCGGAAGCTACGGCCCCGGCGGCAACGAAGGTGGGCAAACCAGCGGGTTCGACGCCGATGTAGTTAGTCTTGGTCTCGGTGTCCTGGCCGTAGGCGTTGGTCGCGGTGAGGCCGACGGTGTAGTAGCCGGAGGCCGTGTACTGGTGGCTCGGGTTCTGCGCGGTGGAGGTCCCTCCGTCACCAAAGGTCCAGGACCAGGAGGTCGGCGAACCGCTGGAGGAGTCGGTGAAGTTCACCGTCAGCGGGACGGCGCCGGCGGTCGGCGAGCCGGAGAAGTTCGCGTTCGGCGGCTGCGGGCCGCTCAGGAACTCGTCCGCGCCCATGTCCCATACTCCGTTGTTCGGCCGGGAGTCGCCGTCGTAGTCGTGATCCGGGGCGCTCACCGACGATCCCTGGTCTATCGCTGGCGAATTCGACTGGAGGTGGAAGTCAAAGCTCGCCGGGGCCACAAACTTCGGGTCGCCCGTGATGTAGCTGGTCCCGTACTGCTGGGTTGCCCCGTCAAAGAGGTTGTGGTCAATCGTGCCGACGCAGTTGTTCTCGAAGTAGATGCCATGCGAGTTGTTCTGGCTGAAGATGTTGTTGCGTATCACGACATTGGTGGCTTCTACGTTGGTATGCCAGACGCCGGTTCCCCAGGAGCCGGTGCCGTTGCCGTAGCAGGTGTTGTTGATGATCTTGACGTCATCCATCGGGTGGGGATAGCCGGCGTCCCAGTCGCCGATGCAGATGCCGGAGTTGGTGTTGTCGTAGAACACGTTGTTCATGATCGTGATGTGATCCAGCCGCTGGCCGCGCTCGCAGGCCAGGGCCATGCCATAGTACAAGCAGTCGTGCACGACGTTGCTGTCGTACGTGACGTTGTAGGTGGCCTGGTCCCAGGCGTCGCAGTAGAGCCCGAGGCGGTTGATGTGGTGGACGTAGTTGCCCTTCACGAGCACGTCGTGCGAGCCTTCCTTGACGTCAATGCCCTCGCCGCCGTTCGTCCCGGGGCCGCTGTGGTGAACCTCGTTGTTCAGGATCTGAACGTTGTAGCTCCCGTCGGCGACCGAGATGCATTCCTGCCAGCGGTCATTGCAGGCGAGCTCGATCTCGTTCCCCTCCACGATGATGTCGTGGCTGCCGTGCCACACGGCGATGCCGGACTCCGAAGTGTTGTACGTGTAGTTGTTGCGAATCTCGATGTTGTTAGCGCCGTACGTGACGATGCCGAAACCATTAGTGGAGTTCTTGCACTGGAAGCCCGTCACCTTGATGAAGCCCTTGTTGGTGATGGTGAAGCAGCCTTCGTAGTAGGTCGGGTACGTGAAGCCGTTGCGGTCAACGATCACCGTTGCGCCCGGGTAGACGGAGTAGGTGATGTAGCTGCCCGAGGTTCCCGAGTTGGCGGGAATCACCTGCTCTGAATAGGTCCCCGCCTTCACATAGACGGTGTCGCCGGCGACCATTGTGTTCGCCGCCTTCGTGATCGTCAGCCAGGGCTGCGCTTCTGTCCCTGGGTTGCTGTCGCTGCCGGTCTTGGCCACGTAGTAGGTGGCCGCGCTGGCGGCAACGGGCAACAACATCAGCGCAATCAGGCACGACCCCAATACTGCCCAGCTCAGCGTCTTCTTGCTATGCACTTTCTTACTCCTCCCTCTGTTCGATGCTCGGTATTCACCTCGCAAGGTGTTCACTGCTGTTTACAGCGTACGCCACCCGACGGCGCCGGGGCGCCACCGGACCCCCTACTGCTCAGCACAGGTCTCGCTTCGGCTCACCTCCTCTCGGCCGGTGCCTTCTTGCGCCCGCGCGGCCAGGCCCGACACAGGGCAATCATCGCGCTTGGCCCGCGCCATTGCTTGCCACTAGGGGTGGTGAAACTGCCAGTTTGGGAGGTGTTGGACCGCGCCTATCCAGGGTGGGACCGCTGGGCATACGGCCGATGGAGTCGTCCGGCGCCAGGGCTTACGCCGGCGAGGGCGAGACTATTCCGACGCGACGGGGGGGCCGCCTTTGGCGGCCCCCCCTTGTTCCAGCCAATGTTCAGAACCCGCTACGGAAGCGTGATGCTGTCGCAGGTCTCGTGGTTCGCGGCTGAGTTGTAGGTGTAGCCAGTCTTGGCCAGGTTGGTCACGCAACAGGTGTGCGTCGTGCCGGCAACCGCCTGCGGGTCGGTGAAGACCACCTGCCCGCTCGTGTTCGTCGTTCCGGTCTGTGGGCTGCCCACCGGTGTCCCGTTGTGGCTCCACTGAACCGTCACACTTACACCCGCCAGCGGCGCGCAAACTTGGTCGTGAATCGTGATCGTTGCCTTCGCCTTGTACTTGGGGTTAGGTCCCAGCACTAGGTCAATGGCGCCGACGTGGCAGCTCTGCGACGGCTGCTCCTGGACGGTGATGTAGTTGGTCTTGGTCTCGCCGTCGGAGCCGTACTGGTTGGTCGCCGTCAGGCTCACGGTGTACTGGTTCGCGGTCGTGTACTGATGGCTCGGATTCTGGGCGGTGGAGGTCCCGCCGTCCCCAAAGGTCCACGACCACGAGGTCGGCGAGTTCGTGGACAGGTCCGTGAAGGCGACTGTCAGCGGCGCGTATCCGCTGGTCGGGTTGCCCGAGAAGTTCGCCACCGGCGGCTGACCTGCGGTGACGGTGATGTAGTTGGTCTTGGTCTCGGTATCCTGTCCAGCGGCATTGGTCGCCGTCAGGCTCACCGTGTACTGGTTCGCACTCGTGTACTGGTGGCTGGGGTTCTGGGCGGTGGAGGTGCCGCCATCCCCGAAGGTCCACGACCAGGAGGTTGGGCTGCCCGTCGAGGTGTCAGTGAAGTAGACCGTCAACGGTGCATTGCCGCTGGTCGGATTCCCGGAGAAGTTCGCCACCGGCGGCTGCGGGGCCCCGCCTCCGTACTCGTAGCACCCGATGTCCCATAGACCGTTGACCGGCCGGGCATTGCCGTCCAGGTCATGGTCCGGGGCGCTGACCGACGAGCCCGCGTCGATCGCCGGCGAACCGGACTGGAGATGGAAGTCGGCGTTCGCGGGGTTCACAAACAACGGGTCCGCCAGAATGTAGTTCGTCCCGTAGGTCACCCAGTCCCCGGTCTGCGGACCGTAGATGACGTTGTAATCGATCACCGCCGCGCAGCCGGGATTGTTCATCAGCTGGGCGTCAAGGTTCTGGCTGACGATGTTGTTGCGAATTACCAGGTTAGTGCAGCTCGCACCGTTCAGGTTGATGATCCCGAATCCATCTCCGGGCACTTGCCCCCACGGCTGTCCGTTGTCGTAGCAGGTGTTGTTGATGATCTTGATGTTGTTAAACGGCTTGGGCTTGCCGCCGTTCCAGTTGCCGACGGTAATCCCGGCCCACCCGTTGGTGTAACAGAGGTTGTTGGTCACAGTGACGTTTTCCATCGGCTGGTTTTTCTCGCAGGCCAGCGCGATGCCGTGGTTCCAACAGTTGTGGACGATGTTTTGATCCACCGTCACGTTATACAGGTAGTCGTTGTACGAGTCCACGTAGATCCCAAGACGGTTGATGTCGTGCACGTAGTTGCCCCGGACCAGGCAATCGTGCGAGCCGTTCTTGATGTCAATGCCCTCGCCGCCGTGGCTGCCGGGGCCGCTGTGGTGGACGTGGTTGTTCAAGACCTGCACGTTGTAGGAGTGATCAGCCGAGATGCACTCCTGGTATCCGTCGTTGCAGGCCAGCTCGACCTCGTTGCCCTGGATCAGGATGTCATGGTCTCCTTCCCAGGTGGCAATGCCTGAGTTGCAGGTGTTGTAGGTGTAGTTGTTCTCGAAGGTGATGTGGTGCGAGCTCGTCTGCGCCAGCAAGCCGAACCCGCCCGTGCAGTTCTTGACCTGGAAGCCGGAGACCTTGATGTAGCTCTTGGTGGTTATGACGAACCCGGCATCCCAGAAGGTCGTCCGCAAATTCACGAGGTCAATGATCACCGTGGCGCCGGGATAGGCCGAGTAGGTGATGTAGTTCCCCTCCGTCCCGGAATTTACCGGCCTCACAATTTCTTCGTAAGTGCCGGCCTTGACATAGACAGTGTCGCCGGCGACGAGCGTATTCGCCGCCTTCTGAATCGTCAGCCAGGGCTGCGCCTCCGTGCCGGGGTTGCTGTCGCTGCCGGTCTTGGCCACGTAGTAGGTGGCCGCGCTGGCGGCAACGGGCAACAGCATCAGGGCAATCAGGCACGACCCCAATACTGCCCAGCTCAGCGTCCTCTTGCTATGCACTTTCTTACTCCTTCCTCTGTTCGATGCTCGGTATTCACCTCGCAAGGTGTTCACTGCTGTTCACAGCGTACGCCACCCGACGGCGCCGGGGCGCCACCGGACCCCCTACTGCTCAGCACAGGTCTCGCTTCGGCTCACCTCCTCTCGGCCGGTGCCTTCTTGCGCCCGCGCGGCCAGGCCCGACACAAATTAATTATCGCGCCTGGCCGGCGCCATTGCTTGCCACTAGAGGTGGTGAAACTGCCAGTTTGGGATGTGTTGGACCGCGCCCTTGCCTGGGCCTAAGCGCCCCAGGGGCCATCCTGCTGCCGTGCTGTCGGTCGAGACCGCTCAGACGGAGACGATAACGTCTCGCCAGCCGGTCGCGAGCGAGCAGGAGCGGCGCCGAGGTCGAAGTAGATAGTATCTGTTCCCGCCCGCTTTTCGCCTTCGCGGCCGTAAACTGGCCACACTTAGCAGAGAGGAGACAGTGATCGCTGCCATGAAAGCCACAGCAGTTGTCGCAGAAAAGGTAGGAACGGTTAGAGTTCAGGAACTTGACCTCGATGAGGGCGACCTTCGGCCGGACTCTGTTCTCTTAAGGACAAGGCACTCACTGATAAGCCCTGGGACGGAACTGGCCTGTTTGGCTGGAAGCGAATCATCTTGGTTCAGCCTACCCCGGCCGCTTGGCTATTGCGCGGCGGGGGAGGTGCTCAAGGTAGGGGAAGCTGTTTCCGATGTGAAGGTGGGCGACGTGGTCCTGACCTTGAGCCCACACGCCTCCTACGCCCTCGCATACCGCGATCAGATTCGCGCCAAAGTGCCGGCTGGGGTAGACTCCAAACTGGCAGTCTTCGCGCATCTGGCCTTTGTCTCGATGACCGCCTTGAGAGTTTCGTGGGCTGAGCTTGGCGATTATGTGGCGGTGATCGGGCTGGGCCTTGTTGGCAACCTCGCGGCCCAGCTCTTCCAGGCTCAAGGCAGCCGGGTCATAGGGATTGATAAGCTTGCCAGTAGGCTGGAGATCGCGCGACAATGTGGTGTGGAATCACTGGTTGATGCCTCCGCCGAGGATTCAGTCTCGGCCGTGGGAATGCTGACTGATGGACGGGGCGCGGAGGTCGTAGTTGAGGCGACGGGCGCGCCGCTGGCGGCTTTTCAGGGCGCGCAGATGGCGGCGCCGAACGGCGAGCTGGTGCTGCTCGGTACTCCGCGTGGAAGTTTGGAAGTGGACTCCGTTCCCCT
>Ga0315277_10013699_pt1 | contig 10101 bp, 10 predicted proteins | sample YL17G05_15_MG_FD_203695 | JGI IMG/M metagenome (GOLD analysis project Ga0315277, IMG submission 203695) | Sediment microbial communities from Yellowstone Lake, YNP, Wyoming, USA - YL17G05_15 | ecosystem: Environmental > Aquatic > Freshwater > Lake > Sediment | place: USA: Wyoming | collected...
TACTAAACCACTTAACCATCGAACGACAAAATCCTAATTTCTAAGCCCTAAACAAATTCAAAGTCTCAATTCTCCAAATCCAGAATCCCCTCCGTTTTGATCATTGGAGTTTTGATAAAAGGAATTGGATTTTTCCTCTCTTCTGTTTAGTATTTCGTGCTTAGGATTTCCGATTTCCTAACAAATGTATTATCCCTCAAACATCGCGCCCACTGACAAGCCGGTGTGGATGCGATGAATGGCTTCGCCAATAAGCGAGGCTGTAGGCAAGACGGTGATCTTGCTCAGTTTCTTATCGCTATCGACTGGTATAGTATCGGTAACCACTACCTCTTTCACCGGGCTGGCAGCGATCCTCTGGATAGCGGGACCCGAGAAAACGGGGTGAGTGCAGCAGGCGTAAACCTTAGTAACGCCACGCTTTAAAAGAGCACTCACCACCCCGACCAGAGAACCAGCGGTATCAATCTCGTCGTCAACCGTCAGGGCATGCATTCCCTCAACCTCGCCAATTACGTTGAGGGTCTCACTGGCATCAGCATTGCCCACGCGCCTCTTTTCCATGATAGCCAGGGGGGCTCCAAGTTTGGCAGCCACATCGCGGGCTACCTTGGAAATACCAATATCAGTAGCCACCACTACCAGGTTACCCAGAGCTTTTTCCTTGAAATATTGAGCCAACATGGGCCGCGCGGTGAGCTCATCCACAGGTATGGTGAAGAATCCTTGAATTTGAGGGGCATGGAGGTCTACGGTGAGCAATCTATTAGCTCCAGCAGTAGTAATCAGGTCGGCAATCAAGCGAGCAGTGATAGGAACCCTGGGCTGATCTTTTTTATCAGTGCGGCTATAGCCATAATAGGGAAGGACAGCGGTAATTCGCCCCGCTGAAGCTCGCCTGAAGGCATCGAGCATGATAAGTAACTCGACCAGGCTTTTGTTAACTGGAGAGCAAATAGGTTGAATGATAAAAACGTCCCGTTCCCGGACATTCTCAAGGATGCGCACAAAAATGTTCTCATTGCTAAATTCGAAGACCTCAGCCTCCCCCAATGGTATGTCTAGGTAATCACACACAGCCCTTGCTAAGGCAGGGTGAGCAGTGCCGCTGAACACTCTTAATTCGTCCATCATTACCTCTTAACTATGTAGTATCCCGCGGAAAACTTCTTTTCCAGGAGTGGTTGTCGGAACACTGAATTATAGCATGAAATCATCGCTGTTTCTTGGCAGGGATTAGCAAAAAACTAACCAAATAGATCATAGCCAAACGCATAAATTCGCACGTAATTCCTCTCCCTTGACTGGAGAGGTTAGGCGAGGGTGAACCCTAGTGAATTCCTCCTCCCTCTAGCTCCCTCCCGCTAGGGGAGGGAGAATTGAGAGACTTTGTGTGGTTAGTATAATTCGAGGGAAGAAGTCTCTCATGCCAGCCCAGGAATGGGGAACTGCTGACACATCGCTTGTACTTCCTGGCGGACTTGTTTTTGTGCCCGCTCATGCCCCGAAGGAGAAAGCACTTTAGCAATGAGAGAAGCGATGCGCTTCATCTCCTCTGTGCCAAAACCTCTCGTGGTCACTGCTGGAGTGCCCAGCCTGATACCGCTGGTAATCCGTGGTGGCTTGGGGTCAAAAGGAATGGTGTTTCTATTCGCCGAGATGCCCGCGGCCCATAAAGCTTCCTCAGCATCCTTGCCAGTTATCCCCTGAGCAGAAAGGTCAACCATGACAATGTGGTTGTCTGTGCCACCGGAAACAATACGCATTCCACATCTCTGGAGTTCGGAAGCCAAAACGCGAGCATTCTTCAGCACTGACTTCTGATAATCAACAAACTCGGGTTGCATAGCTTCAAAGAAGCACACGGCTTTGGCGGCAATGACATGCATGCAAGGGCCACCCTGCATCCCTGGAAAAACTGCAGCATCAATAGCTGAAGCCAGTTCCTTATCACATAAAATAAAGCCACCCCGGGGTCCCCGCAAGGTCTTTTGCGTGGTGGAAGTAGTGACTTGAGCAGAGGACACAGGGGAGGGATGAAGCCCAGCGGCTATTATCCCCGCTATGTGAGCCATGTCTACCAATAACCTGGCTCCCACCTTATCAGCTATATGGCGAAACCTCTCAAAGTCAACAATACGAGAGTAACTACTCGCCCCAGCTATGATTAGCTTGGGTTTGTGCTTCAGAGCTAGCCTCTCGATTTTATCGTAGTTAAGCATCTCGGTTCTAGAGTCGACTCCATAGGGAACAAAGTTGTACCACCGCCCTGAGAAATTGACCGGTGAGCCGTGAGTGAGATGCCCGCCGTGGCTGAGGCTCATTCCCATGACAGTATCCCCATGTTTCAGCAGAACTGAATAGGCTGCCATGTTGGCTTGACTACCGCTATGAGCCTGGACATTGGCATGCTCGGCTTTAAATAGCTTCTTAGCCCTTTCAATAGCCAAATCCTCAATTTCGTCTATGTAGACACACCCGCCATAATAACGCTGCCCTGGGTATCCTTCAGCATATTTGTCAGTGAGCACCGAGCTTTGGGCCTCAAGCACTGCCCGGCTGGCATGGTTTTCAGAGGCAATAAGATTTATGGTGCTTGCTTGCCTCGCTGCCTCCAGGCTTAGGATTCGAGCTACTTTGCTATCACGCTGCGCTAAGGAAAATGCCTTCGAGGTTTTCACATTCGTGGTATAATAGTACTTAATATTCCATTCTCGGTCAACAAGAAAGACCCATCAAAATGGGTTTCCGCAGCAACATTGACAGAACGTGTTTCCAGTGATAAATTGGTTTATTTAGCAATTAGAAGGGGAGAGTGCTAAATGGCTGTGAGAGAAAGAAGAGAGACTGTTCTCAGGGTGATAATTGAAGACTATATCACTAGAGCAGTACCAGTAGCTTCAAATGCTATTGTGGAAAAGTACCGCTTGAAGGTAAGCACGGCTACCATCCGGAATGATACAGCATACCTGGAACGAGAAGGATATGTTATCCACCCTCACCGTTCGTCCGGAAGCATACCTACTGATAAGGCTTACCGCTATTATGTGGAGTTGATAGGGGACGAGATTGAACTTCCCCGTGTCGAACAGTATCTAATTCATCAGATATCTCAGGGGGCAAAAGAGGAGCTAGAACAGTGGCTGAAGACGGTGGCAATGCTCTTAGCGCGCCTTGTTCACAACCTGGTAGTAATAACCACTCCAAAGCCGTTCGCTGCCGCTTTAAGCATCTCGATTTGGTAGCCTTGCAGGATTTCATGGCTTTGCTGATCGTGGTTTTGTATGAAGCAAAAGTTAGACGGCATGTCTTATCTTTTGGTAAACAGGTTAGCCAGGATGAACTAACGAAGCTAGCTAACAAACTTACTTCTATATATAGCGGCATGACCAGCAGCGAGATTCTGGCTAACACAGAGGCACTTTCTTCTGAAGAAAGGCAGCTATCTGCATCTTTGACAGAGATTATGGCTGCTGAAGATAAACTGGAATATGGTGAGCCTTATCTTGAAGGACTGCGTTTGCTGCTGAGTCAACCAGAGTTTACCAACAGTCCCAGAATACTGGGAATTCTGGAAGTGCTGGAAGGGGAGGATTGGCTTAGAAATATGTTTTGCCAGGACTCCGGCAAGGGAGGGGTGAAGATAGTCATTGGTGAAGAAAATTCAGAGCCGGCACTACAGGACTTGAGCTTAATAGCCAGCCAGTACGGAGTGCTTAATAAGGCCAGTGGCATTGTGGGAGTGATCGGCCCCAGACGAATGGACTACGCTAAGGCTATTTCTTCGCTTAATTGTCTCTCAGCATTGCTAAGCAACTCAGTAGCTGAATATATCTAAAGGAGGCCCAACGTTGGCCGAGAGTGACGAGGTAGTTGAAACAGGAATTGAGCACGTTGAGGATATAGAAACATTACAGCAAGCTTTAGCTGTGGAGAGGGAAAAAGCAGAAAGATACTTGGCCAATTGGCAGAGAAGCCAGGCAGACCTCCAGAATTATGCGAAACGTGCCGAGCAGGAGAAATCAGAGACAGTTGAGTTTGCCAACAGGATTCTTATCTTGGACTTGCTACCTATCCTGGACGATTTTGAGAGGGCACTTGCTTCTCTTCCGGTTGAGCTTGATGAGCAAAATTGGACTCAAGGCATAAAACTCATCTATAATAAACTCAAAACTGCTTTAGAAACGCAAGGACTGGCTGAAATCAAGGCCGAGGGAGAATACTTCGATCCTTACTTTCATGAAGCAGTAGGCCAGCTAGAGGGGGAGGAGGGTATAATCGTAGACGAAATTCGCAAAGGTTATAAATTCAGGGACAAGCTGCTTCGTCCCAGCATGGTTATGGTAGGCACAGGTACGAAGAACAAGACTCAAGAGGAAGACTTAGAGGAGAGATAGTATGGCAAAAGTAGTAGGTATTGACCTGGGAACAACATTAAGCGAAGTTGCTGTAATAGAGGGTGGAAAGCCGAAGCTTATCCCCAGCTCGGAAGGCTCTAACTTGTATCCTTCGATAGTGGCAATAAGCAAGAATGGCGAGCGATTAGTAGGGCAAATTGCTAAGCGCCAGTCTATTGTCAACCCGGAGAACACCATTTATAGCATCAAGCGCTTCATGGGCAGAAAATGGGGGGAACCACTGGGAAGGGAATTACCTGTGGAAGAGGACGCGCGCCGCGTACCCTACAAGACAACTCGCGGTCCTAATAACGAAGTCAAGGTAGTCATGGGTGGGAAAGAATACAGCCCTGCAGAAATATCGGCAATGATACTGCAAAAACTGAAGACCGATGCCGAAGCCTACCTTGGCGATAAAGTGACAGAGGCAGTGATTACAGTGCCAGCCTACTTCAATGATAGCCAGCGCCAGGCAACCAAGGATGCTGGCGCCATCGCCGGACTGAATGTCCTCCGCATTATCAACGAGCCCACTGCTGCCGCCTTAGCTTACGGCGCAGATAAGAAAAAGGAGGGCACAATCGCAGTATACGACCTTGGTGGAGGCACCTTCGACATCTCTATCTTGGAGATGGGGGAAGGCACTTTCCAGGTCAAGTCTACTAGCGGTAATACTCACTTGGGTGGGGATGACTTTGACCAGCGTATTATCGAATGGCTGTGTAGCGAGTTCAAGCGAGATCAAGGAATTGACTTAAGGAACGACCGCATGGCAATACAGCGTCTTAAGGAGGCAGCGGAACGAGCAAAGATTGAACTTTCCACCGTGCAACAGACTGAGATAAGCCTTCCTTTTATTACCGCTGATGCCTCGGGACCTAAGCACCTCAATATCACCCTGGCCCGCTCCAAGCTAGAACAACTGGTCATGGATTTGGTTGAGCAGAGTCTAGAGCCCTGTCGCCAGGCAGTTAAGGACTCAGGGTTGAACACAGCCCAGATTGACGAAGTCCTCCTTGTCGGCGGTCAAACTAGAATGCCTTTAGTCCAGGAGAAGGTAAGACAGTTTTTTGGCAAGGAGCCCTCGAAAGGCATCAACCCCGACGAGGTTGTAGCCATGGGGGCTGCCATTCAGGCTGGGGTGCTCAAGGGCGAAGTCGGAGAAATTCTTCTTCTGGATGTCACACCACTCACTCTGGGAATAGAGACGCTAGGAGGAGTGGCGACGCCACTCATTTCCCGCAACACCACTATACCTACTTCAAAGAGCCAGATTTTCAGCACTGCTAGCGACAGTCAACCAAGCGTGGAGATACACGTTCTTCAAGGAGAACGCCCCATGGCAACCGATAACCGAACGTTGGGACGATTCATACTCGATGGCATCCTACCGGCGCCCCGAGGTATGCCGCAGATCGAGGTGACTTTCGATATAGATGCCAATGGCATCCTCAACGTTAGCGCTCGTGATAAGGGCACGGGGAAAGAACAAAAAATCACTATTACCGCCTCTAGTGGATTGAACAAAGAGGAAGTGGAGAAGATGAGACGAGAGGCTGAGCAACATGCTGCTGATGATGCTAAACGTAAAGAGGAAGTAGAGGTTCGCAATTCCGCTGACAGCCTGGCTTACACCGCAGAAAAAACTCTTCGTGACCACGGAGATAAGATATCCGCCGATGTAAAGAAAGAAGTAGATGCTAAGATAGCCAGTGTGAAGTCATCTCTTCAGGGAAAGGATGTGAATGCCATTCGTAAGGCTATGCAAGAGCTATCCCAGGCTATACAGAAGGTTGGGGCATCGGCTTACCAGCAACCAGAGCAGCAGCCGCCTGGCGGAGAGAAACCTGGCGGAGGGGAACCTGGTGGGGGAGAAGAAGGCACGGTGGAAGGGGAGTTCCGCGAGGTCTAAGCAATAAATATTAGCCCTTGATTCCCACGAGGTTGGGAACACGAAATTACATTTTTCTCAAGGAGCGTGATGGCAAGGTTTGAACTCGAACAATTCGTTATGACCGCCGACAGAATCTGGCAGAGAGCGCGAGAGGAAAAGCGGTTGACCCATAACCCTTCTGATAAGGAACTACGGGGGCTTGTGGAAAAGCAGCCGGGGGTCAGGAAAACATTGTATAGGAACTTTGTCGCCCAAAGTGAGCCCACCTCCAGATCAGCAATGTTTACCAAGAACAGTGTTGACCACCCTTTTGGCGAAGACGAACTAAGGCTATTAGCTCAATGTGAAAAGGCTTTAGGCAAGCAAAGGTTGATTTCCATAGACAGAATTGTGGGCAATGAGACTAGTACCACCACGGTCAGGTTAATTGTTCCTGAGCGGTTTGCCCATGTTGCCTATGGAGGCAAGAACCTGTTTATGCCCCCGAAGGGGGAAGTCAAAAAGCCCACCTACTACATCATATTCTTTGCTGACGAGGCTTTTGAAACTAACCAGTCAAAACCGCTCCCCGAGAAAGATATCACTATCAGATTGGCTATGCTGGACGACGGAAGGTTCGTCAAGATAATCAGGAATGGTAACTACATAGGTGAATACAAGAAGGGGGTTTTCGCCGCTGAGGATTGGATAGCTAAAACGAGAAGAGGGGGCATCTTCTTACATGCCGGCTGCAGAGAGGATTACCTTCAATCAGCGCATGGGGATTATCGGCTGGCCAGGACGCTACTTGTGGCGTTAAGTGCCAATGGCAAAACAACTACAACCTGTAAAATCCTGGCCAGGAAAGGCAATGAGAAATCCTGGCTTATTCAGGATGACGGGGGGACGCTCATGCCCGATGGTTCCTTTCATGGATTTGAAGCCGGGGGAATATTCGTAAAAACAGAGGGCGTTAACCCCGGGGAGCAACTCGAAATATATTACGGACTATTAAAACCGGAAACTGTCTGCGAGAATGTCTACGTGACCGAAGACGGAGATCTTGATTTTCATAACTTAGATAGAACATCCAATGGCAGGGCAGTCATATTAAGAAGAGATTTCATGCATGCCAGTCGTTATATAGACGTGGACAGAATTGACAATCTGATTCTTATCACCAGGGGGCCGATAACCCCGGCAATATCAAAACTCACCCGTGAGCAGGCAGCAGCTTTGATGATTGCGGGACAGGCAATGGAGTCCTCGGCTGGTGACCCAACTCAGGCCGGAAAAATCAGAAGCGAGTTCTTCTACGACCCCTTTATCGCGGGAGACCTGGCTGAGCATGCTAATATATTTTATGAGATAATAAAAGGAATTCCCCACCTGAATTACTATTTGATAAATACTGGAGGAATAGGAGAAGGGGAACGTTACAAAGACATAAGATTGGAATTCACCATGGCAATACTCGATTCCTTGTTAAGACAAGGCTTGGAAGATTGGGTGGATTCCCCAACAGGCTTTATGGTACCCAAGGCAGTAAGGTATCTAGACGATATCTACTTGCACCCTGAGAAACTTTACTCCAAAATTGAATTCCAAGAAAAGCAGCGGGAACTTAACAAAGTCAACTATGAGTCCATGAAAAAACTCGGAGACTCTTTACATCCTGATATAAGGAAGGTTTTTGGCCAGGCCAGCATGGCATAATAGAACTGCAAGTCTCACGCGGTTCGTGTGGAATTTCGCTGTAGGATAGCTGTAAATCATCGGGAGGGCGAGAAGCGATGGAGTCCGTTGAACTTTGTGAAAGATTAAAAAAGGAAAAAACAGAGCTGTCAGAAAAGATAGAACAGTTGAGAGCTCTCGGTCAACCATCGGCAGAGAGAAAGGAAGGCAGTCCATTCGGCAAAAGGGAAGAGGGAGCCGATGAAGCCTCCGAACTGGAGAAAAGGTTGGCCTTGGAAAACAGACTGGAGGAGTCTCTAAATGAAGTCGAGCATGCCCTGCGGAAATATGAAGCCGGCACTTATGGATTGTGCGATTCCTGTGGGCAAGCTATAGAGCAAGCTCGTCTTGAAGCTATACCTCAAGCAAGCTTATGCATGAAATGTAAGGCAAGCCAGGCAAAGGATGCAAAAGGGACAAGATAATGGGTCTCCAAGCAAATTGGTGACCGGCAAGATAGCGGATTCCGTGGGTGAAGATAAATCGAAAGTTTCTCCAGGCAAGTATAGGGGCAGATTAAGGTTATTGCTTATTGTCGCTGCCTCGGTGGTTACCCTTGACCAACTGAGCAAGCTATGGATCGACGCCAAGCGACCCCAAATAGAATTGCTGCCAGGATTTCTTGATTTACACTACGTTGAGAATGCTGGTGCCATTTTTGGTTTGATTCAGGGCCACAGCGAGCTTTCCATTGCTCTGGGCATAGCTGCTTCGGTCATTATCCTGGTGTTTGTCTATTATTTTCCCCCGTCTACAACCGTGGGTATGGTGTCCTTCGGTTTGATTCTAGGCGGGGCTGTGGGCAATCTAATTGACCGCATCCGCCTTGGCTACGTAATTGACTTTGTCAGTATTCATGTGCAAGAACTCTTCCACTGGCCCACCTTCAACATCGCTGACGCAGCTTTGACAGTGGGTATCATTACTCTCATCTATTACTTTTATGAGTCGGGAGCATTTAGAAAAGCATATGAACACAACAGCAAGCCCCAAAACTAACACGCTGCAATTCAATTCACCTGTTCCCAACATCCGCCTCGATAAGTATTTGACCCAGGTCTTTCCCCAATGCTCGCGCGCTTATTTACAGAAATTGATTGAGCAAGGTTATGTTCTAGTCAACGGACATATGACAAAAGCGAGTCAGAGGTTAAATACAGCCGATAGGATAACAGTCGAGCTCCCCCCCTTACCGGGTCGTCCTATAGCTGAACCAATCCCTTTGACCATAATCTATGAAGATGCGGACATATTGGTCATAGATAAACCTGCTGGATTGACAGTTCACCCTGCCCCCGGGCATCCCAGCCACACTTTGGTTAATGCCATCTTAGCCCATTGCCCCGGCCTGACCATGAGCAACGAACTGATGCGCCCAGGCATAGTTCACAGACTAGACAAGAATACATCGGGCCTCATAGTCATTGCCAAAAACGACTTTGCCAGAGAATATTTAGCCTCACAGTTCAAAAGCCGCACTGTAACCAAAGGATATCTTGTCCTTGTTAAAGGAAGGCTATCCCCGGAACAGGGGATAATCGAAGCACCTATCGGGCGGGACCCTAAGAGGAGACAAAGAATGGCGATAGCAGAAGCAGGGAAAGAGGCTACTACTCAGTATCAAGTCCGAAAATACCTGGATACCTACACTTTGGTCGAAATCACTCCCATAACAGGGCGCACACATCAAATCAGAATACACCTGTCAGCTATCGGCTACCCGGTCGTCGGTGACCCCATTTATGGAATAAAATCGGCCCACCTTAACAGGCAATTCATTCATGCCTACCGCCTTGGCTTTCGTCTACCATCAACTAAGCAATACCAGGAATTCACTTCGCCTTTACCTATGGACTTGGAGCAAGCTTTGGAGCACTTAGCCCAAAACGCTTAAAAGACTTGTGGAAACATGATAGAAAATCCTGTCATTGCCATAATTTCTTTATGCCGCTCCCCCCGACTTGTCGGGGTACAGGTCATAATTGCCCTCTCAAAGCGCAGGTTTGAATCACTGCTCAGATGAACGGGCGCAGTTTCTTGCAAGGAGAAGCCTTGTTTGATATGATTAGAAAAATAAAATGGACAATATAGAGTTAA
>Ga0315277_10013700_pt1 | contig 10100 bp, 14 predicted proteins | sample YL17G05_15_MG_FD_203695 | JGI IMG/M metagenome (GOLD analysis project Ga0315277, IMG submission 203695) | Sediment microbial communities from Yellowstone Lake, YNP, Wyoming, USA - YL17G05_15 | ecosystem: Environmental > Aquatic > Freshwater > Lake > Sediment | place: USA: Wyoming | collected...
TGCGAGCGTTGTTCAACGATTGTTCAACCGGTGGATCAGACACACCCGACCTGGTAGTTACGACACAAGCCGCCTATCAGTTCTATGAAGCTCTTTTAACGAACTTCAACGGGAACGTGTCGTTCTTTACCCCATCACCTGACCAGAAAAAACTGGGTGATGCAGGATTCCAAAGTTTGGGATTCAAGGGTCGACCAGTCGTTTGGGATGAGTTGTGTACCGCAGGGTATATGTATATGCTCAATACCAAACACATGAAATTGGTAGTCCATAGTGACGCTAATTTCAAGACCACGCCATTCGTGAAACCTGAGAATCAGGATGCACGGGTCGCGCAAGTCTTATTCATGGGTAATCTTACCTGTGACAGGAGAAAATCATTTGGTGTCGCGTACACCATTGCTGCTTAATAGCAGAGGAAGTTTAGGGGGGAGTGATCCCAAAATCATTCCCCCCTCCTTTCAACAAAACAGCACCGCATGGTGCGTTAGTGAAGCAAGGTCCGAACAACATAGGACCAACAACGAGAGGAGGTGAAAAATATGCAATTTAGTAAGTTAAATAGAGAAGGTGCGGAGAACGTATTCCGTACCGTAAAGAATGTGGAAGGCGCAACCATGACAATCGGACGCGCAGTTTCCCTGAAAGTGACCGGTGTATCCATTGATGGAATCGGTGCGGTTATCGCTAATGCCGCAGGGGATTACCCAGGGTTTGCCGGTATTGCAGTCGAGGATATAGCCAATAACGATTATGGAAGGATTCAGACGTCAGGGTTTGTACAATCGGTATATCTTTCACAGGAAGTCGGTTCATTGACAATCAATGCCGGTGATCCGTTGGTTCCGAGTGGATTGGGTGGATTCGCAAGTGCGGCTCCGACCTATGCAAATTCAGGATTCAGATATGTTATTGCGGCATCCAACGTTCCGTTGGTCATGTCAGCAGCGACATTCGCAAGTGGATTGATAAAGATGCTTTAATGGTCTATTATCAAACCATAAATCAACCTGTTCATAAATAGCCGCTTTTCCGAACAGGTTGGGCGGCTATTTACATATTTATGAAGTTTCTTATCTACATAATGACAGCAGGAAACGAGGTCCTTTTTGAGACACTTGATTCCATCAAGGAGAACGTAAAAATCCCCTACGAATTGTGCGTGTTCTATCATGCACTTAACGAAGAAAACCCCGTTAATCTGGATATTTTCAATCGTATCACCCACTATACGGATGATGTCATTCTTGCCACGAAGAACCAGAAATGTCCGTCAGTCATCGGGTATGGGAAGGTCTATAAGGAATATGATTATCTTCTTGAACTGGGGGATGATATCGTCCTTAAACCTCTTGCTGTTGAAACCATGTTCAAGCCGTTTGAAAACCTACGAAGGGTCGGGGTTGTCGGGGAAGGGGTTCAGTCTCACAAGATGGTGAACCAATATCAGATTGATACGTTGGATAATTTTCCCGACTGGGGACTACTTATTAACCGAGAATGTGTTAATGAAGTCGGGGGGACGGGTGCTTTTTTTCCGCAATACGGATTCGATGCACTTGAATGGATGCAACGGGTACATCTGGGACACTGGAAAATAGTCAACTATAAGGGATTATTCATCCACGGAGGGAAACTAAACAGAAACCATGAAAGCCGTGACAAGACAAAAGATATGCACTTGATTGCGGAACAAAGTTATTATAAGTACGAAGCGTGCGCTCAGTTACAGTTTAATAATTATAACTGGTGGGCGAACAAAATATGAAATTATTCAAGTGTTTGAATGACGATAAGATATTGACGGAGACTGCTCTCCATAAAGGGATATGTGCCGGACACACGTTGATTGATTATGTAAAGGAAGAAGAAACGGTTCTGAAGATTGCCATGGGAATACCCTCTGAAGGTCATACGTTACCCGAAGCCTACGACAATCATCTCCTGACATCGTTTCGGATGGGATGTATGCAGGAACGGTGGCGATATGAGAAACGCAATCCCCGATACGAGTTCTACTGGTTTACGACTGCCCGTATGCTGACCCAGATGGCACGCGAGAAACTGATAAGCGTTGCGTTACAGGCAGAATGTGATTATCTCATTATGTATGATGATGATATGGTTCTTCCGACCAATATGGTCGAAAAACTTCTTGAGGATATGGAAAAACATCCCGAAATAGATATCCTTGCTCCACTTGCCTTTATGCGGAACCATCCCCATTACGCAGTCATGTATACGGCAAAGGAAGGATATGATAATGTACGGCATCAATCGTATTATTTTAATCAGTTCGTACGGCAATACCCGCGTAATAAACTCGTTGAATGTGATTCAGTCGGGTTTGGTGCGGTCTGTATCCGGTTATCGATGGTCAAGAAGATGCAATCCCCGTATTTTATGAGTACGACAAATACCGGTGAGGACATATGGTTTTGTGTTAATGCAAAAGAACAGGCAAACGCGAGGGTATTCATGGATACCAGAATTAAACTGGGACACCTGAAGAATCCAGAAATAATCGATGAGGAATGGGTGGATAAATATAACAAGGATTACAAGTTGAAACTGAAAGAACCATTCCATAAATATTCCGTTGACCAATACGATATACCGAATAAATTACTGGAACTGGACAGGTAGGAGGATTATGAAAAATGCAATCGTCACTATACTTATACCCACATGGAATAACAGGGATCAGTTGATCCAGTGTCTTAATTCCATAAGACGTACCGCACTGGGGGACGGACTCGTACAGGTTATTGTCATCAATAACGGGGAAAAACAAAGTCTTGACGATCTGAAGATCCATTCTGATTGGCTGACAATTCTGACTCTTGGGAAGAATCTGGGATGGGAAGGTGGGTTGAAACTGGGATTACAACACGTGGATTCCGAGTTTGTCATGTTTTTAAATGATGATATATTGATTCCCGATAGTTCCGTAGGATGGATACAGAAAATGCTTCAGCATTTCGTCCATAAGGAAGTGGGTGCAGTCGGACCCACTTCAAACGTAGTCATGGGACAACAGAACATGGGATTCATGCCCGATAAGATGATCGTACAGACGTCATTTCTCATCGGGTTCTGTATGATGATACGGAAGTCAACACTTATAAAAGTGGGCGGAGTTGATGACAGTTTACCTGGTGGGGATGACCTTGACTTATCCATACGACTTGATGATAAAGGATATATCCTTCTTATTGACCGTAACGTGTTTATATATCATTACGGATTCCAGACAGGCAACAGACTTCATGGTGATTCAATGAAGAAAAACGGATGGAATAATTACGCGTCAACGGAACGGACAAACTTCGGGTTGATCCGTAAACACGGATTCAGAAGGTGGTATGAATGTCTTTCAGGTATTATGCATACAAAAATAATGCCTACATATCTACAGGAACGGACGGATACTGAAGGGGAAATAATATGCAGCATGGTAAAAGGAGAAGTTGTCTATGAGTTCGGGTGCGGGGCAACAAAAACCGTACCGGAAGCGATAGGATTTGATATCGTCCCGAAAGGTCATCATATCGATACCATTTCAAACGTTCTGTCGGTTGCGGATGAATGTTTTGATGTAACCAAACCGTTTCCAGACAGAATACGATTGTGTAACGTTATTATTGCACGTCATATCCTTGAACATTGCATAGATTCTGTAAAGACGTTGAAGAACTGGAAAAAGGTACTCAGGGCAAACGGAAAACTCATCATTGCCGTTCCGAACCAGGACTTTTTCAATACTATTCCGGTCAACATAGAACACGTCCATGCGTTCACTCCCCTCTCGCTTCAGTCACTTCTTGAGGAAGTGGGGTTTACGGATATACGGATAACTGATGCTAAAAACGGTGTATCGTTCATAGCAGAGGCAACAAATATATGAAAAAGAAACTATATGTATCCCATACCCGTATGCCTAACATACGGAAATATACTCATTACTTGCGGGAATTATGGAAATCCAGATATTTGACCAATAACGGAATATATGTGCAGGAATTGGAAGAAAGACTGAAAAAATACTGGAAGGTAAAAAATGTAGTGTGTGTTACCAGTGGGACACTCGCAACGGAAATTGCATTGAAAGCAATGGGAATCACGAAAAAGATATATCTTTCCCCATATAGTTATGTATCAACGGTATCTGTTCCGTTGTGGATGGGAATAAAACCGGTATTCATTGACCTGTATAAAAAGGTAAAATCTCCGTACCTTAGCACTCATGTGTATGGACTGCCAAACCTTTATGACATACACCCGATCCTCTATGATGCCTCACATGCCTTCTGTACGAAGGTAGAAGGGGAGTCCATTATGAAATACGGGGATTGTTCGGTAATTTCTTTCCATGCGACAAAGATATTCCAGTCCGTTGAGGGAGGGGCGATAGTAACCCAAAATGATGAACTTGCGGAAAAATGCAGGTGGATGCGTAATTTCGGTCATAACGGGGAATATGAATATCACGGAGTCGGAATCAACGGGAAGATGAGCGAGTTCCATGCTGCGATGGGGTTATGCAGTCTGGATACGATTGACGAAACAAAGAGAAAATATGACTATATTATATACCGGTACAATATGGGATTGGGATATTCCTTAAAAGACGTATCGTACTATCCTGTTTTTTATCCTTCGGAAAATGATGTTTTACGGGCAATGCGGATATTTAATAAGAATACTATTTTTCCCAGACGGTATTTCTATCCTTCCCTTAATACCGTATTCGGAGATATATCATGTCCGGCAGCAGAAGAATTATCAAAAACCGTTTTATGTTTACCGTTATATTTTGAATTGACCGACAAGGATATAGACAGGATTATTCGTATAACAAAGGAGACATTATGAAATATCTGTTTTGCGGGAATAGGATAGGGATTCTTAATACAATGCTCCGGTTATGGATGGATGTTGAAGTCATACCGATTTATGATACGAAACAGGATCAGGTAAATGCAATCATGGGAAAGGAATTTGACGTATTCGTATCAAACGGATGTCCGTTTATCCTTCCGATTTCAACAATGAAACAAAGGAAACAGATATTCATAAATATCCATCCTTCCTTATTGCCCGACCTGAAAGGCAATAGTCCGATACTTGGAGCGATAAAGTATAAAAGACCATTCGGGGCAACGTGTCATCTGATGGATGATGGGATTGATACGGGAAAGATAATCTCGCGGGTTACGTTTGAAGCAAACCGGAAAAATCTGAATGAGTGTTACAGGAAATCATATAAAGCGGAATCTGATGCGTTTATGAAGGCATACAAACGGAATTTCGTTCCTCTTGTACAACAACCCAGATGTAAAAATCCTATTTATTATTCGGTCAAGGAGGTCTATGGAAAAAGCACAGTTTGACAAAATTCAGAGTATTGACGGGTGGTTCGGGATTCCTGAGATGAACGCATTATATCCGTTTGTCGTAACGCTTTCGAAGGATTCCATGATGGTAGAGATAGGGACATTCAACGGGAAATCTACCCTGTTTTGGCGGTTTTCCAATCCGAACATAAAGATTATTACCATTGATATCTGTTCTGATATGGGAATTGGTACGCAGGAGAATCAGATCAATTCCGGCAAGAAGATACCGGAACAGATAGACGGCAGGGTACTTTCGGAAGGGAATATTTTTCAGATACGGGGAGATTCACATGAAATCGTAAAGGGATTCAATATGCCGATTGATATGTTATTCATAGACAGTGAACACAGTTACACTGATACCATAGAAAATCTGAATGAATGGGGGGGATTCGTAAAGAAAGACCACTTCATTCTTTGTCACGATTACGATATAGGAACATTCCCTGGTGTAGTAAAGGCGGTCAATGAATACGTGGAATTAAAGTTGGCAACATTGGTATTTTCGGGAAGCGGAGTAGCGGTACTTAAAGTATGACACGTATCGGAGTTATGCAACCATACCTGTTCCCATATAGGGGATATTTTGACCTTATACGGTCAGTTGATAAATTCGTGATTTATGATGATGCACAATATATCAAGGGTGGGTGGGTCAACAGGAACCTATTCCCGAAACCGTTTACGTTCAGGTTGGAAAAACATTCCGCTTTTACGGCTATCAACGAGTGTTACTTCAAGGACATAGAAAAAGACAAAAAGGATTTCCTACGGAAAACCCAGTTACCGGCAGGAAAGTATCTTGAACCGATGAGGCAATCCTATACACTCAGTTATAACATTGCATTGACGCTTGTGACGGTATGTGAATATATGGGAATCCATACCCCGTTCTATTTTTCCTCCGAACTCCGTCATAAAAAGTCCGTAGAGGGTGTCATAGATATGGTGAAGGCATTGGATGGGGACGTATACGTGAATTTACCAGGAGGGAAGAAGTTGTATACGCAGAATATGTTCGGGAAGATCAAACTGGAATTTATTGAAACAAAAGTTGAACCGTCAATATTATGTTTTATGGAAAGGAACAGTCTATGAAAAAACGTGCAGTTATCTTTTATCATATATGTTTTGGTCGAAATGATGGTCCTCCCCTCTTTTGGTTTCACAATCTGAAACAACAGGAGGATCTGGAAGTGCTGCATCTTGTTCCTGATGGTGATATATCAGAATACGGAAAGTTTGACTATGCGTTCTGGGTGGATTATGGGGAAGATGGATTACCAGTAAACCATGAATGGAAGATTCCGAGACAATGCGGTAAGACCATTTATATTGCCTCGGATACCCATATAGACAATGGATACCGGTTGAAACGGGCAAGGGATTTTGACTATGTATTTTTTAATCAGAAACGAGCATATAAAGACTATATGAAAAATATAGTTCAATTAGGAGTAGGAAAAGTGGTTCAGTGGCTTCCCCATGCGGTTGATGAGACATGTTATAAGAAATTGGAAATATTACCAAAATATGACGTATGTTTCATCGGACACTTGCAGGATGTTGAAAATTATAACGGAATGACCCGTATCGAGGCACTGGATAAGTTATTCAGGGCATTTCCTGAGTTTTATTACGGAACGAGGAATCCCGCATTTCCGACAATCAATATTTTTGAGGATGCGGCACTCAAGTTTTCCCAGTCAAAGATCGTATTCAATATATCCATAAAGGATGATATAAACATGAGGGTATTTGAAACATTGACTACGGGGTCGTTTCTTCTGACTAACTGGCTTCCGACTTTAGGTGAATTGTTTGAGGATGGAAAGGATCTGGTGACGTATAAGACCTATGATGACATGATAGAAAAGACACGATATTATCTGGACCATGATGATGAACGGATAAAAATTGCAGAGAGTGGATATAATAAAGTTATACAGAATCACACATATAAGAAACGTATAGAAACAGTATTGAGAATTGTAAAATAGGAGGATCATATGGGAAATGTATTCAAAGATTTTATACCGGACGGAGAACCGACAAATGCACAGGGATCAGGATTCGTGGACTTTGTTCCCGATCCAGTACCGACCATACAAAAAGAGGAACCGGTTGTAGAAACCCCCGTAGTGACCGAGATACCGGTTGTTGAAGAACCAAAGAAAAAGAAAGGGAAATAATATGACGGATATTAAAGCACAGTTTTTAGCGGAATTGGATGATCTGGACAATAAAAAGAGACAGATTTCCATAGATCAGGAGGCTCTCAATATCAGGGAGAACGCGTTATATGAAGCAAAAAAAGAACTTGAAACGAAGAAAACCGAACTTGAGAAAATCCTTAAAGACGCAGGGGGTATTGATGAGATTACAAAACTTCGTGAAGAATTATCTCGAACCCTTGAAGGCGCAAAAAAGGATCTGAATGAGGCGAAAGTAAAGCGGAGTGAACTGATCTCATGGGAAAACAGACTTGTCGATATAGAAGCACGTCAGAAAAATGACCGTGAGGAAAATCTGAAGAAACAGATTGAACTTGACGAGGAAAAAAGGACGTATAAGGTAAAACTTAAACAGGAGTTTCTTGAGACAGTCAAAAACCAACTGTCTCAGTAACGAGACAGTATGGGGAGACAACAGGATTTAGGAAACCAAAGTCTTGAGAACAATGCCAACTGGCAGACCCTCATCGATGAAGCCGATACTTCAACTACCTACGTTGGTAAAGCAAAACACGATGTCCTATCTTCACAGGCAAAATGGCAGATAAAGAAAATCTCTATAACAGGAACCGTTACCTCAATAAAATTCGCGGAGGGTGATGATACGTTTGAACGTATTTGGGATAACAGGACAACCTATACATATTAACTATGGCTATAAAATACGACAAATTTCTTGATAGGATACGGGAAAAGGACAGTGGATCAAACATTCCTGAATATGATAATGCTGATCCAACGTCTCCTGTTGAAGGTGATATTTGGGTAAAACGGACGTTTGTAGATAGTGGGATTGCAGGAGAATACAGGATGTTAGGACTTTTGATGTTACGGACTGGTGAAGGGGCATCAACATACCAATTATCGTATAAAAGTTCGTTAGGTACTATTGTCAGAACAAGTTTATCTTAGGAGGATATTATGGCTGATAACTATGACTACACACCTGGTTCAGGTGGAACAGCAGCAGGAGATTTAATCGGTGGAGTAATGTATCCACGGATAAAAGTTACATCGGGTGCAGACGGTACGGCAACAGATGTTTCAACGGATGCTCCATTACCAGTTGTCCAAACAGGAACACCTGGATTGCCGACAGGTGCAGCAACGGCAGCAAAACAACTTGCGGATGGACATAATGTTGCGGTAAATAATAGTACGGGGGCAGCAGCAGTCAATATACAGGATGGCGGGAATACTATTACGGTTGACGGAACAGTTGCAGTTACCCATGCGGGACTAACGGCAATAAATGGTGCAATCAATTCCAGTAAGATGGATGTGAATATCGCATCGGGTAATCCGACAACGATAACGGCAACACAAAGTACGGCATCAAACCTGAAAGCAGAAGTGACGGTTGCAGGATCACAGACGATAGCGGTTACTCAGGGAACTGCTTCAAGTCTGAAAGCGGAATTGGGAGCATCAACGGCACTTATCGGAGCCGTAAAACGTGATGTCATAAACTATGTAGGGATAAATAAATATTATTCTTATACGGGTGCGGTAACGGATGGAATTGTATGGAGTCCTGCCGGAGGTAAAAAGGTTGTTATAACGGATATTTCCATGTCATTATCAGCAGCAGGAACCGTGACGCTTGAATGGGATAAAACAGGCGGGGATGAAGCGGTTATGGCGTTTGATTTAGCTGCAAACGGTGGGGTTTCCATGAACTTACAAACTCCGATTGCCTGTAGTGAAGCAGATGCGGATTTAGTTATAACGACAAGTGCAGGAAATATAAAAATAATGGTTAGTGGATACGAAATATAATATATGGCAATAGTCGCAACAGGTGGAACAGTTACAACAGCACCAAACGGTGACAAGGTGCATACATTTACCACAACAGGGTCTACTACCCTTGAGGTCACAACAGGTGGTACGTGCAAGATTCTTGTCGTTGCCGGAGGCGGTGGAGGAGGAGGAGGAAGTTGGGATGGTGCTGCTGGTGGTGCCGGTGGTGTTATTTCAAATAATACCTATACCCTTCCTACCGGTTCACTTACCGTAACTGTTGGTGGTGGTGGAAATGGAGGAAGTTATCAGCCTACAGGTGGTTCACATCGGGGAGATAATGGACAGGATTCCGTATTCAATGATCAAACAGCAGTCGGTGGTGGTGGTGGTGGAGCAAACGGAGGAGTTGCAACGGATGGCGGTTCCGGTGGTGCAGCAAAATATGGCGGGACGCCAGGACAAGGGACGGATGGACAAGGGAATGATGGAGGATCAAGTGCAGGAGGTAGTCCAGGTTATGGAACCGGAGGAGGAGGAGGAGCAGGAGAAGCGGGTGCAAATGGTACAGGAAGTGCCGGTGGTAAGGGCGGGGATGGTATATCAAGCACGATTTATGACGATAGTACAAAGTGGTATGGAGGTGGCGGTGGAGGATCAGCATATGGAACTGGTGGTGGTGTAGGAGGCGCAGGTGGAGCAGGAGGAGGCGGCGATGGTTCAA
>Ga0315277_10013701_pt1 | contig 10100 bp, 9 predicted proteins | sample YL17G05_15_MG_FD_203695 | JGI IMG/M metagenome (GOLD analysis project Ga0315277, IMG submission 203695) | Sediment microbial communities from Yellowstone Lake, YNP, Wyoming, USA - YL17G05_15 | ecosystem: Environmental > Aquatic > Freshwater > Lake > Sediment | place: USA: Wyoming | collected...
TCTCTCTCACCACCACAATTTCTCTTCAACAAACGAAACGAATAAATCAATCGAATCCAAAAAAAACAGACTGGTGGAGGGACGACCAGGTCGAGACGGCGATGAGGGAGCACGCCTCCCGTGGCGCCGGGTGAGTTTTCTTTTTCCCGCTTTTCTCCCCCTTTCGCGAAGACGGAAGAGAGCGCGAAGAAAAGCTCAACTCATCTTTTTTCTCTTTTCTAACGAAAACACCAAATCCCCACGCGCAGCGCTATGCGCGTCTTCGCGTTCGCCAACGGCTACGGCCAGGACGGCTACGAATCGTCCAAGATGTCCCGCCCTTTCCAGCCCAGACTCGGCACCTTCTCCGACGACGGCCTCTCGCGCCTCGACCTCGTCGTGGCCGCGGCGGCCAAGAACGGGCTCCGGCTCATCCTGCCGCTGTCCAACTGGTGGGACGAGCAGGGCGGGTGCCAGTGGTGGGTGGACCAGGTGTACGGGCGCAACCCGAAGCAGCCCAAGGAGCTGTTCTTCTCCGACCCCAAGGTGCGAGACGAATGAGAAAGAGGAAGTTTTTTAAAGTTTTTTTTTTCTGGCCTCGACCTCGGCCTCGAAAAAAGAAAGAGAAAGTTCACTTTTCCCCTCCTCTCGAAACCTCAACCACCAGGTCAAGGACGCCTTCCAGGACTACATCTACCACGTCGTCACGCGCAAAAACCCCAGGGCGAACGGCCTCTCCTACTCGGAGGAGCCCGCCATCATGGCCTGGGAGCTGATGAACGAGCCGCAGCTCAGTAACGATTACGACAAAAAGATGGGCATCCCTCCGGGCTCGGTCACGACTGCGTGGGTGCGCGAGATGGCTTCCTTCATCAGGGAGGTCGACGGCGGGAGGCACCTGGTCTCCGTGGGCGACGAGGGGTGGAGGTCCGACGTCAAAGGCTTCGGCGGGGACTGGGCGTGGATCAACGACGGCACCAAGGGGATCGACGCCGCGGCCAACATCAAGCTCCCCGAGGTCGACTTTATGACGCTGCACGTCTACGCTCCGAACTGGGGCTTCGCGGCCGACAAGTACCACTGGCTGCTTCAGAACTTTGTGGCGGACAGGGCGGCGCTGGCCGCGGTGGCGAACAAGCCCATCGTGCTGGAGGTGAGATGGGAAAGAAAGAGAGAGAGAAAAGAGAGAAGAGGCTGGACCCTTTTTTCCCCTTGAACGAGGAGGCGTCGAGAAAAAACTCAGCTCTCTTCCCCTCCCTCCCGCCTCTCTCTTGGCCAAAAAAACACACACAAAAAAGGAATTCGGCTCCCCCTACGGCTACGTCCCCGACCGCGACGCCTTCCTCTCTGCCTACACCACCGCCGCCGCCGCGTTCGGATACGCCGGCGCCCTGATCTGGCAGGTGTTCCCCTGGAGCACGCCCAACTACCAGGGCGCCGCCTTCGACTTCGACTATACGAAATCCGGTTCCGCGGCCGTGCTGGCGCTTTACGACGTGATGAATGCGAAGACGCTGTTTGAGAAGGTGGTGGCGTCGGGGAGGGCGACGGGGCTGATCGGAGGGAAGTAGGAGAGAGAAGAGATGACGAGGAGCGCTCCTCTGGGGCTCTCCTTCTTTTTTGACAATAAAACGACGACAGCATCGTCAACAACCGGAAAAACGCACTGCGAAACGCTGCAGGAGAGAAAAATATGCCCCCCCAGAAAAAACGAAAATAAACGAAGTATGGAGGAAAACGTGTGAGGAAACGAAAGACGCGATAGAGCAACATGTTAAAAAGGCAAAGGAAGAGCGTCGAGGTCGAGAAGACAGAGGAAAAGAAAACACAAAGCATCGTCGGCGATGCCCTCTGTGGCCGCCGCTGTCTCGATCGCAACTCGTCGCGCCCTCCCCCGCTCCCGTTTCTCTCGTGTTCGCTTCCACACCGAGGGACTGAGGTGGTTCGCTGCAATGCCTCCCCGCAAGCGCCGCGGCGTGGACGACGAGGTGAGTAAGAAAAGAGAGAGTCAGAGAGAGAGGAAGGGATCGATTGCGAGCCAAAGAAAACTCAACCCCGAGCAAAAAAAATCTTTCAAAAACTCGACAGCAGCCCCCGGCCACAACAACGGGCACCGAGGACTCCCTCTGCCGCGCCGTCAAGCGCCTGGCCACCTCCGAGTCCCAGGGCGCCCTTCCGGAAGGGAACGGACAACAGCAAGCGGGAGCGCCGGAGGTGAGGAGGAGGACGAGCAGAGGGCACCAGCCGCAGCAGCAAGCCGAAGCGGAAGCAACAGCAGCAGCAGCAGAGGCAGCAGCAGAAGCTCCGCCTCCTCCTCCTCCCGCAGCAACAGCAACGACCGACACCGCCTTCGACGAGGAGTACGAGGCCACCAACCAGCTCCTGCGCAGGATGCACTTTGAGAGGATGAGCCGGCTGCAGAGAGAGAAGGAGGAGAGGGAGAGAAGGGAGGAGGGGAGGTGAAAAACGCATGCTTTTTGGGGGGTTCGTTTTCCTTCGTTTTTTTACTTTACACTATTCAGAAATGCTGCTTTCGCTTCGTGTCCTGTATATCATCGTTTTCATCAGAAATGAATCAAAGACACTTGAGAAATAAATGCTGGAAAGACATGAGATCAATAAAGTACAATTTCATCACTCAAACGCCCGCCGGAGCGACGTCGACGAAGCCGCCCCCCCTTGCTGCTCTAATGCTTCTCCCTCTCCTTCCCCTTCCTCCTCCTCCCTCTCCCTCGCCCGCTGCCTCGCTCCGGCCGCCCGCAGCTGCCTCGCGATCAGCTCGAAGCTCGTGAACGTCAGCGCCGCCGCCGGCGTCGTCCTGACGAGGTTCGTGCCGCACCCGCGATAAAAGGCCCGGACGCCGCCGCCGTCGCAAAAGAGCCGGCGACAGGTCTCCGCGAGCGCGGCGGGGCTGCCCGAGCCCTCGACGTGCATGTGCGAGCGCACCACTTCGTGAGGGTATGTCAGCGAGGAGGCGACGGCCTTCGAGGCCGCGGAGGCGACGACGAGGGCCGAGGCCGGCAGGGCGTCTGCGTCCTCGTCCGAGGCGGCGGCGGCGGCGGCGGCGCTGCCTCCCCCGCCGCTCGACTCCTCCCTCCGCTTCCGCCGCGCGTCCGCCAGCAGCGCCTTGAACTTTTCGTACAGCGGGAACTGCACCGCGACGTGCGCCACGCCTACCAGCGAAGGGAGAGCCCCCGCCCACAGCCCCGCGGCGCCCTCCTCCCGTGCGATCCGGACGAGCGCGTCGGCCGTCCCCTTGTAGAGCGCCCTCCTGCCGCCGCCGCCGCCGTTGCTGGCCCCGTTGGCGGAGGGGGCCGAGCCCTTTGATTTCGCCCCCCCGATCTCCAGGTTCAGGTGCTGCGTCTGCAGGCGCGTCTTGACCACCCAGAGCGGGTTGGTCACCAGCAGCGTCGCGCCGCCGGCGCCGCACGCCGCGAGGCAGTGCACCGCGGGGTGGTGCCTCGCCGCCCTCCTGGCGGCGTCGAGGTCGAGCGGCGGCGGGCGAGGGGGAGCGGGAGCAGCAGCGGCGGCAGGAGAAGAGGAGAGGGAAGACGAAGGAGCCGGAGGAGGAGCGAGCCCGCCGCCCCGGCCCTCCCCCCCTCCCCCGCCGCCGCGCTCTTCGCCCGACACCCAGCCGCGCTCGGCGGCCGCGTCGCCGATGCTCGCCTTCAGCCTGTCGTAGGTCGTGAAGTAAACGGCCCAGTTAGGCAGCAGGGCGGCCAGCGTCGGGGTCAGGCCCCGATAGAGGCCCGCGACCCCCTCGGCGGCGAAGATGCTGCGGAGGCTCGAGGCGATCCCGGGGCGCCTGCCGCTGCGGGCGGCGCCAGAGGGGGAGGGGCCCGCGGCGACGGCGGTGACCTGCAGGCGCGTCTTGAGGACGTCGAGCGGGCAGACGAAGACGGCGGTCGCCGCCCCGGCGAGGGACCCGGCCACGGCGGAGACGACGTCGGGGTCGTCCCAGTGGCGCCGGGGCCGGCGCTGCGGCGGCCGCCTCGCCGTTGGGTGGTGGCGGGCGCGGCGGAGGAAGGCGGCTTGGGTGTCGCCGGGGCCCGACGATAGAGGCGCTGAGGGAGACGCAGTCGGCCGATCGGGGCCGCTCGGCGTCGCCTTTGCCCGCTCCGGGGCCGCCATGCTGGAGCGCTCTGCTTCGCCTCCGAGCCCGGAGGTACGTGCTCTCTGCCGCCTCGCTCTCTGCGTGCGAAAAGATGGATCGAAGGCAACGAGAGACGAAGCCAGCGGGAAGAGCCGTGAGGGAGAATGTGGGAGCTCTCTCTCGCGCGCAATCTCTCGCCCTCGCTCTCGCGCTCTCGCTCGCAGTTTTTTTTCTTTTTTGTGTGAGAGTCAAGGGCGACCTTAATTTTTTTTTCTTTGCAACTTGTTCGACTTGGAGAAGAAGAAGAAGAAGAAAAATGTCGCTTATCGAAATCTCCTCCGACGCCGACGGGTTCCACTCCGCCAGCAGCGGAAGTGTCGAGGTCCTCGCCTCGTCGCCTCCTCCAGCACCAGCAGGAGCAGGAGCAGAAACAGGAGCAAGAGCAGCAGCAGCGACGCTCCCTCCTCCTCCTCCTCCTCCTCCGCCGCCGGCGGCGAACGGAATCGCCTCGGCTCGCCGATCGACGCGAGTGCGAGGGCCGGCTGTGATCCGCTCGCCTCCGTCTCCGCCGCCGCCACGCGCGAGGCGCCACCGCGCGGCAGCAGCAGACTCGGGGGGAGAAGAAGAGCCCTTGACGCGCCGCGTCAAGAGGCAGCCTGTCGAGGAGGGGAGGAGGGGAGGAGCTGCGAACGATGGTGAGGAACGCAGCGACGAGAGGGGTCCGAAGCATCTTTTTCGTTTCAACGCGTTTTCGACGACGCCCTGCACTAAGGCCTTCTTTGAACCCCCTCTGAAATCACAGGCGCGGCGCCGTCTCGCGGCGACGGCGGCGGCGGCGCTCCCGACATCCGCGACGATGTCGACGACCTGGAGAACCTCGCGGCGCAGGTAAGGAAGAAAGACAAATCGACTGTCGTCGCTGTTTTTTGCTCTTCTTTTCTTCTTTCTTTTTTCTCGACCTGCTGCTCAGCCTTCTCTCTCAACCTTCTCTCTCTTTCCACTTTATATAGATCGACCGCTACAACGCCGAGGCCGCCCTCGCGATCGTCAGGATCCCGACGCGCCAGAGGCCCTCGGCGCTGGTGAGGAGGAAGGAGTTTTTTTTGGAGAGGTTCTTTTTTCATTCTCCTTCTTTTTCGTTCTCGACGTTCTTTCCGTCGTCAAGGTCTCTCTCACCCTCGACTTCCGTCTCTGGCTTCTTCTTCTCTCTCGCGCGCGCATTTCTCTCTCCAACAGGAGATGGACCGCATGGTCCGCGCCGTCATGAGGCTCATGCTCTTCCGCTCGGGGCGCTACGCGGGCATCCCCGTCAAGTCGGACCAGCTCAGCGCGGCGGTGCGCGGGGCCTCGATGCCGCCGATGGCCACCGCCGGAGGGGGGCGCGCCTCGGCCGCCGCCGCCGCAGCAGCTGCCGCGGCCGCCGCGGCCGCGGCTGCCCCCTCCTGGCCGCGCGTCGCCGCCGTCATCAGGGAGGCCCAGGCCCGCTTCGCCAGGACTCTCGCTCTAGAGATGGCCCAGATAGACCTCCTTCCCGCCTCGGCGGTCGGGAGGGCGAGGACGACGTCCGCCGCCGCCGCCGGCAGCGGCTCGGGGGGAGCGGCGGCGGCGGCAGCAGCAGCAGCAGCCAGAGGGGCGGCGTCCGCGGCGGGAGGAGGCTTCTCCTCATCAGGCACCACGCGAGCCTACGTGCTCCGCACCCTGCTCCCGCCGAGGCTCCTCGCGGCATCGAGGGCCCGCGTGGACCCCGCCGACCCGCGCCGCAGCGCGGCGGCCGTCGCGCTCGTCGCCGCGGCGCTCGTGCGGCTCGACAGGGGCGGCGCGGGCACGCCCGCGCCCGACCTCTGGGCGGTCCTGGCCGACCTGGGCCTCCCCGCGCCCGCTGCTCCGTCTGCTGCTGCTGCTGCTTCCGCTTCCGCTTCCGCCGCGTCAAACGGCAACGGCGGCGGCAGCGGCAGGGCCGCTGCTCCCCCTCCGCGGGTCCCCGGGATCGGCGACCCGGCCGATGCCGTCGCCGCCGCGCTCCGCTGCCGCCTGCTCGTCGAGAAACGCAACGAGCGGGACCGGCAGGGCCAGCCTCAGGTGGTTTACGCGCTCGGGGAAGCCGCGATGGGCGCCGACGGCCGCTGCAGCGGGATAGACGAGTTCATCACGGCGATGTTCGAGACGGCGGACCCGGCGCAGGCGATCGAGGCTCTGTGAAGTGTTTTTTTTTAATGATGAAAGTGCTTCCCCCCCCCTCCTGAACTCTTCTCCTTCGTTCTTTCGTTTTTTTCTTCAGTACAAAAAGCGTGTAGCAAGGTGATTACTTTTCCTCTTCCTCTCCGCTCTCTTCTTCTCCTCCACCTTCTCCATTTCCTTCCTCGCCGTCCTCTCCGTCGTCCCCGAGGTGCGCCAGGGAGACCTTGGCGGCCTTGGCCTTGGGCTGAGCGCCGGCGCCCCCTCCTTCCTCTCCTCCGCCGCCTCCTGCTCCCCTTCCGTCTCCCTCTTCTTCTTCTTCTTCCTGTCGCCGCTTCCTCTCCCCGCGCTTCTCCTCGCGTTTCCGCTCCTTCTCTGCGGCCCTCAGCTCCCTCTTCTCCGCAAGCGCGGCGATCATCCCGAGTATCTCCTCCCTGGCCTCTCCCCCGTCGGCGGGCAGGAGCTCCTCCGCGGTCCTCCCGGACGCGTCGCGGATCGAGGCGTCGGCGCCGCGCGCCGCGAGCAGCACCCGCGCCGTCGCGGCGTCCCCGCGCCTGGCGGCAAAGTGCAGCGCCGTCATCCCCTTGCGGGTCTTGTTGTTGACTCCCGCGTTCCCCTCTTCCAGGAGCAGGCGCGCGCACTCGGCGTCGCCGCGCTGCGCCGCGAAGTGCAGCGGCGCGACGTCGTCCTTGGCCGCGAGGTGGGCCGACGCGCCGCCGACGAGCAGCGCGGCGACGGCCGCGGCGTGCCCGCCCCAGGCGGCAAGCGCGAGCGGCGTGCGGGCTAGGAAGTCGCGCGCGTTCGGGTCGGCGGCGGCGGAGCCCGAGGCGAGGAGGCGGGCGATGGCCCTGGCGTCGCCGGCGCGGGCGAGGGCGTGGAGGTCGTCGGGAGGGGGAGGAGGAGGAGGAGCAGGAGGAGGCGGGAGGGAAGGAGAAGGAGCAGCGCCGCCGTCTTGGCCGGCATCATCAGCGGCGGCGGCGACGTCGTTCGCCGTCGACATGTCGCTCTGCTTTCTGCTTCTGACTTTGATTCGCGCGGTGCTCTGCTTGCCTTTGATAAAGAGATTCTCGTTATCTCCCCGGAAGGAGGATGGAGATCGAAACAGCAGCTCCGCGCGCGCGAGAGAGAGGCGCGTTGAGAGAGAGAGCACGATTAAAAAAGGGGAAAAACGTCCGAAGTGATTTTCATATTTTTTCGACGTCGACGACAACGAGTTTTTCGTCCCTCTTTCCCATCAATCGCCTCTCTCCCTCTCTCTCTCTCTCTTTTCGGAGCCGCTCGATGGGAGCGTTCATGCGCGTCGCGGTGAGTTACTTCTTCGTCTCTGTCCGCCACGCGGAAGAGAGAAGAAAGAAAGAGAGACAGAGAGAGAGAAACGAATGAGAGCCGCAATCTCAATGCTTCGGGGGGGGGGGCAATCGAATCGTTTTTCTCTTCGACCTCGACCTCCCTCCAAAACCTCCAGACTCCTCTCTCGAACCTCACCGCCCCCGCGCTTTCCCCCTCTCCCACCTTCCAAAAAAAAAACAGCGCATCGGCGCCCTCGCCGCGGGCACGGGCGCGGGGGTCGCCCTCTCCCTCTTCGCCGGCGACCCAGACTACTCTTGGACCGACCTCCAGTTCGACGCCGCCTCGTCGGCTTCCGCACTCCTCAGGAAATCGCTCGACGGCGAGAGGGCGCACGTCGCCGCGGTCTGGGCCGCGAGCCGCGGCCTGCTTCCCCGCGAGTCGCGCCCGGACCCGCCGGCGCTGCGGGTGGCGGCCTTCGGGCGGGAGTTCCGCAACCCTCTGGGCCTCGCCGCGGGCTTTGACAAGGACGCCGAGGGCGCCGAGGCCCTGCTGAACCTGGGCTTCGGGTTCATCGAGGTGGGGTCCATCACCCCGCTGCCTCAGCCCGGCAACCCAAAGCCGCGCGTGTTCCGCGTGCCCTCCCAGGCGGCCATCATCAACCGCTACGGCTTCAACTCGAAGGGGCACGAGCCCGCCCTGAAGCTGATCTCGGAGTTCCGCGCGCGCTTCCCGATCGACTCCTCCCCGCCCCCCGCGAAGGGGACGCTGCTCTCGGCGCACCACCCTCCGGCCGCGGGGAGGCTCGGGATCAACCTGGGGAAGAACAAGGCGCAGGAGGACGCTTCGCAGGATTACGCGGAGGGCGCGCGGCGGTTTGCGCCGCTCGCCGACTTTTTGGTGGTCAACGTGTCCTCGCCAAACACCCCGGGGTTGAGGGCGCTGCAGGGCAAGAAAGCTCTGACCGATCTGCTCAGAGCGGCGGTGGCCGCTAGGGACGCGGGGGTCAAGGAGGCCGGGGTCGTCGGGGCCGGGGCTGCGGCGGCGGGAAGGGGCGCCGGTGGTGCGCGGGGGAGGACGCGGCTCGGTGGGATCTTCTCTTCTTCCTCTTCTGCCTCTTCCGCCGCCGCTTCTCCCCCCCCGCTCCTGGTCAAGATCGACCCGGACCTGGATGACGCCGCTGCGGCCGACGTCGCTGCCGCGGCGCTCGCGGCCGGAGTCGACGGCATCGTCGTCAGCAACACGACCGTCTCGAGGCCCCCCTCCCTCGTCGAGGCTCCGGACTGCGGCCCCGCGCTCGCGGCGGAGGCCGGAGGGCTGTCCGGCGGGCCCCTCCGCGAAGCCTCCACGAAGGCCGTCGCGAGGATGTACCGGCTGACCAAGGGGAGGCTACCGATCGTGGGCGTCGGAGGGGTCGACTCGGGGGACGCGGCCTACGAAAAGATCCGGGCGGGGGCGACACTGGTCGAGGTTTACACGGCGCTCGCGTTCGAGGGCCCGGCGCTGGTTCCCAGGATCAAGAAGCGGCTCGCGGAGCTGCTGGAGCGGGACGGGTTCGCGAGCGTGGCCGAGGCCGTCGGGGTGGACGCGGAGAAGTACGCGGGGAAGAAGTGAAAGTTGGAGAGGAAGGTCTTGATGCAAAAGGGGAAAAAAATGCAGAAATGAAAGAAAGAAAAAAAAATCTTCTACTCTCTCCCACTCCTCCCGTCGAAGAAAGAGAAGAAGAAAGAAAACGCTTCCCATCTCTCGCCTTTTCCCACTCTCTCTTTGACACTCTCTCCCTCTCTCCCGCTCGCGCAGCACACAAGAGAGGGCTCCCCTCCTTGGGTTTCTCCGCGCGCTCTAACAGAGAAAAGGTCGACCTCTCTCCTCGCATTCGTACGGTTTTGCTTGCGCCGTCGTCATTGTCCCCGTCGCCGTTTCTCTTTCAGCCTCGACTTCCTCTCCCCTTCCCCTTCCTTTTCGTTAAAAACAACAAGAGCAAGCGCAAAAATGGCCACCCCCGCCGCTCCCCCCACCGACGGGAACAAGCCTTCCAGGACCTGGAAGCTCTCGCTCTCGGGGCCCCTCGTCCTCGAGCGCGTGTTACTCGCGGCCGGCTTCGTCGTCCTGGTGATCGTCAACGTCGCCGCGGGCGCGTCCAACCGCCGCGTCTCAGATCGCTTCTCGACGCCGATCACCCCGGCGGGCTGGGCGTTCTCCATCTGGGGCCTCATCTTCTTCCTCCAGGCCGTCGGCGTCGTCTACGCGGCGATCCCCTGGGGATACGGGAGGGACGACCTCGACGGAGGCGCCAAGGGGAGGCACGTCGCCGCGGTGGCGCTGCCGTGGTTCTGCGGGGTAAGAGAGGTTTCTGGCCCTTTTTTTTGGTCTGGAGCGAGCGAGAGCGAGCTCCAGAAAGAGAAAGAAGGAGAGAAAGGAAGAGAGAAAGAAGGAGAGAAAGGAAGAAAGAAAGAAGGAGAGAAAGGAAGAGAGAAAGAAGGAGAGAAAGGAAGAAAGAAAAAAGGAGAGAAAGGAAGAAAGAAAGGAGAGAAAGACAGGAAAGAAGCTCACCCCCGCTTATTCG
>Ga0315277_10013702_pt1 | contig 10100 bp, 9 predicted proteins | sample YL17G05_15_MG_FD_203695 | JGI IMG/M metagenome (GOLD analysis project Ga0315277, IMG submission 203695) | Sediment microbial communities from Yellowstone Lake, YNP, Wyoming, USA - YL17G05_15 | ecosystem: Environmental > Aquatic > Freshwater > Lake > Sediment | place: USA: Wyoming | collected...
CCGTTACACCGGGAGTTCCATGATATGACCATTACTGAGGCGTCAAACTACCTGGGTTTTGAAGGACTTGAGTTTGAAGCGGATGATTACCTGGACGATAAGAAATTAAGCACCGGTCATCTGGAAATTGAGCTTATCCGTTCCCCGGGACATTCTCCGGAGAGTATTTGTTTTTACATTAGAAGTGGGAAAATATTGATTCCCGGAGACGTCGTTTTTGCTCAAAGTACCGGCAGGGTTGACCTCCCTGGTGGTAATGCCGAGGAGCTTAAACAGTCTATTGAAGAACTGTCAAAGCTTGATATCGAGTACCTGCTTCCGGGGCATATGGGTATTATCGCCGGCGCTGAAGAAGTAAAGAAGAACTTTGAATTCGTCAGGCAGTATGTATTCCCCTGGTTATAGTTGTGGAGAAAAAATGACCGCTTCATTTGAGGTCGGACCTTATAGACCACCCAGCGAGGCCCATTCCCTGCTTATCAGGGCAACCAGAAACTGTCCCTGGAACCGGTGTAAGTTCTGCTGCATGTATAAGGGGCATAAATTCGAGTACCGGTCGGTGGCAGAGATTAAGCAGGACATAGCTGCCGTCAGGACAATTCAGGACAGGATAAAGGAGATTTCGTGGAAGTCTGGTAACGGAGCCGGTGGCATGAAAGAAGCGGCGGCGACAGTCTTCCACAGTTCACCTGATGAAGCCTTTCGTCACGTCGCTCTATGGCTGTACGGCGGTGGCGAGACCGCCTTCTTGCAGGACTCGAACACTTTGATAATGAGGACTAACGAGCTGGCGGAGGTAATCAGGTTCTTGAAGGAGAGCCTGCCCAGCATAAAAAGGGTGACCAGCTACGGCCGGTCGGTTACCGCCGCCAAGAAAAAGCCAGAGGAGATGGTTGAGCTATATCAGGCTGGCCTTTCCCGATTACACGTTGGGCTCGAGACCGGTTACGACCGTCTGCTGGAGTATATGGACAAAGGGGCTACTGCGGCTAAACACATCGCCGGGGGGAGGAATGTGGTAGAATCGGGTATCTCACTCTGCGAATATGTAGTCCTGGGGCTGGGTGGAAAAGAAATGTGGCGGGAGCATGCCACAGAGACAGCCAGAGCGCTTAATGAAATAGACCCTGATTTCATCCGGGTAAGGACTTTAACCGTTAACAACGGGATGACACTGTATGACGAGATAGAAAATGGCAGTTTTATTCGGGCGACTGATGAGCAGATTATAGAGGAAGAGAAGCTGCTGATTGAGCGCCTTGAGTGCCATTCAAACTATGTAAGCGACCATATCACCAATTTACTCCAGGAGGTAGAAGGCAAACTACCCGAAGATAAAGAGAAGATGCTGGCTTCCATAAACCAGTTTCAGGCGTTAACTTCCGAAGACAGGACCAACTTCCGGGTGGGTAGAAGAGTTGGCGTTTACGCTCAACTTGACGACCTGAGTGATGGGTACAAGCGCGGCGCCGTTGAGCAGGTAGTGCGCCGCCTCAGCAAGAATAATCAGTTGGACGAAAATGAAATGTACACTTTTATGGAAAGGTTTATCTGAGCCATGGCTAAGCTTGAGGAAGAGGTCGGCAGGCTGCTCAGGCAAAAAAGGCTGACTCTGGGTGTAGTTGAATCAGCCACGGGTGGGCTCATTTCTCATCGGATAACTAACATCCCTGGTTGCTCTGAGTATTTTATGGGCTCGATTGCAGCCTATAGCAATGAGGTCAAGATTCGGGTGCTCGGGGTTAAAGAGGATGACATCAGGCAATTCGGTGCGGTGAGCCACCAGGTAGCTGAACAGATGGCGGACGGTGGTAGAAAAGTATTAGCCGTAGATATTTGTGTGGCAGATACCGGAATTGCCGGCCCCGGCGGTGCTACTCCGGTAAAACCGGTAGGCCTATTCTTCATCGGGCTTTCTCATCGGGGCGGAACGTTCAGTCGGAAACATATCTTCCAGGGAGACCGGGAGCAAAATAAACACAGCGCTGCCGAGGCGGCATTAGGCTGGTTAAAAGAATATCTGAATGCTCTCTAGTCCGACGCATTGCGTACCCCGGTGTGCTCTCCTCGGAATTCATAAAATCCGGAATTGCCAATAACATCGAGCAGTGCTATACTCTGACAAACGAAGGGGGCTAAATTGAAAAGGGCTGACGGGCGTGCTTGGGACGAGCTACGGCCGGTAAAGATAACTCCAGGCTTTCAGAGCTTTGCCGAGGGCTCGGCACTAATAGAACTGGGAAAGACCCGGGTACTGTGCTCAGCCAGTGTGGATGAGAGAGTGCCGCCTTTCCTCAGAGGAGGCGGCAGTGGTTGGATTACGGCTGAATATGCTATGCTACCCCGCTCCACAGCCAGTCGTACCCCTCGTGAGTCGGCAACGGGCAGAGTTGCGGGCAGAAGCCAGGAAATACAGCGCCTGATTGGGCGGTCGCTGCGAGCCGTAGCCGACCTCAGCGCGCTGGGAGAAAGGACCGTAATCGTAGACTGTGATGTTATTCAGGCAGACGGCGGTACCCGCACTGCGGCTATTACCGCCGCTTACGCAGCCGTGTACCAGGCGATGCGGACCCTAGTCAATATGGGAGTAATCTCATCAATCCCGCTAAAGAGTGCAGTAGCGGCTACCAGCGTTGGCGTCGTGCACGGCTATACGCTGCTGGACCTGTGCTATGATGAAGACTGTAAAGCTGAAGTCGACTTTAATGTCGTTATGACCAGTGAAGGCAAGTTCGTTGAGGTCCAGGGCACGGCTGAAGCCAAGCCCTTCTCCCGGGAAACTATCGACTCCTTACTGGTCCTTGCCCAGAAGGGGATTGACAGACTGTTCGAGGTCCAAAAGTCGGTTATAGAATCCCTGAAGGCCGGTGTTTAGGGTCTTACCTGCCCGCTACCGAAAATAATCCACTTGTAGGAAGTCAGTTCCTTTAACCCTAACGGACCCCGGGCGTGTATTTTCTGAGTGCTGATGCCTACCTCAGCCCCCAGGCCAAACTGACCACCGTCGGTGAACCGGGTACTGGCATTGACATAGACGCAGGCAGCATCCACTTCGTTGAGAAAGCGCATAGCGGCGTTGTATTCCTCGGTAATGATAGCCTCAGAGTGACCGGAGCCGTAGCGTTCAATATGCGCCAGGGCTTCATCCAGGGAGTCCACTACCCTGACTGCTGCCACCAGCGCCAGGAACTCCTTGCCCCAGTCTTCATTTGTCGCTGGAACGACCTTTAAGCCGGGTTTTGATTTCAGGATGGAGAGCGCCTTTTCATCGCAGTGCATCTCAACACCGGCTTTAGCCCACTCAGCCGCCACTGCGGGGAGACAGCGAGGGGCAATATCAGCATGGACCAGCAGGGTATCGAGGGCATTGCAGACAGTGGGGCGCTGTACCTTGGCGTTGTAGGCTATAGCCACGGCTTTGTCTATATCGGCGCTCCGGTCTACATAGGTGTGACAAACGCCAATTCCTCCGGCAACCACGGGCATGCAGGCATTTTCCCTGACAAAATTTATCAGTCCGGCACCGCCCCTGGGGATAAGCAGGTCGATGATGTTGCCCATCTTCAGCATATGGTCAACCAGGGCCCGGTCGGTGTTCTCTATAAACTGTACTGCTCCCTCGGGCACTCCCGCCCGGTAGGCTGCTTCCTGGACTACCCGGGCCAGGGCACTATTGGAGTGGACTGACTCCTTGCCCCCCCGCAAAATAATGGCATTGCCTGACTTGAGGCACAGAACGGAGATGTCTATGGTGACGTTGGGCCGGCTCTCGTAGATGGTGCCGATTACCCCCAGCGGGACCCGCTTCTTGCCCACCTGCAGACCATTGGCTAGGGTGCGCATATCAAATATCTCTCCCACCGGGTCGGGCAGAGCCGCCACTGCCAGCACATCCCCGGCTATAGCCTCAAGACGTTCGGATGTGAGCATCAGCCGGTCGAGCATGGCGGCGCTCATGCCGGAGACTTCCGCCTCCTTGTAGTCCACCTGGTTGGCAGCCAGAATCTCGCTTTTCTTCAGCAGCAGGTCGTCTGAAATGTTATGTAAAGCCTTGTTTTTGACCTCGGTGGAGAGGTAAGCCATATGGTGAGAAGCCACTTTAGCTGCCTTGCCTTTAGTTTCCAGTTCTTCAACGCCTGATTTCATGTTCTTTCACCTCGGTAATAACTAGCTCAGCGATAGCTGTTCACCCTGCTTTTTGCCGACCTTCGGGGCTTTAGCATAGGTAATGCTGGTCTGAGTTTGCGGCGGCATATCTATCCTCTTGCCCTGGAAAAGCTCCTCAACTGTCAGAATCTGGATTTTGGGATAGTCTTTCTCATATATGGGCGAGTGATAGTAGCCGCTGGAAATTGCCTCGACTTTCATCGGTTCCGTGGGCGGCTCAAGCGTTATGAGGACGCCGATGGCATCGTTAGTTATCGTTCCCTTGAGCTGCTGTACCACGTTCGAGCCAACATGCCCGCTCTTTACCTGGACCACTACCCGTTTGGCTTTGCCGCCAACCCCGTCAATGAAGTGGATGACGCCGTCAATGCCCTTATCAGCGCCCTTCTTTTGCTCGCCGAGGGGTCGGGCGCCAATCAAGCCCAGCGCCCACCACTGGAACTGGTACCTGTCGTGCATAGCTAATGCTCTGGCACTGGCCAAATCTTTAGGCTCGCCGATGACCTCAAACTTGATGCCGGGGAAGCTGTCCTTAAGGCGGTTGCGCATCAGGTTGATGGCTAAATGGGTAACATCAATACCAATCCATTTCCTGTTTAGCTTCTGCGCCGCCACCACCGCCGTGCCGCACCCGCAGAACGGGTCCAAGACAATGTCACCTTCGTTGGTTGAATATTTTATTATTCTTTCTAATAACGACTGAGGTTTTTGGGTTTGGTAACCCAATCTTTCGTTGGCTTGTGCAGCAACCGGGAATATATCGTCCCATATATCTTGAAGTGGAACGCCTGGCATTTCATCCAAGTAACGTTTGTAGCTGGGTACTGAGCCCTGTTTACTCTGAATAATTCTACCCTGCTCATAGAGTTGCTGCATCCGTTCTTTTGAATATCGCCAATATCTGGTTACGCCAAGGAATTCATAGTGAGGGTTGCCTTTGGCAGCTCCACCAGGTCCTGTTAGGTCGCCTAATCTATACCGCCTCCCTGTGTCGGGCTCTACATGGCGATAGAAACTGTCTGTATAGTCTTCCTTGTATGGCATGAACTCCATGTTGCATGTAAAAGCATCGGTTTTAGAATAGAAGAGGATAATGTCGTGAAGGCGTCCCATGTGCTTTGCCCCTTGTCCAATATCGCTGTGGGCTGAGCTACGTTTCCACACAATCTCATTCCTGAAGTTGGCTGGCCCAAAGATTTGGTCGAGCACCAGCTTCAGGTAGTGGCTGGCAGTGGGGTCGCAGTGCAGGTAGAGGGAGCCGGTGGGCTTAAGCACGCGGTTAAGCTCCACCAGACGGACGGTCATCATCACCAGGTAAGCCATCACGTCGTTGTTGCCGATGGCATCGTGCAGGGCATCAATAAGCTTGCCCACCTTGAGCGGTCCTCTGGTCACAATCTCGTGGTAGTAATTCTCGGTGGTCGGTGTCCATTGCCAGGTGTCGGTGAAGGCTCGAACCTGGGCTTCGGACTCAACCCCGCCGTTCTCCTTGAACAGGATATTGTAGTCCTTCTTGCTGTTAAACGGCGGGTCGAGGTAGATGAGGTCAACGGAGCCATCGGGAATATACTTGCGCAGTATTTCCAGGTTATCGCCGAAGTAGAGGACGTTGGTCTTCAGTTCGCTCATGTTCCTATCTCCTCTTTGTCATTCCGACAACCCTCTGTCATCCGATGCCTCTTGTCATCCGATTGTCATTCCAGCGACAGCTGGAATCCACATCACCTGGATTCTGGCCTACGCCAGAATGACAACTGGAATCCGCGCCTATAATCTCATGATACAAGTCTTTCCAATCCGGGTTTGTCTCTTCAATCAATCTAATTTTCCAGTCCCTATGCCAGGACTTTAACCGCTTTTCGCGTTGAATAGCAGATTCCACGCTCTCGCATTGCTCATAATGTACGAGCGTATGCACTCCGTATCTCTGGGTAAATCCCTTGGCCAGGTCATTCTTATGCTCATACACCCTTCTAGCTAGGTTATTGGTAACACCGATGTAAAGTGTCCCGTTGCGCCTACTTGCCAGTATGTAAACGAAGTATGTTTTCATACATTTTGCTGGATTCTGGCCTACGCCAGAATGACATTTAGAATTTCCAGGCTCCAAATGACATTAGAGTCTCTAACACATCACCGGGTTATCCCGGTAGAGTTTCTAATACATCACCGGATTATTCCGGTAGAGTCTCTAACACATCACCAGATTGTTCCGGTGCACTACCTCGGAACCGTAGTCGTAACCAAGCAAAGTAGCGATTTTTCTGGAGTGCATGCCCTTGATGGCGGCAATATCGCTTGAGCTGTAGTTAGTTATGCCGCAGCCAAGCTGACAGCCATCGGAATCGCAGATATTAACTATGTCTCCCCGCTTAAACTTGCCCTCCACTTCCTTGATGCCAGCGGCGAGCAGACTGCGCTTCTGCTTTTGCAGCGCCAGGGCGGCCCCCGAGTCCACCACGAGCTTTCCCCGGGTGGCAAGGCCGCTCAGCATCCAGCGCTGCCGGCTCTCCAGCCAGGAGGCGGTTGGAATAAAGAGAGTGCCCACTGCCTCGCCGGCTACTAGCCGCAGAATAATATCCTTTTCCCGGCCATCAGCAATAGCCACGGTTACCCCTGAGGCGGTAGCCAGCCGGGCGGCCTCTATCTTGGTAATCATGCCGCCAGTACTTACTTTGCTCTGGGTATCAGCCGCCAGACGGTCAATCCTGGTGTCAATTTTGTCCACGCGAGGTATGAGCTTGGCATCCGGGTAACGGTGCGGGTCTGCGGTATACAGTCCACCAATATCAGTGAGCAATAGCAAAAGGTCAGCGTCAACCAGATTGGCTACCATAGCCGACAAGTTGTCGTTATCGCCAAACTTAGCCTCACGAATTTCATCTATAGCCACCACGTCATTTTCGTTGATGATGCATACCACCCGCAGTTCAAGCAAAGCCAGAAGGGTGTTACGGGTATTGAGATAGCCTGCCCGGTCGGAAAGGTCAGCCTTGGTAAGCAGTGCCTGGGCCACCGTAATATCGTATCGACTGAACAACTGCTCATAGACATGCATCAAGCGATTTTGCCCCACTGACGCCAGCACCTGCTTAAACGGGATACCCTTTAGCTTTTTGGTCAGCCCCAGCTTATGTCTGCCCAGGGCTATAGCCCCGGAGGAAACTACGAGTACCTCCAGCCCCTGCCGGTGTAGCTCTGCCAGTTGGGCTATCAGGCTTGACATTATATCTTCGTTCAAGTGGTCGCTACCACCAGTGAGCAGACTGGTGCCCAGCTTAGCCACTATTCGGCGATAGCGCTGGTTTGATTCAAATTTGCTATCTGTGGTCTCGTTCATTTCCGTTAGCCAGAATACACTGTTCCAATTATATCAAGCGGGGGCTGGCTGAACAAGGAATCTACCTTGTAGGTCTCGTTCGCTCCCGGGACGGTAATATGACAATGGCTTTGCCGGATACTGTCTTCCGACCTTTCGCATTCTCTACCCAGAGACTGCACTCGACACAATACTCTTCACCTTCGACGTACTTCTTTCTTACCAAGGCTTTGCAGGTAACGGTCTCGTCGGGGAAATTCGTCTCCCTGTAGTTGCAGGCCAGCTTCCAGAGCCTGCCTTCTTCTCCCATCCAATCGGTTACTAACTGACCGAGGAAACAGCCAGCCAGTTGTCCGGGTATAATCACTCCGGGCAGGCCCCGGCTTTGAGCAAAGCCTTTGTCATAATGGATAGGGTTGAAATCGCCGGATACCTCAGACCACATGGCTAGCTGGTGGGTAGTTGGTTGTTTGACCAGGGGAGCGATTTCACTACCCGGTACTACATCTTCGTAATAGAGTTGCTCAGACATGCTTTGCCCTCAATAGCTGATTAGCATCTGGCGGCACGTGGCTATCAGCTCCTGCCTCTGGTTCATGTAATTGAGCTTGAAGGTGACAAATGCCGTCTTGCCCATCTTCCCCGGCCGCTCCCGTATGTCCAGGATTTTAGCGGAGACAGTAAGCGTATCCCCAACCCGCACCGGCTGATAGCATTCAAGCTCGGTGCTGCCATGAAGTAAAGTTGCCGAGCGGTCTTTGGCCAGCTCCTGTTCAATCCGGTCAAAACCAAGGCTCACAACGAAGGTCGGGTGGGCATATTCATCGTTTTGCCACCGGGGATTAGGGTCACCAAGGGCACGGATAAAGCGCTGTACCGTTTCCCGCTCAACCGGGTATACGCCAGCTTGCCACTCATCCCCAATCCTGGCTTTCAGTCCATCTATGATTGATGAATTCCCGACCATTTGCTTGTCCACCGAATTAAGGGAGTTTATCTTGATTTGCCTCGCTGTGTCAAGGAAGGGAACCTCGCCTGAAAAACATGGATATGCTATTATAGTTACGATATTTTCGAACGGAATGGAGCCAGTACGCATGGCTGATGAGTTTGCCATACAGACATTCAATTTGACCAGGGTTTTTGGCGCTCTGGTAGCGGTAGATGGTGTTGAGCTAAATATCAAAAAGGGAGAACTGTTCGCCCTCCTCGGGCCAAACGGCGCTGGTAAAACCACGACCATCAGCATGCTGTGCTGCCTTCTTAAACCAACCAGCGGTACGGCTACTGTCCTGGGCTACGACATTAACAAACAGCCGTACAAGGTCAAGGAAGTCATCGGTGTTTCTCCTCAGGAGACCGCTATCTCAGAGCGCCTTAATTCTCTGGAAAACATAAATCTGATAGGCCGGATTCATGGCATAAACGCCAGTGAACTGAAAACTAGGTCCCGGCAATTGCTGGAGACGATGGGTCTTGAAGATAGGGCGAGGGACCAGGTGCGTAAGTTCTCCGGCGGAATGAGACGCAGACTCAACATAATGATGTCGCTGATTCACAGCCCGCAGGTCCTTTTCCTGGACGAACCCTCCCTCGGCCTTGACCCGCAGGCCAGAAGAGCGGTATGGGAATACATTGTCGGGCTGAAAGGGGAGAAAACAATCCTGCTCACTACTCACTACATGGATGAGGCAGACTTTCTTGCCGACAGGATTGGCATCATGGACAAGGGCAAGATTGTGGCTCTGGGCACCAGCACCGAACTCAAGGCCAGCACATTGAAGAAGCACACTATGATTATTTACGCCGGGAACCTCATCCAGAAGGCGGTAAATGAGGTCAAGAGCAAATATGCCGAGGTGGAAGTCGCTGATGGCACAATGACAATTACTGGCGAGAAGATAGACTTCAAGGAAATTGTAGACCTTCTCCATGCCTCCGGTGCCGTCATTCGTTCCGCTTATATTAAGGAGCCGACTCTGGAAGATGTCTTTCTCCAGATTACGGGCAGGGAGCTAAGGGAGTGAGATTCTGGCAGTTGTGCGTCAGGAATCTGAAGGAGACATATCGAGACCCTCTGGCGCTGGGCTTCCTTCTGGGGTTTCCTCTTTTGTTCATGTTACTTTTCGGGCTCGCTTTCGGGACAAGCAATGCTTCCACCTTCCCTATCGGGGTGATAGATAAAGACAACTCTCAGATTTCGCAAGCCTTTACTACAGAAGCGCTGGAAGAAGTGCCGACCTTGAAAGTCACTAACTATAGCGATGCCGTTGCCGCTGAGAAAGACTTGAAGTTTGGTGATTTGCGGGCCTATATTACTATTCCCCAGGGGTTTGGTCAGCAGGTAGCCATGGTCTGGCAAGACCAGAAAGCCGATATTACCCTGCAGATGACCTATGATGAAAGCGATATCGTGACTTCGCAGCAAATCATTTCAATAGTAAACACGGTTACCCGTTCTTTTGCCCGCATTGAGATACCGGTGACCATCGATGCCAATCCAATCCATGTAGAGTCGGATATTACGTATATCGATTTCATGGGTCCCGGGATAATCGTCTTTGGTCTTCTGATACTGATACCGACGTCAGCCCGGGTGATGGTGAGGGACAAG
>Ga0315277_10013703_pt1 | contig 10099 bp, 9 predicted proteins | sample YL17G05_15_MG_FD_203695 | JGI IMG/M metagenome (GOLD analysis project Ga0315277, IMG submission 203695) | Sediment microbial communities from Yellowstone Lake, YNP, Wyoming, USA - YL17G05_15 | ecosystem: Environmental > Aquatic > Freshwater > Lake > Sediment | place: USA: Wyoming | collected...
ACTCGACCGCTTTGTCTGGGCTGCCGTTTCTGATATCGGGAAGCCCCAGGGCGCCCAGATCAACGGTCTCCCCCGCCACTTCCACGGCCTTGCCCGCGCTGACCCGGGCCAACCGCATCGCAACGCTATCCGCATACAGGTCAAGGGAGGCACGGAAGAAGTTCTCGCGGTTGCGGTAGCGGCCGACGAGAATGACGCTGCCGGAGGACTGCTTCATCCAGAAACGGCAGGATATCCGGCAATCTCCCCACTTGGCGGCGACGGGGGAGTCAATGAGAGCCAGCGAGAAACCTTGGGCGGCGACCAGCTCGTTGCCCTTGCCGCTGTAGAGCCAGCCGGATTCAACCGTCCAGAAGCGCTCGTCTCTGGTGTCAAAGGCCCAACCGGCGGGGCGTCCGGAGACGCCGGAAAAGGTGTCGGAGAATAAAACCTCCGCTGCTGAGGCATCTGCCGCTATTCCCAGGATCAGGGCGCACAGGTAGAGTAAGATGCGTTTCATCACGGCGTGTTCCTCCTTTAATTATGGACAAGGTGTCGAGATGTCGGAACCTATCGTCTCTGGGAAAAGCCGGGCATCAAAAGAAACAAGCAGGGAAGCCGCCGTGATTCCCGGCGCTACCACAGGCGCGCACCCAGTCCATTGCTGCAAAAGCGTCGAGCAAAGTCAAGCAAAAAGCATCGAACAAGGGCGGAATATCTTCGCTGGTTTGTGGATTGCGGACATTGCGCTTATCCCCGACTATCCGCTGGGGCGTGCCGGGAGGCGCGTCCGGCGGCTTCCGCCCCCTCACTCCCCCACGCGCCGCAATGCTTCATCCAAGACGGGGCGCGACAGATACAGTCCGCTCCGCAGAAGGTCCTCCAACACAGGCCTGGCCGCGGGAATCCGTCCTTGTCTTTTGGCTGCCAGCACGATTCCCAGTGTTCCGCGCAACGGCACCCCGAGGGCCGCGGCACAACGACGCGCCGCAAGATCGTCGAGGACTGCCGTCGCGTTCCCCTCCTGAAGTGACAACGCCAGTACCGCGGACTCTCCAGGTCCCAATCCCCAGGCCTGGATAGACGGCGATATCTCCGGTGCCTCGACAATCTCGATCCACCCCGCCGCATTGGTCAGCGCGCTGACCACAGGGTCACCCTCGCCCCTGCGCAGTATCTCCGCCCACACCATCTCCGGCACGAGCACCCGTCCCGAAAAAAGACGAAGCAGTTCGAGCCGTTTCGCCCGCCCAAGAAAAATGAGAGGCGACGCATTCACCACCACCGTTTCACTCACGGCTCAACTCCCGGTCCAAGTCCGCAAAGTCCACGCGGAAAGAATCCCTTCCCGAACGCGCAAGGGCAAGAAGAAAGTCCGTCCGGTCCATTCCGGCCAGCTGTGCAGCCATTTCCTGCGACAGCGCCCCCTGCTCGTACCACGCTGCGGCGCCCGCAAAACGCAACTCGCGCGCGAAATCCTCTGGACTCCGGCGCAGCGCCGCCAGCAGACCTTCAGGAACGTCCAGCGGTAATGTGATCATGTTGCGCGGTCCTCCTCTCAAGACGCTGATTGCCACGCTTTTCTCTCGCGTCACTCTGCTCTGATATTAGACCTTTTTCCGGCCCGCCGCAAGCCTCGAAAAAAGCAAACGATGGGCCGCAAAACTCTCCTTCTGTCGCCCCCCCTCAGGCCATCTCTGTCCTGCTCGATGTGTTCGCGGTCAGCCCGATCCCCGTCGGATGGCCTCCGCCGCGAAATCGCGGGAAAGACGGCTATCGCAGCGCGCGAGAAGAAGGCCAAGGACCCCCTCGACAAAGCCCGCCTTTCGCGCCAGGGACTGCCGGAAAACGCGCCGTCCCAGCCAGCCGCCAGGCAAATCGGGCAGGTCCTCCCCCCCAACCAGATCAATCGCATGAAATACATAAACCAGAGCGGAAGGGGAACTCCGGATCAGCCCTCCCAAAGCCATGCGCGTCCATGCCCGCCCCGCCGCCATCGCCACGGAAGCATGAACCGGCAGCCGCAGAAACGATGTCACGCCGACAGGCAATTCCACGAGATTGTTCGCAGTAAGCGCTTCAGCGTGCCCCTTCTGGGCCGTCCGCGGCTTCCAGGGGGCTTCGATGTCTGAGTTTGTAGTGCAGCCTTCAGGCTGTAACCTGAAGGACACCGGTTTCCAGGGGGCCGCAAGGTCTGGAATGTAGGGCGCGCGAGGAGCCTTCCAGACGGGTCCCGAGCCGTAGTGCCCAGCCGAAACGCCCGCAGCCCCGTCCCGCCCTTTGCCGCGGCCGAAGAATGCCGCCGCAGCCCGCAGCAACCCTCCCGCCCGCGTCGGCAGCACCGACGAATCATAGAGCATCCCGGCGCGCGCCACAGCCTGCAAAACGGGTGGAGAGGCATCATATCCCGGCGCACGAAACCCAACGGGACGACAACCCGTGGCGGACTCGATGGCGTCGCCGGCGAGCCGGATCTCGCTGGCGATCTCCTCTGGGTTGCGGGCGCCCAGGCCTACGAGGTGATTCTGGGAATGGTTGGCGATCTCATGGCCCTCGGCGGCGGCCCGGCGCAGCAGAGCTTGCTTGGCCGGCACGGCACAGTCCCGCCCAATGGCAAAGAAGGTGGCTCGGACGCCCCGCTTCCTGAACAGATCCAGAAAACGCGTCATGCCCAGCAGGTAGAGAGGATCATCATCGAAGTCCCGCTGCGAAACGGAAAGACCATAGACCGTCTTGACCGCCCACAGGCTATCGAGGTCCACCTGGATAAGAACCGTCGGGCGGCGCGATGTTTGGCTCATGATATGCGGTAACAACCTTGCGTCAGGTGCTCTTGATATCCGGTTTGGAGTGTTGGGGCATGGTGATGAGGAACTCCATGATACTCCTCCTTCCGCCGCGGCGGGCAACACAAACCCCAAGCCGTTCCATATCCGCATTGGCATTATCGTTTCCCGGCGCCTCGTCCGCAACAGTGAATTCGAGCGCGGAGGACATCTGGAAATTCGAGTCTTGACTATCCTCGCCAAGGGGCATAGACTCAACGGCATGAAAAGAGATCCCTTTTTCCAAAGACTCGCCAAGGCCCAAGAGCGTAACCAGTCCCTTTTGTGCGTGGGGCTGGACCCGGACCCGGCGAAGCTGCCCGCGCCGTTTAAGCGGGGAGGGATCCAGAGGGTGGCCCGGTTCAATCAAGCCATTATCAAGGCAACGGCGGACCTCGTCAGCGCCTATAAGCCCAACTGGGCTTTCTATGAAGCCCTAGGGCTGGAGGGAATGCGCGTTCTTGAGAAAACCCTGGAGGCCGTCCCGCGCCACATCCCCGTGATCGCCGACGCCAAACGGGGCGACATCGGCAACACGGCGAAGTCTTACGCCCGCGCCATCTTCGAGGTCTGGGGCGCCGATGCCGTCACGCTCAGTCCTTATATGGGATTGGATACGCTGGAACCCTTCCTGGAGTATGAGGACCGGGCGGCATACGTGCTTTGCCTGACCTCGAACCCGGGGGCGGAGGATTTCGAGCTGCCGGGCCTCGTGTATCTGCGCGTGGCGAGCGCGCTGGGCCGGCACGACACCCGCGGCAACGTCGGGCTCGTGGTGGGCGCCACCCAGCTGGGGCGAATCCAGGAGGTCCGGAAGGCGGCCCCGAATCTCCCTTTTTTGATTCCAGGGGTGGGCACTCAAGGCGGATCGGCCCAAGCCGCCGTGCAGGAAGCGTGGGGGGATCGTCCCGGGTCCGTCTTGGTGAACGTGTCCCGGTCGGTCTTGTATGCTTCGTCGGGAAACGACTTCGCGGAAGCCGCGCGCGCCGCCGCGGACGATTTTCGAAAGGAACTGCAAGGGTATATCCCACGAAAAAACGGTTGACCTCCGGTTGGCCGACTGATCGGACTGATCGGACTGATCAGACTGATCCGACTGGTCAACTGGCCGACCGGCTGACTGGCAGACCGGCAAACCAGCCGACTGGCCAACTGGCGAGCCGGCGAACTGGCAAACCGGCGAACTGGCAAACTGGCCGACTGGCCGACCGGCAGACTGGCCGACCGGCAGACTGGCCGACCGGCAGACTGGCAGACAGGCAGACTCCCCATGCGCATCGCCATAGACGCCCGTTACCTCAGCGACGCGTACTCCGGCATCGCCAAGTACAGTGAGAACCTGCTTGCGGCGCTGTCACAGGTGGATGCCTCGAACGAATATGTGGTTTTCACCCATCCCTCCTACAACCGCCGGTTGCGGGTGGGCGACAACTTCACAGTCGTTCCCTATCCGGCACGCCCCGTGAGCATCCGGACGCTGCTGATGTTCGGCGGCCGTGTCCGCCGGGCCGATTGCGACTTTCTCCACAGCCTTTCTCCCGTAGCCCCGCTCTTCGGCGCGAAACGCCAGATTCTCACCGTCCATGACTTGCAGCCCTTCACGATACAGGACGAGGAGTCGCCCGTTCGCCGCCCCACCCAGAGCACCGCCGCTTCTCTTTTCTACAAGGTCACCTTTCCGCATTTCGTCCGGAAGGCCGTGTGGCTGATCACCGTGTCGCAGGCGACCAAGGACGTGCTTGCGAGGCTCTTTCCCGAGGTGGAACACAAGGCGATCACCGTGCATTCCGGTGTGGAAAAAGTCTACTTCCAGTCCCCTGACGCAACGATATCGCAGATGGTGTCGAAGAAGCTGGATCTGCCCCCGCAGTATGTCCTCTATGTTGGAACCGCGCAGCCCAACAAGAACCTTCCCGCCATGATCCGCGCGTTCGGCAGGTGCCGAAAAGAGTATCCGGACCGCCTGGACAACGTGCAGTTCCTGCTCGTGACGCCGCGGGACCGCTATTCCGCCGCATGCGCGAAGCTTGTCCGGCAGATGGGGCTGCACGACCATGTGCGCTTGATCGGACCGGTGACGGAGGAGGAGAAGCGGGTGCTGTACGCCCGCGCCCTGCTGCTCTTCTCGGTCACGCGCGGGGAAGGGTTCGGGTTCCCCATCGTCGAGGCGCAGGCGTCGGGGCTGCCGGTCCTGGCGGCCAATGACGCCTCGGTGCCGGAGGTCACGGGCAACACGGCGCTGCTGGTGGACCCCGGCGATGAGGAGCGGATCGCGGTGGCCCTCAGCGACCTCTTGCTGGACGAGAACCTGCGCAGCGTCCTGAGCGCCGCGGGCAGGAAAAACGTCGAGCGCTTCTCGTGGGAGCAAACCGCCCGCAAGGTTTTGGATATCTATGAGTTGCTGATGTAGGCGAAGGGAGACAAAATGGGTCTGAACTTTTGGATGCCAACAATAGTGTCCATGATTGCCATGGCGTTCGTCTTCGCGGGTAGCCTGATCGCCATGAGAGACAAAGCAGTGCGGGTTCCAATGCTCCTTCAGGCGGCCGGGATTGGCCTGCTACTTCTGACCTCATCCCTTTCTCTTCTTGTCGCGGTGTGCGTGTTCCCCGGAGCAGGAGGAAGCTCCCTCCAGGCTTCCCTCCGCACTATTCTCTATAGTCCCGGAATGCTGGCTTGGATCCTGTTCGCGATGGGGTACTTCATGGAACGGATATCATCGAACTCCGGCTCTCGACGTGGCGGGCGTGAAGGCTGCGGAACATAATCCAGGCAGACTGGCTCAGGAGGTTCTCTTCTTCTCCTTCTTGCGGGACGCGGTCTTTCGGCTGGACTTGGGCAGTGGAGGTTGCTTGACGGGTTTCTCCACCACTTCTTTCCCCGTTTTCCGGGACTCTTGCTTTGCTTCCGGCAGCTGAAGTATCTTCGAGAAATCCACAGTCGGAAGGAGAAGCTTGTGTCCGGCACAACAAGCGGTAATAGTGATCAAATGCCCCCGCAGTATCCCGTAGAGGATCATTGCGGCGTTTAGCGCGATAGTTCTGAGGTTCTCCTCCACCTTGACGGGGGGATCGGGAAGCCGGAATCTGCCGGATATTCTGGCTTCAATGTCATAGCCATATCTCGGACCGTCAGAAGCCGGCGAGATTCTCACCGACAGAGTCTGAGCAAAACGGCGTTCACTTTGCAGCGAGAAGTCGCTTTCCTGGCTCACGGTAAGAGAATGCCTCGTTGATTCTGGAGCAGGCTTCATATCCAGCCATTCACATCGAATTCTGTTGAGTCCGCACTCCTCAAGCCACAAGTGATTCATATTCTTCCTCTCTCTCCCCGCCCAACGCTATTTCGGCATCCCATGTGTTGGGTTGGACCCCCAGCAAGGCTTTCTGTTCCCACATTCCGGCCGCTCCGGCAGGCAAAAGACGCAAGGGGGAGAACTCGACCACCAGCGCGTGTTCGAGAGCATCCGCCACGCGCCTGAGCGTTTGCAGCGAATGACCCAGATAGTCCGCGTTCTCCAGCCTGGAAATCGTGGATGGGGATGTGCCGATTTTTTTCGCAAACTGCTCCTGGGAATAGCCCTTTTGAGTGCGCATCTGGAAGATCTTCCGCGCCACATTGCCGGCTTCCCTGGCCTTCTCAAGCAGATCCTGCATCTCCGGATCGCCCTTCACGTAGTGGTCGTGAAGATATTGCACGGCATCCCAGTGTTTCTTTCTGATGCCCTCGGTCATAGCGTCACTCCCCTCCTCCTGTGAACCTGTCAGGATCGCTAAGAAACTCAGTCATCTGTGCCACTGCCAAGTCTATTTCTTTCGGGGGTATATCCCCGATATTCTTCATGTGCTTGATAGCACGATCTATCTCCCTCGGCGGGATGTTGTCCGTTTTCTTAACGAAGACATGAGAAAGGACAGCTTTCTTGTTCCAGTAGAAAAACAGTGTACGATACTCGTTCCGATTTACTTGGACGCGGATCTCATAGATCTTGTCCCTTAAGATGCCCACAGTAGGGCGCGAAGCGTGATAGCCTTCCTGTTGTAGATACTCGATTCCTGCAATGGTTCCGGCCTGGGCGACCTTGGGGATCGTCCTAAAACCTTCGAGAAAGGGGACCCGCCCGTTCGCTTTCCGATAGAAGATCACATCTATCCGCGGCATGCGCGCCCATGCCCCATTATCGTATCTTCTCAAATTTGAGATGGGCCGTCAATTCTTTTTTTTACGGGTCTTCCAAAGAATCCGTGGGTAAGATTTGAGGATGAGTTTTTCGCTTTTCAACCAAGACGCGGATTTGAAGAAAGCCCCTCACCCTACCCTCTCCCCCAGGAGAGGAAAAAAGAGGCCGATCTCGCAGGAAAGGGCGGCGCAAGACCAGAAAGCAAAGGGAAAAAGAATTTCCTCTCCTGGGGGAGAGGGTAGGGTGAGGGGTCTTTTTCTCGGCATGGGGTAACAAAACAACGAAGTGAAGCCGGCCTCAGGAGAACGCATGGATTTCATACGTTCAAAATGCTGCAAGTGGCGTTGTATCATACGCTTGGGAATCTACCCGAGCCGGAATCCACCCACGAATTCTTTTGAGGAGGCTTTTTTACTTTATGCTCATTGAGAACCGAGGGACTCGAGGGTCTTGAGCACGTCCCCGAAGCCCGCGGGCCGGGCATCCTTGTCCTTCTCCAGGCACGAGAGGATGAGAGCCTCCAGGCCGGGGGCGATCTCGCCTCGAAGTTCGCGCGGGGATGGCGGAAGATTGTGCAGATGCTGGGCCAGGACGTTCTTGCCGACGTAGGGAGTCCGCCCGGCAAGCATCTCAAAGAGGAGCGCGCCGAAGGCATAAACGTCCACCCGGCCGTCCACTTCCTCGCCGCGGATCTGCTCGGGCGCCATGTAGCTGATCGTGCCCACCACGCAGCCTTCGCGGGTGAGGTGAACGTCCTCGTCCAGGCGCGCCAGCCCGAAGTCGGCCATCTTCACCTCGTCCGTGGTGTTCGTGATCATGATGTTCTCGGGCTTGACGTCCCGGTGGGTAACACCGACTTCGTGCGCGGCCTTGAGCGCGTCGGCGATCTGGCCGGCATAGCGCAGGCAGACCGGGATGGGAAGCTGGGGCTTGTCGGCGAGCTTGTTGCGCAGGGTGGTTCCGTCTATGTACTCCATGGTGATGGAGCACTCCTGGGCGTCGCTGACCACGTCGTATATCGCGACGATATGCTTGTGCATGAGGCGGGCGGCGGCCCGGGCCTCGCGCAGCAGGCGCTGTTGATAGTCCTGGTTGGCCGCCAAGTGCGCGGGCAGAACCTTCCACGCCACCTGCCGGTTCAGCTTCGTGTCCCGCGCCAGATACACCACCCCCATCCCGCCTTCGCCCAGCTTGCGGATGATCTCGTAGCGGCGGACGGATTCCGGAACCTCCAGGAAGGGCATCGTCACGTTCGAGGCGGCGGATGCCGGAAGTGGGGTCCTTTGCCTCGTCTGAACCGCGGACATGTCCTTGGAGTATTCGTGGCGCTCGCGGATGTCCTTGTAGTGGTAGTCAATCGCCAGGATTTTCCCGAACAGTTCCTTCGCCTCGTTGAACCTGCCGGCCTTCTCATGGCAGCAGCCGATCAGGTAGTGCACGTCAATGTTCTTCTTATTGGGCTTGGTGTCATCGCCGAGGCATTCGTTGAACCGGTCAATCGCCACTTCATACAGACCCTTTTGCATGAAACACTCCCCAAGTTTGAGGAGGGTGTCTCTGCGGTATTTCTCCTTTTCCACGAGCAGCTGGAACATCAGGATCGCATCGTCGTAATGCTCACCGGCGAGATGCAGTTTTCCTATTTCGTAGATGAGGTGATCGTCGTCCTTGTGGGTCTCGTAGTGTTTCTGGAGGTTCTCAAGAGCGCGGTCCCGCTGGTTGATACCGGCGAATAGCAGGCCGGCCTTCTTGTGTTCACCCGCGCGTTCGTAGAAGTCCGCCGCGAGGATCTTGTCACCCAGTTGTTCGTAAAGCGCGGCGGCCTTGACGTCCTGGTTGGCTTTCCCGAAGCACTTTGCGGCAAGGTGGATCTGCTTGATCTCCACATAGAGCTCCGCGGCCTTTTCATAACGCCCCACCACTTCGTAGTGCCTGGCGGCGCGCAGGACGTCCCCGGCCAGGTGGATCGTGTTGGCGGCTTTCTCGAAATCGCCGATCTCTTTGTAAAGCTCGTAGGCTTTCGGGTACTCCTCGACCTGGAAGTACAGATCGGCGGCCTTGCCGAAATCTCCGGCCTTCTCATAGCATTCCGCGCCGCGCTTCCGGCAGTCCTGGAGGCGGTAGCGCCGCAGACCGGGGCTTCCCACCGAGAGGTACAGAGCCTCTTCGCGCGGATCCGCGAACATGACGGATATCTTTCCCTCGAGGCGCGTGGTGTCAATGACCTCGCCGCGCAGGTTGAGCAAAGCCAATGTGTTCTTCCCGGCGACGGCCAAGTGGTTCGTGTGGGGCAGGGGCTCAATGAAACGGACGCCGTCGGGTAGAACGGTCTCCCACTCCTTGCGCAGCTCGGAGTCGAGCAGGATGATCTTGCCGTCTCCTTCCACCACGGCCAAGTGGGTATTGCCCGGAGCATAGCGCAGGGCGTGAACCCGGTCTTCGAGCTGGATTCGCGCGGATGTTTCCCCGGCCATGTCAAGCCGGTAGAGGCTTCCCCCCAGCGTGCCCGCAACGACGTGGTTCCCATCGGGGGTAAGCGCCAGCGCCCAGGGTTTGAAGTCCGCCTTCTTGCGCCACTGCACTTTCCCCTGGAGGTCGCAAAGAAGGATCAGGTCCCCCGTGGTGAGCACGATCCCGGTATTGTCCTTCACGAAGAGGATATCGCGCACGGGGTCATCAAACGTCTGTTGCCAGAGAACTTCCTTGTCGCGGTTGATGAGGAGAACCAGGTTTCCCTCTTTGGACTCGAGCTCCTCGGTGGCTACGGCCACGAGGGCTCCGCCGCTTGTAACGGCGACGATCGCGGGCCGGCCGATCCCGCCGATCCGGAAATGCCATTTCGTCTCAAAGGTGCGCGAGGCGCACACCAGGGACCGTTCGTGCGTGCCGAGGACCACCATGTCGGCGCTGGAGGCAAACACTCCGGAGATGATCGTTCCCTTGGTGTCAATCTCCTTGCCGCGGCGAAGAAGAACAAGTCTGCTGAAGATCTCGGCGGCTCGCAGGGCTTGCCCCTCCGCCATTTCGTACGCCTCCGCGGCCAGGCTGAGCCGGCCTTCCCCTTCCTGGATTTCGCCGATGCTGTTGTAATCGCCGATCTGCTCGTACAGCGCCA
>Ga0315277_10013704_pt1 | contig 10099 bp, 7 predicted proteins | sample YL17G05_15_MG_FD_203695 | JGI IMG/M metagenome (GOLD analysis project Ga0315277, IMG submission 203695) | Sediment microbial communities from Yellowstone Lake, YNP, Wyoming, USA - YL17G05_15 | ecosystem: Environmental > Aquatic > Freshwater > Lake > Sediment | place: USA: Wyoming | collected...
CCCCAACCCAGTCCCGCCTATATATTTAGCCAACGTTCCTCCATCCAGCTTCTCCTCAGATATTTTCTTTGCCGTTAAATCAACCCGCAGAATTTTCCCCATGTATCCACCTAAAAGTTCCATTTCCTCCTCCTTTGCCGAAAATAATTTTGGACGTCTTAAGCCATGTCGTAAGAAGGGATCACTGCCCCAGGTAAGCTTTCTTGACATATTCATTCTCGAGCAGCTCTTTTGTTTCCCCAAAAACAACAATACTCCCTGTTTCCAGAACATACCCCTTGCGGGCAATCTTGAGGGCGATGACTGCATTTTGTTCCACCAGAAGAATGGATTCCCCTTCTTGATTGATCTCCAGTAAGACTTTGCCGAGCTCCTGAACCAATATGGGAGCCAGTCCCATCGTGGGCTCATCGATCAGGAGCAATTTAGGCTTAATCATCAACCCCCGGGCAAAGGCCAGCATCTGCTGCTCTCCCCCGCTCAAGCTGCCCGCCTTTTGTCTCCTCCGTTCCTGGAGTACCGGAAAATGGCTGTAGACACGCTGCAGATCTTTACCAATTCCATCCTTATCTTTCCGCAGGAAAGCCCCCATCTCCAGGTTTTCCAGCACGGACATCCGGGGAAATAATCTTTTCCCCTCTTGCACATGAGCGATACCCATTTGAGCGATACTCCGGGGGGTATGCTGATCAATTCTTTGCCCGTGAAACCAGATCTCTCCGGAGCTGGTGGATTGAACGCCCGAGATCGCCTTCAAGCAGGTTGTCTTCCCTGCGCCGTTGGCCCCGATCAACGTAACTACGTCCCGCTCTTCCATGGCAAAACTTATCCCTTTCAGGGCCATCGCTCCCCCATAACGAACGATTAGATCTTTTACCTCCAGCAACATTATAATGAACCCCCCAAATAGGCCTGAATGACGGCCTCATTTTGCGAAATTTCCGCCGGCGTTCCCTCCGCAATTTTCTTGCCAAAATTCAGAACCGCAATGCGCCCGCAAAGGCCCATCACGGCTCGAATGTTGTGCTCCACAATTACGAAGGATATTCCGCGATTTTCTCTCAGTTTCCGGATCAGCCCCATCATTTCCTCTACTTCCCGTACATTCATCCCCGTCATCGGCTCGTCCAGAAGCAGGAGCCCAGGTTCACAACCCAAACTGATGGCCACTTGCAGGATTCTACGATGTCCATGGGGCAAATTGCTGGCCAACTCATCTTTCCGGTCCGCCAAACCAACCTCCTGCAAGATTCCATCGGCTCTGGCAAGAATCTCGCTCTCCAGGCTATCGGTGTAAGAAGTATCCAATAAGGTTCTCCACAGACCCACTTCAGCGTGCAAATGCATTCCCATAAGCATATTCTTCAGAACCGTGAAATTATTGAACAGCGTGGGTAACTGAAAGGTCCGCACCAGGCCCTTCCGGGCAATTTGATACATATTCAGCCCGGTAATATTGTGCCCGTCGTAAGAAACCTTTCCCCCGGTGCAGGGCAACATGCCGCTGATCAGATTGAAAACGGTAGTTTTCCCTGCCCCATTGGGCCCGATCAGCCCAAAAATCTCTCCCTTATGGATCTCCAGGGTCAGGTCGTTTACGGCCAATAACCCCCCGAAGGTCTTGGTCAACCCTTTGATCTCTAAAAGCCCCATTTTATATCTTTCCCTTCCTGGGTAGTATTTAATCGGTAATCTTCGTTCTTTCTCCCTTCTGGCGCAAAAGGGGGAAAACCCTCTCTCCCAGAAGACCCACAATCCCCCGGGGTATGAAAAGCATGGTAAATACCAGGATAAGCCCGAAGATCAACATCTGGTAAACCCCCGTTGCCCGGAAAAATTCAGGAACTAGGGTCAACACGGCTGCACCTACAATGGGACCCGAAAAACTCCACAGCCCACCCACTACGATATAAATTAATGTATTTAAAGACATGCTGAAGGTAAATACCAGAGGACTTATGTAGCAGAAATAATGAGCGTAATAAGTACCCGCGATGCCCGCAAAAAAACCAGCGATTACGAAGGCCTGGAGTTTGTATTTTTTTACGTTGACCCCTATAGAATCCGCCAGCATATCCGATTCTCTTATGCTCCAAAGAGTCATGCCGATACGCGAGCGGCTTATGCGATAGATGACCCAGCAGGTAACTAATGTTAGAACCATCCCCAAATAGTAGAAGGGAACTTTATTGAGCGGCGTAAACAAACTGTGAGGCTCAGGCGGCGGAATATGCCGGATGCCATACCAACCCCCGAAGGGAGTCCGAAAATAAGCAAAAATACCCCGAACCAATTCCCCGAAAGCCATGGTAACCAAAAAGAAATAAACCCCTTTGATGCGGATGCACAACCGCCCCACCGGAATGCTAACCAAAGCTGGAACAATCCCCGCAAGAGGAATGCACACCCAAAACGGCCAACCCAGCTCCTTTACAAGAAGGGTGGAAGTCATGGCCCCGATAAACATAAATCCCGCCTGACCAAAGGATATGAGCCCCGTCGTAGCGAGCAGCCACATGCTGGCAGACATCATGATGTTGATGCACATCATGATGATAATGTGAAGATAAAAAGGGTTCGTAATGACAAAGAGGGGAGCCACGAACAAAAAAATTATGAGCAAAGCCACCCAGTATCTTTTGAAACTTCCCACGCTAAATTTCATAACCAAAAAATCCTTTCGGTCGGATGATCAAAATTAACATCAACAAGGCGAAACCAATAATGAAAGCCATTTCCCCGCCCAGCAGCGTCTCGGTAAAACTATCTATCAAACCCAGAAGCAGCCCGGCCACAATGGCCCCGGGAATGCTGCCCATCCCCCCGATCAGGATGATCATGAACGACTTCAGCAAAGGTTCACCCCCCATCTCCGGCTCAACAGCAAAAAGCATCCCAACGAGCGCACCGGCGACCGCTGCCAGGGAGCATCCAATGACGAAAACAATCGCGTGCACGCGATCAATACTAACCCCCAGCACCGCCGCAGCCTCACTATCCTGCTCCACCGCCCGCATGGATTTGCCCGTTTTGGTTTTCAAGAGAAAAATATAGAGGGCGATCGTTAAGCCGACACAGATCAAGGCCACCGCCGCTCGCTCCATGGAGAGAGGGGTCCCCAGGACCCGAATCATTCCCGGGAATACGGTAGCAATATCCCGGGGCACCGGCCCAAAGATAATCCAGCCGGCAGACTTTAGAGCAATGGAAGCACCGGCCGCGATGATCATAACGTTGAGAATATCGTACCCCAGGGGCTTATAGATATACCTCTGAAAGAAAATACCCATGAGCGAAATGGCAATGACCGAGAGGAGAAGGGCCAAGATAAAATTCATATGCCAAACTTCGAATAGATAATACATGGAAAAGGCGGAAAGCATCGTCATCTCGCCATGCACAAAATTGACGATCCGCATGACCCCAAAGATCAAAGTGATTCCCAGGGCGATCAGAATATAAATCAACCCCATGACAATCCCCGTGATGCACATCTGAATAAATAGCTGCTCACTCATTCATCTTTCTCCATACAAGGTTCTAATTGAATGAATAACTGCAAACGCCGCTTTGCCCAGAAACGATCTTGCAAAGCGGCGTCCATTCCACTGTCATTTAGCGATTAATTTATTTACCAGCTCATCCGATGGCCAGGGTGCAGTGGTCAGATGAACTGGCTTTCCATTCTTGATGATCCCCATGGGAACAGGACGCGAGAAAGTCGAATCGATTCCATAGAGGGCCTTCAGGCCTACATACATTTCTCCAAAGACCGAAGGCCAGCGAACGGTCCGTAACGCCTCGGCCACCTTGACCGGATCGACGGAATTGGCCTTCTTCACGGCCTCAACAAGCATGAAGACGGGATCCCACGCGTCATAGACTACAGTGAGAAACGGAGGGCCATACTTCTTTAGATACCAGTCGTAAAGTTCCCTTTGCTTCGGATTCGTGGGTTCGGTGATCGTGTTGAACAGGATCACTCCTTCCGCAGCTTCAGGTCCGGCAATTTGAACAAAAGCTACAGGGTCAGAATAGCCAATCCCAGCCATCCCTTTGTAGCCGAGTTCCCGGAGGGCCTTCACGCAGAGCGCTTGGTCGCGACCAATGGTCCCGCCGAAATCGATAAAATCGGGTTTAGTAGCTGCTACTTTGGTGGCCACAGGATAATAGTCTGTGGCTCCCCGCTTATAGAATTCATTGGCGACGTTTTGGTATCCCACATTCCTGGCGCAGGCTAGCCGAGTCTCAGATTCGGTAAATCCAGCCTCATCGCTCGGGTTGATGTGGGCCACTCTTTTGATCTGGGAGTAGTCTTTAACGAGCCAGGGATACATCGAAAAGGCAGTCTCGTTACAGGGGACGGCCCGAAAACTCAACGGATATTTGTCAGAAGTAAGATGATTGCTTCCAGAGGCATAGGACATCTGGAAGACCTTGGCCGCATTCGTCTTTTCGACAATGGGAACAGATACTCCCGAACCCGTTGAGTAAACGAACTTTATGCCCTGGGCCAGCATCTTTTCCACATTTGACACGGATTCAGCCGGGACATACTTACTGTCGAAATAGGCAGGTTTTAATATGTATTGTTCTCCCCCGACCATGAAGCCTTTCGGGTTGATCAGCTCGGTGGCGTGATCGACCGCCCGTTGCATACCCAGACCGAGAGAGGCTGCGGGTCCGGAGAGAATAAAGTTACACCCCAACACCAATTCTTTTGGTGCGGCTTGGGATATTCCAAGCGATACCAAAAAGAACAAAGACAGTCCCATTAGACCAACCGTAAACTTTTTCATTTCCCTCCTCCTTAATTGGTGATTTGTTCATTGCCAAAAATAGAATGCGGGCAATTGCCCATATGACCTTATCCGTTCTAGATACTCTTTAGCCCATGCCTCCCTCCTTTCGCCAATGGGTCGGTACCCTCACAGATATTCCATTTTTATATTGTTTAGCCAGCCGCGCTCAGACAAAAGGCCTTCCCAAAAAGTCCCATTAGACCAATCGTAAACTTTTTCATTTCTCCCTCCTCGGATTGTCAAGGTAGAATAATTGATTCTTAAACGGTATTTGACCTGGGGTCTGAAATTCTCGACAAAAATATCAGCATTTTTTACCAATTGCAATAAAATATCTCGCCCTTTTTCCTTTTGGAGATTCAAGGTCACGCTTTTCTTATTTCGATTTCCATAGAGGAAATAATAATTTTCCTCTCCCATATGGAGGCGCCCAGGCCCGGGAGTCATCTCCCCCGTCAGGGGATTCGACCTTTATCACTTCAGCACCCATATCCCTCGGCATCATGGTGCAAAATGGTTAGGCCAGGGCCCGGCTCAAGTCTAATACCCGGATATTCGTCAAGGGGCTTTTCATAACGATTCTCCTTTCTGCAAGCTATTATCTGTGAATACCCTAATGGCTGAATTTGCCACCCCCCTTCTATCACGATGGTGAAGGGGGGTCAATTTGAATCATGCGCGGAATCAGATAACCCCTCCTTTGCGCAATTCCTCAAGATATTCCGAAGACATTCCCAACATCCTGGAAAGGATCTCGGCCGTATGTTCCCCCACATCGGGGCAGGCTTTCTTAATTTCCGTTTCAGTCCGGGAAAATTTCATGGGCGTCCCCGCCACCCTGAGCTTGCCTGCCCGGGGATGAGTCACCTCGGCGATCATTCCCCTTTCTTTGATATGGGGATCATTGACCACCTGGGCGATGTTGTTCACGGGGCCGCACATGATCTCGGCCTGCTCCAGGAGGGTCAGCCATTCTGCGGTGGTTTTTGTTTTGGTGATCGCGTTCAAAATCGGCTCGAACGCTTCATAGTTGGCAACCCGATCCTTGGAGGACTGAAATCGACTGTCAGAGATCAGGTCCCCTCTCCCGGCCAAATTGCAGAATTTCTGAAAGTCTTCCTCGGGAACAGTGATGAGCACCATGTACCCATCTTTGGTGGGCACCACCTGGAAAGGGGTCATCAGAGGATGCCTGGACCCTAAAGGCTTGGGAATCTCCCCCGTGGCAAAATATCGAGCACAGGCATTCTCGCAGAGGGCCACCTGGCTGTCGACCATGGCCACGTCGATCCACTGTCCCTTCCCGCTTTTCTGGCTCTCATGGAGGGCAGCTAAAATGGCGATGGCCGAAAACAAGCCAGCCCCGATGGAAAAGCCGACCCGCACCGGCGGTCTGCCGGGTTCTCCCGTAATGCTCACGGTTCCTCCCATGCCTTGGGCGATCATGTCAAAGGCGGGCTTCAGGGTATAAGGCCCTTTTTGACCAAAGCCCGATATAGAGGCATAGATGATCTTTGGATTCTCTTTACTAATCACCTCGTAGCTGAATCCCAAACGTTTCATGACTCCCGGCCGGTAGTTTTCCACCAGAATGTCTACCTGTTTCACCAACTCAAAGACGAGCTTCTTGGCTCGCTCGTCCCGCAGGTTTAGAGGAATACTCTCTTGCCCCCGGTTGATGCTCAAGAAATAGGAACTGATCCCCTCAATAAAGGGAAAGTTGCGACGGGCCGGGTCTCCGGTTCCGGGCGGTTCGATCTTGATGACCTCCGCCCCCAGGTCGCAAAGAAGCATCGTGCAGAAAGGCCCAGCCAGGTGCTGGGCAAAACTCAGTACCGTCACTCCTTCCAAAGGCCCGGGCATCTGTTAGGTCTCCTTTCGTGCAAATATAATCTGGCTCATTTCCTCCTCTTTCCTTATCCTCCAAAGATCGAGATACTTTCTCGTGTTTTTCCGTCAGTTTTACTGCATCAGAGCAGGTAACCAGGTCGTCAGGCTCGGCACCGAAGAAATCAAAATCAGGAAAAGGCTATGATAATGAGAAACGGGATCACTGCCCACGAGACCTCGCTGGCCGTGGCATTGGCCATGTCTTGTAAGATAAAAAGACTTAGCACTAGCTATCTGTCATCTTGGAACGCTTATTGACCATCGGTTTAACTGCAACCAGTTCTCTTTGCAATGAACTCACGCCAAAGGGTCGGGATCCGGCAGATCTATGCCCATCGACAAAGGAGGAGATGACCTCGAAATATTTTTCTTGCCGCATCTTTGGGCTTCAGGTGGGCATCACCCCGTGCTTTTTCCATGGGCGCCCTTCAGTCTGTTTGTTTTCCAGCAAAAGCAGGGCATCGATGATCAGGCGCCGGGTATCCCTGGGCTCGATGACCATATCGACCAATTGCTTGGAGGCAGAGTAGTAGGGGGTGGAAAAAGTATCCCGGTAATATTGAGTCCGTTCTTGGCGGAACGTTTCGGGGTCAGAGGCCGTTCTGATCTCCTTCCCATAAAGGATATTCACCGCCGGCCCAGCCCCCATCATGGCCATCTCGGCAGTGGGCCAGACCAGAATTTGATCGGCACCGACTTCATGGCAGCACATCCCGGGTATCGATCCGCCGTAGGCTTTGCGCAGGATACAAGTAATCTTAGGCACGGTAGATTCCGACCAGGCATAGAGCATTTTGGCCCCATGACGGATGATCCCTCCAGACTCCTGCGCCAATCCGGGCATATATCCGGGAACATCGACAAAGATGATAAGGGGAATGTTGAAAGCGTCACAAAAACGAATAAACCGCGATCCCTTATCGGCCGCATTAATGTCGATAGCCCCTGCGTAAACCCTCGGCTGGTTAGCTACGATCCCAACAGATCGGCCATCGAGACGGGCAAATCCGATAATCATGTTCTGAGCATAGCGGGGAGCCATTTCCAGAAAATCCCCGTTATCTACCACTTCTTTGATCACTGTGCGCATGTCATAGGTCTTTTTTTGGTCTGTGGGAACATAATAAGTGAGTTTCTCACAGAGACGCTGGGGATTATCTCCTGTCTGCACAAAGGGCGGCTTCTCCCTGTTATTTTGAGGTATATAGCTCAGCAGTTTCTTGATCAAGTCCAGGCAGGCCTGATCATTCCCGGCAGTCATATGGGCTACTCCAGAAATCGTACTGTGCATCTTCGCCCCGCCCAACTCTTCGAAGGAAACGTTTTCGCCCATCACTTCTTTGACCACCACCGGTCCGGTGATGAACATCTGGGCCGTTCCTTCCACCTGAAGGATAAAATCCATCAGAGCGGGAGAGTAAACTCCACCTCCTGTACAGGGCCCTAGGATGGCGGCAATCTGGGGCACCACCCCGGAGGTCGTAGTATTTTCGAAGAACATCTCCCCATAACCCGCTACGTTGTCCATCCCCTCTTGCAGTCTTCCGCCGCCGGTATCATTTAGGCCAATGATCGGCACGCCACTCTTCCTGGCCAGGCGGATGACATTGCAGATCTTCTGCCCATGGGCTCGGCCGCAGGAGCCGCCGAAAACAGTGGCATCCTGAGAATAGAGAAAGACCATACGGCCGGCAATTTTCCCGTATCCGGTGACGACTCCATCTCCGAGGATCTTCTTCTTTTGCATGTCAAACTCAAAGCACTGAGTTTCGGCGAACATGTGGATTTCCCGGAAGGACCCGGTATCGAGGAGATACTCTATTCTTTCCCGGGCTGTTAGTTTCCCGGCTTGGCGGTGCTTTTCCAGCCTGTCCAGGCCGCCTCCCGCCAGAGCCTGATTCCGCTTTTCCTGGAGCAGTCTGAGGCGCTCATCCATGTCAAGATTGGTCATCGCCACTCCTTTCCTTCCTTCAGCCAAATTTTGGCGATAGGATTCAAATATTGATCTCAGTCTTCTGCAAGAAATCAACCAGAGCCAAGTCTTTATTGAGATCAAATTCATTTTTTCATAAACAAATCCTATTCTTTGATTCCGGCTGGATCTTCAACGATTTTTTTCTTTGATTCTAAATCATAGTGGAACCGGATCCCAATCTTCTCCATCACAGGGGACCCTCCACCATGAATGCCGGCATACTGGGTCCAGCCGCAGCTAGCTGAACTGGAAAAATCAGAAATAAAGCGATAGAGCCGATGTAATTTCTCGGAAGGGATGGAGGGATTCCGGCTGATATATTTTCCCAGGCCGCTCAGGTCATAAACCCCTCCTTTCGGAATTATTAAAGAATAGGTTAATTTTTTTAGGACATCCCAACCCTGGCAAAGTTCCTACGTCAGACAATCCCATTTTGTTTTAGTTCTGCTATTTCCTCCTGGGAATAATTTAATTCCTTTAAGATTTCCTGGGTGTGCTGGCCCAAAATCGGAGGGGGCAGTGAAGTCTTACAGGGGGTTCTGCTTATCTTTACGGGGAAGCCGATCATCTTGATTTTTCCGGCCTTGATATGCTCAACCTCCGAAACCATTTCCTGGGCCAAGATTTGGGGGTCGTTGAAAACCTGGTCTATGGTATAAATAGGTCCGCAGGCAATTCCTCCTTCATTGAGGATTTCGACCCATTCGGCAGTCGTTTTCTTGACCAAGCTCTTCTCCAGAATTTTCCTTAAGAGATCCTTGTTTTCTACTCGACCCGGGATTGTCTGGAACCTCGAATCACCCACGAGGTTTTCGGCCCCCAATATCTCACACAATTTTTCCCACATTTTCTCGGTTCCGGCGGCAATATTCATATATCCGTCTTTTGTTCTATAGGTTCCATAGGGGGCGATCGTAGCATGGTCGTTTCCCTGCGGCAAAGGCGTTTCCCCGGTAGCAAAATACTTTCCCGCCTGAAACCCCAAAAGGGCTACCAACCCTTCTAAGAGTGAAGTCTCAATGAACTGACCCGATCCAGATTTTTCTCTTTCAAAGAGAGCGGCCAGGACCCCATAAGCCGCAAAAATCCCCGCAACGGAATCTCCGATTGCCACCCCTGCCCGGGTGGGTCCTGAACCCAGGGACCCTGTTACACTCATCAGGCCAGACATGCCTTGAGCGATTTGATCAAAACCAGGACGGTCTGCCCAGGGCCCTTTTTGACCGAACCCGGAAATGCTGCAATAGATGAGCCCTGGATTTATATCCCTCAAGGTGGGGTAATCGATTCTTAATCGATATTTGACCTGGGGTCTGAAATTCTCGACAAAAATATCAGCATTTTTCGCCAATTGTAATAAAATATCTCGCCCTTTTTCCTTTTGGAGATTCAAGGTCACGCTTTTCTTATTTCGATTTCCATAGAGGAAATA
>Ga0315277_10013711_pt1 | contig 10095 bp, 4 predicted proteins | sample YL17G05_15_MG_FD_203695 | JGI IMG/M metagenome (GOLD analysis project Ga0315277, IMG submission 203695) | Sediment microbial communities from Yellowstone Lake, YNP, Wyoming, USA - YL17G05_15 | ecosystem: Environmental > Aquatic > Freshwater > Lake > Sediment | place: USA: Wyoming | collected...
CGACGGCATCGAAGGTGTGGCGCAGGGACTCGGGGCCGCTATGCACGGCATAGTGTTTGGCGGTGGCCACCGTCTTCAGATACTTCGGGTCGTCTCCCTGCAGGCCCTTGATGAAGGCCACGGCCAGGCGGGCGGTCAGATAGGGGTCCTCGCCATAGGTTTCCATGCCGCGTCCCCAGCGCGGGTCGCGAAACAGGTTGATGTTGGGCGTCCAGAAGGTGAGCCCCTGGTAGATGTTGCGCTTGCCGCGGCGGACGAACTCATGGTGCTTGGCGCGGGCCTCGTCGGAGACGGCTGTCGCCACCCGGAATAGCAGGCCGGTATCCCAGGTAGCGGCCAACCCGATGGCCTGCGGGAACACGGTGGCGCGCCCCGCTCGGCCGATGCCGTGCAGGCACTCGTTCCACCAGTTGTAGGCGGGCACGCCCAGGCGCTCGATGGCCGGCGCATCGCTCATGAGCTGCGAGATCTTCTCTTCCAGCGTCATGCGCGAGAGCAGGTCATCGGCGCGCTTCTCCATGGGCGCGCGCGGATCTCGATAGATTGGCGCCTGCTGTGCCAAGCAGAGAGGAAGCAGGGCGGCCGCCGCGAGCAGGGCGCCGCACCACCGGTATCTCCCCAACGAAAACACTGCTGAAACCAGCACATGGGTCATCGCGATGTATCGTCTCATGGCGTCTCCCCAATCGGCATGTCGGCTACCCGCCTGCGGAATTTCAGCGTCAGCGGCTTGCCAGGTTCGAGCGCGTAGCCGTCCACAGTTGCAACCGGGTTCGAAAATGGAACAAACCCGCCTCATTCTGACATTGGTTGTCGGCTCAAACTATGCGCGACACTATATCGGTCCGCCGGATGGGAATCAAGCAGGTTCTGGCGTCGGCGGCCGCCGCGACGCCGGCATTTCGATCATGGTCAGGAGTGGTATGAACGCGTTTCATGGTTCCCTTTAGGGCTTGACTCCGACGCGGCAATGGGATAGTTTGAGGCGACTACAAAGCGGTTTTGACGGCTGTTCCTACGCTTCAAGGAGGATGATGCATATGACCACACGAAATCGAGTGGCGATCTGCTGCGGCGTTGCGGTTGTTGCGCTCGCCGTGATGTGCGGCCCCGGGTACGCGCAGGTTTTGTACGGATCGCTGACCGGCAACGTCACGGACCCGTCCAATGCGCCTATCCCCAATGCACGGGTGGAAGCAGTGAATATTGGGACGGGCAGCGCTGCCAAAGCCGTGACCGACAACCGCGGCGTTTACTTAATCCCCAATCTGCAACCGGGCGCGTACCGGGTGTCGATTTCTGCTGAAGGTTTCGCGACAGTCGTACAACAACCCGTGCAATTGGACGTTAACAGCACACGGCGCGTCGAGGCAAGATTGACGGTGGCGCAAGTCAGCAACCAGATTACGGTCACCGCCTCCGCGACGCCCCTCCAGACGGATCGCTCCGACGTTATCACCGACGTGCGCTCGACCGAGATCGAAAACCTGCCCCTCGGAAGGAACCGCGACTACCAGTCGCTGTTTGCGCTCGTCCCGGGAGCCAGTCCGGTTTACCAATCGAACAACATCGGTGCGGGCGCCGGCAACCCCAGCGGGGCGATGTATGCCTACGTCAACGGCACATCAGCCACGAGCTATACAGCCTCTGTCGATGGCACGGCCTCTCCTTATTACTGGCTTCAGATTGTTACCGCCTACGTGCCACCCGCGGAAGCGATTGAATCCGTAAACATCGCCACTGGCACCTTCGATGCCGAGATCGGACAAGCCGGCGGATCGGCCACCAACGTCGTCACCAAGTCGGGCACGAACACGTTTCATGGCTCCGCTTGGGAATACAACACGGTTAACGCACTCCAGGCGCGGAACTTTTTCTATTACGACCGCAGCATTCCGAAAGACGTCCGCAACCAATTCGGTGTAACGTTAGGCGGGCCCATTAAGAAAGACAGCTTGTTCTTTTTTGCGGACTGGGAGCGATATCTCATCCGCAAGAACGGGTCTGGATTGAAGTCGGTGCCCACCGCCCAGATGCGGGTCGGCGACTTCTCCGACGTGAGTACTGCGATTTATGACCCGCTGACGGGAAACGCCAATGGCTCCGGCCGCACTCGCTTCCCGAACAACCAGGTCCCGCTGGATCGCATCTCATACGCGGCCGCTAAATTGGGGCCGATGATTCCGCTGCCCAATTTGCAAACGGCGGGGTACGCAAACAACTACTTCAGCTCCACGAATTTTGTCACGACACGTGACAATGTAGATGCCAAGGTGAACTACAACTCGGCTCCTGGGACGTCCTTTTTTGCTCGCTACAGCGCATCTCCGACTTACATATTCGATCCTCCTGCACTGGGCGATGCAATGGGGCAACCGAACCTCACAGGCCATCCCGGCAAAGGTTTGGGCTTGACACAGACTGCGGGCATTGGGGCGACACACACTTTCACCCCGCGCCTGCTTTTTGACGGCAACGTCGGCTTCACCCGGCAGCGCATTGCAGGCGAGAACATAGACATCGGTAAAAACTATGGGCTGGATGTCCTCAAAATTCCGGGCACTAATGGACCGAGCCGACTGCAGGGCGGTGTGCCCTCGTTCGTGATCACGGGGCTAACTTCATTGGGTACTACGACCGCGAACAACCCGTTCTACTATCGCGACAACCAATTCAACTATGCCGCCAATTTGAGTTGGATAAAGGGTGCGCATTCTTTCCGCTTTGGAGCCAGCGTCGGCCGATATCAGTTAAACCATACTCAACCTCAAGGGAATTCTGGGGCCCGCGGTCGTTTCACCTTCACAGGCGGCCTCACTGCAATTGCCGGCGGCCCGTCGCCGAATGCCTATAACGCCTGGGCTGATCTCCTGCTTGGGTTGCCGCAAACGATGGGCAAGGACTACCAGTACTTTGACCCGGGAACGGGGCGTTTTATCACTTATGCGTTTTACGCGCGAGATCAGTGGCAAATCACCCGCAAGCTTAGCGTCTCCTACGGCATCCGATATGAACAATATCCGTTTCCCACCCAAGCGCACAGCGGGGGCCTGAATTACGACCCAGAAACCAACCTGTCATACATCGGCGGAGTGAACGGGGTGCCTTCGAATGCTTATGTCGACGTTGGCCTCGGACAACTTGGGCCGCGCTTGGGACTCGCGTACCGCTTGGATTCTCAAACGGTCATCCGCGGGGGCTTAGGCTTTAGTACCGACCCATCGTCGTTCGCCTACATGATTCTTATTTACCCTGCCGTCCTCACTCAGGGAATCAATGGTGCGAACTCTTACTCGGCAGCCGGAAGCTTGGCTACGGGGCTTCCTGCTTTCCCGGGCCCAGATGTGAGCCAGGGGAGCGTGCCGCTGCCAACCTATCTCGGAACATACAGCTTCCCAAGACAGTTTGATAGAGGCTATGTTCGATCACAGAGCTTCACCGTTCAGCGACAGTTGCCTGGACGCATCAATGCGCAGGTGGCCTATGTCGGAACAAGCAGCGTCCGTCCCATCGCGTTTCGAAACGTTAATGCGGCGGCACCGGGCGGCGGCAACGCCGGTTTGCCCTACTACCAGAAATGGGGGAATTCCAATACTATCCGCATGATCGGCCCACTTGGTTCCGGGAGCTATAATTCATTGCAGACCAAGATAACCCGGCAGGCGGGCACCACCCTATTGGGTGTTGTCTACACTTATTCGAAGGCTTTGAATTACGTGGACAGCGCGACTGACTCTTTAGCCTGGTCCTGGGCGCAGGCCCTCGACCGGAATTACGCGCTTGCTAATTACGACCGTACGCACAACTTTCGCTTTTACGGGGTGTACGCGTTGCCTTTCGGGCCGGGCCAGCGATGGGCCAACCGCGGCATTGGCGGCGCGGTGTTTGGGGGCTGGAAGGTCAGTCCGATGATGAGCCAGCTAAGCGGGACGCCCTTCACCGTGAGCTCGTCAGCCACGTCGCTCAATGCGCCGGGCAATAACCAGACTGCCGATCAAGTCAAGCCGCAAGTAGCCATCTTCGGAGGCCACGGCCCCGGCAAACCGTACTTCGACCCAAACGCATTCGCGCCTGTCACCGGGGTGCGCTTTGGGACATCCGGAAGGAATATTCTACAAGGGCCGGGCATGTTCAATGTTGACGTTAGTGTTGTCCGTCAATTCAGCGTAAAGGAGAAAGTGAGGCTGGAATTCCGCGCGGAGTCTTTCAGTCTGACAAACACACCACAGTTTTCCAATCCGGCAGCAAACGTATCTAACGCGACCTTCGTGAATGGACAAGTCACGAATTACAACGGCTACTCCATCATCACTGCGGCTTCCGGAGAGCGGCAAATCCGGTTTGCCGCTAGGGTGTCGTTCTGATTGCTGTCACCGAGGCGGAGCAATTAAGCTGGCGGGCCGGTTTCATCCAGGTAAATGCGGACCGGCCCGGGTTGTTTTCCGCGAGGGGCTACGGCCTGGCTTGGCTGTTGGCAGCGCTTTACTCTCTCTCGTCTCACGGTGTGACATGGTGAATCAATTTATGCGCAAACTCCCTTTTTCGCTTCTGATGCTGGGCTTTGCGGGGATTGGCATTACTATTCTGTTGGGCCCGGCCGTCTGCTCAATCATTGCAATCGCTCAGCCGCGCGTCGCTCCAGAGGTGATTCTTTTAGGCGGAACCGTGATAACTCTGGATGGCAGGGATCGCATATACCAAGCGCTGGCGATTGCGGAGGGCAAGATTCTGGCGGTCGGTAGCGCCGCGGAGATCGGCCGGCTGGCATCGGAGCAGACATCGATCGTGAACCTGCACGGGAGATCGGTACTAGCCGGATTCTACGCGGCCCATGACCACCTGCAGCAGGTCGGCGAGTATGCTCTGTTTACCGCGGATCTCGCCAGTCCGCCAGTCGGCGAGGTAAGAAACATAGCGGGCATCCTCGCCAGCCTGACTGAAAGAGAGAAGACTACGTCGGCGGGCGCGTGGATTCGGGGAAGCAACTATGATGATACGCTGCTGAGCGAGAAGCGCCATCCAACACGCTACGAGCTGGACCAGGTTTCGCGCGACCACCCGATCTGGATTAACCATGTGTCCGGCCATCTCGGGGTCGCCAATAGCAGGGCACTGGAGATCGCCGGGATTACCCGGGACACGCCGCAACCGGAGGGCGGCCGCATCCACAAGGACACTAGAACGGGGGAACCGAACGGAGTTTTCGAGGAGAGCAGCCTGGGCCTAGTTACCAAGTACCGCCCTCCTCTTTCAGACGAGCAGTGGATCGAGGCGATTAGGTTCGCGGCGCAGCGATACGTTGCCCGCGGGGTAACAACGACGGTGATCGCGGGCGGTAATCTTGCCGGTTTTCGCAATCTGCCAGTTGCCGACCAGAAAGATTTTCTCCCGCTCCGCGTTGTGCTCACGTCTAGACAAACTCTTCAGGGCTCATCTGACAGAATTCGTCTCGGCGGAGTCAAATTGGGGCAGGATGGATCGATCCAGGGATATACCGGCTACCTCAGCCGGCCATACTTTCGGCCGCCCGGCGACGATAGTACGTACAGGGGATATCCAGCGGATACCGCGGAGCAATTGGCTGATATCGTCCAGCAGGTCCATCGGGAAGGCAGGCAAATCCTTACGCACGGCAATGGGGATGCAGCCATAGACGATATTTTGAGCGCTTATCGACAGGCTTTGAAGCAAACGCCGAGGCCAGACTCCCGCCACCGTATCGAGCATTGCCAAACAGTGCGAGAAGATCAGTTAGACGCGATGAAGCAGCTAGGTGTAACCCCGTCGTTCTTCGTCGCACACGTATATTATTGGGGTGATCGCCACCGGGATATATTTCTAGGCCCCGAACGTGCGGCTCGAATCAGCCCCCTCGCATCGGCGCGTCGGCGCGGCATCCGTTTCACCCTGCACAACGACAGCCCGGCGTCACCCGTGAACCCGCTGTTGCTCGTCTGGTGCGCAGTTAACCGTCTCACATACGGTGGGAAGGTCCTGGGACCCGAGCAGCGCATTCCCGTCATTGCCGCTTTACGAGCTGTCACAAGCGATGCCGCCTGGCAGAATTTCGAGGAAAACACCAAAGGTTCGATTGAGCCCGGCAAATTGGCCGATCTAGTGGTGTTGGACGAAAACCCGTTGTCAGTTCCCCCAACCCATCTGAAAGACATAAACATCTCTATGACGATTGTCGGAGGGAAGACGGTTTACGAGTCTCACAAGTGATCACCCAGGTCACTCCGGCGAGCTTCGTTTCACTGCTGGCCATTCTCCGGTCGCTCCAGGAAGCGCGCGATGCGCACGCGAGGACATCAGCTGGGCTAGATGCTGTTTTTTTTCATCGGGGTTTACGGAGATATCGACGGCCCGTGGTGCTCCGAGCCCGACGATTTTTACCGCAAGCAGCCGCTCGTATCCAGGCAGGACGTTTGGCCGGCGGTGGGCAGAACCACGACCTCCGAGGTTCCTGCGGAACACAATCGCTCGCGATTTTACCTTTATTGCCGTCAACACGGACTCTGGCCATACCAAGTGACAGGTCACGATCCGCATACACAACCGAAATGGTTTGACCGGTACTGCCCGATCCGCAACATCACGAAGGCCTATCCGCCAACTCTGCTGATCCACGGCGGAAACCGACGTGGCTTATTCAGAATCCAAGATGAAGGCCGCAAAGCTAGCTGAGATAGGAGTCATGCATGAATTTGATTACGCTGCCCGGTGCGGGGCACGGACTGAGGGGCGCGACGCCTGAAGAAAACGCCCGCATAGTGCGTCGGGCGGCGGAGTGGATCAGAACTTATTGCGACTAGCAGTGTTTGCTTTCGCAGTGAACGACTGGCGTAAAAGGCGACCGTGCGACAATGCCCTCGCAGACCGTGTATAGGCAAGAACCTATATCCTCGCCGCGCTAGCAGGTTGCTGAAAAAGCGGCGAAACGACTTTCGTGGCTAACAAGAACTGGGGAGACCTGAACAGCCTGTCGTCTGACGCCAACATGTACTATGATGCGCTGCAAACCAAGCTTACGTGGCGGATGAAAGGCGGCTCCGTGATGGGGCTGAATTACACGCTCTCCAAGGCCATCAACTGGGAAGATAACGAGGAGGTGAGCGGAACATTCGGGGTCGCAGGCGGCTAGCTGTTTTGGCCGTATCCGGACTATCGGGGTCGAAACAAGGCGCTGGCGAGCTTTGACCGCACGCACAACGTGTCAATCTACGGAGTGTACGAGTTGCCGTTCGGCCCGAAGAAGCAGTGGGCAAAGAGCGGGATAGTGAGCCACATAGCCGGCGGCTGGCAACTGAACTGGCTGCTGACCCGGACGAGTGGGAACCCGCTCACGCTCAGTGGCGGAGGCGCTCAGCTCAACGCTCCGGGAAATTACCAAACACCGGATCAGGTTGGCCCGCTGCGTATCCTGGGCGGCGTTGGACCCGCGCCAGTAACCGGAGCGAGCGTAAGTTGTGCTCCGGCGGACATGTCGTGTCACTACTTCGACCCGACTGCCTTCGCCGCCGTTCCGGCGGGGCAGATTCGCTTCGGCACCACCGGCCGCAATATCTTCCGGGGGCCGGGTTTCTTCAACTTGGATGGCAGCGTCTTTCGCGACTTCAAGCTCAGCGAGCGCCTGAAGTTACAGATCCGGGCGGAGATGTTCGGTCTGACGAACACGCCGCATTACAACAATCCGGGCACCGATGTCACGAACACCGCCACCTTCGGGGTGATTACCTCGACGTTGAACCTGGCCGGGCGAGGGTCGGGAACCGGCGGCGAACGGCAGACTTGGTTCTCAGCGAGGGTGACATTTTAGTTGAACGTTTACGTGTCTGACGCCCCTCCGTTTGGCTTTATCACGGGGTCAAACGGTGGGCCGCGTCAGTTCCGTTTTGCGGCGAGACTATCCTTCTCAGTTGTTTTCGCTTTGCTGTAGACTGGGGCCGGCTCGTCCGGCTGAATCTCGATGTAATCGAGGGCTGCGGGCTCGCCGCCGTCGGGCGCCCCTTCGATGCGAATCTCGTCCCTCGGGCGCAGAGCGATACCGCGGATTACGCGCCGGGTCGATGAGGAAGAGTCGATCCTTCGGGTCGGCAGGCGATCGGCGGCGGCCCACTCATCGACAAGCTGGCTGCCGACCCAGACCCGAAAGCGGGAGACGCCGTCGTTCTGGTCGAAATACCGGACGTGGAGCGAATACCAGCCGGGCGCGCCGTCATAGCGGAGGCCGGCTGTGCACTGTGCCGCCGCGCAGGCCACAGCCTTTCCGCCGGAAGCTGCCTCCCAGGGCTTGACCTCGCGGACGGTGTAGCCCTCCAGTTTCATCGATTCGGCCTCGAAACGGCCGGGGTAGCGGCCTACACGGCCCTTGGCATCCGGGATGCCGGAGGTGCGGTGAAACCAGGTCGCGACGGCGTCGCGCCACACCTGTGCCTGGCCCGCCTGATACTCCAACTGGGCCAGCACTTCGTCATAGCGCCGCTCATCCATCCGGCCCTTCAGCGATTTCCACTGCCGCGCGTACCCCGCGACTGCCTCAGCTCCCTCGTAATGCGAATCGTAGATATATTGGATGACGGTCTTGCCCGAGTGCAGCACGTGGGTGTACGGCACGTGGTGCAGGAACACCAGCAAATCGTCGGGGCAGGTATCGAGCGATTCGTAGAGGCGGGCCACGGCCGGGCGGTACTGGCCGATGAAGCCGGTGCCGGTCGCCACGGTGCGGTCCATGCCGACGCCGCGTTCGTCGGCGCGATGCCACTGGCCCCAGCCGTTGCGCTCGGAGGCTTCGACGGCCACGCCGTAATGGTTGCCGACGATATCGGTAAGCGTCTGCAGCCCGAGCGGGCCGGTGTAGTTTTCGTAGGTACGCCACGACCCGAGCTGCATTGCGGCAACCGTTTCCACAAGCTTGGGGTCGTTTCCGAAGGTGAGGCGCGTCCATTCCTCGACGATGCGCGCGGCGCTCAAGCCGGGATTCCACGCCAGGCGCCCGAAGCCGTAGAGATTGGCCATGGAGAGGTGACTGCCAGCCCAGTTTTCATCCAGCCCCACGTTAGCGACCCCCACCAGTCCTCCCGCGGGCCGCTGGAAGACTTTGCCGGCGACAAGCGCCTTCACGGGCGTGCCGGCGCCGCGGGCCTGCATATCGAAGTCGAGCGTCTCTTTCCACATGGGCGCCAGGAAAACGAGATGGCGCGCCTGGCCGAAGTATTCCTGGGTGATCTGCAATTCGACCGCCTGGTTGGTCTTTTCCAGCGCGCCAAACAGCGGGGATGCGGGCTCGCGCACCTGAAAGTCGATGGGACCGTTCTTGATCTGGATAACGACATTGTCGTCGAACCGGCCGTCCAGATCCTTGAAGTTGTCGTAAGCGGCGCGGGCGCGGTCGTTCTTCAGGTCCCGCCAGTCCATGTGGTGGTCGTAGACGAAGCCGCGGTAGAAGATGAGCCCGCCATGCGGTCTGAGCGCGCGGGCCACGACGTTGGCGGCATCCGCGTGCGTTCTTTCGTAGGCCGAAGGGCCCACGCGGCCTTCCGAATCCGCCTTCAGGACGAAGCCGCCCAGGTCGGGAACGGCGCGGTAGAGTTCATCCGCCTTGGCCGCCCACCACGCCACGACGCGCGGGTCGAGCGGATCAAACGTGTCCAGTCCGCCGAGGGTCTTCGGGCTTCCGAAATCCACCGACACCGCCGTCCGGATACCCCACGGCCGAAAGGCGGCGGCGATGCGCGCCACCTGCGGGATGAACTCCGAGGTGAGGACGCGCGGGTTGGCGTTGACGTTGTTGATGGAGCAGCCGCTAATGCCCAGCGATGCCAGCAGGCGGCCATAATCGCCGACCCGGCTCAGGTCGTCGCGGGCTTGGTTGTTCTCCCAGAAGATGGAGCGGCCGCCATAGCCGCGCTCGATGGAACCGTCGAGATTGTCCCATTGGTTGACCCAACGGACCGGAGCATAGGGCGCCTGCTTCTCGTCAAGCTCTGCGATGGATTCGCCCATGCCGATTTTTCGCAGCAGCGCGAATGCGCCGTACAAGACCCCGCGAGCGTTTGCGGCCGTGACGATGGTGTAGCGCTTTCCATCAACGCT